>Ga0114946_10002949_pt1 | contig 11624 bp, 14 predicted proteins | sample WalLakDeSediment_FD_88676 | JGI IMG/M metagenome (GOLD analysis project Ga0114946, IMG submission 88676) | Lake sediment microbial communities from Walker lake, Nevada to study Microbial Dark Matter (Phase II) - Walker Lake 11/02/13 Deep Sediment | ecosystem: Environmental > Aquatic >...
AATTGAAAGAAACGGACAAACAAAAAGATGAATTTATTTCAATGGCGGCTCATGAATTAAGATCACCCATGACTGCCATCAAAGGTTATGTCTCGATGATTTTGGAAGGAGATGCAGGCAATATATCTGAAAAAGCAAAAGGCTATCTGGCTGATGCGAAGTCAGTCACCGAAAGATCCATAAGGCTTGTAAACAATATGCTTAACGTTGCAAGAATAGAGGAGGGAAGAATTGCTTATCAGATGGAAGAGGTTAGTTTAATCAAAGCGGTTCAGGATATGTATCACTCTTTCGGTTTTGAAGCAGACAGGAAGGGGTTAAATTTCAAGTTAAGTATTCCTGACGGAATAAGAGATATCGTTTATGCTGATCCTGACAGGATAAGGGAGGTGTTCGGGAACTTAATTAGTAACGCAATAAAGTTTACGGAAGCAGGAAAGGTAGAAATGAAGGTATCAAACAGCAAGGGAGATAAAATAAAAGTTGAAATAATAGATGAAGGACCCGGAATTTCCAAAGAGGAACAGAAAGGTTTATTTAACAAATTTTATCGGGCGGAATCAACTAAGGGGAAAACAATGGGAACGGGTCTTGGGCTTTACATATCTAAATTGATAGTCGAGAACTTTCGGGGGAAAATCGGCTTGGAGTCAGAGTTTGATAAGGGAAGCAATTTTTGGGTAGAGCTACCTCTTCATTCAGGTGAAGAGAAGAATTAATATATACTTAAGTATGAATAATACAGGTAGTCCGAAGCGCAAGCAGATACTTCTGGTTGAGGATGATCCGCTGTTGGTGAATCTTTATAAAGAGAAGTTTGAAAACGAGGGATTCGGTTTGCTGGTTGCTGAGGATGGAGAGGCGGGTTTGGAGTTAGCTCTTGATAAAAAAGAAACGGTTGATATTGTAATTTTGGATCTTTTATTGCCGAAAATGTCCGGTATTGAGATATTAAGCGAACTTAAAAAAGTGCCGGAATACGAGAAAATACCCATAATCGTTCTTACAAATATGTCTCGACAGGAAGAGAACAGAAAAGCGCTGGAATTGGGGGCAAAAGAATATTTAATAAAAGCTGACCTTACACCGAGTCAGCTGGTTGAAAAAGTAAGGACATACTTTGATAATTAGTTTTTTTACAAGACTCAGCGTGGTCTTGTTAACACAAAAACCAAACCAAAAACAGCAACCAAAGCCAAGGCTGCGACAACACCTGCTCTTTTTACTCCGCTTACCAACCTGTCTTTTGTAGTTAGTTCAGGAGCCGGAGTGGTGATATCCTCTTCTGCTGCCTCAGTCGGTGTGGGGCTTATCTGACTGTCCAAAAAAGCTATTCTTTTTAGGTCTCCCCGCATGACCACCGGACCGACGGGTTCCCTGTCTTTTTTACTTTTTTCCGTGGTTACAAAAAGATTTGAAAAAGGTACTTTCGTTTCAAATTCCGCTCTTCCTAAACCAAGCTCACCCAGCTTAACCGCTCTTCCTCCCGCGGATGGGGTTCCCCAGAGCATGTAAGTGAAAATATCATCCCCTGCCGGATACAATAAATCTCTGCAACTGACAAGTATTCTGTAGTTTAAATTTACCATTTGAATTGAAGCGACAAAACAGCGGTATGAGTTTTCATTTGTGCTTCTTAATTCGGCCGTACCCTCTGAGGCATAAGAATGTCTTGTAAAAACGAAAGCCGATAGAAAAATCAGAATTAACCCAAAGGCAACTGAAAAAACAAACCGTCTGTACATAAACCTTTTTCTATTATAATCAAAGCTGGTGTCCACCGTCAAAGTATGGTGTATAATGATTATCAGTTGATGCGGGAAATTTATGAGAAATTATAAGAAAGATTATGAATAATCAGAGTATAACCGCAAATATACAAACCCAGAGAGAAGAAACTGCAAGTGTTGTGGGGCCTTTAATTTTGATAATAGAAGATGATCCCATTCTCTCCAGAATGTACAGAGAGAAATTTCTCCATGAGGGTTTTCGGGTAATCCAGGCGTTTAACGGGGAAGCAGGTCTTGAAATGGCCCTTAAGGAAAATATAGATTTTGTGCTTCTTGACATAATGTTACCAAAAATGTCCGGAACAGATCTTCTTGAGAGAATGCGCGAAGACGCAAGGGGAAAAAACATTCCCGTCATTGCCTTGACAAATTTAGCGGAACCGGAAGAGAAAGAGAGGGCCATGGGACTCGGAGCCAAGGAATATTTGGTCAAAGCAATGCAAACACCCGAGCAAGTAATTGAAAAAGTAAAGCAGTACATGGAGAAAGTTTAAGTTTTTCAGCCTTCGTATAGTTTTTCGATGTACTCTTCAAGCATCCGCTCAGAGCTGAAATTTTTTGATATTTTTATGGATTCTCTCATTCGCTTTATCCATTCTTTAGGAAGACCGCTTTCATCGCGGTTGTAATAAAGGGGAATAATTTGGTTTTCCAAAATATCGTAAAAACTACGGCTCACGTTTTCAGGATCAAGTACCCATCCGATGTCATTCCAGTCAACCTCATGGGTCCATCCGTCAATGACCGTGCAGTTAAGAACTCCGTTTGAGATTGCTTTCATTCCGCTGGTTCCACACGCTTCCAAGTTACCCTTTGGCGTATTTAGCCAAACATCACTTCCTGATACCATGTGGTTGGCAAGGGAAATATTGTAGTTGGGGACAAATATTGCATGCCCTATAAGATCGGTTGAAAATATTTTGATCATTTCTTCAATGATTGATTTTGCACTGCGATCGGTAGAATGGGAATTGCCGGCAAAAAGTATCTGAACAGGTCTGTCGGGATTGGTTAATATGTTTCTTAATCGGTGTATGTCGGAAAAAATTGCTCTGGGTTGTTTGTAATCAGCAAGCCTTCTTGCCCAGGATATGACCATCCTATTGGGGTCATATTCATAACCGGTTCTTTTTAAAACAGTTGAGACGAGCTCTCTTTTTTTGGTCATATGCAGATCCCATATCTTTTGATCATCAAGATTTGTGTACCTGAAGTCACTGTCCTGCCAACGGGTAAAGTGAACCCCATTGACTATACCTACCCAATTGTAGTAAGGCCATGTTTCCTTGGCATGTTTTGCGTGGATTTTACTTACGGCTGACTGTTTTGTTGATATGTTTAAGGCAAAAAGGGTGATACTGAACGTATGCGGATCGATCATTCCGTCTTTAAAAAGAAGTTGTGTATCAACTCCCATTTTTATGGCAAAAGGGGTTGCCCATTTTTCAACGATTTCACTGGAGTAAGTTAAGTTTCCCGCAGTAACGAGAGTGTGGTTTGTGTAGACAATTTTTTCTTTTGCTTTTTGCCATGCCTGAGGGAAGGATATATTTTTTCTTTTCATGTATCCTCTTACAAGCTCCCAAATAATAAAAGACGGACGACCTTCGTTTATGTGGAATTTTTTAGGTTTTATACCGAGCTTGTCTAAAAGTTTTACCCCCCCAACCCCCAGAATAATTTGTTGTCTTATCTGACTGTTAGTGTCGCCTTTATATTGGGCATCCATGTCGGAAATCCACTCCGGCGGGTTACCGTCGACATTGGTTGAGAGAAAATAAAGGGTAACACTGTCAGCAAGGCGTATATGGTATGATTTTATCAGTACAATACTGCTTTCCAATTTCAGTTTTATTATCAAGGGCTTACCGTTTTTCATTGTCGGGCGCAAAAAAGAAGTATCATGGTCAAATTGTGAGTCTCTTTGCTCTTCTTTGCCCTCTTTTGTTATATGTTGAACAAAATCTTTTCCCCTATAAAGAATTCCGATGCCAACGAAAGGGTAGTTTTTATCGGCAGCCGCGCTCATTAAATCCCCTGCTAAAATGCCAAGGCCGCCCGAGTAGGTTGGGAGTTCATTATCAATTCCGAACTCAGCACAAAAATAGGCCACTGGACGATTTTCACTGGATATCATGTTCATTTTTACTTTACCATGACATAGGTCCTTTTCAAAGGCGAGCTTAGAGAGCTATCAAATTAAAAATTCCGATTTAACAAAAATTTAAGGCTTTAGGTACTTAATTGACTTTCAGATATTTCTCATTTGGAAAAAAAATAAAATACGGGATAATTTATGCTAGAATTCGCTCATAGATTATGTATTACTCAAAACATTCGGGAATTATCTATCAGGCAGACTATGATAAAGATGGTTCAATAGAAGAGGGGGAAGAGTACGGTGAAGAAGAATTAATAAGTGAAGAGGAAAAGAAAGAAGCGATAGATAATAATATTAAAAAACTCAATGCTATAAAAAGAGCCGATGAAACTCAGGAAGAAGTCAACCGGAGAAGCGGGGATGAAAAAATCGGCGCATTAAGCGTCATGCTTAAAAAAAAGGTGCGTAAAAACAAGACAGAAGAAAAGGACATGGACCGTATTTGGAAGAAAAGAAAAAAAAGAGTTGATGAAAGAGAAACCCCCAGTGGCAAATCAAAAAGTAAAAAATCCAAATATCCGGGAAAAACCCTCAGGGAACCGAAAAACGAGAGAAGTTATGGCGAAAGACATAAAAAGATAAAAAAGGAAAAAGTTAGAAAAGATTTTTCCTCTGACAGGAAAAGGTCAAGCACAAGCCCGAGAAAATATGATATCCTGATCAGGATAGTGATAGGAATATTAGTGGGTGCCGCTTTTGTTGCGGTTGTGCTTTTGGGCATGTGATTTTATGAATACTACCGATGTTTTTAGTGAACAAAATGATCTAAAGGAAGATCAGGATATTCAAGAAGAACTTGAAGACGAGTCTCATTCAAATATCAACCTCCCGATTCAAAAACTGGTCGAAAACTATATCGATGAAATTATTACAACAGAGAAAAATTTTGTTCCTATACGCGTTGATGAAATAGTATCACGATTCGCACGCTTCTATGAAACTATAAGAAAAATAATAGATTGGAAGGATGATAATGTTCTCAGGCGTGGGGCAATTGAGAGAATACTCAAAAGGATACTTTTTCCTAAACTCACCGGCATCTCAGTGCAGGATATTAAAACGGAAAAAGTAGCGGAAACTCTGACGGTTGAGCTTATACGCGGAGGACATCTTCCCAACGATGCAATTCCGATAGACAGAATCAACGCGGTATCGCTTGCCATGGAAAAATATGTTTACTTTTTGAGACACGTTTCAAATTACAAGCGGTTGGAGGTAAAAAAACGTATAAATTTTACGAGCTTTGTTCTTGAGATTGCTTCCTGTGAGTTCGAAGAAATTCTCACAAACCCCGTAAAGGAATACGGGCTTATAGAAACAATGACGGATCTTGTGGAGGAACGTGTAAGTGTGGTTCCGGAAAAAGACATGACTCCCGAGGATAAGCGTAAATTTATTTTTATTGCCGTTTGCCGGGCGCTTTACGGTTTAGATGATAATTTTATTTCCTATCAGCTTCTGCAGCAAAAATATCCGGAATGGCAAAATCCGGATGAAGACGAAGTAAGAAAAATTGCCGAAGAATTACCTGTTGTTTGGAAGGAAATTAGTGAGGAACTTAAGAGCAGGGTGATAGGTAAATTTGAAGTAATAGCCGAACAGGTTGATACAACCTTCGTACTAATCGGGGATATATTAGAAAAACTGAAAGACGATCCGGAAAAAATAGTGGAAACGATTAAGGATAAGAGTAGTTTTGTGTCCGAGTTGAAAAAAGTCTACGAAAAGCGTTATAAGACTCTCAAGACAAGGCTTTTCCGTCTGGCGATTTTTTCGACTCTTTCGGTTTTCCTGTCAAACTGGTTTCTCTTTTTCATTGTCGAAGTTCCTCTTGCCAGGTTGTTTTACGACGGTTTTAGTATCACGGCGGCGATAGTTGATCTTTTATTACCTACAGCGGTTATGTTTTTTTTGGTAATAATAATCAAACCCCCCAAGAAGGATAACCTAGATAAGGTGGTAGACCTTTCTTTGAGTTTTGTTTACAAGGATGTCGATTACAGAAATTACCGGGTGGAACTAAAAAAACACAGACCGTCCCTTTTTAGATTAATACTTTCCGCACTTTACATATATACAATGCTTTTGTTTTTTGCAGCTATTGGATGGATATTTCATACTTTTGAACTTCCTTTGACTTCCGTGATGCTTAACACTTTTACGATAGCCCTTACTGTGTTTGCTGCTCTTACTATAAAAAATAAATCAAAAGAATTAAGTGTTGATGAGCAGATGAGCGTGTCGGACTTTATTCTGGATATATTTTCCGTTCCGGTTGCCAAGGTGGGATCGCTTTTTGCCGCAAAATGGAGGGAATACAACGTGATTGCCGTTCTTTTTAATTTTGTTATAGAAACTCCGTTTGCAATTATTCTTAACTTCATACAGGAATGGAGGGAGTTTATTAAAGAGCGGCGGGCGGAGATTCACTGATTTTTAACCCAATTTCCAGTATATTGTTCCTGCGAGCCAAACAACGAAAGCAATTCCTGCCAAAGGGGGGCTGAAAATAAGAAGAATAAGGAGTGAAAGCAAGATAAAAAAGTGTGCGGTATTCCTTTTTATGAAAAACTTAAATCTAGGATCGTTGGGAATAAGTGCCATACAAAAAGAATATCACTTTTTGCATTTATAATCACTCCTTTTGATACAATAAGTTTATGCGAGCGGTTGTTCAAAGAGTGAAGAGCGCATCTGTCGAAGTCTCGGGAGAGATTCTCGGTAGAATAGAAAAGGGATATCTTGTCTTGATAGGAATCAAGAAGGGGGACGGTAAAAAAGAAGCGAGGTATTTGGCAAAAAAATTATCAAATCTAGGGGTGATGGCGGACGAAAAAGGCAGAATGAGCATGTCATTGATTGATACCGGTGGAAAAATGCTTCTGGTTTCGCAATTTACTCTCTGTGCGGACACTAATAAAGGAAACAGACCATCATTCATACAAGCCGAGAAACCGGATCGAGCCGAAGAACTGTATAATTTTTTAATTGAGGAGCTCAGGGGATATAAAACAAAGATTGAAACAGGGAAATTCGGGGCTTTTATGAAAATAGAAGCGCAATTGGACGGACCTGTGACAATTTTTTTGGAGAAATAAAAATATGAGAATACACGGAAAAGTTTCTTGGAAAAACACTGTTTTTATTATCGCGAGGACATTTCTCATATCTTTCAGCGCGGTTACCTTCTTATATGTTCTGATTATTGTTTTTAGTTTGGGGTATATAACTGGTTTTAAAGAAGGATATCTTGAAATGATAAGCTATTACGAAAGTATCCCGGATGGCCGACTTGCTCAGGAGGATAAAATAACGCCTGTCCCCACACAGGTAATCGTTAAGGAAGTGCCCTTTTCAAGAGAAGAAAAAAGTCTCATATCAACGGTTGGATGGGGTGGTCCTGACCTTTGGGTGGCTGTCAATGCAAAAAGACAGGAATACGGCGTTAATCATCTAAATCAGGCAGATGAACTGTGTACGATTGCTTCTGTCAGATTAAACGAACTTTTAAGCTTGGGAAGACTTGATGGCCATGAAGGATTCAGTAATCTAACAGATAGAAGACCTGATTTTAAATGGATTTTTGATAAATATTCCACGGTGGCGGAGTTTTTGCTTGCAGGGGCAAAAACGGCAGACGAGGCGGTAAGTCTTTGGGAAAATACCCTTGCTCACAGGAAACTCCTAACAGGAGGAGAATATGTTTGGGGTTGCATTTATGCTCAAAACTCTTTCGCTGTCGCAATAGCCGCATATTAAAAGAATAAATTTATGTTTCCCCTAAGAGATAAAAGACCTGTCAGAATTTTTCCTGTTATTACTTTTCTTATTATATTTGCAAATGCTTCAGTTTTCCTTTGGGAGATTTTAGGAGAAACGGAATATTTGATTGATAAATATGCCCTCATTCCCAGTAAGGTGGATTTTGGAAAAATTTATACATTAATACCGTTCGTGTCCAGTCAATTTCTACACGCGGGTTTGTTTCATATAATTTCCAACATGTGGTTTTTAAAAATTTTCGGAGATAACGTAGAGGAAAAGGTGGGTGCTATTGTTTTTATATTTCTGTATGTTTTCTCCGGTGCAGCAGGAGCGCTTTTTCAATATCTTTTTACCGTTTCTTCCGATATTCCCATGCTTGGAGCCTCAGGTTCCGTTGCAGGGGTTTTAGGGGCTTATCTGGTGTTTTTCCCCCGCGATAAAATTGAGACTCTGATCCCCCTGGGAATATTTGTGAGGATTATTGAGATCCCTTCGTCAATAATGCTTGTTTATTGGTTTCTCCTGCAGATATTTTCAGGCGTGGGTTCTTTCATTCATATCGAAGGCGCGGGTGTGGCCTGGTGGGCACATGTCGGGGGTTTTGTCTCGGGATATGTTATTGCTTTACTGTTTCAGAAGAAAAGCAGGTACGCGTTTTCTTGACAGAGTTATTCTTTCCTTTTCAAAAAAAGACAGAAGTTTTTTATTCGTGTTATATTGTTTCCCGATGGAAACAAAAAGGCGGTTTGTTTCTGCCCAATATTTTTTTGGAAGTATTTTTTCAAGCTTAATCTCCGTTTCCCGGGGAGTTTTACTTTCAATTAATCCCAGGAGATTGCTTATCCTGTGAACGTGTGTATCAACGGCAATGGCGGGAATATCAAAAGAACGGTTAAGGATAAGGTTTGCTGTTTTTCTGCCGACTCCCGGCAGAAGCATTAATTCTTCCCTTTTGTCAGGAATTTTGCCTTGATGTTTTGTGATTATCAGATAACTTAGTTTTTTGAGTTGTTTTGCCTTGGTTTTATAAAAACCGACAGGGTAGATAAGTTTTTCTACCTTGTTTGTTTTTAGATTGTAAAGCTTTTCGATATCGGGGGCGAACTTGAAAAGTCTAAGGGCAGCATCAAGGGTAGTTTCATCTTTAGTTCTTGAAGAAAGCATTGTGGAAACAAGAACCTTGTAAGGGTTTTTTTTAAAACGCTCCAGGGGGATTTCTTGGTAATTGGATTCAAATACTAAAAATACCTTTCTGATTTTTTTTGTCATCGTCAAAAGCAAGGAATCCTATGTATTAAAAATAGGATTCCTTAAGTATTTATACTTTAAAGTAAAGGGCTCAAATTAACCTCCAATCTTGAACATGGTTGTCCCACATACTTCACATTTGCCTTTCTTGGCTTTTTTTCCGTTTTTCATCACAACATCCTCGAGGTCTTTACCTTCCCTTTTCTGACGACATTTTACGCAATACATCATATTTACACTCACCCCCTCTCCTTCTCAATTCACTTCCAACCTAAGTATATCACCAACTCTAGGCTCAAAATGAGGCTGGCGATAATTAGACTTTTAAGAAGATCTTTCTTAACCGAGGCTATTTTCGTATCTTTAGCCATATTATCGGACGATTTTGCTTTAAAATCTCTCTTTTTTTTGTGTTTTAGGCCTTTTTTGATTTGCCCCTTGACAGGAGAATTACGATCCGCCTTCTTTGGTTCACCAGACCTTGATTTGTGGCTTCTATTTCGGTTTAAGACAAACGGTCGCTTGGCTTTAATTTTTTGTTTTCTGGTCCTTCGCTTTGCCATTTATTTTATGAGCATTTTAATATTTAACTTTCAAATTGGCAAATGGTGTGTAAAGTTCGGCGATTGCGGAAACGAAAACATTTAAGCTAAAATGCTACCCAGGGTATAATAACAATGATGAGCATTTATTATTTCATACCGGTTGTTGTCTGGCTTGTCGGTATTACAGCTTTTTTGGTTTATATTTTTTTCAGCTATAAGACATTGGCAAGGAGTGTAAAAAAGGGGGATTTTATCAAATTGCTGGATAAGGTATTAAACCTACAAAGACAAAACCTGAAAAAGACAAAAGATCTTGAAAAGTTGTATAAAATAATGGAAGAAGACGGTCTTTTACACACCCAAAAAGTAGGTCTTGTCCGGTTTAATCCTTTTGAGGAGATGGGAGGGGATCAAAGCTTTGCTCTGGCATTGCTAAATGGAAAAGATGATGGGATAATAATTACTGGACTGCATACAAGGGAAAGAACAAGAGTTTATTTAAGAGAAATTAAAACGGGTAAGAGTAAATACGTTTTATCAAAAGAGGAAAAAAGAGCCTTGCAAATAGCAACAGGAAGAGATAAAAAATAAAAGAACTATGTTTTTTTCAAAGGTAAAAAGTTTCATTTCGGGAAAAAAGGGAATAACCCTTCTTAGTTTTTTGGGATTGTATTTTCTGTCAACCAGTGTTTCGTGGGCGATATTTTCGTATCTTCTGACAGAGCCTGACTTTTCTTTTAACGGATCCAAAGATCCGAGATCGCAAATCGCCGATCTTCCTAAAACGCAGGAATGTCCGATAAACGGAGAGATGTACACAGAACCTGAAAGGGAAATATGGGAAACAAGAAGACCGATCGCGGCAATAATTGAAAACAATGCCGCCTCACGTCCCCCTTCCGGTCTTTCAAAGGCGGATGTGGTTTATGAGTCGGTAGCCGAGGGGGGAATTACCAGGTTCGTGGTAATATATTACTGTGGCGCCGCAGCGGAAAACATAGATATTGCTCCGGTAAGAAGCGCCAGAGTGTACCATATAGATTGGGCAAGCGAGTATGGGGATAAACCCATATTCATGCATGTAGGAGGAGCGAATGATTACGGCGGCTTTGGGGATACGGTAAAGGAAGCCAAGGCTCTTGAGCTTTTAACGACTTTGGGATGGAGAGTGGCAGGAGGAAATGATTTTGACACGACATATGATTCCGGATTCCCGATTTTTTGGAGGAATTATGAGCGTTTGGATAAAAAGGTTGCCACAGAGCATACAATGATGGCCTCTCTGGACGCTGCCTACAAGGAGGCTGAAAAGCGTGGTTTCAGTTATAAGGATAAAAATGGAAACAGCTGGGACAGCGGGTTTGTAAAGTGGAGTTTTGCGGACGGAAAACCGTTAAGTTCACCAAAGGCAACCGAAATATCATTTGAGTTTTGGGAGGGAGGTCTTTTCAGCAAGGAATATTCGGTCACCTGGAATTATGATCCTGAGACCAACGGTTATCTGAGGGAAAATGGCGGTGCTAAGCATATGGATCTTGAGACAGGCAGCCAGATTTCCGCAAAAAATGTGGTTGTTATGTTTACCGAACAGAAAGGGCCTGTTGACAGAAATATGCACATATTGTATACCACGGTAGGGGAAGGTAAGACTTTAATATTTCAAAACGGTGGAGTGATTGAAGGGACTTGGGAGAAAACCTCAAGAACTGCCAGGACGAGGTTTTTTGAAAAGGACGGTAAAGAAATTGATTTTGTGAGGGGTCAGATCTGGATAGAGATTTTACCGAAAAACAACAAAGTAAATTATTAACAAAAAAAGTAATATATAATCCTGCCTCAAATATAGGATGAATCAACTTTCCGACATTATTACCTCCAGGGTAAGAGTGAAGATGCTTAAGCTTTTTCTGTCTGATATTAGCGAGATGTATCATGTGCGTGGGATAGTTCGTGAAGTAAAAGAGGAAATAAATGCCGTAAGGAGAGAACTGGCGCGTTTTGAGAAAGCGGGGATTTTAAAAAAAGAACCGAGAGGAAACAGGTTGTATTATTGGATCCGCAAGGATTACCTTTTATTTGGGGATCTTCTTTCCATGGTATCCAAATGTACAGGGT
>Ga0114946_10002950_pt1 | contig 11623 bp, 8 predicted proteins | sample WalLakDeSediment_FD_88676 | JGI IMG/M metagenome (GOLD analysis project Ga0114946, IMG submission 88676) | Lake sediment microbial communities from Walker lake, Nevada to study Microbial Dark Matter (Phase II) - Walker Lake 11/02/13 Deep Sediment | ecosystem: Environmental > Aquatic > Freshwater...
ACCCGGCAGGTGAGATGAAGCACGGCCCGATCGCCCTGATCGACCAGGATATGCCGGTGCTGGTGTTGGCGCCGCGCGACCCGTGGTATGAAAAGATGATCAGCCAAATCGAGCAGGCTAAAGCGCGCGGCGGGGTGGTGGTGGCGGTGGCGACAGACGGGGATGAGCTGATCCCACCTCTGGCAGACCACCTGCTGTGGGTGCCCAAAGCGCCCTGGCTGCTGAGCCCGGTGGTAACGGTGATCCCATTACAAATGCTGGCGTACCATATCGCCGCGTTGAGAGGCCTGGACGTGGACCAACCGCGCAACCTGGCGAAAAGCGTGACGGTGGAGTAAAAGAGTAAATCCGCAAAACAGGTGTGCGGGGGCGTAAGCCCTCCGCACACCTGTTTTGCGGTTAATTTATGGACTTTAAGGTGCGCAGGGCGCGCAGCGTGACCCACGGATTGGGTTGTTTGAGAGGGCCGAAGTCCAGCCAGGTCTTGCCAGCATAGCCATATTCTAAGGCCCAGCGACCCTGTTGATCTTGTTTCCCCAGGATGGTGGAAATGGCGTTGGTCAGGCGCGGGTCCTGACCGTGGCCCAAGCGGGCCACCGCCTCCACTAACTGAAGCAGGTCGGTGACATAGAAAACCGGGAAGCCAAACTTCCACCAGTTGCGGCTGGGCTTGTCACTGTAACCGGTGGGATAGGCGGCAGTAGCAGGATCGGCGCTGAAAAGGAAATCGAGGCCTTGCTGGATAGCCCGCCGGACCAGGGGAGTACGCCATTCATCAGGCAGCCGGCTGAAGGCCAGCATGACCTTGACCGCACCCCAGGCGCACGGCAGGGTGTTGTTAGCGCCGCAGGCAAAGCCAGGCCCGCATTTTCCAGCATAATAACGCAGAGGAGCATTTCGATCAGTGTTCGGCGCCAAGCCTTCGCCGGTAACCGTGCGCGCCATCCACTCAACAGCCTGCTCCAGGCGTGCATCCCTGCTCCCTAATTCCAGCAGCGCCCAGATCAGGTTTCCCTGCAAGCAGTCCACTGTCCCGGAAGGAGGTCCGTTGCTGGAGAACTGCCCTGCGGGGTTGAGGGCGTGATCCAGAAGATAGGTGCAAGCTACAGCGATGCGCTCGTCCATATCGATGGAAGCCCCCAACTGAGCCAATAAAAGGATCGCCCAGACCGTGGACTTGTATTTCGGGTTGTAGCCCGGGCCGGGCTCAACCCAGTATCCAGCCGGGTTCATCTCAGCCAACAGGGTTGAAATCGGTCCTTGCTCATACGCAGCGAGCCGGGCCGCCTCTAATTCACGATCATGTTCTGGGAGGCCAACCAGGTCGCGCAAAGCCAGGTAGCGCAGGCCCGGACCGCTGTCTTCCAGCAGCCAGGTATGCGAATCGCTATTTAGGGGATCGAGGTATGACACTGCTGCCTCCGTGTATGTAGCTTATGCTGAGGAATAAATACTATCCTATTGATCTTCAGGTAAATTGGTTATGAACGTCCCGCAGGTTCGACGGTCCTTCAGGCTTGAGTTTATCGAACCTGCGGGACGTTGTGAATGCGCTGATTAATTATACAAAGATTCCATGCTCCCCGGCAATGAATCGCTCCGGTTCTAAGTTGCATGCGCAGCTCGCTGATATCTTCTTGGATCGATCGCATAGGTCAATCTATACCGGGTAAAATGAATGAAATCATCTTGGAGGGACCACTTGGGCTTCATTTTAAAGGGTCGAAAGAGGAGCGCAAAACGATGGATGAATTCTCGCTGAAAGGTAAAGTCGCCGTCATCACGGGCGCCTCGCGGGGCATCGGGCGGGCGATCGCAGAGCTTTACGCCCAAGCCGGGGCAAAGGTGGTGGTCAGCAGCCGCAAGCTGCCGAACGTGCAGGAAGTTGCGGATGGGATCCAGGCTGCCGGCGGGCAGGCGCTGGCGCTGCAAGCTCATATCGGGCGGACAGAGGATATGCAAGGGATGGCGACCCAAACGGTAGAACATTTTGGTCGCCTGGATATCCTGGTCAACAACGCGGCCATCAGCCCACATTTTGGACCGCTGCTGGCGGCCGATGAAGGCCAATGGGACAAGATCATGGATACCAACGTCAAGGGGGTCTTCCGGGCCTGCCAGGCAGCTGCGCCAGGGATGCAGGCGCAAGGGGGCGGCAAGATCATTAATATCATCTCAGTGTCAGGGTTACAACCAACGCCTGGGCTGGGCCTGTATGGGGTCACGAAAGCGGCGGTGCTGATGCTGACCAAAGTGCTGGCCTTGGAGCTGGGAGGGGCACATATTCAGGTCAATGCCATTGCACCAGGGGTGATCAAAACGCGCTTCAGCCAGGTGTTATGGGATACCCCGCAGATCTCAGAACATATCCTGGGTCGCCTGCCCCTGGGGCGCTTTGGGGAAGCAGCTGAAGTGGCGCAAATGGCCTTGTTCCTGGCCGCGCCAGCCTCAGACTATGTGACCGGCTCGGTCTTCCAGGTGGACGGCGGTATGAGCATCGGGTTTGGGGGATAATTTAGGGTGTTTTTGTAGTCGTACATTCAACTGAGTTTATCAAAGTTTTTTTCTAATTGACATCCGACCAATCAAGAGATAAAATACCGCTTATATCGTATTAGGTGAGTAATCCATTTCTATTCCGCATTTCATCTGAAGGTACTAACAAGTGATACCGGTCCAAAGGAAATACTTAACCAGCAACAGGCTTGCCCCAATCTTCTAAGGAGAATCCATGAAAATACCAAAAATTAAACTCGGGATACATCTTGCATTATCATTTGTTTTATTAACTCTGGCGATATTTCCAGGTGGATTTGCTACCGGTAACCAGCCAGAGCCCAACCAAGGAACAGTAGATGCGGCTGGTAATCTATCCAATAGCACCAGCGAGCCCAGCCTCTCGCCTCAACAGTCACAACAATCTGACGCCGATCTGGCAATCCTGTGTTACAGTACTCAAACCGATTCGCGGAACCCATGCAATCGTGTTTCCGCTTTGTTTACAGGGGTTTCGGTGATTTCTACACCAGAAACGATTCCAAATAATTTAGCGGGTTACGATGTGATCTACATTGGCTACAGTGAAGCCGGTTCACTGTCCGGAAAAGCGCCCCAGCTGCAAGGTTATGTCAACGCAGGTGGTGGTCTGGTTGTGGAGCAACCAAACACGCTTGGTAACGTCGCCATCTTCCCCCCGGGTTTTGAGCTGACGGTAACGGATACATTCTGGGCTGGGTTCCCTAACCCGCCAGGGCCTGATCACAAAACCCTGATTGGCTTCTTTCATCCGATATTAAATGGCATCACTACCGCAAACCTTTCCGGTAACTTTGAGGTGATCCCGGTCTCAACATTAGGACCAGGTTGGACCGTGTTGGCCAAGGCAGTATCGAATCCTAATCTTGCATTAGCAGTGGGAGCCTATGGTTCAGGCAGGATGACCGTGCATGCCGGTAATATCAGCAATGCATCCTCGATTCCAGGCAGCGACGCCTATGTCCGCCAAATGATTGAATGGACAGGAGCTGCCAATGAACCAGCTGGACCGGATATGGTGATCAACAAGATTGAGGTCACCCAGGCCATCCAGGACCTAAATAATAGCGTCGACCTGATAGCAAATAAGCGCACCTATGTGCGGGTGCATGTCAGCTCACCGACCTCAATTGCGAATGTTTCTGCAAATTTATCTGCCCGGAGAGGCTCTACGACCCTTTACCCAACCTTGCTGCCAGGCAATCCGGGATCGGATATAACCGTCAGGGCAACCCCTAACCGAGGTCAGATTAACGACAGCTATTGGTTTGAATTGCCCAGATCCTGGACAACAGCCGGCAATCTGACCATCACAGCCCGGTTGGATCCAGCCAATGCGAAAAACGATCCAAATCGAAGCAACAATTTCCAATCGGTCACGGTCAATTTCCAATCTACCCCAGCCATGCGCCTGAGGTTATTCAACGTTCAATACACAATCGGCAGCAATACCTATCTGGCCGCGACCACGCACCTGGATATGCTCGAATCCTGGCTGCGCCGAGCCTACCCGATCAACAGCTTGATTGTTAACCGCCAGACCTTTATCTACCCGAATAGCGGGCTGCCCAATGTTGACACTTTGCATGGATATTTAGCTATCGCCAAGCTGCTGCGCATCCTCTTTAGCACTGAAATTCCGAACACATACTATTACGCTATGGTAGATGACGGGGGCGGCTTTATGCGGGGAAAGGCGGCTGGCATTCCTGGAAAAATTTCTGCTGGTCCCACCGGACCCGGAACCTTTGGCTGGGACTTTGATGGCTCATTTGGTGATTGGTATGGTGGGCATGAAATTGCCCATTCCCTCAATCGTTACCATGCAGAATATTGCGGGGCGGGTGGTGGAGAAGCCTATCCCTACAGCACCGGCCGGATCAGCCCGGATCTGACTGGGAATAGCGCCATTTATGGCTTCGATATCACCAGCCGGACGATCTATCCACCATCCTGGAAGGACGTCATGACATACTGCGCCAACCAGTGGGTATCTGACTTCACCTATGAAGGAATCCGGGACAGGTTGGTCTCGCTCGGCTCTGCAGCTGAGATGACGATCCAGGGATGGGCAGAAAGCCAGCAATACATATTGGTGGCGGGCATTGCTGATCTGGAGGGTCATACAGCAGAAATATTAAATCTGCAAATGATTGACCAGGAAGCGTCTGTACTATTACCTGTACCCGGGGATTGGGAAATTGCACTTGTCGGCGCAACAAATAATGACCTGGCAGTCTACCCCTTTTCTCCGCAAGAGCTAACCGACGCAGAGGATAGCTTGGGAACTCCAGCCATCATTGGAGAGTTGGCGCCGTTTGAAAGTGGAACACAACGGGTTGAAATCCGCTATGGCGGTCAGGTTGTTGCTTCACGGCAGGCCAGTTCTAACCCTCCAGTCATCGAAGTCGTGGAACCTAAAGAGTTCAGCGAATTCAGAGGACCATTCCGTCTCTCCTGGGAGGCCAGCGATACCGATGGCGACCCCTTAACATTCAGCGTGCTTTTCAGCAATAATGGTGGAGAAACATGGGAGACTTTGGCAGCAGGTTTAGACGGTGACCACATCGACCTGGATGGCGCTCAGCTGCCTGGAGGCGAGAGCCTGCTGAAGGTGTTAGCAAACGACGGCTTTTGGAGCACTGCCGGTAATTCTCAACCCTTTGTGATCTCCCAACACCCCCCCACTGCATCAATTGTTTCTCCCGATCCTGGGGCTTTCTTCTACCCAACCCAACCTGTGGCCTTGGAGGGAACTGCCTATGATTTGGAGGATGGCACAATTGAAGATGACGCAGCTTTCCAATGGCAATCCTCGATCAGCGGCGATCTGGGTACAGGAAAAAATCTTATCACCATAGATTTGCCACTTGGCGAGCATTTAATCACCCTAAGCGTGACCGACAGCAACGGCATGACCGGCACCGACACTCGCTCCATAACCATCGTTGACGGAGACACCCCGGAACCGGTCTACCTGGAAGTCGCTCCGGGAGGCATCGGGACGGTAGTAATGCAGGGAGATCCTGCTGATACTGAACCCGTCTCTGTAAGTGCCAGCAGCGGTGATGTTGTAAACTGGTCGGTATCAAAAGATGTACCCTGGTTATCTCTTGATGTTAGCTCAGGACAAACTCCGTCAGATTTGGTTCTGACTTTCAACCCATCTGGGCTTGCAGCGGGCATCTACAACACTGTCCTGGTCTTCGAATCTGAAGATACTGTCAACAGTGCAGTAGAGGTACCTGTGGTTCTGCAAATTCTAGAGCCTCCTACATGGCATTTGTTCTTGCCGGCTGTGAAAAGATGAGATTTCAAAAGTAGGTCAATACGGTAACGGTCGGGTATGCCGGTTATATAACCGGCATACCCGGCTCTTTATTCCTGACTCCCCATACCTGCCCAGGAAATATTAAAGATGAATATTGTTAAGGTAAAAATGCTGATTCCTATCCTTCTCGCTGGCATCTTGATTGGATGCTCAGCAAATGAAACCGCGCAACCCCCCCAGTTTGAGTCTGTTAACAAGCAGTCAATTAGCGGACTGGTGGGACAAATTCTGGCTGCCTCTGACGTCAGCGGTATTCCAGACACACCCCTGCCGGATCAAGTTATTCTGGCTTTCCCAGAGCAGGCGACTTCAGAAATATTGGGGGTAGGCGCTTCACTATCAGAATCGGACCTACGCTTCCTAAAGGCGGACATTACCGATCGAGATCAGAACCTGTTTATGGCGATCAGTGGACCCGATGGACGCTATCAATTGGAACTACCTGCAGGTAGGTATATTGTCTGCCTGGCAGAATCCCAGAGTGCTGCAGGTGCTTTTCCGGTCTCTACGCGAGGCTGCGGTCGGGTTACTATTCCTGAAAATATAGTAGTTACTCTAGACATCTCAAGCGGCTTTGGAGAGGTGCTACTGATACCAGGTCAATAAGGACATTCTTTCCTCTACAATACCTAAAATGGCTCATTGGGATTCGCCATTAGAATGTACCCGATTTTGGGGAACCTTGTGTTTCTGTGGTATACTCACCTGTCTGCAATTGAAATTGGGGAAAAACAATCCAAACTCAATCGTCGATGGAACAGGGTTTACCCTGGCTAAAATCTAATATTTGAAGGAACTTTTGTGAATTTCGATTCTTTTTCATTTCACCCGCAGATCAACGCGGGTATCCGATCGGCTGGCTATAACACGCCCACACCGATCCAATCTAGAACCATGCCCTCCATTATCGAGGGGCGCGATGTACTCGGCCTGGCCCAAACAGGGACAGGAAAAACGGCTGCTTTTGTGTTACCTATTTTGCAACGCCTGATGGACGGGCCGCGCGGCAAACTGCGCGCATTGATCATCTCCCCTACCCGGGAGCTGGCCGAACAAACGCATACTGCCATCAACGCCCTGGGGCGGAAAACCGGCTTGCGCAGCGTGACCATTTACGGGGGCGTAGGCGCTAAACCCCAGATCCGAGGCCTGCGGGCCGGCGCGGAGATCGCGGTGGCTTGCCCAGGCCGTCTGCTGGACTTAATGGGCCAAAAGGTGCTCAGCTTGAATGCTGTTGAAGTGTTGGTGCTGGATGAAGCCGACCGGATGTTCGATATGGGCTTCCTGCCCGACGTCCGCCGCATCATCAAAGCAGTGCCGGACCAGCGCCAGACCTTGCTGTTCTCTGCCACTATGCCGCCAGAAGTGCGGCATCTGACCGTTGAAATCCTGCGGGATCCGGTGACGGTGGAGATCGACACCTCCCGCCCGGTAGAAAGCATCCGGCATGCGGTTTACGGCATCGACCAGGCGCATAAGACCGACCTGCTGCTGAAAATCTTATACGAAGCCGGGAAAGGCCAGATCCTGGTCTTTACCAAGACCAAACACCGAGCCAAAAAACTGGCCGACCAGCTGTCCAAAGCCGGCTTTGCCGCGACAGACCTGCAGGGCAACCTTTCCCAAACCCGCCGCCAACAGGCCATGGAGGGCTTCCGCAAAGGGCATGTGCAGGTGATGGTGGCAACGGATATCGCCGCGCGCGGTATCGATGTCTCGGAGATCACGCATGTGATCAATTATGATATGCCGGACACAGGGGACGCCTATACGCACCGAATCGGGCGCACCGGGCGCATGGCCCAGCGCGGCACGGCCTTGTCGCTGGCTACTCCGGCCGATTTACCTATGATCCACACCATCGAAGGGGTCTTGGGAGGCGCGTTGGAGCGCCGTATGGCCGATGGGTTTGCAGGTGGGTCATTTTTGAGCGAGAAGACCAGCACACGCCCATTCTCGTCCAAGCCGATCGCGCCCCGCCGGGGGCTGTATTCCAGCCGCAGGCGCTCTTTTTCTTCGGCATTTTCCAAAAGATAAGCAGAGCGGTTTTACCGAATTTTTAATCCAATAAAAACCGGACAATCAGGTGTGAGTGAGGGCGTAGCCCTACCCACACCTATTTTTTGGTCATCTACTGCTATTGACATTCACCAAAATCGGTAAACTTCATCCGGGCAAAACGTCCCGCAGGTTTCTTTAACTCAAGCCTGTTCGGTTGGCGAACCTGCGGGACGTTCACAAACAATTTACCTGAAGGTCAATATAATCTCATCAAATAAGTATGGTTGAACTAAGCGCCACAACCGACACCCATTTCGCTCACCGTTGCCATTGACGTCCGCTGCATACACGTGTTGGGCCACCTCAGTACAGGTAGTGGCACTGAACCGGCTCGTTCGCCGGTCACCCGGCTACATCGGTTGCCTGCTACCTGGCGACCTGACCCTTACCAGGACTGGACTTTCACCGGCAAGTAGACGATGACTTTCAGGACACACCACGCTGTGTTGGGCGGCTGATAACAAGAAACGCTTGAAGCGGGTGCCAGGCAACCGTTTCCTCATCAGCTAGATTGTGAAGTAGCTCTGAATGCAAAGAACGTCCACATTGCGCCAATTAGCTCAATCACTGCGAACAGATACAAAATCGGTGGTGCCCATTTGAGCAATGCGAACAAGATAAACAACAGGAAAACAACCGCTCGGGCCTGTACAGTCCACATATAGAAAGTGCGCAAGTCTGTGCGGGCCACTTGTATGTAATAGTACCCTATTGCTAACAATAGGGCTCCGGCGATCCTAATATACGGCTCTGTGGCCTCTGGCTGTCTGAGCAATCCAAGAAAAAAATTTGGTGCAAAGGCAAAGCCAAGACCATTGACGATGAAGTAGATGCCGAAGACTAGTAAACTTACCGCGACACTATTCATTGGTTCTCCTTAGGATAGTAGATTTCTGTATGCGATAGCCGCCTGGCACCCGTTCTCCACATTGGTTAGTCATACACGCAATAACCATGCAAACTGAACAAACAAAGTATTATTGCTTCAAATAAGTTGTCATCCTTGCCGCCCAACGAATTAATTATACGGACTTATACTATACTGCAAGCTTGCAATATAGTATATGCGTTCGTGAAGGATGTTCAGCAAAACCTTAATCTGGCTTGATTTGGGTGAGTAGCATCCGGGCGAGCGTTTCAAAGAATGCCCTAATCTCATCCCAAGCCAGCGGCTCGAGCATACGCGGAAACAGGTGGATTTTCTCGATATTCTGCAACGCATACGCCAGGTAGAGCTCCGAGAGCCCTCGATCTTTCTCTTGCGCTTTCCGATACAAGTCGTCAAATTTCAGAGCAGTATGCTGGAGTATCCAGTACAGGTCAATAAAATCTTTGGCATCGGTGCGGCCAAAAACCGCCAAAACCTTGTTGGAGCCGATGTTCTCCAGGCTGTCTATCCGAACCCCATTCTTGGTGAGAAGATCGCCAAAGTGAACAGGGACATCTTTCACCAGGTCAACCTTTAAAGAGGCCCCGGATGCATCCGTAACAATATATTGAATGAAAGTATCGGTTACTACCTGGCTGGTAATCAGCAATTCTAAAGAATGCAAAATACCCAGGCTAGTCTGGTTGACCCGGGCAAAATCCTGCTCCCAATCATTGGTGAATAAATCCAGGTCAAGGCTTTCGCGGTGAAAAAAATAGAAACGTGCCAGGGCTGTTTCGCCGGTCAGGTAGAAATATTCAGCCAGCGGCCCAGCAAAGAAACGCTCAAGAAACCGATCCTGTAACGCCAGGTTGGCATCCATGACGTTAATCACTTACCCAGACAGATAAAGCAAATTCCCAGGCTGCGCGCACCTGTGGTTTTAATTTGAGTTTTGGGAGGATAGCACGCAATTCTGCCAGTGAAATATACTGTCAGATATCCTCGTAGCGCGCCGATTCCAACAGCCGCGCCACCAGCCAGGCTTTTTGCTCCTCGTCATCGCCACGCAAAATCGCGCGGATATCGGCTTCTGTGAGATCATAATCCCAGATGAAATAGGGTCTTTGTCGCACGCTCATGACAAAATTGTATCATGACTTGCCAGGTGGGTCTTGCCGAACGGCCGGCTTCAGCTGCGGCTCGTAGCGCCGTCCGCTGCACGCCCTAGGCAGCGCGAGCATCACCTCACGGTTCCTCGAACTGCCCACGCTCGTGCAGTGAGAGCAATCGTTCCATCTGACCCTCGCCGCAACTTCTGCTGAAGTGTGCGCACCAGCGTTGCACGGCGGTCAGCATCGAGCGACGCGACGAACGAAGGGGCCGGACCCGTTCCTCCGAGGAAGGGCTGCCAATAGTCATCGAAGCTGGCAAATGCCGTTGGGATCTCGATCGGCTCGCAGCGTATGTCGCGAAGCCCGCTAACGCGGAACAGGTCTGTGAGTGCGTCGGGATGGCAGAGAGGGAACCGGTGGCCTTCGTCGAGCTCCCGGGCCGTCGAATCTATTGATGCCGCTGCATCCCAGAAATAACGCAGATACTCCATCCTGCCCCCGTAGTCCCAAACGCACGCGGACACCGTTCCCTCAAGAGCAGCAAGGGACTGCATTTCGCAAACGGCAGCCGCGGAGTCGGGGAAGAAATTCAAAGCGAGTAGAGAGGCAATGCTACCGTAACCCCCAGTTCGGCGAGGAAGGCGACCAGCTCCGGCCACGACGAAAGAGACCCGCGCATCCCGAGAATGTCTCCGAGCGAACTCGATGAAGGGCTCGGCAGGATCGCACCCCACTACAGACGCAGGATCGGCTTGGCTGCAGATCGCGTCTGTCAGCGCGCCTGTGCCACACCCAACATCCAGCCAGTGAACGCCGTCAGAAATCCGTAACCAGGACACGAACCGAGATGCCAGATGGCGGCTCCACCGGCCCATGAAATCCTCGTAGCTTGACCCGGCAGCCCATTTGTCGCGAACGTCGGCCATGCTCCTTGCCTCTTCTAGCTACCATCGCGGTAGAACTGCCAGTTACCCAACAGCCCCCGCACAAATCCCGGCGTGCGGAACTACCGCACCGGGCTTTTCAGAGATACTCGCTTCCGCAAAGGCAATCATGCAAGACCAGGGACGAACGCCTTTCTTTCACGTTTGGGGCGATTGACAATGTGCGGTTTCACCACGCCGAATTGGGACAACAGCTGCTTGAACCCTTCCCAATTATAGCTCTTACGCTGACTGCGCCGGTTGAGATATTTCCACATCTGGCGGATGACCTGGTAGTAGAAATACTCCAGGCTTCGAATGTTGCCATGCACGCCAAAGTGATTGAAGTATCCCATCAGTTTTGCATTCAGCAGTCTGAACAAATCGGGCAATCGGCGATGCCGGTTTTCTTTGAACCATAGCTTGAAGCGTGTCAACGAATTTCGCAGGTTCTTCCGGGCGGTGCGTTTTTCCACGTGCGGTTTCCCCGCTCGGTCTTTTCCCCAGCGATACTCAAAGCCCAGAAAGTCGAAAGACGTGCTTCCTGACCCGGTTGGGCTAAACGGAATGATGTGCGTTTTCTCGGCAGAGAGTTCCAGGTTGAATTTCTTCAACCGTTCACCCAGCACTTCATAAAAACGCCGCACGTCTTCTTCCTTTTCAAAGGCACAAACAAAATCGTCTGCATACCTGATAAGACAGGCTTCTCCGCTACAGCGCGGAATAACCACTTTCTGAAACCACAAATCCAGCGCAAAGTGCAGGTAGACATTGGCGAGGATGGGAGAAA
>Ga0114946_10002951_pt1 | contig 11620 bp, 11 predicted proteins | sample WalLakDeSediment_FD_88676 | JGI IMG/M metagenome (GOLD analysis project Ga0114946, IMG submission 88676) | Lake sediment microbial communities from Walker lake, Nevada to study Microbial Dark Matter (Phase II) - Walker Lake 11/02/13 Deep Sediment | ecosystem: Environmental > Aquatic >...
GGCTGCCCGCATGGCCTACGAAATGGCCGGCATTCGCGAACCGGCCAAACAGATCAATATCGCCGAACCTTACGATCCCTTTGACTATAAGGCGCTGCACCACATGGAAGGACTGCAGTTATCGCCGCGCGGGAAAACGGTTGAACTGCTGCGCGCCGGTCACTTTGCCCGCGACGGGAACCTGCCGATGTGTCCTTCAGGCGGCCTGCTCGGCGTTGGTAACCCGATTGCCGCAGCCGGCACGATGAAGGTATGCGAGCTCTTCTGGCAGCTGCGCGGCGAGGCAGACGAACGCCAGGTGCCGGGTAATCCCAAATTGGGCGTTGCCCAGGCCTGGGGCGACCTGATGCAGGTTAGTTCAGTTGTAGTGGCCGGCATTTAAGGCTGCTCAATACTATTTTTTTAGAATAGAGGAGGCATTGAGTCAATGCAGGATAAAATAAAAGTTTCCGGCGGAACTGCCTTATCGGAAGAGAGGATCCGCTCCGGAGAGATTTTTTTAACCGAAGATGCACTAGACTGCGCTTATGCCTGGGATACTGGCGTTGCCATCAGCCGTTACTTAAAAGAGTTAAAAAATGGACGGATCATCGCCAAGGAGTGCCGCGAGTGCAATAGAATTATGCTGCCCCCGCGCATTTTCTGCGAACTCTGTTTCAGGCCGAGTGGTGACTGGGTTTTTGTGCAAGACAGCGGTGTGGTCAACACTTTTTCAATCTGCCATGTGCACTGGGATGCCAGTCGTGTTAAAGAGGATGAGAAGCCTTATTTACCGGCCGTAATCGAAATAGACGGCGCTTCACCCGGTATGGGTATTATGCACTTGCTCGGTGAAGTTGAGCCGGAACAGATTAAGATCGGCATGAAAGTAAAGGCAGTCTGGAAAAAGGAAAACGAGCGGACCGGTTCAGTTACCGACATCAAATATTTTAAACCGCTATAAGGGAGGGATTCAGATGGCCATCTTGGAAAGAATTAGCCGCAACATCGACAACCTGAGCTGGAATCCGGGAGCAGAATACTTTCCGGTAAAAAATCGCTATACTGCAGGTGTAGCTGGACAGCGGTTTTTTGAGGAATTGAAGAACAACGGCAAATTATTTGGCACCGAATGTGATAAATGCAGCGTTACTTATGTCCCAGCGCGGCTTTATTGTGAACAGTGTTTTGCCCGCCTGGAAAACTGGGTTGACGTGGGCACCGAAGGAACTGTTTTTTCATTCACAGTTTGCTATCAAACCAAGAGTGGGGGAACAAAAGATAAACCTATAATCCTGGCTGCGGTCAGAATAGCCGACGGCCTGATCATCCAGCGACTGGAAGGTTGTGAAATTGATGATATCTGTATTGGGATCCCAGTGAAGGCAGAGCTAAAAAAAGAAAGCGAACGCAGCGGCGGCATCAATGATATCAGCTGCTTTAAACCGCTCTGATCGGGTAGATACTATTAATAATGACAGATAACTGTCTGAAAAAGCCCCTCCGCCTTTAAGTAGCGGAGGGGCGACTTTTTGACATACTATTCTTCTTCAACAACTTCCCGGTAACGGCCTCTCCTGCCCGACCTCCTGTTGCCGGAAAGGTGCCGGATAATATTAACCAGCTGGTAGACAATAACAATCACGCCGGGTATAAAGATTAACACAATCAGACCCTGGCTGGTTTGAACATAATCGACCATTTTACCGTAAAATAGCACCGAAACAAGGACTTTGCCCAACACATCTTCAGCCGGCACAACTGTGGTTTGTACCGCAGCGGCGCCATCACTGCTGGTTACAAATTTTAAGCCTCCTTCGCGATTAATTTTCACCACCCGTTGGGTAGTCGTGGCGCCAGGGCTGCCCGGTGTCCTGAAATTGATAATGTCTCCCTCCGATATCGAAGTTAAATCGGTGGATCTGACCACAGCCAAACTACCGGGGTTTGCATCGGCATTAAGACCCTCATCCTGCATCACCAGAAAAGTAAAACCAGCCAGGCTGGGAGGACCATCTGCCACCCGATTGTGAATGAGGAAAAATGATAGTGACGCCATCATCAAGAGCAAGAGCGCTAAAACAATATTCATCGCTATCGACAATAAGCGTGCCATACCGGAAGGCTCATCATCCTCATCATAGTAGTCTTCGTCGTCTTCTTCATCTTCTTCCTCCTCATCACCGAGAAAACGGTCAAGGAGATCCTCATTGAAGCCGGTAGTTGTTTCAACCTCTTTTTCTTTCAAATACTGGTCTGCAGACTCACCGGGCATGAAGTCCTTTATTGAAATATTGATATCTCTCTCGGGAATATCATCAAATTCTCCAAAAACCGGGGGTTTAGGAGATAGAGTATTGGGCTCCGAAGGCTTTTCGGACTTCTCTTCCACTTCATACTGCTCGAGAAACAGGTCGTTAAAATAATCCTCTCCCAATCCTTTTTCACTCTTTGGCTCTTCCGGCTGATCATCCTTTACAACAGAGCGGGTTGATTCTTCGTCTTCCAGCAATCCGAAATTGTCATCAAAAAGATCGTCTATTTTGTCAAACTGATCAGACTCTTCAGGGGTTTTAAGAAGATCACCCTGTTGATCGGCAAGCTGCGGATCCGCTTCTTTCAAGCCATTAGTTAAAAATTCTTCTTCTTCTGTCTTGCTATAGTAATCCTCTTCAAAGCGGGGGGCAATTATGTCTGTCTCAGTACTTTCTTTTTCTGGCGGATCCTCAAATAAAGATTGTGTCGGCATCGGCTCCAGATGATCAGGCTCTTCAGGTTCGTAAAGCTCAGCTGTTTCAAGCTCTTCGCTAGCGACAAGCTTTTCAGGCAAGGATGCGGCGAATCCCGGTTTGTTTAAACGCCTTCGGCTGACAGTTATTTGGATCCTGGCCGCAAAGTCGTCTTCGGAAACCGGCTTAACAATATAATCATCTACCAGGCTTTTTTCAATGGCCTGGTAAAGTTTTTCATAGTAATCAGCATCAATCATAGCTAATATATAAGTAGCGGGGCATTTTTCACGCAGGGTTTCAATAAGATCTACTTTACCCTCTTCGACCAGCGTAAAATCGATGATCACCAGATCGGGGTTAAGCTTTTCAGAGATTTTCAACAGTGTAGCCGGCGAAAAACAGTTAACAACGTCTTCTTCCGGCATAATCTGCCCAATTATTTTTTGTAAATGTTCTGACGATACAGAGTTATCATCAATCAAAAAGATATACACCTGGCATCCTCCTCATGTAACCCGGTTTTACACATTATAACAGATATTATTCATAAAATTCTACCTAATATTATTATATCCTTCCTTAATTTAAAATTACAATTTGAAAAGAGAAATCCTGAAGTTGAAAATATTATAGCATCGTTTATTTAAAACTGAAATCTTCGAAACTGTTATCAGGCGCAATATCGGTCGCTTGAGAACCTTTTTACGGAAGTCGCTGCTACCCATTCACCACTTACAACCCCTATGGATAGATGAGCTAAAGCTTTGTCCAGTCAGGAGTTCATAACTCAATGCCCTGCTTTTAGACCTTTAGCTTTGCGACCCACCCGTTCAATTGGTTTGCCCTAAGGGAGATTGGTTTCAGCCCTTGCCACATTTTCGAGATGTTCCTTCAGGGTGTGCGAAAAGTAATGCTCACCGCTGCTGTCATACTTATAGTTGTAGTAAAAATATTCTGAGGCTTCAGGATAGAGGGCGGCTTTGATCGATGCGGCCCCGGGGGCGGCAATCGGTCCGGGTGGCAGGCCACCAAAAAGATAAGTGTTATAGGGGGATTTAATCTCGAGATCTTTAAAGGTCAGGAATTCTTTTGTTTCTCCCAGGGCATACTGGATAGTGGCGTCAATCTGCAGCAGCATATCAATTTCCAGGCGGTTGTAAATCACCCCGGCAATTAACGGGCGCTCATGATCAACGCGGCCCTCGCGCTCGACCATGGCTGCAATGGTGAGAATTTCGTGCAGGCTGCTGTTCAGGTCTGCGATGCGCTGCTGATCTTCATCGGTGATAATCTGTTCCAAACGGCGCAGCATCAGGCTAACGATATCTTCCACACCGCTTTCCGGGAGAACCTCGTAGGTATCGGGAAAAAGATATCCTTCCAGCAGGAACTCTACCTGTGGATCAGTTACTTCTTTTAAAAAAGGAAAATTATTCATCATGTCGGCCGAGGGCCGGCGGGCAAAATCCAAAAATGCGCTGCTGTCAACCAGGCCCTTTTCCTCTAAACACAGGGCAATCTCCTGTACGGTAAAGCCTTCGGGGATTGTAAACCAGACGGTATCGGAGTAGATGTCGCCCGCTGCGAGCTTAGCCGTAATTTGCTCCAGGCTGAGTGACGGACTTAAGTAATATACTCCGGCAATGAAGCGGTGGCCCAGACCATGACGGCGCACGTATAGCTGAAAAACCTGCTGGTTGTTAATCAGTCCATCGCTGTAGAGCAGTTCGCCGATCACTGCGGCATTGGCTCCGGAAGGTATTTCAATTAGGCGGTAATCATCTAACGCTTCCGGATCAACGGGCTGTAAATGCTGATTGTAAAAATTACTCCCGGCTACATAAGCGGCCAGGGAGAGGATTGCCAATACAAAAAGGACGATCAGCATACGCTTGAACATTATCCGCGCTCCTTCTATAAGAGTTCCTCGTCATCTTCGTATTCCTGGCTCTGGACCCGTTCTTCCCAGATGGTGGCTACTTCGTTCCATTCTATCTCATCATCGACTTCAACCAGCGTTTCTTCATCCCCATCAACATCAATACGGAAGATATAGGCTTCATCTTCAAAATCGAACTCTTCGCCTTCCTCTTCTTCCTCTTCGTACATGACCGGAACCAAAATAGCATACTCTTTAAAATCGAATTCAAAGCGGTCGATCAGTGCAAATTCGTGCTCATTGCCTTCCTCATCAACCAGAATAACCAGATCCGTTCTCTCTTCACCGTTACCGTTCACTTTATAGCACCTCATTTATCAAATTCATTTTTTTCTACACTCAAGCTCCGCTTGTGGTGGGCCAGGTAGGTTTCAAGGATCAGCGCCGCCGCCAGTTTATCGCGCACCGCGCGGCGTTTTTTGCGCTTCGTTCCATCGGCAAGCAGGATTTTCTCTGCGCTGCCGGAGGTCAACCGTTCGTCTACCAAAACCACGGGCAGGCCGGTTCTTTCCTGCAGCCGGCAGGCCAGCTCTTCAGCCAACTGCGCTGCGGTGCCCCTGGTGCCGTCCAGCTTAAGCGGGTTACCGACGATCAGCCTTTCGACTCCATACTCTTCGCAAAGCTCAGCAATGCGATCTAGGGCCTGCTCCTGCTTTGTAAAAATAATAGTTTCCAGTCCCTGCGCCGTAATAGCCAGGGGATCGCTGATCGCCACACCAATTCTCTTTTCACCGGGATCGACACTGAGCAGGCGCAAGGTTAAGGGATCTCCGTTAAATGTTATTCTTTTCAGCCAGTTTAAGATAAGTGCCGACGATCTCTTCCAGCAGTTCGTCGCGCTCTACCTGCCTGATCAGGCTGCGGGCGTTCTGGTGGCTGGTAATATAAGCCGGATCGCCGGACACCAGATAGCCGACCAGTTGATTGAGCGGGTTGTAGCCTTTTTCTTTTAAGGCCTGGTAGACTGAGGTCAGAACTTTTTTGGCCTTGTTATCAACCTCTTCACCATCGACCCTGAATAAGACTGTTTCTTCATGATTAAAATTGTCAGTCACAGGTAAATCCTCCCGCCCGGCGCTTGCCTGCGCATACTACTTGTGCCACGGCTGCGCCTGATATGATCCGCCGTTAATTAGCGGTTACGATTTTGTTTGCAGTTGATTCCGTACCAGTTCTTCCACAGCAGCCAGAGCTTCCGGCAGAGCTGCAGGATTAGTGCCGCCCGCCTGGGCAAGGTCGGCTTTGCCGCCGCCACCTCCGCCTACTTTGCGGGCCACTTCCTTGATCAAACCATCGGCCCGGATTCCGCGATCAATCAAATCTGCGGTTACTGAGCTGACGAGGATTACCTTGCCGTTGCTGACCGCTCCGAGGACTACCGCCACCGAACCAATACCACTCTTAACCTCATCCATGACCAGGCGCAGCGACTCGAGACTGTCAGCTGCAACAGCCGCGCTCAACAGCTTCGCTCCGTCGACTTCTTTTACATTTGCTAGCAGCGATTTGACCTCGACGGCCGCATTTTTCTGCTTCAGTTCCTGGTTCAACTTCTGCAGCATTTTGTGTTCGGCAAGATATTCGGTTACCTTATCTTCAAGCCTTAGCAGATCGCTGTTCATCGCTATGGCAATAGTTTTTAGCAGCTGATCATTCTTGATCGCCTGCCGGTAAGCGCCTAAGCCGACCACCGCTTCAATACGGCGCAGGCCGGAGCCGATCCCTTCTTCGGCTACAATCTTAAAGAGGCCAATTTCACCGGTTGCTGCAACATGGGTCCCGCCGCATAGCTCGCGGGTATAGTCTCCGGCTGACACCATGCGGACCGATCCTTCTTCATACTTATCGGCAAAAAGCGCTGTTGCCCCTGCTTCTTTTGCTTTTTCGAGAGTAGTAAGCCTAGCGGTCACCTGCACGTTGTCAAGCGCCATCAGGTTAACTTCTTCTTCCACGGCACGCAGCTGTTCACTGGTCAGTGCTGTAAAGTGGTTAAAATCAAAACGGAGCCGATCGGGCGCTACCAGCGAACCGGCCTGGTTAATGTGGTCGCCAAAATTCCGGCGCAGGGCGCGGTGCAGCAGGTGCGTCGAAGTATGACTGCGGCAAATACCACGACGGCGTATCCGGTCAACCCTGGCCTGGACCCGGTTGCCGGTTTTAAACTGCCCCTCGGTTACCTGACCCTGATGCACAATCTGGCCGGAAGGGGTAAAAACGGTGTTAATAACTTTAAAGACGGCGTCTTCCGTCTCGATCAGACCGGTATCACCCACCTGGCCGCCGGCCTCGGCGTAAAAGGGACTTTGATCTAAAAAAAGCTCTGCTTCTTCGCCCTTGTTGATCTCGCTGACCGCTTGACCACCAGCCAGGGTCAGGATCAGTTCGGCATCCTGCTCCAGGCTTTCGTGACCGGTAAAAACGGTTTCCAGCGCTTCAGCCGCTTTGTAATGCTCATTTAAGTCTTTACCGGTAGAGGTGCGCGCAGCCGCCCTGGCTCTTTCCTGTTGTTCCTTTAAGTTTGCGCTAAAAGCCTCTCGATCGACGGAAAAGCCTTTTTCCTGAAGAATCTCGGCAGTGAGATCAAGCGGAAAGCCAAAGGTGTCGTAAAGTTTGAAGGCTAAATTGCCCGGTAAAACCTTTTCTCCCTCTTTTTCCATCTTCTCCAGGTAGCCTTCCAGTATTTCGGTGCCCTGGGCCAGCGTTTCCTGAAATTTCTGTTCTTCAAGACTGACCACCTGGCGAATGTAATCGTGGCGTTCTTTCAGGTTAGGATAAGCCGAACCCATCTGGTCGATAACCAGGGTGGCAGCCTCGGTCATGAAGTCTCCTTCAATACCCAGCAGACGCCCGAAACGGACGGCCCTGCGCAGTAGCCTTCTTAAGACATAACCCCTGCCTTCATTGGAAGGGATCACTCCGTCGGCAATCAGAAAAGTTGTTCCCCTGCTGTGCTCGGTAACCACCCGGAGCGGTACCTGCTGATCGCGGCGCGCGGGGTCGGCCAGGCTGGTAAAGTGATCGTAAAGCGGCCTGACCTGGTCGGTATCGTAGAGAGAATGCACGCCCTGCAGAGCCATTGCCACCCTTTCCAAGCCGGCGCCGGTGTCGATATTTTTCTGTTTTAACTCAACCAGTTCTCCCGATGCTTCACGGCTGAACTGGGTGAAGACGAGGTTCCAAATTTCTAAGTAGCGATCACAGTCGCAGCCAACAGCACAATCGGGGCTGCCGCATCCTGCTGCTTCGCCCAGATCATAGTAGATCTCTGAACACGGGCCGCAGGGGCCAAGGCCGATTTCCCAGAAGTTATCTTCCTTGCCCATCCGCTTGATCCGGTCTGCAGGAACGCCGATATTTTCGTTCCAAATTTTAAAGGCTTCATCGTCATCCTGATAAATGCTGACCCAGAGCCGTTCCACCGGCAAGCGGAAACCGTTTAAAACCAGGTCCCAGGCCCAGGCGATCGCCTCTTCCTTGAAGTAATCGCCGAAGGAAAAGTTGCCGAGCATTTCAAAAAAGGTAGCATGTCTTCCGGTGTAGCCGACCCTCTCGATATCGGGGGTGCGCACACATTTCTGACAGGTAACCACCCGTGGGTGAGGGGGCTTCTTCTCCCCTGTAAAATATGGTTTTAAAGGAGCCATCCCGGCTCCGATCAGGAGCAGTGTCGGATCATTCTGCGGAATCAGCGGAAAGCTAGGCATAATCAGGTGTTCTTTTGATCTGAAGTAATCTAAGAATAGATCGCGAATTGTGCTTGACTGCATTAGTTAACCTCCATAAAGAATTAAGGCAATTATAGCTGTTTTAAAGAATGACTGTCAATAAAGCTCAAGTTTGTCGCGCCCCCGGCAGACCGCCGCAAAACGTTCCCTGAAAAGGGAGGCGCTGCGCTGGGGAAGCTCCAGGGCAAGGGTAACTGCATCAGCATAGTTGACATTTAAAACCCGCCCGTTAAGACTTTCCGCCAGTTTAGTTACCCCCCCGAGGTCTTCATACTGACACTGCAGGCTAAATGCCATCAGCGGTTCTTTCAACTCAAGGCAGGCTGCCTCGCAAGCGATCCGGGCACAAGTGCGGTAAGCACGGGTCAAACCGCCGATCCCCAGCTTAGTGCCCCCATAATAGCGGGTTGCTACCAGAACCGCATCGGAAATATTATGCCCTTGCAGATACTGAAGCATTGGAGCGCCGGCTGTTCCCGCCGGTTCACGGTCGTCCGATGCCTGTTCAATTAGGGCAATGCCGGCGCCGATCCGGTAAACGTAAGTGTGGTGGGTAGCATCCGGATACCCGATTCTGACCTGCCCGATATAATTTTTAGCATTCTTTGCACTGCAGGCCGGAGCCAGGTTGGCGATGAAACGCGAACCCTGTTCGCTGAAGCTGCTGCGGACAGGTCGCAGAGGGGCATAGTAATGATCTGCCTGTTCAGTCATCATCTTTATCCTGCCCGTCTCTGTCTTCTGACTGATAGCGCTCAGGATTAATCGCTTCCAGGTAAAGCTTGATCTTCTCTTCCGCTCCCAGGGTCGCCGGGAAATAGAGTTTTTTATTGACCAGGGCCGGAGGCAAATAATCCTGTTTGACATGGTGGCCGGGATAATCGTGAGGGTATAGATAGCCGTCGCCGTGGCCCATTTTTTTCGCCCCGCTGTAGCTGCTATCCTTTAGATGAAGCGGCACTGAATGACTGCTTTCACTCTCCACCAGTTCAAACGCCCGGTTGATCGCCAGGTAGGAAGAGTTGCTCTTCGGCGAGCTGGCAAGATATACAGCCGCCTGGGCCAGGGGAATCCGCCCCTCCGGCAGGCCAATCATCTGCACAGCCTGAGCGGCGGCAACAGCCAGGGGCAGGGCTTTCGGGTTGGCATTGCCGATATCTTCAGCAGCGCTGATCACCAGGCGCCTGGCGATGAAGAGCGGGTCTTCTCCACCTTTTAGCATCCTGGCCATCCAGTAAAGGGCGGCATCCGGGTCTGAACCGCGTATCGACTTAATAAAGGCTGATGCCATATCGTAATGGTTGTCACCCTGGCGATCGTAGCTGAGTAACCGACTGTGCATAGCTTCTGCTGCTGTTTCAGCCGTGATCAGCACTGCGCCATCATTCTTTCGCCCAATCAGCACTGCTGTTTCGAGCGCGTTCAAAGCGGCGCGGGCATCCCCGTTAGCTTTATCGGCAAGCAGGTTAAGGGCTCCGGCTTCAACTTCGAGCGGCAATGCGCCCAGCCCCTTTTCGCTGTCTTGCAAAGCCTGCTGCAGCAGGTCGTAAATATCTTCGCTCTTAAGCGGCTCGAAAAGGAAAAGCCGGATGCGCGAAAGTAATGGTCCGTTTAAGTAAAAAAAAGGATTCTCGGTGGTGGCGCCGATAAAAATTACCGTTCCCTGCTCGACAGCGGCCAGCAGCACATCCTGTTGGCTTTTGTTAAAGCGGTGAATCTCATCAATAAATAGAATCGTGCGCCGGTTGCGCAGTGACCAGCTGGTTTTGGCCTCTTCAATTACCTGCCGCACCTCTTTTACCCCCGCGGCAACGGCATTAAGCTGGATAAAATCGGCCTTGCTGAGCGCGGCAATTATTATGCCCAGACTGGTTTTACCGGTTCCCGGCGGTCCGTAAAAGAGAAGCGAGGAGAGCTTATCTTCTTCGATCATCTTTCTTAAGGGTCTCCCGGCGCCAAGGATGTGCGGTTGACCGCTGAACTGTTCAAGTTTTTCCGGACGCATCCGCTGTGCCAGAGGGCCTTCTTCCCTGATTTTCTTTTCCCAGTTAAGGGTTATTAAATCCACCTTGTTTAGTCCCCTGTTCTAAAGTGATACAGAGAAAAAAACACTCCCCGCCAACACCAACCCGGCGTTTTTAAGGAGCGTTTTTTAGATCCGCCTGACTGATTGACGGAAGACCTACTTAAACCTGCCGGCGCTTAATCAGCGTCTTCTTCAAGCACCCGATCGATAGCCGCCCGTGAGAATTTAAGGTTTAGGTTATCAGCCACCCTGAGCGATATCAGGGTCTCGTCAATCTCTTTGATCACGCCATGCATACCGCCAATGGTTACAATACGGTCACCTTTTTTTAGGCTTTTTAACATTGCCTGACGTTTTTTCTGCTGTTGCTGTTGCGGCCTGATCAGCAGAAAGTAAAAGATAACAAACAGTAAAATCAGCGGTACAAATGGTCCCAGTGTTTCAATGTTCACTCATCGACACCTCCGTACAATTTTTTCAATACAGGTTTCATTTTACTATAATACTCTGCAAAACGTGCTTCTTTCAAAGCTTCCCTGATCTCCCGCATCAGCTGATCGAGGTAGTATAAGTTATGATAGGTAGTTAACCTTAAGCCCAATATTTCCCCGGCATTAAGCAGGTGGCGGATATAGGCCCTGCTGTAATTGCGGCAGACAGAACAGTGGCACTCAGGGTCCAGCGGCGACAGGTCTGCGGCAAAAACGCTGTTGCGGATCGACAGGTAACCTTTAGCCGTCATTACCCGGCCGTTGCGGGCAATCCGGGTCGGCAGAACACAATCAAAGATGTCGACCCCCCTATTGACCCCTTCCAGCAGGGCATCCGGTGAACCCACTCCCATAAGGTAGCGCACTTTCTCTGCCGGCAGCAGCGGTATTGTTTGATCAAGACTGCTATACATCAGCTCTTTCGGTTCTCCTACTGATAGGCCACCAATAGCGTAGCCGTCGAAGCCGATTTCAGTCAGCGCTGCGGCAGATATCTGCCTTAAGTCCTCAAAAACACCACCCTGGACGATGGCAAAGAGGGCTTGACATTCATTTTTATGAGCCTTCCTGGCTCGCAGCGCCCACTTGGTTGTGCGTTCAACCGCTTCAGCTACCGCATCTTTCTCCGCCGGGTAGGGCGGGCACTGGTCTAAGACCATTGCAATATCGGAGGCTATTATATTTTGCAGCCTCGCTACCCGCTCCGGGGTAAGAAAGTGGGTTGAACC
>Ga0114946_10002952_pt1 | contig 11619 bp, 7 predicted proteins | sample WalLakDeSediment_FD_88676 | JGI IMG/M metagenome (GOLD analysis project Ga0114946, IMG submission 88676) | Lake sediment microbial communities from Walker lake, Nevada to study Microbial Dark Matter (Phase II) - Walker Lake 11/02/13 Deep Sediment | ecosystem: Environmental > Aquatic > Freshwater...
CCGACCGCTTTAATGGTTGGAAGCGGACTGGGTGCTGAAAAAGGAATCCTGATCAGAAGCGGCGAGGCGATTCAGACGATGAAAGATGTAAGGGTTATTGCTTTTGATAAAACAGGTACTCTGACCAGGGGCAAACCACAGGTAACTGACACTATAGCTTTAAATGGTTTTAATGAGCAAGAATTGATAAAAATAGCCGCCGGGATAGAGGCGGTTTCGGAGCATCCTATCGGCGCGGCCGTGGTCGAGAGAGCTGAGGCAGAGGGAATTACAATTGATGAAGTCAGTCAGTTTAATTCAATAACCGGACAGGGTGTTGAAGGAGTAATTGGGGGAAAAGTGATTCTTGTGGGTAGCCGCGGCCTGATGGAAACAAAAAGTGTTGACATTCAAAGTGCCCATGTCATGATGGAAAGATTAGAAGCCGATGGCAAAACGGCCATACTTACCGCGGTTGAAGGCAGGCTGATCGGAATTATTGCAGTAGCAGATACAGTTAAGGAAGAGGCTGCAATAGCGGTAAGTGAGCTGGAAAAAATGGGCATAAAGACGGCGATGATTACCGGGGATAACCGGATTACAGCCGAAGCTATCGCCAGGCAGATCGGAATCAGCAGGGTTTTGGCAGAAGTTCTTCCGGAAGGCAAGGTTAATGAAGTAAAAAAACTTCAGGATGAATTCGGGACAGTTGCCATGGTTGGTGATGGTATAAATGATGCACCGGCGCTCAAGCAGGCCAATGTCGGTATTGCCATAGGAACCGGCACCGATGTGGCTATTGAGGCTTCTGATATTACTCTGGTCAGAGGCGATCTTGAGTTGGTTGTTTCGGCTATCAGGCTTTCAAAGGCCACTTTTCAGAAGATTCGTCAAAACTATTTTTGGGCCTGGTTTTATAACGGCATAGCAATTCCAGTAGCTTTCCTCGGACTGCTCCATCCGATTATTGGTGCCGGGGCCATGGGTTTAAGCTCACTGAATGTAGTGCTCAATTCCCTGCGCCTGAAAAAAACTTCAATATAAAATCTATCAGTCAAATTTATCAATTTATCCTGCAATGATTAGATATTTAACTTCATGAAACCATACTTTTACACTCCGATGAATAAAGATGAAACAACTGTTTTCCGGGTAGTAAGCTAATATTTAAATTCTTAACAAAAAGAGGATTCATTATTAAGATATAGAATATATACGCACTGGTTGGCAAGGTATAGGAAGCCTGGAAAATCGGCGATTAAAAGGGGGCAATTTACTAAATGCTCAAATTCTATTGTTTTCCCACATGAACGACCTGCCGTAAAGCGAAAGCGTGGCTTTCGGAGCGGGATATAAGCTATGATTATCATGATATTCTTAAAAAACCCCTTGATGCAGATGAGCTCAGCGATCTGGCCCAACGAGGCGGTATAAAAGTAAAGGAACTTTTAAACCCAAAAAGCAGTGGTTTTAATAATCTAAATCTGAATCTGGATACGATCACAGATGATCTGGCAGCCCGGTTAATTAATGAGCATCCAAAAATCATGCGCCGGCCGTTGCTGTCAGACGGCAGTAATTTGTTGATTGGTTTTAACCCTGATCGTTACAGAACAATGACCGGTTAACAGGGTTGAGTTAATCTTAATGATGGGAAACTTTAAGCAAAAATATAAGCAAAAATTTTACCAGAAGGCCCGGAAAATTGATTGACCCGGGCCTTTTTAGATATAATTGGTTATAACAAGCTGTTAACAGGAGGTTTGGATCATATGAAAAAAGAATTTTCAGGAGTAATCATTGAATGTATTACCGGTGATATAGCTGCTCAAAAAGATGTAAGCGCCGTGGTTAATGCTGCCAATGCCCAATTACGCATGGGGGGAGGTGTTGCCGGTGCACTGCACAGGGCGGCCGGACCGGGGCTTGAAGAAGAATGCCGCCCGCTGGCACCGATTAAACCGGGTGAGGCAGTGATAACCGGGGGGCATAATCTTCCCAATGATTACGTGATTCACTGTCTCGGCCCCATTTACGGCCTTAATAAGCCTGAGGCAAAACTGTTGGCTGATTGTTATCGCAATGCTTTACAGCTTGCTGAAGAACACAAAATTGTTTCCGTTGCCTTTCCTTCCATATCAACCGGGGCATTTGGTTACCCTATGGAAGAGGCAACCGAAATTGCTTTCCATACTGTTAAAAAGATCATGCCCGAACTTAAAAAAATCAGCCTGATCCGCTTTGTTCTGCATGGTACAGATGCTTTAAAAGTACACGGGCAGCAACTGGAAAAAATATTTGGGTAGGGAAGTTTATTACAGTTAAGCGGGCATTTCCCTGATGCTGGTACCGATCAAACATCTTCAACCGGCAGTGGCAGGGTTTTGCTATTTTTTCCCGAATTAAACCGCATTGATGCTTAACATTAAGCAACAGGCAGGAGAGCAGGTGATCAGCATTAAGAAGATCGAAGAAGATATGGATAAGGCCATTGATGTGATCAAGATTGAAATTACTCCCGATGAAAAAAAACAGCTGGCGGTTAATTTGAAAGAATATTTGCAGTGGCTTGAACCTCTGCTGAATGTTGATACCTCTGGTCTGGTCGAAATGATAAACAGTCATGGGGCTGTTAATGTTTTACGCGATGACAAAGCCCAAGGCGGCGATCGGCATCTGCTGCAGCAAGCCGCATCAGATTTTGATGAAGGTTTTTATCAGGTACCGCCTGTAATTGAATAATTAATATGCTTCAGGAGGGTATATGTGGAAACGGAAAGAATGACAGCCTGCCGGATAGCCGAAGCGGTAAACAGGGCAGAGGTCAGCGCTTACCGGCTGGTTGAAAAAATTCTTGATCGTTGTAATCATCTTAATGCTAATCTGAATTTGTTTGTTAGTATTGCCGGTTCGGAAGCTCTGGAACAGGCTAATAAGGTTGACGGAATGGTTAAAAACGGACGGAGCCTTCCTCTGGCTGGTGTGCCAGTCGTCGTGAAAGATGATTTTTGTTACAGTGCCAAACCGACAACTTATGGTTCGCCCGCTTTTAAAAATTTCAGTTCCCCTTTTAATGCGGCAGCGGTCGATAAGTTGCTTGATGCCGGAGCAGTCATAATAGGTAAAACCAATCTTGATGGAATGAGTATGGGTTCAACTACCGCTTTCTCACCGAATGGTCCGACTCGTAACCCCTGGGATGTTAACCTGGTCGCCGGTAGTGCCGGTGCTGCGGCAGTGGTCTCAGAACCTGGGTTGATTGCCCTGGAAAGCGACAGTGGGGGAGCCCTGCGGCAGGGAGCTTCGCACTGTGGAGTACTTGGCCTGCGTCCGTCAATTGGCCGGGTATCACGTTATGGTTTAAATGTTTTTAGCAGTTCATTCGGACAGGCAGGGATAATCGCTTCTGCTGCCACAGATTTGTCAGTGGTATTGAAGGTTATTTCCGGATTTGATTACCGTGATGCCTCAACTGCTTTGTGTAATAGCACTGCTGATCAAGTAGCAGATATTACAAAACCGGAGCAAATTACTATTGGTTGGCCGGAAAACCTGATCGATAACCTTGACAGCGATCAGCACAATATTTTTGGGCAAGCACTGGAGAATATACAAGTTAAAGGTTTTAAGCTGGCCAAGTTGAGCATTAGTTATTTTCCCGAAGCCCTGCGGGCCTATCATGTTATTGCCTGTGCTGAAGCCTCTTCAAATCTTTCCCGCTATGACGGTGTTCGATTCGGCCAGGCTGCTCTTGCTGAAAACCTTGAGGAACTTTATTTTAAATCACGCAGGCTGACCTTTGGGCCTGAAGCCCGAAGGCGCAGTATATTTGGCACATTTCTTTTAAGTAAAGGTAACTTTGATCTATATTACCGTCAGGCCCTGAAGGTATGGAAGCTGGTGCGGCAGGAATTTTCAGCAGTACTTGATCAATGTGATCTGCTGTTGTTGCCGGTTGTTAAAAATCTTCCGTACCCGGTAGCAGAGCAGGTTGATTTTCTTGAACTTTACGAAGGTGATCTTTTTTGTGCACCCGTCAGCTTGGCCGGACTGCCCGCTGTAAGCATACCGGCCGGAAAAGCGGATCATTTGCCGCTTGGATTACAGCTTGTCGGGCCTCCTTTCAGTGATGAGTTGCTCATTGAAGCTGCTTCCCGAATAATGACGAATATGACAATGCCCCCGGGGGTCAGCTAAAAAAGGAGGATTCTGATGGATTATGAAGTTGTAATCGGACTTGAAGTCCACGTAGAACTGCACACTGAGAGCAAGCTATTCTGCTCGTGTCCCAATCATTTTACAGCTGAACCAAATATCAATATCTGTCCTGTCTGCCTCGGTTTCCCGGGGGCTCTGCCGCAAATGAACCGGGAAGCAGTAAGCAAAGCCCTGATTGCTTCCCTGGCTTTAAATTGCGAAGTTGCCCTTTTCAGTTATTTTGACAGGAAAAACTACTTCTACCCCGATATGCCGAAAGGGTACCAGATATCGCAATACTATGTACCTATCGGCAGTAAGGGTTATCTGGAAATTGAAGATGATGGAGGCCACCTGAAGAAAGTGCTTATCGGCCGGGTTCACATGGAGGAAGATGCCGGGAAACTGGTTCATGCCGTCAGCGGCGAATATTCGATGGTAGACTACAACCGGGCCGGTGTGCCTCTGGTGGAGATCGTTACCGATCCTGATCTGCGTTCGCCTGGTGAAGCGTGTCGATACCTGGAGCAGTTAAAAAGTATTCTCCAGTACGCCATGGTTTCAGATTGCAAGATGGAAGAAGGAAGCTTGCGTTGTGATGCAAACATATCATTGCGGCCACTTGGCAGCAAATCTCTGGGCAGCAAGACGGAATTAAAAAATATGAATTCCTTCAGGGCAGTCGAGAGATCACTGGAACATGAGATAAAAAGACAGAAAGATATCTTAAACTGCGGGAAAAAAGTTGAATCCCAGACTCTGCGATGGGATGAAGAAAGTCAGGCAACGATAGCAATGCGCGGTAAACTGCAGGCTCATGATTACCGTTGTTTCACAGACCCGGAACTGGCTCCTGTTGAACTGAGCTCTGCTGAAGTGGAGAAGGCCCGGAAAAACTTACCTGAAATGGCCGAGGCGAGAGCAGCGCGTTTTGTAAGCAGGTTGGGCCTTCCGGAATACGATGCCAGGGTTTTGACTGCTTCGCGCGTCATGGCTGATTACTTTGAATCATGCCTGGAATTCTACAACAACACAAAGGCGGTCAGCAACTGGGTCATGGGTGAATTTGCCGCCCAGCTGAATAATGCCGGAATTGAGGCTGACCAGTGCACTTTTGGACCGGAGCATCTGGTTGAACTGCTGAAAATGATCGATGAGAAAATAATCAGCGGGAAAATCGCCAAAGATGTTTTGGCGAAAGCTTTTCAGACTGGCAGGACTCCCCGCCAGGTTGTTGAAGAGGAAGGTCTGTTGCAGATTTCCAACCATTCAGAGTTGGAGGCGATTATTGGGAAAGTGATAAAAGAAAACCCCGCCAGTGTTGAAAACTATCGGGGTGGAAAAACCAAAGTAATCGGTTTTCTGGTAGGCCAGGTTATGAAAGAAACCGGTGGCAAAGCCAATCCCCAGCTGGTCAACGAACTGCTTCTCGAAAAACTTGTGGAATAAAAAACCATAAATATTCAGGACAACTTGTTTATAACAGAATGCCGGCTATAACCAGGATAACCGGCTATTTTACTTCATTGTAAGCCCATTCTAGCCAAAGCATTGCTGTATCTAAATCTTCTTTTTCCACGGTAGCGCCGCACCAGAAACGTAAACCACCCGGGGCGTCGCGATATGAAGCGATATCATAGGCAGCTTCTTCAGTTTCGAGTAGTTTGACCAGCTGTTTAAGTTTGTCCGGTTCCAGATCAACTGTCAGGCAGACGCTGGTGTTGGAACGAATAGCCGGATCAGCGGCGAGAAAATGAATCCAGTCTCTATTGGCAACGAAATTTTCGAGTGTTTTGAGGTTATTCTCGCTGCGCTCAATTAAAGCCGGCAGGCCACCGATGCTTTCAGCCCAGTCCAGGGCATCCAGGTAGTCTTCGTTACAGAGCATCGAAGGGGTATTAATCGTTGAACCCTCAAATATTTCGGACATCAGTTTCTGGCCTTTTTTTAGGCGAAAGATTTTGGGCAGAGGCCAGGGCGGGCTATATTGTTCAATCCGTTCGACAGCCCGGGGGGACAGGATCAGCATCCCGTGTGCTGCTTCGCCTCCCAGTACTTTTTGCCATGAAAAGGTGGCAACATCAATTTTATGCCAGGGTATTTCCATCGCAAACACAGCCGACGTGGCATCACAAATGGTGAGGCCCTGGCGATCGCTCGGAATAAAATCTCCTCCGGGTACTTTTACGCCACTGGTAGTGCCATTCCAGGTGAAAACGACGTCGTGATCAAAATTAACTTTGCTTAAATCCGGCAGGAAACCGTATTCTGCACTGTGAACGGTAACATTATTTAACTGAAGTTCTTTCTTGATATCGTCAGCCCAGGTCTTGCCGAAGGCTTCAAAATAGACTGCATCAACCGGTCGTTCACCGAGCATGTTCCACATTGCCATTTCAAAAGCTCCTGTATCAGAAGCGGGAACTATGCCCAAAAGGTAATCGGAAGGAACCCCCAAAATATCTTTGGTTTTTTCGATTGCTTTCTGAAGGCGTTTTTTACCAATGCTGTTGCGATGCGAGCGCCCCAGTGGTGCTTTTTGCAAAGCTTCCAGGTTGTAGCCCGGCCTTTTGGCGCAGGGTCCGGATGAAAAATGTGCTTTGGCCGGTTTATTTGCTGGTTTGGGATTCATGCGGCATGACCTCCAAGTAATGAATATGTACACAGATATTATATTAGAATAAGGGATATGTAAAGAATATTAATAATTCCCGGGAGGGGGTTTTTAGTTCAGTAACCTGCGTTTACATAAGGGTTTTTTTTGCCTTTATTCAACTGAAAAAATGTAATAATAAATCGGCTGTCCTCCATATTGCAGTTCAACTTCCATAGATGGATAGTCTTTTTGAATCGCAGAGGTAAGGGCCAATGCCTGGTCCCGGGAAATTTCGCTGCCATAAAAAACAGTAATTATATCATTATCATCTGTGATTATTTCTTTAACCAGATCCAGAGCTGCAAGCTCAATGTCTTTGCCGGCAGTAATAATTTCATCACCGGACAACCCGAGGAACTGGCCGGGCTCTACGTCTATTCCCTTTATTATGGTTTTCCTGGTTGCATAGGTTACCAGGCCGGTCTTGACGCGGTTAATGCTCCGAAGCATAGCTGCAATATTGTCTTCAACCGGCTGAGTGGCGTTATAAGCCAGCAGCGCTGCCAATCCTTCCGGTAAAGTTTTGGTCTTAAGAACTTCAATTTGCTTGTCGGTAAGGGTTTTTACTGTTTCGGCAACCATAATGATATTCCTGTTGTTGGGAAGAATAATAGCAGATTGCTGGGGTAATTTATTTACAGCATGAAGCAAATCTTCAACTTTGGGATTCATTGTCTGGCCGCCAAAGATTATTTCATCGGCTCCCAGGCTGAGGAATATTTCCTGGAACCCTTCGCCAAAGGAGACTGAAATAATGCCTGCTTCACCTTTTTCCTGCTGTCCCGGAGCACTGCCTGCCAGCACGGTAGTTACTTCTCCGGCAGAAGAAAAAAACTCCTGTTGCTGATCATTCATGTTTTCGATTTTGATGTCATGGAGTGAACCATACTGCAGGGCGGTCATTATGATAAGGTCAGGTGATGCTGTATGAATGTGTATCTTTGCCATATTCTTATCAGTGACCACAAGCAGGGAATCTCCTAACGGAAAAAGGGTCTCCTTTATATTATCAAAGTTATCTGTTGCGGCTTTGATCAGCATTTCAGTGCAGTAGGGGTAGTCAAGATCTGGCTTTTCCGGTTTTTTTGAGAGAAGTTCTATTGGGGATGAGGTTTCTTCTGTATGAGGTTTTACTTTTTTATGATGAATCATATCATGAAAAGACTGCTTCATGGCATAAAGGCAGCCTTCGAAAAAGACCAGCAGTCCCAATCCTCCGGCATCAACTACTCCGGCTTCTTTGAGGGCGGGAAGCATATCCGTGGTTCTGGCCAGCGCTTGTCTCCCGCAGTTAACAGCCGCCTCTATCGCATCATAAAGATTTTCTCCTTTGCGGGCTGCAGTTCTGATCCCGCGAGCCATCTCGCGGGCAACTGTTAAAATAGTTCCTTCAACCGGTTTTGAAACAGCTTTATAGGCATAAACCACTCCGTACTGGAATGCTTTGCTTAATTCTCCCGGAGAAATGTGATCCTTTTTGCGCAGACCTCGCGCTATACCCCTCAAAATCTGAGAAAGAATAACACCTGAATTGCCCCTGGCTCCCATCAGGGCTTTTGAAGCCACGATTTCAGAAAGTTCACCGATTGAAGGACCATCGTAAGCGAGAGAACCTTCAACTGCTGCTTTAAGGGTCATACTCATGTTGGTGCCGGTATCACCATCAGGCACGGGAAATACATTAAGGGCGTTAATAACTTCTTTTTCCCGTTCGAAAAAATAGTTGGCGCCCAGAATCATTTTCTTAAAATCATTTACATGAAGGCAATGGCCATCTTTTGCAATACTGTAAGGTTCCAAAGCAGAGGTTCCTCCATGGCAATAGTGATTATTACCATTCTGAATAATATCATAATTATCCTGCGTTGGCTAATGCGCAGACCACTTTATAAAAACCCCAACTGAACCGGGGCCAACTCTCAGACATGATTGCGCAGCATCAATTCAGCAGGATGAGGTTCGAGATATGTCTGGTTTTGCAGGTAAGCTATATCATATTTCCTGATATAATGGACAATCATGGTAAGAGGAACAATTAGGGGCACAAGAGAGAGGGCGTAATTATCAATCAATTTAATAAGTTCGGTTTTGTCGTCTCCACCGATCTTTTTCTTGAAATAACCGATAATATGATGAAGAACATTTACATTTTTCTTAACGGTTGCCTTAAAGGCCAAAGTTTCCATAAGATTATTCTCATATTCCTGCAGTAATTGTTCCCGCGGCAGGGTTTTTCCTGCAGCGACCAATTTGCCCATAATTGATAGGTTTTTCTGGCTGTGTGCCATAAGCTGCAGTTTATGGCAAGCATGAAAATCAATTAGCTTTCTATAGTCCGGATTGTTGTTTAAAAAATTTTTCCAGCGCCTGTAACAAAATACTTTTTCTATAAAATTTTCCCGAAGGACAGCATCATGCAGGCGTCCCTCTTCCTCAACAGGAAGCCCGGGGAAGTGTTCAGTTACAGCTGCAGCAAAGAGTCCCCGGCCTGCTTTGCGAGTACTACCGGATTTTCCATATAATTTAACACGGTGCAGGCCGGAACTGGGTGAATCTTTCTTAAAGATAAAGGCGCAGAGATCTTCAGTTTCCAGCTCGCTTATTTTTCGGCGGCAGAAGCTTAGCATTTTTTCTGTATGATCAATACCTGTTCGGGATGTGATAAGTTTTGGTGCTTTAGAGTCGCCAAAAAGGCGCATGCTTTCCCGCGGGACAGGCAGACCGCATTCAACCTCAGGACAAACCGGCACAAATTCAAAGTATTTTGCCAGAACATCGGTAATGTAGCGGTCATGTTTATGGCCGCCATCATACCGAACCGGGTTGCCCAGCAGGCATGAACTGACTCCGATACAGATTTTTGTTTCCAAGTATTAATACCCCCTTTTTATTAATTCGCCCGGAGGTCACAATATTCCTTTAGTTCTGATCATTTAGATGAGGACTGTTTGCAATGTGCGTGTAGGCAAAGCTGACATTTTGCGATATATTTATATTAACGGTGAGCAGGCATAATTAAGGTATTTTCATCATTGTTAAATTAACCAGAACATATTACGTTCTTACATTGATTGTTTATGTGGAGGATATATGCCAATTGAATAATGCCTTGAAGAAAAAGCTAACAACCCTGGCTCTATTTTTGGTGAAAGCGTTAACTGTGATTATTTTCCCCGGATCTCCGGGAGAAAGCCGTTCCCTGGAAATTGTAGAGGTTTATATTTATGCCGAAGTTATGCCGAACGGTGATCTTAAGGTTATTGAAAACCGTACGGTTAATTATGTCGGACAGTTTCGCGGGGCCGATCAGAAGTTGTATTTCTCCGGTATTGATCTTTACAGTGAAATAAAGCTGCGGGAGGGAGACAAATACTACAGCCTGGTAGAACAGTTTCCCACCTCCGAACCGGGCACATTTGCCATAAGGGTTTTTGGTGAAGATTATTTTAAGGTTGATTGGAGTTTTGATGCCCTAAACGAGAAGCGCACTTTTTCCCTGGAGTATATTGCCCGGGATGCTGTTGTTGTTCATAATGATGTTGCTGAGCTCTATTACCAATTTGTCGGTGATGCGTGGGATTTTCCTTCCAGCAATGTTTTGGTTACTCTGATACTGCCGGATGGCGCCGCCGAAGGAGAAGTGCGGGCCTGGGGCCATGGCCCCAGGCATGGATCCGTAAATATTGACAGTCCGAAACAGGTAACCTGGAATATTGCTCCACTACCGGCCAGGACTTTTCTGGAGGGACGAGTTGTCTTTCCCCTTATGCTCGTTCCTGAATCAACAAGGCAAAGCAATATTGAAGGGTTACCCGGAATCCTGCGTGAAGAGAAAACCCGGGCCGCTCAGGCTAATCTTGAACGCCAGGCCAGGGCATACCAGTTCTATTATTCCTCTTTCATATTCCTGCTGGCAGGACTGATTATCATTATGAACTGGCTGCGGGCTTTAAATCGCAAAAAAGCATATAAAGGTAAATATTATCGTGATCTGCCTGATAAATATTCTCCTGCAGCAGCGGGATACCTTTGGAGCAAAAAAAAGATTCAAGCTCAATATCTTACAGCGCATATCCTTGATTTGGCCCGGCGGGGTCACCTGCGTATTGAGGAAATCAGTAATGCAGGGAAAGGTAAAAGAAAAAATCAGGATTTTAACCTTGTTGAGCTACATGACGGCCGGGATTTCACGCCGCATGATAAAATCGTAAAAGAATTCTTTTTTGATACGGTTTATAAATCTGATGCAGAAAATGGCAGCGATGAAGAAAAGACAAGGCAAAAAGTAGTGTCCTTCGAAAAGGTGCAGGAATATGCCAATAGGAACCCGCTCACTTTCAATGGTTTTTACCGTAACTGGAGCAATGAGGCTGTTAAACTTGGAGAAAAGCAAAAATTCTTTAAGAAAAAGGGCTTCTGGGGTTGGGGCTGTTTTCCTCTTCTTTTCATGATTATGCTGGCTGCTGTTGCCTTAATCTGGTGGCAGCTCTATTATCTGGCCTTTGTTTTATTCATCACGCCAATTGTTATTCTCTTTACTTCTCCAAAGAATTATTATACGGAATATGGAGCAGACCAGCTAGCCAGGTGGCGATCTTTCAGACGCTTTTTACTGCACTTTTCAAAAATGGACAGATCTACTGTTCCTTCTCTTACTATCTGGGAACACTACCTTGTGTATGCCGTTATCCTGGGAGTGGCCAAACAGGTAATTGATCAACTATCGCTGGTTTTTCCACGGATAGAGCAGGATCCAAACTTTCGCCAGACCAGCTGGTCTGCAATCA
>Ga0114946_10002953_pt1 | contig 11617 bp, 7 predicted proteins | sample WalLakDeSediment_FD_88676 | JGI IMG/M metagenome (GOLD analysis project Ga0114946, IMG submission 88676) | Lake sediment microbial communities from Walker lake, Nevada to study Microbial Dark Matter (Phase II) - Walker Lake 11/02/13 Deep Sediment | ecosystem: Environmental > Aquatic > Freshwater...
CTGCTCCCGCGCCGGATCGATCTGCGCGACCGTAAACCCATGAAAGCGATCCTGCCCCAACCCTGCATAAGCCGCGCCTGCGCCGATCTCCACCGTGCTGCGTCGCCCATGCACGAACGTCCCGGCTTTTGGGTGATGCACGTGGCCATGCAAGACCACGTCAAATTCATCATGAAGCAGGCCCTCGACCGCGCGCTCCTCGACCTCGCGCAACCACGCGACCGGATGGTGGATCAACGCGATCCGCAAGTCTGCCCCGGCCGAGGCGAGCTCATCAACCAACATCTGCACCTGCCGTTGCCCGACAACCAAGCGATCCTTGGCGTCCTTGGCCCCAGACATCCACGCCGAGCAGATCGAGGCGATTCCAACGGAGATGCCCGCCAGCTCGACGACATCGCTGCGCCAAGGCTGATCGATCGATACATGCCGCGCCGGCCCGAGCAAACGACTGGTAAAATGGCACCATCCGCTCAAGCGCCGTCCGAACAGCTCGAAGTCAGCCGGAGCGCCAATCAGGTCACCGATCGCCCCGCGAAACTCATCCTCGCCCATGCCATCAAAGGCCCGCGTGAGGAGCTCGGCGCTCTTCGAGATCGAGCTCCGGTCGACGTCATGGTTACCCGGAACCATGAACAAGTGCTGCTCCCGATGAAGCCCCAGCTTGGCGCACAGCTCGTCGAGCAGCTTGAACGCCCCTTCGTACTCGGAGTGCACCCCACGGTTGGCGACGTCGCCAGTCACGAAGATCAACTGCGGCTTGCGGCCGACCTGCTCGAGCAACCCCGGCAGGTCCCGCACCAGCGCTCGAAGCACGATGTCCTGCTCCCAATTATCGCTTTGAACGTGGAGATCCGAGAGGTGCAACCAACACAGCGGCTCGCTCGCCTCGACCAGCGGCTCGAGGGTGTCATCGAGCAACAACATCGGCTCAACCACCGAGCTAAAGTCCGGCGCCTGCCGCCGCATCGTCAGGTTCAGCGAGGTCGGCCCGGCAACGACCACGAATACAGGTCCGCGGTCCCAGATCAGGTCACGCCCGCGGTTGAGCGCGATCAAGCCCTCGCGCCACGCCAACTCGGGATCCGCGACCTCCACCGCCTCGATCCACGCGACCGGCGGTTGCAGCGATCCCGCGGCCAACTCCTGGATCTGCCTGAGCAAATCACGCCCTGGCTCGAGCCTGGTGATCACAGCGCCAAGTGACTCGAGTCGCCGGCGGATCTCCCCGCGCACCTCCGCTCGATCAGCGAACACCGCGGTGACGCCCTTGTCGGGGCTGAGCCGGTAGGCCGCGCTCAGGTGCGGCCACTCGGCCTCGCCGCGGCGTCCAAGCGAAAGGGTCCGCGACTCGCTCATTGCGGTTCCAAGTCCTGGGCGTGGCGCTCGAGTTGCGGCTCGATCAGCGGATGCGTGTCATACCAAAATTCGCCATTCCAATAGCAAAGCAACAAGTGCTGATCCATCGCCTGAGCGAAGCCGCTCTGTCGGTCCGCGTCGATCCGGGTCAAGTCCCCGCTGCGCTCGACATCCCGCAAGAGCTCAAACGACTCCATCAACAACGGCCGATGCGCCGCGTGCCGCTGGATCGCGCGCTCGACCTCACGCACCCCGACGGGCAGCCCCAGCCGCAGCGCAGCCTGAATCGTGTCGCGGGCGAGCGAGAACAGATCGCGGAGGTTTCCGCCGCTCGCCGCGATCAAGCGGTCGACGCTCGCGTCGCAATCCTCGCCAAACAGCCGCTCGAGCTCAATCCGCTCCGCGAGCAGCGCGCGCAAGGCCGCGAGCCCCGGCGGGTGCGGGTGATGCTCCGGCCGACGTGAGCGTAGCTTGATGCTGGGCAGCACGTGCAAGCGCTGATCATACTTGGTGCCGACACCCGAATGAATGAAGGTCAAATACGGCGGCACCGTATACACCGTATGGCAGTTTGGCAGCTTGAGGATATCCGACGAATTAAAGAACAGGTTCGCCATTTGGCGATAGACCGGCCCCACCCGATCAACAGGCACGTCATACTTTTGGAGCTCGTCGACGACCACGACGATCTGCCGCGGATGGACGGACAGAGCGATGTCACGGACAAAATCGTGGAGGAAGTCCTTCAACAGATCGTGGCGCCCGCCGATCAGCTTCTGCAAGTTCGCCCTCGCGCTGTCGCCCTGCCACAGGGCCGCGCGCAGCTCCATTGGCCCGAGCTTGATCGACAGATTCGTGTTCGCAAAGGCCCGCTCGATGGTCTGCTTGATCTGCTTCCAGACCCCCTCTTTCGCGGCGTCGTCGAGCTGGTTCTCACCCAGGGTCTCGCGCGCGGCCTCACCGATCCCCGCGGCCAACAACACCGCGAGCTCCTCGATCGATAGCGCCTCGGTCAACGGGTGATAGGCCCGGGCGCTCATGCGCAGCACCGTGAAGTCATGCTGCTCGAGCTCGCGGGTGAGCCGGCTGAGTTCGGTGGTCTTGCCGGTCCCGCGAAAGCCGGAAAACAGGTGGGTGCTCGCGCTCTCGAACCCGGCCGCGGCGAGGCGGATGCTGTCGACGATCGAGGCGACCGCCGGCGTGCCGCGCAGCTCGTGAACCTCGCCCTCGTGCGCCCAGGCGTCGAGGTTGACGTACCACTGCGAGTCCTCGCCGCCTTCGCCGCTGAGATCGAGGGGCCGCTGCGGATCGAGGTTTCGTGTCCAGCGGGCGAGGAGAGCGAGGTTGTCGTCGGGCGAGGGGGAGCTCATGGCCAGCCTGTGTGCGCTAGATCAGTAGCAGAGCCTGAATTTCGGGTCCATCGCCGCGGTTCGGCGCCGGCCTCGTGTACTCTCGCTCACGCCTCGGAGAACCGTGATCGATCGCCCCAGCCGGCGGCACCCCCACACCATGAACTGCAAGCACCCCCGAGCGACCACGCCCCTGCACACCCTGCTAGCGCTGTCGTGCGTGACGGCCTGCAACACGGCCCCCACCGGCGACGACGGCGAGGCGATCGACGAGCCGCAGTGGGAGATGGCCGAGTCCAGCGCCGCGCGCGACCTCAACCCGCAGCTGACCCCCGCCGAGACCGAAGCGATTGCGATCGACCAGCAGGCCCTCGCCCTCGACCTCTACCACGTCCTGCGCGAGGACGAGTTCGCCGACGAGAGCTTCGCTATCTCCTCCTACAGCATCGCTGCGGCGTTTGGGATGCTCTACGGGGGGACCGTGGGTGACGCCCAAGCACAGATGGAGTCGACCCTGCACTTCTCGCTCGCCGACGAGCGCCAGCACGTCGCCCACAACTGGCTCGACCAGCAGCTCGCCGCTCGCAACCTCGACGCGAGCGAAGACGGCAGCTTGGATCCGGTCATCGTTCAGACCGCCAACGGTGTGTGGCTCGAGCGGGGGCTCCGCGACGAGATCAACCCCAGCTACCTCGACTTGCTCGCGACCCACTACGGCGCCGGGGTCCACCTCGCCGACTTTCGCAACAACTACAGGACCGAGTCCGACGCGATCAACCGTTGGGTCTCGTCCCGCACCCGCGAGCTGATCCCGGAGCTGCTGCCCCCGTACGTCATCAAGTGGACGACGAACATGGTCCTGGTCAACGCGCTGTACCTCAAGGCGCCGTGGGCCGTCCCCTTCGACCGCGACTCGACCCGCAAAGCGACGTTCACCAAGCTCGACGGCAGCGATGTCCAAGTGGACACGATGTACGGCTACGCCCTCGCTGGGTCCTACGCCGAGGAGCCGGACTACACCGCGCTGGCGATCCCGCTGCGCAACAGCGCGCTCGAGGTCGTGTTCGTGGTCCCCCATGACTTCGCCGAATTCGAAGCCAGCTTGGATCAGCCGACCCTCGACGCCGTGCTGACCAGCATGCAAGGTGACATCGTCAACGCCTACATCCCGCGCCTCGAACTCGAGACCAACATCTCGCTCGTGAAGGCGCTGCGCGACGAGCTCGGCATGCCGACGCCCTTCGACGATGAAAGCGCCTTCGACGACATCGTGCCGGGGCTCGGCGTGATCAAGGAGGTGATTCACAAGACCGTGATCAAGCTCGACGAGGACGGCACCGAGGCTGCGGCCGCGACCGCGATCGTGATCGGCGATGAAGTCGGCGGCGACGATCCGAGCGCGACCTTCCGGGCTGACAAGCCGTTCTTTTTGATGATCCGCGACTCGCCGACGCAAAGCGTGCTGTTCTTCGGGCGCGTGCTCGAGCCCTAACGCTCGCGGACCGCATCGTGTACGCTCCCCGAAGTGGACAGCCAGCTCGCGGGTCTCACAGTCCTGATCACCGGCGCGTCCGGGGGCATCGGTGAGGCGGTCGCCTCGGCGTTCGCGGCCGAGGGCGCGAACTTGGTGCTGCACGGCAACAGCCGCGCGGACAAGCTCGAGGACCTCGTCGGCCTCCAGGGTTGGGGCGATCGGGCGCTGATCGGCTGCGCGGACCTGCGCGAGCCCGACGCCCTCGATCCGCTCCTCGATGAGGCGCGCACGCGCTTCGGTCGAGTCGACGTGGTCATCGCCAACGCGGGGATCTGGCCCCCCGAGGACAAGCCCTTGCACGAGCTCGAGCCCGAGCGCATCCGCGAGGTCATCGACGTCAACCTGCTCGGGGCGATCTTCACCTGCCGCAGCTTCGCCGCCCAGCTCGCCGCCCACGGGCCCCGAGCCGACGGCCGCGGCGCGAGCATCTGCTTGATCGGCTCGACCGCCGGGCGCTTCGGCGAGGCCAAGCACCTCGAGTACGCGGTCAGCAAGGCTGGGCTCTATGGCCTGATGCGCAGCCTGAAGAACGAGCTGGTCGAGCTCGACCCCTGGGCGCGCATCAACCTCGTCGAGCCCGGTTGGACAGTGACGCCGATGGCCGCGGCTTCGCTCGAGCAAGCCGGGGCGATCGAGAAGGTCTGCGCGACCATGCCCTTGCGTCAGCTCGCCCGGCCCGCCGATGTCGCGCGGTCCGTGGTGTTCTTGAGCTCGCCTGGGTTGGCGCGGCACTTGAGCGGCGAGGTCTTGACGGTCGCCGGCGGGATGGAGGGGCGTCGGCTCTGGGCCGATGCGCAGATCGATCCCGACGTGGTCCGCTCGCGGCTCGACGACGAGTGAGCTCGCGCTCGGTTCACCGCTCAGGTCAGGGGCAAGGAATGCGCGCGAGGGTGTCGAATGCAGGCAAGTGCTCGCTCTCGAAGAATCCCGTGTAAGTACACGAATACCGCCCAGCCAGGCACTCCTCGAGCCGCTCAATCGCCCACATCGGCCCAATCTTGGCCAGGCGCACGCCGTCGAGATCGTGAAGCGCCGAGCTCCCGCCGAGGTGTCCGTCGGTATAGACCAGCATCACCCCCGAGCCGTCGTAGTAGGGCTCGCTCTCGCACTGGCCGGGCGCGCTCAGGCGTAGGCGCAGGCGTGTATCGTCCTCGACGACGATCGAGGCCTCGACGATCAACTCGTCGAGGTTCCCGTGCTCACGGCCGAGGAGCGCCGCGTACGTGGTGCCCGAGTAGCACCGCTGGATGCCGAATTTGAAGTACGAGTCCGAGTCGACGTACGCGGCCCACCCGACGATTGCGAAGCGCCGCGGGTCGAGATCGTTGGGCGCCGCGATCGGCTTGGAGAACTGCAACTCGAGCACCGTCTCATCGAGCCATCGCCCGCCGATCACCGTCGGAGGATCGTTTGGGCCCGGGTTGGGCTCGGGCGGTGGCTCGAAGCTCGGCTTGCCCTTGCACGCGTCCCGGTTGCAACCGGCGGCACCAACAACGGTCCACCCGAGCACGGAGGCGAGGCTCAACAAGAGACCGTGGCGTCGTTTGCGTTGGGTCATGCCGAGCGCCAGCGTACCACCGTTGCCTAACGCGTGACCGCGAGGGCCCACTCGCGCACGCGCTCGATCACCCCCGGATCCACCCGCCGGCGCAGATCCGCATAATGCCCCGGCGTCGACACCCCAGGCTCGGGCTTGAGCAAATGATCGACCCCCTCGAACAACGCGACCGCGCTGCCCTTCGCCCCCTTGCGCTCGAGCAATCCCCGGATCAGCTCAAAGTCCCGCTCCGGGCTGACCTGAAAGTCCTTGCCCCCCTGCACCGCCAACACCGGCGCCCGGACCTTGGCGAGCCGCGCGAGCGGGTCCTCGGCGAACGCCTCGATCATCCAGCGTCGCGCCCCCTCGCTGCTCGCGGGCAGGTCTTCGTCGGCCAGCGCCGCGTCGTGAACCTGCTGCGCCCGTTGAACGACCGTCCGAATCGCCCCGTCCCGCTCGCCGACCATCGACGCTCGAATCTCGTCGTAGATCAGCTCCCGCAAATTACGAGCCGGCCCCGCGAGCATCACCAAGCCCGCGACCGCCTGTTTACGCCCACGCACCCGCACCCCCTCGCCCGCGAGGATGCTCGCAATCAACGCCCCCTCGCCGTGGCCGATCACGATGATTCGCTTGGGATCGACCTCGGCCCGGGCCGCGAGCGTGGCCAGAGCGCGGCGCCCATCATCGACCATCGCGTTAAACCCTGGGGTTGGATCATCGCCAATCTCGCTGGCCCCAACCCCGCGATCGTCAAAGCGCAGCACCGCAAAGCCGGCCCGCGCGAGGGCGTCGTGGAGCTCATGGCTGCCGATGTCCACGGCGCTGTGCGGGACGATGCCGTAGCGGTCCTGCGGCCCCGCGCCGCCGAGAAACACCACCCCCGGCCGCGCACGCGCTTCGTCCTCGAGCTCGCCAAGCACCAGCTCTCCGGCGAGCGTCGGCGCCCCATCGGCGGTCCCCGGGATCTCGATCGGCGTGAGCGTGAGACCCTCAGGCGCGACGTAGCGGGGGATTGGGATCGCCGGCAAGAACTCCGCGAGCCGCTCGTCGGCCGCCACCGCGTACGACCGGTAAATCAACGCGTCCGCGCCCAACACCACGCTGATCCGCAGCCCCGCCATCCCAGCCTCGGCGCCCTCGAACGCCAGCGTATTCGCCCCCGCGCGGGCCTGCGCTCGATCCCCATCGAGCCGCTCGAGCTCCAGCTCGAGCTCGGTGATCGTCTCGAGCTCGGGCACGAAGCTGCGCTGCCGAAAGCTGCCCGCGGACATCGCCCCCACCCCGAGCCGAATCATGACCTCGCGCAGATACAGGCCATGGATCGGCGTGACCCATACATCCGCCGCGTCCACGAGCGCGAGCTGATCGCCGAGCCGCCGAACCACCAACGCACCGTCCTCGCCCCAAGCAAAGCGCGTGACCAGCTCCGGCGTGCGAAGCTCGGCGTGACGCGGGCGCCCGCGATCGTCGAGCCACAGGTGAAGCTCCCAGCTCGGCCGCGCGGCGCCCTGCCCTTGAAGCTGCGCGACGAGCTGCCAAAGCGGCCCATCCTCGGGGTGCTCGATGCGACCAAGGCAGCGCCCACGCGAGATCGCGACCGTCGAGCCGCCGTCGCCGAGCACCGCCCACGCGCGCAGCGGTTCAGCGCACAGCTGCGCGAGCGCGACCGGAGCCGTGTCCACCAAGGCCGGCGGCGGCGGGCTCGGCGGCTCGCTGGTTTGGCGCTCGCAACCGCCGAGCAGCGCGAGCGCAGCAAGACCAAACCCGGCGAAACGGCGGCGACGTGTAGACACTCGGGTGATCTCGGCCGATCCTAACCTGTCCCCGCGCGATGCTGAACCACAACCACCGGCCCCCGACCACGACCGAGCTGCGCGACGTGACCCAGCTCGAGGGGCTGTGCGCGGCGATCTGGAACCAGCGCCCCGCTGCCCGCTGCCTCGCCCACCTTCGCGTGCGAAGCGGCAACCGGACCCGGGATCTGATCCTCGGCGGCGAGTCCGTGGTCTCGGGCCCCGTCGCCCTGCTCGACTGGGAGCGCGCCCCGCTGGCCGCCGTATTCCTCGCCAACACCGTCGACGACGACTACGAGTTCGAGCTCGATGACGGCCGCCTGGTCGAGGGCACCGTCCTCGCTCGCGCCGTGCTTCGTTGCGTGGGCCCCGAGCTGCGCGAGGTCGACGACGGGAGCGTCTGCCTGCGCAAGCGCGAGGACCCGAACGAGTGGATCGCCGAGCCGACCCACCTCAGCCTCGGCGTCGCCCTGCGCGAGCCCGCGACCCGATCCAAGCTCAGCTCGCCGATCGAGGTCGAGCTCGATCCCAGCCAGCGCCGCGCCGTCGAGCTCGCCCCCGATCGCTCGCTGCTGGTCCTCGGCGAGGCCGGCTTCGGCAAGACCACCGTCGCGCTCCACCGCGTCGCCCAGCTCCGCGCCGAGCACCTCCGCGCCCAGGCCCAGGCCGACGTCGCCCGGCCCTTCACCGCCTTGGTCCTGGTCCCGACCCGCGGGCTGCGGCGCTTGGTCGTCGCCCTGCTCGAGCGCCTCGACATCCGCGACGTCGAGGTCCGCAGCTTCGCCGCATGGATCGCTCGCGAGGGCCGCCGGGTGTTCCCGGATCTCCCCGCGCGCGACAGCGAGGACGCCCCGATCGCCGTCAGCCGGGTCAAGCGCTGCCCGGCCCTGCGCGGCGTCCTGCCGCAGATCATCGCCGGGACCCCAGCCATGCGCGAGGTCGAGGCCGGCTACCGCGACGACGACACGGTCCGCACCGTCGATCCCCTGCTCCACCTGTTTGGCGATCGCGCCTTGCTCGAGCAGGTCGCCGCCGACTCGGCTGGCGGCTTGACCCCGCGGATGCTCGATCAGGTCATCGCCCACACCCGCGTGCAGTTCAGCCCGACCACCGAACGCGCCCTCGCCGACGTCGACGCCGAGCGCCTCGCGACCCTCGACGGCTTGGCGATCGACGCCGGCACTGGCATGCACAACGCCGAGACCCTCGACCCCGAGGACTTCGCCGTGTTGTTCGAGCTCCTGCGCCTGCGCACCGGCGGCGACGCCACCGACCACGGCGCCCTCACCCGCTACGATCACATCGTCGTCGACGAGGCCCAGGAGTTCGCGCCGATCGAGCTCGCCGTGATCGGCCGCGCCCGCGCTCCCGAAGGCTCGATCACCATCGCCGGCGACGAGCACCAGCAGGTCGACGAGACCATCGCGTTCACCAGCTGGGCCCAGGTCACCGCCGAGCTCGGCGTCGCCGATCGCTGCGAGCCGATCGTCCTGCGCGCCAGCTACCGCTGCCCACCCGCGATCGAGACCTTCGCCCGGACCCTGTTCGCCAGCCTCACCGACGAGCACACGCCGATCCCCAACGACCCAGCCCTGCGGATCTGCGCCGCCGCCCACGAGCTCGAGCTGGTCAGCGTGTTGATCACCACCTTGCTCGAGCTGCGCGCCCGCGACCGGCTCGCGAGCGTCGCCGTCGTCTGCCGGTTCGCGTCCTCGGCTCAGCGGATGTTCAAGCTGGTCAGCAAGGGCGTCGACTGCCGGCTGGTGATCGACGGCGACTTTCGATTCGGGCCGGGGATCAGCGTCACCTGCGTCGACGAGGTCAAGGGCCTCGAGTTCGACTATGTGATCGTCCCCGATCTGAGCGCCGCGAATTATCCGGACACCGGCGAAGCCCGGCGGGCCCTCTACGTCGCGGCCACGCGGGCGCTCGCGCGGCTGTGGCTGCTGTGGAGCGGCCGGCCCTCACCGCTCGTCGCCGCGCCGACCGCAGGCGTGACGTCCGCGAGCTAAGCCCTCGACTTTGCCCGCGTTGCTCCCTACCCTCCGCCCATGCGCATCTGCATCCTCGGTGCCACGGGCCTCGTTGGAGCTGAGCTCCTGACCCTCATCGATCGGGCCTGGCCCGGCGCCAAGCTCAGCTTGTACGCCAGCCGCGACCGCACCCTCGTCCACGGTGATCGCCAGCTCGAGGTCCGCGCCGCGTCCACGCTCGAGCAAGCCGACGCCCCGACCGGCGACCTCGCCTTCGTCGCCCTCGACGACGAGTACAGCGCCCGCTATTGCCCACGCTTAATCGAGCTCGGCTACCGGGTAATCGACAAGAGCAACGCCTACCGCATGGACCCCGCCGTCCCGCTGATCGTCGCGGGCGTCAACCACCGCCGCGCCCTCGCCGACACCAAGCTGGTCGCCAACCCCAATTGCACGACCATCCCCCTGACCTTGGCCCTCGAGCCCCTACGCGCCCGCTTCGGCGGCCTCGGCGAGGTCACCGTCAGCAGCTACCAAGCGATCTCCGGCGCCGGCCTCGCCCCGCTCGAGGAATTCATCGCCCAGACCGCCGCCGGCTTCGCTGGCATGCGCGAGCACAGCGACCTATTCGGCGCCTCCCTCGACGCGGGCGCCTACCCCGGCAACGTCGTCCCGCACAACGGCAAGACCGACGATTCAGGCTTCTCCTCCGAAGAGCGCAAGCTGATCCTCGAGAGCCGCAAGATCCTCGAGCTGCCGGAGCTCGGAATCTCCGCGCAATGTTGCCGCGTGCCCGTGGCGGTCGGGCATTATGAGAATGTATGGGTCGAGTTCGGCGAGCCCGCCAATCAGGCCGCGATCAACGAGGTCTTCGCCGAGGCGACGTTTGTGCGGTACTTCCCCGGGGCCGAGGGCGCCGGGCTGACCGCGTTGGCGACCGTGCATTGCCGGGATCAGGCGCTCGTGGGGCGGGTCCGTCGGGACCGGCGTGATCCGAGCGGCCGGCGCTGGTGCTTGACCGTCGCGGCCGACAACCTGCGGCTCGGGGCGGCGACCAACGCCGTGCGGATCGCCTCGGCGTGGTTTGGTGGCGAGGACGCGGCGCTGCGGGTTTGAGGGAGGCGGCGCGGTCTCCTGCACCGCTCACGGCCGCCGAAGCCCGGCTGCTCGCCGCGCTCGAACGCGAGCAGCCCACGCGCCTCCGCCATGACTCGCGCATAGAACGCGGCCAAGCTTCCGCGGGAGCCTCCACTCGCTTGTCGAAAGCATCGGTCCTCGGGTACCCCCGGCCTCGCGCCCCGCGCGAGGTCCAAAGCTCATGCCCAACGTGGTCCGCCCCGATCACAGCGCCCTCGATCAGAATCTTCGCCAAGGACATGAAGATCATCATCCCCGAGTACCAGCGCCGGCTCCAAGCAGCGGCAGTCGGCGTTCAATGGGATTCAGCGTATCTATGAGCAAGAGTATACGAGCGCGCCCACCAAGCAGAAGATCGAGGTATTCCACGCAGACATCGAGCGCGATCTCGGTCATTACAGCCTCAGGCCAAGAACTCGGACTTCGCCCGCAAGAAGCTCCACTATGCGCGGACCCTGCTCGGCCTCACCCAGGAGCTCGCCAACCTCGATGCGATCACCGAGGACTTCATCCGAGCCCGGCACGCTCGCATCGTCGCGACCCTGCGCGCACGATGGGCGCTGCCCGCCGCCTGACGCGTAAGTCGACTCTGAGTGCGCCTCGAGGCCACCGGACCGGCTCGCGTGTATCGCATTCGCGCCACCAAACCTGTTACCCTCGCCAGCATGCCGCGCCCCCTCGCCTCCGCTCTCGTGTTCGCGCTGCTGTGCACCACCCTCGCATGCACCGACACGGGCGACTCGAGCCCGCCAGCCACGCCCACCTCCAATCCCGATCCACCCGTGGCCGACCAACCAACCCCTCCTCCGGCCATCGCCGCCGAGCCCTTCGAAGCCCTCGCCCTGCGCTGCGACGGCCCGGCGATCGTCGCCCAGATCGCGGCCCTGCCCACCACCCACCACGACACCCCCAGCGCCCGCCTGCTCGCTGTC
>Ga0114946_10002955_pt1 | contig 11613 bp, 7 predicted proteins | sample WalLakDeSediment_FD_88676 | JGI IMG/M metagenome (GOLD analysis project Ga0114946, IMG submission 88676) | Lake sediment microbial communities from Walker lake, Nevada to study Microbial Dark Matter (Phase II) - Walker Lake 11/02/13 Deep Sediment | ecosystem: Environmental > Aquatic > Freshwater...
ATATTTCTTCCTGAGGTAAGCGATGTAAGGCTCCGGGGTGATCTTGCTGCCGGTGGCTTTGAGCATGATCTCCTGCGGTTCGTATTTGCTACCATATTGATGGACATGTTCACGCAGCCATCCCAAGATGGTCTCAAACTTCCCCTGGGCAATCTCATCAGGAACATTGGGTTTTTCTTCCAGCAGCTTATCCCACAATTGTACAGAGGCTAAATTGCCAAGAGCATAGGTGGAAAAATAACCGATCATCCCGCCGCTCCAGTGGATGTCTTGCAACACCCCTTTGGCATCATTCGGCGGGGTTATCCCCAGGTACTCCTCCATTTTGCTGTTCCAGATCTCAGGAAGGTCTGCCACAACAATCGTGCCTTCCATCAGGCCAATTTCGATCTCTAGGCGGAGCATGATGTGCATATTGTAAGTGGCCTCGTCTGCTTCCACCCGGACGTAAGAAGGCTCAACCCTGTTGATGCCGCGGTAAAAATCCGTCAAACTTACATCAGCAAGATAATCCGGGAAGAGCATCTGAAATGAGGGGTAGAAGTAGGACCAAAATTCTTTGCTGCGGCCGACAATGTTTTCCCACAAGCGGGATTGGGATTCATGGATGGCAAGCGAGGCCGAACCGCCCAGGGGGTGACGTTTGTATTTTTCAGGCACTCCCTGGCCGTACATGGCATGTCCGGCTTCGTGCATGGTGCCAAACAGGGCAGACCCAGCATCCTCTTTCAGGTATCGGGTGGTGATGCGGACATCCCCTAAACCGAATGCCGTCGTAAATGGATGCGGTGCCACGTCTAACCGACCGCGATTCCAGTCGTAGCCAAAGCGGGTAATCACATAGCGCCCGAAGATTTCTTGATATTCCTCTTTGTAATGCTGTTTGATGAATGAGTTACCTGGTGGCTCTTTCTCAGCGATCTCTTGTAAAAGGGCGACCTGCTGCGGCCGCAGTTTTTCGAATATTTCCTTCACTTCGGCCGTCTTCATCCCGGGTTCAAAATCATCTAACAATGGGTCATAGATATGATCAAAGGGTTTAAACAGATCAGCATACTGCTTGCGCAGATCAACAATTTTCTCAAGATGCGGCTGGAAGATCGAAAAATCTGCTGCGGCTTTGGCATTGACCCAGGCTTCATGGGCCATTGTGGTCGCTTGAATGTTTTCTATTAACAAGGGCAGCGGTACTTTGGCCTGCTTTTCATATGCCTTTTTTGAAACCTTCACCGAACGGGCTTCGTCGGTATCCGCATAGAGATCGCCAACTTCTGCTTCCAGATCAGCAATCAATTGACCAACTTCATCGGTGGCAAATTTCTCATGCATGATCCGGCCTAATGCTGCTAACTGTATACCGCGTTCTTCTGAGCCGCCAGGCGGCATTTTCACTTGCCGATCCCATCCTAAAACGGACATGATATGAGAGAGATCTGTTAATTCTGCGACAAGCTCAAACAATGCGTGCATTTTTGGCGAATATTCAACTTTTTCCGACATGATCATCCTTCACAGCTTAGTCGTGTGCAATAGTGAAACAAGACTGCGATACCTGGTTTACACAATCTTCCAGCGCAGGGGTTTTTCATCAAGTACAGCAATCACTTCCGAAACAATATCATAGCCTGCCCGTAACTGCGCTTCTTTGGTCTGGGCACCGATGTGCGGGGTGGCCACAACTTTGGGGTGCATGGGCAGCAGATCAGAACCTGGCGGTTCTTTTTCAAACACATCCAGAGCAGCACCTGCGACTTTGCCGCTATCCAGGGCTGACAGAAGGGCACTTTCTTCAATAACACCGCCGCGTGCAGCGCAGATGATCAAAACGCCGTCCTTCATCTTGTTAATCGCCGCTTCATTAACAATATAGTGGGTCGATTCAATATGCGGAATGTGCATGGTGATGATGTCAGACCGTTCAAGCAGCATTTCGTAACTGACGGCTTCTGCACCAGCAGCCTGGATCTGTTCTGGGGGACGTACTGGGTCACAGGCAATAACGTGCATGCCAAATGCTTGCGCCAGTAACCCAACAGCCTCCCCGATGTTACCAAAACCAACCACGCCCAGGATCTTTTTGTTGAGTTCGGTGCCAACCAGCTCCTTTTTTAGCCATTCGCCAGACTTCATCCCGTGGTCTGCTTTCGGGATTTCCCGGATCAGGCTCAGCATCAGCCCTAAGGTCAGCTCAGCGACGGATACGGTGGTGGCGACCGGTGCATTGACCACAGTGACGCCATGCGCCGCGGCAGCCTTCAGATCAATATTGTCGACCCCCACGCCCATGCGACCGACCACTTTCAGCTTACTGCCTGCTGCCAGTACAGCATCCGTGATCTTTGTGCGGCCGCGTACAATGACCGCATCCATTTCAGGAACGAGATCTAATAGCTCTTCTGCAGAGATGCCCTTTTTATCGATTAGTTCGACTGAAGCCAGCAAATCCGGGTCAGAAATTGGGGCAAGGCCGTCTGTGAGTAAGATTTTCCATTTCATAATTTTAAGGTCCTCCTTGCAATTGGGAAAAATAATTGACAATCTATTTTACCGTAATATCTCCCCGCACAGAGGAAAGAAATATTGAATTAATTAATGGCTTGTAAAGATTCCCGAGTATCGCTGTGCAATTTTTCCCCTTTGATCAGTTTTTCCGCGCCAGGACCCTGGCATCCCCACGGCGAATGGTAACACCAGCCTGGTCCAAATATTCCAGAACCGCAACTGCATATTTGCGACTGGTATCAAACCTGTCACGTAATTCAGCAAGGGTGATACTGCCGGATTGTTGGATCTGGCTGATCACCGCCTGGCGTATCTCCTCCAAGATCTGGGGCTGAAAGAGCACATCCTCACCAATCCAGCAGAACTTTCCCAGTGTGATTAACGCCCTGAGGACTTCTTCACCAACCTGCTCACTGCTCTGTTTATAAGAAGGCGGTGAATAAGGTTGGGCTTCAAATTCCAGCAGCAAGGCATCAACCTGCGCTTGCTGTGCTGGTGTAAACCTGACCTGGTGTTCACTCAAACGCAGGTCCGCCCCGGATTCTACCAGGATGCTTTCTTCCCCCATCCAGGTGATCAGCGCATCAAAAATTTTTGTATCGTGGGCGATTTGAGATTTCAGTCGCTCGCGCGGCATACCAAGCCGTAGAGGGTATTGCTGATGATAATCCGAGAGGTGCGATTCAACATCCTCTTTCAAACGGGTAAGAATGCCCTGCGGCATGATCACTCGCCCCCCATTCAGTATAACCAAAGCTCCCTCGTCAATAAGCGTGGTTAACGCCGCTTGTCCTGGCCCGGCTTCAAGGCCGGCTGCCTTCAATAATGCGTTCGAGGAAGTTGGTCCCAGTTTGAGTGCAGTTTGGAGCAATATATCTTCAGGTGTCCCCATCAAAAGGCGTTCCAATTCGTCTAACCGAACTGGATTGAAACGCCGATGACGGCGCGTGGGGTGCGGGTCAACGACCTGTCCACCCCCGATCGTCGCAGATGGAGAGGGACGGCGGATGATGAAACGGTCGCCCCTCAGGGCAACCGCCGGTTCCCTGAGCATGAGCTGCAAAAAGGCTTCGCCACCTGGCGGGCATTCCTGAATACCCAGCACACGCGCCCTGGCCATCACTTCGGAAGCACCCAGGAACAGCTTGATCTCAGAGTTGTGCCGCAAAGGTGCTTCTGCATCCGGCAACAAGGTACAAAACACATCCATCATTTTTGTCGTCCGATATTCGCCGGGACGGACGAGTACATCACCCCGGGCAACCTCGTCCACACTTACCCCGCTGATATTTACGGCTGTACGGCTGCCAGGAAACGCACTTTGCTCAGCCTGTTTATGGGTTTGTAAGCTCCGAATGCGGCCTTTAACCCCACGCGGGAGGATCAGGACATCATCACCAACAGCCAAATGCCCATCAAGCAGTGTGCCGGTCACAATCGTACCAAAACCAGGTAAGGTAAATACCCGGTCAACTGGCAAACGCGGACGCCCCAAGTCCGGTCGATGGGGATGCTGAGTGAGGATCTCTTGCAGGGTTTGCACCAGGATATCCATGCCCTGGCCAGTGCGCGCGCTGACCGGCACAATCGGTGCATGTTCGAGCACGGTACCCGATAGCGTCTCGCGTAATTCCGCTTCTACCAGGTCCAACCAGCCCGGTTCGGTGACCAGGTCAATCTTAGTCAGGACAACCACGCCTGACGGGATTTGCAGTAAATCCAGGATGGCCAGATGTTCCCGGGTCTGTGGCATGACGCCTTCATCCGCAGCGACGACGAATATCACGGCATCAATCCCGCCTATCCCAGCTAGCATATTTTCGATAAAATCCCGGTGACCAGGTACATCCACAATGCCAATTTCACCACCGTTCGGCAGCATGAACCAGGCAAACCCCAGTTCAATGCTCATCTCACGGTCCTGCTCCTCTTTAAGCCGGTCAGGATTCATCCCGGTCAGCCGGTTGATGAGGGTCGATTTGCCGTGATCTACATGACCCGCGGTACCGATGACTTGCACTTAATTCTCCCTGTTTGGCTTAATCTTTGAAAATTTTATTGTACGCTTCAATTGATTCCCGGATCGTACTCAATTGGGCTTGCATGCGTTTGATGTCATCCCTGCCGACTTGTTCAAGGGTGAATTGGATGCGTTCCATCACATCTTCAATGTTGGATATTCGGTCACCAAAGCTGGTCAGGTCACGGTTCATTTCGCGATGCTGCTCATCCTGTGCCAGCGTGTAGTTCGACCAGCGTTTCTGGTCATCGGATTTAAAGGTGGTCCACTCCTGGCGGAAACGATCTTCATTCAAGCGCTGCACCTCGGTGATCTCATTTACCCGGCGGTCAAAGCGTTGGGTGACCTCATCCAGTGCAGCCAGGGATTTCTTAACAGCGGTATGCGTCTCTTCTATACCAGAAACTTCACCTTCCAGGTCACGTGTGATGGTTTCCATCGTGTTGAAACGCTCAGACCATGATCTGAATGTGCGATCACGCTCAACCTGAGCTACATTGATCTTCTCAATAAACCCGGTTTGCTCTTCCTGTCGCTCTGATTCGGCTTCCAATAATTCTTTGATCCGGATTTCAAGTTTGCGCATGCTGTCACCTACCAGGTCTTGTTTTCCGCGGGTTTCATCCAGCCGTTTGCGAATGGCGGTGATCTCGCCCTGGAAGTCGGTCAACCGTTTGGCTTCCTGGCGTAAGTTATCCTCCATCACCCTCAGTGAACGCTTGTAATCCTCATCAAAGCGAGCAATATCGGTCACCTGGGCTTTTAATTCCTCGATAAGCCTGGCTAGCCGAATGTCCTCTTCTTTACGGTCTTCGATCAGATCCGGAAAATTTTCAAAAGAACCAATCTTTTTCCGAACTTCAGTGAGATCTAAATTCAAATCATCGATCCGCTGCTGGTTCTTTTCAGTCTGGACGAATTTTACTTGTGAAGAATCCTTAACATCATCGATTTGGTGGCTTAAATCTGAACGTACATTGCTTACTTCAATCTCAAATTGCTCCACCCGGGCCATCAATGTGTTCAGCCGGGCAATTTCGCTTTCCATATCGGTAATCCGCATTCGCAAAGTGGAATTTTCTGTGCCCAGGTTATCAATTTTGCTTTGCAAAGCTGCAATCGCCGTTTTGTCGTTTCTGCGTTCATTATCCAGCCACTCCACACGTTTTTCGAGTTGTGCCAGGTTTATTGTGTCATCCATGATATTCACCTATTATCCTTGGGGTTAAGAAAAACCCTGCCTTAAATATTTGGGGTTTATGCTATCGATTTGTTAATGCATTATACAGGAAATCCATCTTTTCCGCCCGGTATGATCGAGGGTGGAGGATGTAAACCCTGTTGATACTACTGCAATTGAGGGAAAGCGGTCAATATATCGGTCAACCACGCAAGAAAGGTATCAGGAATTAATCCAATCATCACCAATATTACACCAATCACCAAAACAGGTAAGTATTCAGATGTTTTTTCAAGAACCGGCCATAATCGCTCGATTTCGTCATCCAGCGGCATCACCATATTCAATAACAGGCGGATCGAAAACAAGAATAATCCAAGGCTTCCGATAAAAGACCATATTCCTAAACTGCTGCCTGACTCTGCCGCCTGGGTGAGCAAGGCGATCTTAATCGGGAATGAGGCTAATAAAGGCAAGCCGGCAATGCTCAACTGAGCGAGCAGCAAACCCAATGAGAGCAGGGGATACCTTCGCGCACAACCCTTGACAGCTCTGATCTCTAACGAATCACAATGATGTTCAAAGCGCGTGAGTGCATAACCCCATAACCAGTAACCTAATGCACGGGCGGGGAACAACATCAGCATCCAACGCAACCCACCCTCGGCAGAAAAACCAATGGCCAGAAGTGAAAATCCAGTTTCAACCAGGGCTGCAAAACCAAAAGCCCGTTTCAGATGATCCTGAAGTGCTGTCCACACCCCACCGAAGACGATCATCATCGTACCAACTATTCGGATGATATTGAAAATCTCTTCCGAGGTTCTAAGGAAAGCGTAACGGTTTAAAAAATTCAACCCAAAAACCAGTATGATTGTCGGTAAGATAAACAGCAAAAAGCTGACCACAGTCGGATGGCTGCCTTGGCTGACCATGGGTACCCAGCTGTGAAAGGGAAACACAGCTAACCACAGGGCAAATCCAAGTCCCAACAGCATCGCCGTTTGACCGATGAGTGGGCTTTCAGGGGGTAGAATCACGACCCCGGTCAGCAGCCAGCCCGCGATCAAAATTAATGGCATAGCAATGGTCATCAAACTGAGATAACGCAATATGCCCCGATGGCTTTCCTGTTCAGAAGAAGCAAGCATCGGGATAGATACCAGCACTGCCGTCTCAATTAACAGTGCTGCATATAAAAAAGGCTCCACGCCCATCGCAGCAGTCAGGGATGCTGTCATGATCAGCCCAATCGGGCGGAATGTGCTGGGTACGCCCGGTAAGTTGCTGCTGAACCCCCATAACCCCAGCATGCCAAAAATAAACGCGATGAACGGCAGCATCTCATATGCTACGGTAATCCGCCGGCCCAGGATTCCCAGGCTCTCTTCAAAAGCCAATGTCAGCGGTCCAATCGAAAGAACCAGTTCTTCAGGGAAAAATGCTGCCAGTAATGCCAATCCAAAGGCGGTGACGCTGGTGAGGATGATCCCGAACACACGCCGCTTGTTAAGCACCAGGCATACCGCAGCCACAACCAGCGGTAAAATGATCCAAACCATGGGGGTGCTGAGCGTCATACATCCCCCTCTTCTTTTGAAGTTTCGCCTGACTCACCAACCTTGATTATGAAATAAACACCCACCAGGGCAAGACCCAGGTTCACAACCACCAGCAAGCCAGTTAACAAGGTTGAAAGCTCTAAGGCAGCATGAATAACCTCAAAGCCAGCCAGAAAGCTGAGCAGGCTGATGACGATTAAATAAGGCTCCGAGTTGGTCCCAAGCTGCATCAAAGACATACCCAGGAGCATTAAGCCACCCTGGAGGATCAGCAAATCAACCTGGCGGAATACCTGCGCCTGCAAGGTGGGTGTCAGTATGAAGATCAGCAGGATAATCAGCAGTCCTGCCAGACCCCTGAAAACCAGGCTTGCACCAGACTCACTGGAATCCCTGGCGTTTTTCTGACGCAGGCAGGTGAGTGCTATGACAGCGGTTGCCATCCAACCCGCGATTAATTTTACAATTGCCAGGCCGATTGGCCATGAGAGTGTAACCAGCGCAAAAGCAGCCAGGTATTGCAGCGCTAAGGCAGCCGCGTTGATCCGCCAATCCCTGAAGATCAAGATCATCATAGCAGCGATCACAATCAGGACAAATGCGAAGGTGGATAATGCCTGCATCTCAGTTAGCCCCTCCGCTGGTCAAAAGGGTGATCAGCAAGACGAATATCAGGATCGTCCACAACACCCCACCCTCGCCCTCCAACAGGGCAGAAAAGCTATTCAGGATCCTGCCAAAAAAGTTGAAGACGTGCCAGGCTACCCGGTAAACCCATTCCAGACGGAAAATGGGATCCAAACGGGGAAACAGCCAATCCGTGACTTTTCGAATACCACTGCTGGCCGGAAGATGGAAATAGGGTAGACCGGCACCAAAACGCCGGATGAGAATCACTGCGGTGATGATCAAAACGGTGCTGACCAGGGGAAGCCACCAAACACCGAGGGTGAGGGCGCCCGGCCAACCAACCAAACCCAGAGCGATCATCGACTGGATGATCAGAATCAGCCCCAGGGGAAACACCAGGCGCGCCCAGGATTCTAGTGAGCCAACCTCACCACCGGGACGCAAGACTCGGTTCAAATACCCCAACACCATCAACCCATGGGCAATGATAAAGAGAAAGGTCCACAATGTGACCCCATTTGCTGCCAAGCCTGCCCAGCCTGAAGCAGCAGGTGTATATGGAAGCCCCAGCAGGCCAATTATGCCAAAATAGAGCAGGAAATTGATGCGTTGAACACGAGGATGATACAGGAACAGCAAACTACCAGGCAAGATCAAAGCTATTCCCCAGGCAATGCTGGCTTGTGGAACGCCATTAAGCACACAAGCTGTGGCAAAACTTGCCCAGGCAACAATCCAATAAGGCCGGCCTTCAATCTCATCTGCAGCCGTGAGCCACCTGGCGGCAGCATACAGCGCGGCCAGCGCTAACAACCCCATGAACAGGGGCATCCAGCGGGCTAGATTTGGCGTGAGGAGGTCAACCGGTAAGCGCGCCAGCAAGCTGAGGCTGGCCGCAACCGGCATCATGCGGATGAGATTGCCGGCACCTCGCCGTAATACGGGTTCGCTTAAATAGGGCAGGTTGAGCGGAAAGACACCCAAACGCAACCCGGCCGCCAGTAAAAAGAAAAACCCCGCATTTTGGGGAATTTGAGTTAAATCGAAATCCCCGATACCAGCCCAACCCTGCACCGTTCCCCAATAAAGTAACAGGACTGAGGCTGTACGTACACCATAGGATATAACGATCCGAAAATTGAACTGGGTCGTGTCTTGCAGCCGCAGCAAGTGATAAATCTCTAACAGATCGAGCATCACCCAGGCGGCCATCATTGTCAGACTGGTGCCGGATAGTATGGCTAACAAACCAAACGCAGCAATGATCAAGCAGGCAGACCAGGCGCGCGGGGTACTGTCATAACGGGTTCGGGCGGCATCAGAGAGGATCACAGCCAATGTTATTGTGATCAACGCCAACGCATAAGGCCATGAATCATAATCCAGCAGCAGCGAAAAACGGCCGAACAGGTCAGCGGTCGGCCCATCCCAGGTTAATAACACCAATTGGGTCGGTAAACGCAACCTCAAATAGAAGATGATCCCCCAGGCGATGATCGATGTACTGGAAGCGATCAACCAGCTTGTACCAAACTTGGGACGGGTCAGGTCCAGGATAAAGATGGCTAAAGAGGCAAGCAGCAGCAACCCAACCGGCAGAAGAATTAACATGGTCAGTTGTGAATAAGGATCATCGCAGAATTTCGCCTTCTTGACGGTGCACAAAACGCCCAGACCCGGGTTTGCCGTACCAGTTCTCGCCGTCAACAATCTTTTGCCCGCGCAAGAAAACCATCACTGGGAAACCCTTGAGCTGCCAGCTCTCGTATAGATTGTAATCGGTGCGGTGACGGGCGACATTCACACCATAGGAGACCTCTTTATTGGGGTCCCACAGGGCAATATCGGCATCCGCACCGGGGACCAAGGTACCTTTCTTCGGGTAAAGCCCAAAGATCCGGGCAGGATTGGTGCAGTGCATAGCAACGAACTGGTTTGGCGTGATCCGGCCTCTGCCGACGGCCTCGGTCCATAGGATGGGCATGCGGTCACCCAGGCCCGGCAGTCCATTGGGGATCTTGGTGAAGTCACCAATCCCCAATTCTTTACCCGGGATGGCAACGGGCTGGTTCTCATACATGATGGGGGTCGTACCGTCATAAAAGAACGGGCAGTGATCGGTCGCCATAACCTGGATCGACGCCTTTTCAACCCCCTCCCACAGCCTGGCATTATCCACAGCTTTCCGCATCGGGGGGGAACAGATCCACTTGGCAGCGTCCTCGCGGCACAAGTCATCCTCGGTGAAGAACAAGTATTGCGGGCAAGTTTCACCCATCATATTCAAACCATGGGCCCGTGCATATTCAAGCTGGTCGACCTCGCCGGCAGTGTTCATGTGCACCAGGTAGAGGGGCGCGTCACCCGCCTGGGCTGCCAGCGCAGCCGCGCGCAGGGCTGCTTCGACCGTGCCCCAGGCAGGGCGGGTCTTCGCGTGAAAATAGGGATCGGTATTACCCGCTGCCAGGGCTTCATCCACCAAAATGTCGATGATGTCGCCATTTTCAGCATGCACCAGGGTCAGGATTCCGGCTGCATGAGCCAGGCGCATCACACGGAAGATCTCGCCATCAAATAAGCGCAGGCGGTTATTATACGCCGTAAAGACTTTCAAGCTGGTGATCCCCATGTCGGGCAGGGAGAAGATCTCTTTAGCGACCGCCTGGTTAAAACGGGTGATGTTCATATGGAACGAGTAATCCACCGATGCCTTGGAGTCAGCTTTAGCACGCCAGCGCGCGATGTTTTCTGCCAGGGTGCCCTCGTCCTGTGGTACAAAGTCGATCACGGTGGTGGTGCCGCCAAAGGCTGCCGCCTTACCCCCGGTATAGTGATCATCAGAAGAGATGGTGTTGAACATCGGCAAGTCCAAGTGGACATGCGGGTCAACACCGCCGGGCAGCACATACAAGCCCGTTGCATCGATCACCTCGGCATTGGGATGATTCAGATCCTGGCCGATCAGGCTGATGTGCTCGCCTTCAACCAGGATATCTGCTTTGAAAGTCTCACTAGCGGTGATCAGGGTGCCGTTTTTGATTAAAGTAGTCATAAAATCCACTCCTGGTACAGGTAAAAGGTTCAGGTCTAGCTATGATTTTAGCAGAAAATCCCAGAAATGAGAAAGTATGTGCGTAGGTGGACCAAAAATGGCAGATCGATCAACAGGTCAGTGCTCTTATTTGCACTTTACTGAGCAAGGAGTAGTATAACAATCATCCTAAATAGTTAAGCTCTCAAGTATTCGTCAATCAAGCACAAATTTCAACACGTTCATTTTGAGAGTGTTTATAACCAGGAAAATTCAACAAATGATTGATCCGTTGGGCGACGCACGAAGTGTCGAGGTCACGAAGACAGCCGTCACCTCTACATTATAATAATTATTATTTCAATTTTCTCACAATATTAAAACCTCAGCATATTTGGGGTAATGTTAATCCATTTCTATTTCAATTCTCTCATTTTGCTTGTTGACTTTTTTTTTCGATGTGGTATGATCTTGTATGAAGTGAAGTCAGTTTTGGTAATGGTAACGACCGTCCAGACTTGCGGAGACTGGGCGGTTTTTTGTTGCACACCGAGATTAAAGGCTCACTCATTAACACTTTTAGAAACACACAAAGGAAATATGTAGAATGTCAGAAAAAGAAATTGGAACCGTAAAATGGTTCAACGACGCAAAAGGTTATGGTTTTATCGCTCGATCAGCAGGCGAT
>Ga0114946_10002957_pt1 | contig 11603 bp, 9 predicted proteins | sample WalLakDeSediment_FD_88676 | JGI IMG/M metagenome (GOLD analysis project Ga0114946, IMG submission 88676) | Lake sediment microbial communities from Walker lake, Nevada to study Microbial Dark Matter (Phase II) - Walker Lake 11/02/13 Deep Sediment | ecosystem: Environmental > Aquatic > Freshwater...
GGCAATTGGGGCCCGGTCAGCGCCGTCTTTCTGGAGGTGACCTGTGCGGCCCCGGCGGCGGTGACGGACGCGGCGATTACGGCCGTGGGCCTCGACGGCGTGGAGCTCACCTGGAGCCCGGCGGCCGATGCAAGCGCGTACCAGGTCTGGTCGGCCGTCAACGATCCCGCCTTCATCCCCGCGCCCGGCGCGGACTGCGCCGCGGCGGCCAACTGCGCGCTGCAAAGCGGGACAGTCTATACCCAGGCCGGCGCGCGCGGCGACGCGGCCCAAAACTACACCTTCTTTGTGCAGACCGTTAGCGCCTGTGGAGCCGTCTCCGGCGTCTCTAACCGCGTGGGCGAGTTTGACTATGCCCTCACGCCCGGCGCGCAAGGGCCATGAAGCGCAATAGGGCCAGATGAGGAACAGTACCCAAACGGCCGTTTTCGATCATAATACAACGAGTAGGAACAAGAAGCGGGTTTTCCCAAACAACAATCCGTTCCTTTCTTTAATCCGTTGTTGTACTTCCCTATCACCGAAATGAATTTTCAACTTTCGTTAGCGGGAAAACCGGCCAAAGCCGTCACAACAAAAAATTGGAGATGTTCAAATGACACGTACCCGTAAAATGATCCCCATCGGCCTGCTGCTGGCCCTTGTAGCCCTGGCCTCCGTCGTCTTCATGGTGCGCGCCAGCGCCGACGACATGCTTTACCAATCTGCCCGGCTGCTGTCCGCAGCCACCGACGGTCACGCCGTGTTGACCTTTGAACTCAATACCCCTGAGCAAAGCGGCCGCGGCGCGGTAGAATTGTGGGGCATGTGGAACGCCGGCCCCAACGGTGAGCCCGCTTTCCGCCTGGAGGTGCTGGAAAGCAGCCTGGGCAAGGGCGCGGGCATGGTCGCCGTCAGCGACGGGATCCAATTCTGGCTCTGGAACCCTGAAGAAAACACCGTCTACACCGGCACGGCCGACGAAATGAGCGCCAAACTGGCGGCGCACGCCGGCGCGTTTGAGGGCGAATTTGCGCCCGGTGACTTTGACCCGGCCGACTACCCGGAGATTGACATGCCTCAAACTCCTGAGGAGGCCGTTGACCGTATGCTGGAATATTTCAAGGCCGAGCGCGCCGGTACGGAAAACGTGGCCGATACCGCCGCCAACAAGCTGCGCCTGCTTCCCATCGCGGAGAAGATGCCTGAAGCGCTGCGCGCCAATGGCGGCCTGCTCAACTTCTGGCTGCGCGCAAGCGACGCGGCTCCCCTGGGGTTTGAGTACACCGGCGGCGCGGTGGGATACGCGAAGGTTATGGCCACGCGCCTGGATCTGAACCAGGGTATCGATCCCGCGACTTTCACCTTTAGCATCCCGGAGGGCGCGGAGGTCGTCAACGTGGCCGAGCTGGCGCCGGAGCCGCGCGCGCTTGACGAAGCCGCGGCAGCGTCCCCGCTCCTTGCGCCTGCCGCTCTCCCCGACGGCGCGCGCCTGCTCGACGTGGTTGAGGTGCGCGGCGCGATTGTGCAGCGCTATGTCACGGCCGACGGGGGTCGCTTCACCATCGCCCAGGGTCCGGCCGGCGCGGCCGACGTTCCGGCGGAAGGTGCCACGGCCGTTACCGTGCGCGGCGTGGAGGGCCTGCTCTTTGTGGAAGAGTCCGGCGCGCGCGTCCTGCTGACCTGGACCGCAGGGGACGCGTCGTATTGGATTGGCGGCGACCTGACGTCCGACGCGGCGCTGGCGATTGCCGCTTCCCTGCCATAATTTTTCCCTCGCAATCGACGCGGAGCGCAACCGAAAATTTCTGATTTTTAGTTGCGCTCTGCGATCCCTTCTAGCCCCATAAGTTTTATGCCATAAGCCCTATGAGTGAAACCATTCGCATATCTGATTTGCAGCGCGCTTTTCAGCGTGGCGATACGGCCGTGCAGGCGCTGCGCGACGTCAATTTAACCATTGCCCCCGGCGAATTTGTGGCCCTGGTTGGCCCGTCCGGCTCCGGCAAATCGACGCTGCTCAATTTGCTCGGCGGGCTGGACCGCCCCACGACGGGCGAACTGTGGCTGGACGGCCTGGCGCTGCATACCGCCAGCGACAGTCAGCGCACGCGCCACCGGCGCGAGCGCGTCGGCTTTATTTTCCAAAGCTTTAACCTGCTGCCGCGTCTGACGGCGCTAGAAAACGTTGCTGTCCCGCTCATGCTGGCGGGCGTGGGTAAGGCGGAGCGTGAAGCGCGCGCGCGGCTGCTGCTGGAGCAGGTGGGGCTAGGCCATCGCCTCGACCATTACCCGACCGAGCTTTCCGGGGGCGAACAGCAGCGCACGGCCGTTGCGCGCGCCCTCGTCCACAATCCCGCCCTTATTCTGGCCGACGAGCCAACCGGTAATCTAGACTCGGCCACCGGGGCGGAGGTGATGGCGCTGCTGCAGGCGCTGAACGCCGAACAGAGTATCACCCTCATCCTGGTCACCCACAACGCCGAAGTAGCGGCCTACGCTGACCGCACCGTACGCTTACGTGACGGCCGTATTGTGGCGGAAGAAATTTCGCGTAGCCATTTAGAAAAAACACCCAACACAACCCAAACGTCTCAACCTGCGCCGCAGCGCGGCCTGACCTTTGCCGATATTCTACGCAGCGCGGTGCGCAATCTAGGGCGCCGCCCCGTGCGCAACGTGCTGACCGCGGCCGGCGTGCTGATCGGTATCGTCACGCTCGTGGCCATGGTCTCCTTTGGGGTGGGGGTGCAGCGCGAAGTTCAGCGTAATTTCGAAGCAGTTGGTCTGGAAAACATCTTCGTCCAGCCGCGCTACGCCGACGGCGACGTCTTTGACCCCTTTGCCGCGCCGCGCCCGCTCACCCCCCTCACGCCCGACCTGGTCACGCGCATCCGCGCCTTGGAAGGCGTCACGGCCGTGACGCCCAGCCTCTCCCTTCCGCGCGGCGTGGAGATCGTCATCGCCGACGATGACGCCGGCGGCGCGCCCATCCCCGTGCGCGCTTCTGAAGGCGGCGAATCCCAATTCAATCTGGGCGGCGCCAACACGCTCGTGGTAGGCAGCGACCTGGCGGAAGGCGATTCGGCGGGGGTCGTGCTGGTAACCGGCCTGGCCGACCGCCTGCTCGCGCCGGGACAGAGCTACGCCGATCTGGTAGGCGCGCCGTTGACCTTGCTGCTGAGCCTGCCGCGCGGCGAAACGGAGCGCTTTCCCACGACGGTCATCGGCGTGCGCGAGGGCTTTGGCAGCCGCACGCTGGACCTGGGACTGGCGGAGCGCGCGGCGATGAAGGCCTGGTGGTTTGGCCAACCCGACATTGTAGCGATGGAAGGTTACGATCTGCTGGTAGTGCGCGCGGCATCGCTGGCGCGCGTGCCGCAGCTAAGCGAGATCATCGACTCATTGGGGGTGCAGACGCAGTCGCTGGACCTGATTTTGGACGTGGCCAACCAGGTGCTGGCGCTTCTGCAGGCGCTGCTGGGGTCGGTGGGCGGGCTGGCGCTGCTGGTAGCGGCGCTGGGCGTGGCCAACACGATGCTGATGGCGATTTACGAGCGCACGCGCGAGATTGGGGTGCTGAAAGCGCTGGGGGCCTCGCGCAGCGAGATTCGCTGGCTCTTTACGGCCGAAGCCGCCCTCATCGGCCTGCTGGGCGGCGCGTTTGGGCTGCTGTTTGGGACGCTGCTGGGCCGGCTGGTGGACTGGATCGCGCACCGCTACCTGATTACGCAGGGCGTGACCGGCGTGGGGGCGCTTTCGGTGGTGCCGCCGTGGCTGGCGCTGGGGGCGTTGGCCTTTGCGGCGCTAATCGGCCTGCTGGCCGGACTCTACCCGGCCGCCCGCGCCGCGCGCCTGGATCCCGTCACCGCCCTCCGCCACGAGTAAGAGGAACTCGGAGAGGAACGCGGAGAAACGCAGAGGACCGCGGAGATTTTTAAATTAAATTTCTCTGCGCATCTCTGCGCCTTCTCCGTGTAACTCCGCGTTCCTCTCCGCGTTCCTCTACGCGTTCCTCTTTTTTTCGTGTAGTTCTATGACCTGGGCCTGGACGGCGCGCAGGCGGGGGCCGTGGAGAGTGTAACGCTGTAGAAAGAAGATCGCCAGCAGCAGGGCCAGGGCGGGGATGCCGGCCAGCATCAGGCGCATTCCGAAGACGGCCGTTGCCGGCTGCGGCGGGTATAGCACGCCGGCGCTGGGCGCTACGTAACCGCTGAACGTCAATACCGTGGCGGTGATGAGGCCCTGAATGGTGAAAGCAAAGCGAATGGCAAAGCCGTTCATGCCAAAGTACAGCCCCTCCCGGCGCGCGCCCGTCACCAGTTCGTCCGCATCCACCAGGTCTGCAATCAGCAGGTCGGTGAGCATCAGCAGCCCGGCCAGGCTGAGCCCAAAGAAGGCCGTGGCGGCCACGCCGCCGGCAAAGTCACGCGGCAGAAAAAAGAGCAGCAGGCTGCCTGCCGCGACCAGGCAGCAGAGGCGCAGCGTTTGCCATGCCCCCCAGCGTTTAGCCAGCGCCGTCCACAGGGACATCGCCGGCAGCGCGACGATGAAAGCCGCGCCCAGCAGCAGCGAATTTTGCAGGCCGACGTCGAGCGTCAGTCCACCAAATTGCACGGGGGCCTGGATGCGCAGCGCGTACTTGGCGTAAAACGGCACGGTGGAAGTTAGCGCCAGGAAGACAAACTGGATCATCAGGTTGGCGCCCAGAAAGTAAAGGAAATCACGGTTGGTGAGCGTGGCGCGCAGGGCTTCACGCAGGGGCAGGGGCGCATCGGCCTGGAATTCGCGCCGTTCGCGGCTGCCGAAGAGGGAGAGCCCAAAGAAAACGGCCGTGACCACCGCCAGCAGCCAGGCCACCGTACCGCGCCCGCTCCAATCTTCGCCCGCCAGGATCGGCGGCAGCGCCACGCCCACCAGCAGCCCGGCAAGTGAAAAGGTTTGGCGCCAGCCCGAAACGCTGGCGCGCTGCTTTTCGTCGGGCACCATTTCGGGAAAGAGCGCCGTCCAGTTCATAACGACGATGGTCCACAGCAGGTCGAAAACCAGCACCAGCGCCAGGAAGTAAAAGAGCAGGGAGAGGCCACCCGCCGCGACCAGCCCGCCCGGCGGCGTCCACAGCAGGTAAAAGGTCAGCGCCAGCGGAATGAAAAGCGTGGCAATCCAGGGAATGCGCCGCCCCCAGCGCGTCTGCGTGCGGTCCGACCAGTAGCCGGCCAGCGGATCGTTGATGGCGTTCCAGACCCCGTAAATCGACCAGACGATGCCCACCCACGCCGCGCGCAGCCCCAGCACGTCGATGTAGAGAAACTGGATGTAGGTGGCGAACGCCTGATAGGAAACGGCCGTGGCCAGGGAACCAGAGGCGTACAGGATCAGCATTCGCTGCGGGATATGGTCGGGTTGTCGTTGCATAGCCGGTCCTCCATCAAAAATAGAACGCTGATAACGCAGATGCACCTGATTTAGCTGATGTAAATCTGGTAACTGCGATGTAAATCTGGTAACTGCGAGGAGAGCGTAACAATTCTGGCGGGCGGCGTCAAGCAAAAAGAGAAAACCTGGGCATTCTGACGCACCCTACGGCCGGCGTAGCAAAGGGGTGGGGAAAGCATCTAAATTGCATCCAGCAGGCGGGCCGGCAGCAAGGTATTCTAGGCGCATCATCTTAGCGACAATCGACATGACCAGGAGAAACCAGATGCTCGCCGAACAGACGCCATCCCGCCCCAGTTTTCAGGTAGCGACCCACATGCATGCTGAGGGGATGAATGCTAGACCCGCAACGGCCGTCACGCTCGTCATCGGCCTGCTGCTGGGCGCCCTGTTTAACCTGCTCTGGTCCCATTTCCCGCCGCTGGCGGCGCTGGGGCTGTGGCCGTTGGGGCTGGGCGTTGCCTGCGTAGGGTGCGTCTTGGGGCAGTTGCGCCGTGGAGTCGCGCCGGCCTGGGGCCTGGCAATCGCCGGACAGGCGCTGGGCTTGCTGGGGCTGGGGCTGCTCTTCCTGGCGCAGCTTCTTGGTTAGAAGTTCAACTTTTCTGAAAAAGTTTAACTTCTTTTGTCACGCTGATTCCACCCTCCCCGTAAAAAGTCCGCAAAAATCTTCCGAAGCAGCCGTAAAAATCAGAACGGGCGTTCGTGTTTCATGTTATCATTCAGGTATGAATCGCTTTAATCCTGAACTGCTTGGAACGCGCGCCCTGCGCGCCGCGCGCCTTAAACATCGCCTTGAGCTTCAAAGCCGGCAGATCGAGGCGGCGCTCAATGAATTTGCCTACCGCCAGCTTCCCGGCCAGGGCTGGCCCCGCGCCGGCTGGCCCACGCTGGAACGGCCCGGCAAAACGTGGGCGGAGCGTGGCTGGGCCATCACGGGCGGCCACGTCAGCCCCGACGTGCTGCGCTACGACCTGCCAAACTGTCCACCGGGGTTGTCAATTGGCTCTTTGTCGCTGCGCGCGCTGGAACACGCCCTGGCCGTGCGCTTGCAAACGGCCGTGCGCGTGCAGCCGTGGGGAGAGGGGCTAAGCGTAGCGGTGCAACGCGTGCGGCCCCCGGTCGATTTGCTGGCGCTGCTGGGGCAAGGCGATCTGTCGGCAAAGCGGGTGGGGGCGTTAACGGCCGTTCTCGGCCTGGACGCCGCCGGACAGGCCGTCACGCTGGACCTGGCCGCCGCCGGACACGTCCTGGTCGCGGGGGACGCGGACAGCGGCAAGACGAGCCTGCTGCACACCCTGGCCCTCTCGCTCATCCTTTACAATCGCCCCAGCCGGCTGCAATTATTGCTGCTATCCGCCCCGCACGCGGCAGACATGCGCGGCGGCAGCCTGGAACTACGCCAATATCTACCGCCGGCCTATTTACACCCGGCCTCAGTTCAGGAGGATACGCCGGAAGCAGCGGCGGCCGCGCTGGAGGCCCTGCTGCTGCGCACGGCGGAACCCGCCCAGCCCCATACCGTAATCTTGCTGGACGATCTGGACCGGCTGCTGGAGGCGGCGCAGCTTACGCTCTATACGCCGATCATCCGCCTGCTGGCCGGCTCCGGCCCGATCTCTTTGGTGATTAGCACTAGCCGGCCGGAGGATACGCTCTTCCAGCACGCGCGCAGCGCCATCGGCGCGCGTGTTGTGGGACGCACCAGCAACGCCGCCGCCGCGCAGGCCGCGACGGGGTATGCGGACTCACAAGCCGAACGGCTCCCCCTCGCAGGCGGTTTCTTCCTGACGCAAAAAAGGCCGCAGACCGGTCAACCCGATCTGCGGCGCTTTCAAGCTGCCTTCATCGACCCATACGACAGTAGTTTTTTACTACAGCAAATACGCTCCGGTACCGAACTTGCCCTGACTCAGCCTGAGCGACAATTAGCGCCGCCATCCCTCCTGGCGCAATTGTCCTGATGCGTTCATCATCGCCAGGGCAGCTTAAGCGATGCCCCTGGCCGCCTTAACCGAAATGCGCAGCGCCGTGCGGTCCTGGCCATTGATCGCAATATCAACAAACGAGGGGATAAAAACAACCTCCTTCCCCTCCTCGGCCAGAAAACCCTTGGCAACCGTCACGGCCTTGAGCGCCTGGTTAACCGCCCCGGCGCCGATAGCCTGCACCTCTGCGCTGCCGGTGTCACGATAAACGCCGGCAATCGCCCCCGCGACGGCGGCGGTGCGCGAATTTGACGCCACTTTGATTACGTTCATTGTCAGACCTCCTTGAATGACGAACAACATCTGCATTGGCGAACAACGTTTGCATTATTGAATTATTGATCAACGCCGGCCACAGCGCCATGCATCCAGGGCATTAATTTCGATTCATCCTCAGGTATGAGCAGTTTGGTACCCTGGTACTAAGCTGCGTCGAGTTTGCCAGCGGGGCGGGGTGGGGGGAAACGCGCAACGAGCCGCTTGTATAAGCGGCGCACTCCCTTTACAATACGGCTAATAGCTGTTCACTTGGCGTAGGCTTGATCAAAAAATGAAAAACGGCCACATCACAGACTCTACTGACCCGACGCACGCTGCGGACGTTCAATCCACCGCCGGTGCGGCTGATCACGAGCGGAATTTTGTCACGGCCGTTTTAGAAATGGCCGGCGCGCTGATGATTGTGTTGGACAGAGCCGGCCGAATCGTGCGCTTCAACCAGGCCTCCGAGCGCGTCTCCGGCTACCTATCCGAAGAGGTCGAGGGGCGGCTGCTGTGGGAAACGGCGCTCTTGCCCGCGGAAGATTTACCTACGGTGCAGGCCGTCTTTGCGCGGCTGGTTTCCGGCCGTTTCCCCGATGAGTACGAAAACGACTGGATCACGCGTGACGGCCGTCGCCGGCTCATCGCCTGGTCCAACAGCGCCATCGTGGATACGCGCGGCAAAGTCAGCCACGTCATCGCCATCGGGGTCGACGTGACCGCGCGCCGGCAGATGGAGGAGGAAAAGAACCGCCTGCTGGCGGAAATCAGTCAGCAGCGCACCCAACTGCGCCATCTGGCGCGCCAGGTCGTGCGCGCGCAGGAGGAAGAGCGCAGCCGCGTCGCGCGTGAGCTGCACGACGAAGCCGGCCAGGCGCTCACGGTGCTAAAGTACAGCCTCTCCGCCGCGCTTAGGGAGCTTTCTTCCGCGGCCGGGCCAGACCTGGCCGCCCTGGCGCAGCGCCTGCAAAAGGCCGCGCGTCTCTGCGACGCCACCACCACCCAAATTCGCCTGCTGGCCCATGACCTGCGGCCGACTACCCTCGATAACGTCGGCCTGAACCTGACGCTCGAAGGGCTTTGCCAAGACTTCGCCGAGAGCACCGGCCTTGCCATGGACTACGCCGGCGTCGACGTGCTGTCGCTTGGCGCCGCCATCGACATTACGCTCTACCGGCTGCTCCAGGAAGCGCTCACCAACGTCGCCAGGCATGCCCACGCCGCCCAGGTCTGGGTCGGGCTCCACGTCGACGACGCCGAAGTTTGTCTCTCCATTGAGGATGATGGCCGGGGATTTAACGCCAATAGCTGGCAAGAGCCGGAGCAACGCCAAGCCGAGCGTTTGCAAGGGCTGGGCCTACTCGGCATGCGGGAACGCGTTGAAGCGCTGCATGGCCTCTTGGAAATCGATTCAAAACCGGGACAGGGCACGTTAATCGTCTGCCACATTCCGCTGCGGTCCAAATGCAAGCCCGGTGAGCCGGCCGGAGGGGGTCCCTGATCCGGCAATCCCGAAGGTATGGGACGACGAGGTAGCACCATCATGCGTCATTATTCAAACGAAAACCCAATAAAAGTCGTTCTGGCCGACGATCACCACGTCGTACGCAAGGCGGTCGCGGAATTTCTGGCGAAAGAGCCGGGCATCAACGTCGTTGGTGAACTGGCCGAAGCCACGGGGCTGGTGGAGCGCGTCGGCGCGCTGCAGCCCGACCTGCTGCTGCTGGACGCCAACATGCCCGGCCCCAATATTGTCAAAGTCACGCAGGCGCTGCGCGACCAGCACCCCCAGGTTCAAATTCTGGTGCTCTCGGCTTTTGACCGGCGCGAGCACGTCGTGGGGCTGCTGCGCGCCGGGGCCGCCGGCTACGTGCTGAAGGACGACGAACCGGAGAAGCTCATCCAGGCCGTGCGCGCCGTGGCCCAGGGGGACGAATGGATATCGCCGCGCGTGGCCAGCATTCTGCTCCATTCCATGCGCGATCACCAGGCCGCGCAGTCCACCGCGCGGCTCACGCAGCGCGAGATGGACGTACTGCGCCTGATGATCACCGGCGTGGGCAACGACGAGATTGCCGCCAAGTTGGTCATTACCACCCACACGGTCAAAAACCACGTGCGCAGCATTTTCCGCAAGCTGGGTGTTGAATCACGTGTGGAAGCCGTCGTGCACGCGCTCAATTTAGGGCTTGTTTTTTTGGACCAGGGTGATCATTGACGCGGATTGGCAGGATGGTCGGATTAATTCTGTAAGTTTTACTAATGCGCCTTAGTTTAACTATGATGCGATTAACCGGCGCCGGTCAGCGCCCTACCCGGTCGGGATGAGTTATTTACACTGGCTGGCTTTTGGCAGCGCGCCGGGTATTGGCGGCGCCGCGGTGCGCGGGCTGCTGGCGCGCTTTGGCGACCTGGAGGCGGCTTACGCGGCGCCGGACGCGGCCCTGCTGCGCGTGGCGCGCCTCACGACCGCCCAGGTCGCTCACCTGCGCGGGCTGGATCTGGCGGGGCTGCAAACGGCCGTTGACGGCTGGAACGCCGCCGGCATCCGCGCGCTTACCTGGCAGGATGCGGAATTCCCCACGCCGCTGCTGGCGCTGCGCAGCCCGCCGCCCGTGCTCTTCGTGCGCGGCGCGCTGGCTGTTCAAGACGCGCGCGCCGTGGCGATTGTGGGCACGCGTACCCCCTCCCCTGCCGGGGCGCGTCTGGCCACGCGCCTGGCGCGCGGGCTAGCCGCCCAGGGGATCACGATCGTCAGCGGTTTGGCGCTAGGGATTGATGCGTGTGCTCATACAGGGTCGCTACACGAAGAGAACGGCCGTTCCCTGGCCGTGTTAGGCGCCGGTTTGCGCCGCGTGCATCCCCGCCGCAACGCGCCCCTCGCCGCGCGCATCGCCCGCCGCGGCGCGCTGCTCAGCGAGCAGTGGCCCGACGCGCCGCTGGAAAAAACCGCCCTGGTCGCGCGCAATCGGATCATCAGCGGGCTAAGCGCGGCCGTGATTGTGGTGGAAGCGCCCCTCAACAGCGGCAGCCTGCACGCGGCGCGCAGCGCCCGCCGGCAGGGCCGCCTGCTGCTGACCGTGCCGGGCAGCCCCGGCGCCGACGCCCTGCTGGCTCAGGGCGCCGAAGCGCTGGCGCCGGACAAAATCGACCTGACGCAGCTGGCGCAGCGCATCGTCGATTACAGCGCCCCCGGCGGCAACGATGCAGCGCACACCGAGACCGGGCCCGATACCCATGGCCGCCAGCTCAGCCTGTTTGATTGAGCCTGGTGAAAAAAAGCCTATAATTGGCGGGCGACAACGTCTCAACAACGTCTGGAGAAACGGATGCTCAAAACGAAACAACCGACCGATATTTTCTTGCACATTCCCAAGACGGCCGGCACCACGCTCAACCACATCATGGAACGCCATTACCCGCCCCACCAAATCTTTAGCTTTGGGCCGGTGGACGGCGCCGAGGCGTTCACGCAACTGCCCCTGGAGCAGCGCCACGCCTTCCGCCTGGTGCGCGGCCACATGCCATTTGGGCTGCACGCCTACGCCCGCCCGCCCTATCGCTATTTCACCATGCTGCGCAATCCGGTGGAACGGGTCATCTCGTACTATTATTTTATGCTGGAGCGGCCTGAGCATTATTTACACGAATGGCTACACGAAGAGCAAGTGAGCCTGGAAGCGTTTGTCCAGAGCGGCTGGTCGACCATGGCCGAAAACGCCCAGACGCGCATGCTCTCAGGCGTCTACCACGGGCCGCCCGGCTTTGGAGAGCTGGACGAGACGGTGCTGGAAGCGGCCAAACGCAATCTGCGCGAACAGTTCGTGACGGTGGGGCTCACGGAGCGCTTCGACGAGTCGCTGCTGCTGCTGCGCCGCCATTTGGGCTGGGATAAGATCTATTACCAGCGCCATAACGTGACGCGCAAACGGCCGTCGCGCA
>Ga0114946_10002959_pt1 | contig 11601 bp, 7 predicted proteins | sample WalLakDeSediment_FD_88676 | JGI IMG/M metagenome (GOLD analysis project Ga0114946, IMG submission 88676) | Lake sediment microbial communities from Walker lake, Nevada to study Microbial Dark Matter (Phase II) - Walker Lake 11/02/13 Deep Sediment | ecosystem: Environmental > Aquatic > Freshwater...
CGGCCGTCGAGCGCATTCAGCGCGTTGCGCGCAAGATTCAGCATCGCCTGGATCACCAGGTCGCGGTCGAGCAGCATCAGCGGCAGGCTGGGGTCGTAATCCCGCTCGACCGCGATATCGGGGCTACCCTCCGCCACGATCAGCTGGCGCACATGCTCGAGCTGTTCGTGGATGTTGGACGGGCGCTTCTGCAGGGCGCGCGCCGGCCCGAGCAGGGCGGCCGTGAGACCCACCAACCGGTCCGCCTCGCGGATGATGAGGCCGGTGTAGTCCTGCTGGACGGGCGACTCGAGTTGCCGCGCCAGCAGCTGCGCGGCGCCGCGAATGCCGCCAAGCGGGTTGCGCAGCTCGTGCGCGAGCTGCCGGACCATGCTGCGGCTGGCTTCGAGCTGGGCGAGCAGCGCTTTCTCGCGGTGGATGCGCAGGCGGCGGCTGGCATCGGCGATTTCCAGCAGGAACTGGCGCGGGCCGGTCTCGCCGTCCGAGGTGCTCAAGGCACAGTCCAGCGCCAGCTCAGGCTCGCCGGCCGGGCGATCGCTCACCAGCACTTCGCGCCGGGAGAACCCGCCGCCGGTGGCGCGCACTTTCTCCAGCAGCGGTCTCAGCACCTCAAGTCCCGGCACGACGTCGAGCAGCACCCTGCCGGCGAGCTGCTGGCGGCTGACGCCCAGCAACTGCTCCGCCGCGGGGTTGGCATAGATCACCTCGAGGCCGGCGCCAAGCACGATGACGCCGGTCGTGAGGTTGTCGAGATACTCGCCGCGCGCAGTCGTGCCCCTGCTCTCAGCCGCCACCCGATGGCCTGGGCTGCGGCCGGGGCCGCGGTGGAGGACGGGTCGGCGCGCCCTGCTGGGCGGGATTCTGCAGCGAGGCCTGCTGGACGTAGAACACGATGGTCGGGGTCGAAACGAGTTCACGCTCGCTTTCGTCCACGATCGAAACGCGCAGCCGGCGCTCGCCGCGGAATACGTCGCGCAGGGTGAACTGGGCGCCCTGCGGCGAGTCCTCGACACGGGCACCATCCAGGAACACGCGGAGCTCGTGCGCTCCGGCCAGCGGCGGGTCGATGGCGAGTTGCACGTTCAGCTCCGTGCCGATGTTCCACAGGGTCTCGCCCTCGGCCGGGGAGAGGATGCTCAGCTGCGTATAGCGGGTGGTCGGGTCGCCCGGCTCCTCCGGGGCGCCACGGGGCGGCCGCGGCTCGACCGGCGGCGCGGTGAAGGTTTGCGCCGGCCGCATGTCCACGCGCTCCGCGCCAGGCTGCGGCCGGTCGGAGAAATGCACCATGCCGTTCTCGTCGACCCAGCGCCACATCTCGCTCGCGCCCGCCATGACCGCGAACGTCATCAACAGGGCCATCAAAATCCAGCGCATCGGAGCCACTCCCTTGTGACCGCAAGGGCCTAGCATAACGGCGCGCGGGCCCGGCTGACAAAAAAAGGGCGGCGGGATTGCCCCCGCCGCCCGAAATGCGTCCTCCAGACTCGTCAGACGCTGTAATACATGTCGAACTCGACGGGGTGGGTCGTCATGCGCAGGCGGGTCACATCCGCCATCTTCAGCTTGATGTAGGCATCGATCAGGTCATCCGTGAACACGCCCCCGGCGGTCAGGAAGCCGCGATCCTTGTCGAGGGCGATCAAGGCCTCCTCGAGGGAATAGCAGACCTCCGGAATGCTCTTGGACTCCTCGGCCGGCAGGTCGTAGAGGTCCTTGTCCATCGGGTCGCCCGGGTGGATCCGGTTCTGGATGCCGTCCAGGCCGGCCATCATCATCGCCGCGAAGGCGAAGTAGGGATTGGCGGTCGAATCGGGGAAGCGGACCTCGATGCGCCGCCCCTTCGGGTTCGGGATGTACGGGATGCGGATGGAAGCGGAGCGGTTGCGCGCCGAGTAGGCGAGCTTGACCGGCGCCTCGAAGCCCGGCACCAGGCGCTTGTAGCTGTTGGTCGAGGGATTGGTGAAGGCGTTCAGTGCGCGCGCATGCTTGATGATGCCGCCGATGCAGTAGAGCGCCGCCTCGGACAGCCCGCCGTATTCCTCGCCCGTGAACAGGTTCTTGCCGTCCTTCGCGAGCGACATGTGGACGTGCATGCCGCTGCCGTTGTCGCCGACGATCGGCTTGGGCATGAAGGTCGCGGTCTTGCCGTAGCCCTGGGCGACGTTCCACACGACATACTTCAGCTTCTGCACTTCGTCGGCCTTCCGGACCAGCGAGTTGAAGCCCACGCCGATCTCGCACTGGCCCGCGGTCGCGACCTCGTGGTGATGGACCTCCGGATCGAGACCCATGTCGGCGAGCACGAGGCACATGGCCGAGCGGATGTCGTGCAGCGAATCCACCGGCGGCACCGGGAAGTAGCCGCCCTTGATGGTCGGGCGATGGCCGAAGTTGCCGTCCGGGTAGATCTTCTCCGAGTTCCAGCCGGCCTCGGAGGAGTCGATCTGGTAGGACACCCCCTTCATCTCCGAACTCCAGCGAACGTCGTCGAAAATGAAGAACTCGTTCTCCGGTCCGAAGTACGCCACGTCGGCTACGCCGGTCGACTTGAGGTACGCCTCGGCCCGGTAGGCCAGCGAGCGAGGATCGCGCTCGTAGCCTTGCATGGTCGACGGCTCGACCACGTTGCAGGTGACGACCAGGGTGGTGTCTTCCGAGAACGGGTCGATCACGGCGGTGGAGGGGTCCGGCATCAGGATCATGTCCGACTCATTGATGCTCTTCCATCCGGAGATGGACGAGCCGTCGAACATCTTGCCCTCCTCGAACAGGTCGGCATCAGCCTTGCTGGCGGGCACCGTCACATGCTGCTCTTTGCCCTTGGTGTCGGTGAAACGCAGGTCGACGAATGCAACCTCTTTCTCCTGCATGAGCGCGAGCACGTCTTTCGCTTTCATCTGGTCATTCCTCCGAGTCTGGATGCGATGGGGCCCGCCTCCCCGGACTGGCTGCCGGAGTTCGGCGGGCTATGGAAAACACTTTGTGTAATGTTGCAATGCATGAATCATGCCAGCACAGCAGGCGCTGCTCCGCGGCCTGAAAACATGGCGCTGCCGGATCGGGCGCCCACGCAAGCCCGATTTCCTGCACCAACCTGGTGCGTCACGGTGACGCTATTGCACCAGAATAGACCGCCGCGAGCCGGTGCGGCGCTGGGTTATACTTGCGCGCCCCCACAGCACGGTAACACCCATGGGTTCCGCGGACATCGGCCAGGCGCCGGCCACCTTCCAGGATCTGTTGCTCGAGCTGCAGCGCTACTGGGCCGAGGCCGGCTGCGTCCTGCTTCAGCCGCTCGATCTCGAAGTCGGCGCGGGAACCTTCCACCCCGCGACGTTCCTGAGGGCCATCGGCCCGGAGCCCTGGAGCGCCGCCTACGTCCAGCCCTGCCGCCGTCCCACGGACGGCCGCTACGGGGACAATCCCTTCCGCTTGCAGCACTATTACCAGTTCCAGGTCGTCATCAAGCCCTCGCCGCTGGAGATCCAGGAGCTGTACCTCGATTCGCTGCGCGCGGTGGGCATCGATCCGCGCGAGCACGATATCCGCTTCGTGGAGGATAACTGGGAGTCGCCGACCCTCGGCGCCTGGGGCCTCGGCTGGGAGGTCTGGCTGAACGGCATGGAAATCACGCAGTTCACCTATTTCCAGCAAATCGGCGGGCTCGACTGCCGCCCCGTGACCGGCGAAATCACCTACGGGCTGGAGCGGATCGCCATGTACCTGCAGGGCGTGGACAGCGTCTTCGACCTTTGCTGGTCCGACGGGCCGTTGGGCCGCGTCACTTACGGCGATGTCTACCACCAGAACGAGGTGGAGATGTCGCGCTTCAATTTCGAGCACGCGGACGTCAGCGTGCTGTTCCGGCATTTCGATGAGCACGAGGCGGCCTGCTCGGCATTGCTGGCGCGCGGGCTGGCTTTGCCGGCCTATGAACAGGTCTTGAAGGCCTCGCATGCCTTCAACCTGCTGGATGCGCGGCGAGCCATTTCCGTGACTGAGCGGCAGCGGTTCATCCTGCGGGTGAGAACCATGGCCCGTAGCGTGGCCGAGTCCTATTACGCGACCCGCGAGGCGCTGGGTTTCCCGATGGTGCAACGGGCCGAGGAAGCCGCCCATGGCTGAGCACGCCGACTTCCTGGTCGAACTGGGTACCGAGGAACTCCCGCCAAAGGCCCTGCCTGCGCTGGCGGCGGCGTTTCGGGACGGCCTGGTGGCGCGGCTGGCCGAGGCGCGGCTGGGCCACGGGGAAGTCGAATCATTTGCCACGCCGCGGCGACTTGCCGTCAAGGTGCGCCGGTTGCAGCTCCGTCAGGCGGACCAGGACGTGGTGCTGCGGGGACCGCCGGCGAGCGTCGCGCGCGTGAACGGCGCCTGGACCAAGGCGGCGGAAAAGTTCGCGGCTGCCGCAGGGGTCACCACAGACGCCCTGGTCGAGCAGGCGGAAGGCAAAGGCGTCTACGTCTATGCCCACAAGTCGGAGCATGGCGCCGCCGCGGCCGAACTGCTGCCAAAACTGGTTGCCGGGACGCTCGCGGCCCTGCCGGTGCCGCGCCGCATGCGCTGGGGCGCCGCGGAGGCCGAATTCGTGCGTCCCGTGCACTGGCTCGTGATGTTGCTCGGCCCGGAAGTGGTGCCTTGCGAGTTGTACGGCGTCGCGGCGGGCAGGGTGTCCCGCGGCCATCGCTTCATGGCGCAGCAGTTAGTCGAGCTCGACGGCCCCGAAGACTACCCGGAGCGGCTCGAGCGCGAGGGGCGCGTGGTGGCGTCCTTCGAGCTTCGCCGGGAGCGCATCCGCGCCCAGGCGGAAACGGCGGCGAGCGAGCACGGCGGGCGCCTGGTGCTTGACCCGGCGCTGCTGGACGAGGTCACGGCGCTGGTCGAGTGGCCGGTGCCGGTGTCCGGTGAATTCGATGCCGCGTTCCTCGAGCTGCCGGAGGAAGTGTTGATCGCAACCCTGCAGGATCACCAGCGCTATTTCCCGGTGCGCGCCCCCGACGGGCGACTTGCGGCCCGCTTCATCACCATCAGCAACCTGGACAGTCCCAACCCCGGCGCCATCCGGCGCGGTAACGAGCGGGTCGTGCGGCCACGCCTCGCGGATGCGGCGTTTTTCTGGCAACAGGACCGGCGCTCGCCGCTCAAGGCCCGCACCGCCTTGCTCGACAGCGTGGTTTTTCAGAAGAAGCTCGGCAGCATCGGTGAAAAAAGCCGGCGCGTGGCCGCGCTGGCCAAGCGTATTGCATCGCTGGTCGGCGGCGATCCCGCGGCCGCCGAACGGGCGGCCCTGCTGGCGAAGTGCGACCTGGTTACGGCCATGGTCGGCGAGTTTCCCGAACTGCAGGGCATCATGGGTCGTTACTACGCGCTGGCGGACGGGGAAGCCGCGGAAATCGGCACCGCCATCGAGGAACAGTACCTGCCGCGCTTTGCCGGCGATCGCCTGCCTGCGGGCGCGACCGGCCAGGTACTGGCGCTGGCCGACAAGCTGGACACGATTGCCGGCATTTTCGTCATCGGCCAACGGCCCACCGGCAATAAAGACCCCTTCGGCATCCGCCGTGCCGCGCTGGGGGTGGTCCGGATCCTGATCGAGTGTGAGCTGGACCTCGATCTGCCCGCCCTGGTGGCGGAGGCGGTGGCCGCGCAGCCAGTGAACGGTGACGGCACCATGGCTGATGACATCGTAGCCTTCCTGCACGAGCGGCTGCGCGGCTATTACCTCGACGGGGCCGGGCCGCTGCTGGCGCCGCACGATGCCTTCGAGGCCGTGCTGGCGCGACAGCCCAAGTCGCTCGTGGACTTCCACCAGCGGCTCACGGCCGTGCTGGAATTCCTGCGCCTCGATGCCGCGACGGCGCTGGCGGCAGCCAACAAGCGGATCGGGAACATCCTGCGGCAGGCCGATGTCGGCGAGCCCGGCAGCGTTGATGCGACGCTGCTGCGGGAGCCGGCGGAACAGGCGCTGCATGAACAGGTGGCGCGGCTCGCGCGCGAGGTCGCGCCGCTGGTCGCGCAACGACAGTACCGGGCGGCGCTGGAACAGTTGGCGTCGCTCCGCGCGGTGGTCGACCGGTTCTTCGACGAGGTTCTCGTCATGGACTCGGATGATGCCGTGCGCGCCAACCGCCTGGCGCTGCTTGGGCGGCTGCGTGCGCTGTTCATGGACATTGCCGACGTATCGAGACTGGGCGCCACGACCGCTTGAAAGGGTATCCGCCATTGGTCTGGCTGCGTTCGTTGCTATACGTGCTGTTCATGTACCTGTCGACGCTGGTATTCGCGTTTGCCATCGCACTGGTCGGGGCGCTCGGGCATAGGGTCTGCTATCCGGTCGCCGTCCGGTGGGCGATCGTCAACCTGTGGATGCTCGACAAGCTGTGCGGGCTCCGCTTTGAAGTGGAAGGCGCCGAGCACATTCCGGCGCAGGCCGGCGTCCTTTACTGGAAGCACGAGTCGGTGTTCGAAATTATGGCCGGCGCAGTGATATTTCCGCGCCAGACCTGGGTAGTGAAGCGGGAACTCATGTGGTTGCCGGTCTTCGGCTGGGGCATGTTTTTCATGCGGCCGATCGCCATCAACCGCAAGGCCGGCCGCAGCGCGGTGAAGCAGGTGATGTCGCAGGGCCAGCAACGCCTGGCCGAGGGGATTTCGATCGTCATCTACCCGGAAGGCACTCGCGTCCTGCCTGGACAAGTCCAGCGCTTCGGCATCAGCGGCGCGGCCCTTGCCAAGGCGGCGGGGCGGCCGCTGGTGCCCGTCGCCCACAACGCCGGTGATTTCTGGCCGCGGCGCAGCATGCTGAAAAAGCCGGGCACCGTACGCGTGGTGATCGGCGCACCCATCGACCCCTCCGGCCTGAGCCACGAAGAAATCACCCGCCAGGCGCGTGACTGGATTGCCGGCGAGATCGAGCGGATCAGTCCCGACAGAATAAAAAGCTTGCCTCAATCATGAGGTTGAACATTATTCGTATACAGAATGCTGTATTTCTTATCCTCGTGAATGAATCGGGGCCGGCAGTGATGCCGGCCCCGATTGCCTTGACGTATTCGTCGTTCAAGCTCGTCGCATGCGATTCCCCAGCTATCGCTGGTAGCCGTCCGACAGCGTCTTCAGGAAAGCGACGACCGCGGCTTCGGCTTCCGCATCCAGCTCGAAGTTTCCAATCGGCAATCCTTCGAACAGCTCGTCATTGAGGTTGCGGTCCACCTCGGGCTCCGGCCAGCACGCCACCCCCCAATCCTTCCTGCGATCGTCCGGGCCGCAGCGGCGCAGCACGTCACGCGTGTTGTAGAAACGCACCACCTCTTCGAGAGAATGGAAGGCGCCATTGTGCATGTAGGCCTTGGGTAAGCCCTTGCCGGTCCGAAGGTCGACGTTACGGGTGGTCGGCACACGGAACTTGCCTTCGTTCTCGTCAGCAAGGTAGGCGTATACCGTATTGGGCAAGAAGCCGCCGAGCCCCAGGTCGATCCAGTCGGCACCCTCCGGATTGATCGGCGTGCCGTCGTCCAGGTAGACCTTGTCCATCCTGTAGAAGGGATTCTCGGGATTCTTCGGCACGCCGACATTGTCGAAGCGATTGTCGGTGAACAGCGGTGGCGAGCCGCCCGGGCCGGCCTGGTGGCTCACATGACACGCAGAGCAGTATTCGCCGAACTCGATGAGTCCATCGAACTCCTGGTCGCTGAAAATCCCGCTGGGATCCAGGACCGACTTGTCCCCGTCGGCCAGGCCGCAGGCTTCTTCGCTGTTGCCCCGGTCCAGGCAGACTTGCCAGTAGTGATCGAACCTGGAACTGAACGGGCTGACTTCCGTCGAGGCCTGGTAGGCGCCCATCGACAGGCCGAAGCGGTCGTAGGTCAGATCGACGAAAAAATCGCTGCAATCCAGGGAACCCTTGCCCCATACCTGTTCAAACAGCGAAGCGTACTTCGACTTGGCGACATGTCGGCAGACCGCCTGTTTGTCCGGCATGTTCTGTTCGACCGGGTTCAGGTGCGGTCCCAGGGCCTGCTCGGCGGTAGGGCTGCCTAGCCGCTCACCGGTGGCCCGTCCGTCCCAGAAGTTACCACCGACGAATTCGCCCGTGAGAACGTCGAGATGGAAGATCGGGCTGAAGGCGGCGTAGGCCGAACTGGGCGGCTTGCGGTTGCCGAACCGTTGCGGCTGCGCGCCCCGGTAAACAGCACCATGCAGGTTCCGCCCCGCGATCGCCCCGACCCAGCCGGCTTTCGGGTCGTGGCAGCTGGCACAGGACATGCTGCGCGCGGGTTCGGAAATCTTGTCGAAAAACAGCTCCTTGCCAAGCTGTTCGATGGGGGTCAACGCCGGCGACATTGGCTTGGCGGCCATGGCGCCGGCCGCCATAAACGCGGAGGCGCACAAGCACGCGAGGCCGAGGCCCAGTCGTAATCTGTTGCTATTCATGATTCGCTCCCTGAAACCGATGACTTGTTATTACAAACTCGCGTGCGCTCTGGTCCGCTTGCTGCGTTTGCTTTGGTATCGGGTCCGGGAAAAGAACAGCCGGACCCCTTGCGTGACCATGACGCTGGTCACCACTCGGTAGTCCGGCTTTCCTGGGCAGCAGGATCCGCGACTTTCCGCCCCTGGCTCACGGCAGGTTCGGCCTTTGTGTACGCGTTCGATCCCGCGTCGCCCAAAGCTAGACGAGTCAGCACGCATTGCCATAGGCAATATCCGCAGTGCCGCAGCCGGAGCGAACGGACCAAAGAAGGGAAGCAGATCTGCCACTAAGCATCGACGGCGCCCCGGAGAGAATCGAAGCCTGGCGGTTGTAAGAAAGTCACCACTGGCTACAACAGTGTAGGGAATCAGTTAGCGTGTCCCGAGGCCGTCCGTAAATCAGCAGGTTAGGCACGAAGAATGAGACGACCGGCGGCACCATTCTCAGCAGGCGTGGCGCTGGCCTACATTCGTCTCAGCTAACGTGGCACCAGCCAGCGAAAAGGTGCTTGTTGCGCGAGACCAGCGGCTCGGGGTTGCGGAACTTGTCGCCCTCGGCTTCGCGCAGACGATCGGCACGGAAAAACCGGGGATTATCTGAAACATGGGCGGGCCATCGCGTCGGTGTTTGTGCTCGCGCACATCAGACCGTCATTCCCCGGGGCCGTCAATGCCGCCTGCCCGGTCGGGGCAGGCGGCGGGGGGCGCGCTCAGGCCGGCTCGGCCTTGGCCTTCTCGCTGGCGATCCATTCGCGGATCTTGGTCTGCAGCACGTCCATGGGCAGTGCGCCGTCCACCAGCACCTGGCGGTGGAAGGCGCGCACGTCGAAGCGACCGCCCAGCTCGGCCTCGGCCTCTTCGCGCAGCTCGCGGATCACGCGCTGGCCGATCTTGTAGGACAGCGCCTGGCCGGGAATAACGATGTAGCGCTCCACCTCCGCGACCACGTCGGACTCGGCCATGGAGGAGTTGGCCATCATGTACGCGATGGCCTCCTCGCGGGTCCAGCCGTAGTAGTGCAGGCCGGTGTCCACCACCAGGCGCATCGCGCGCAGCTGTTCGTCGCTCAGGCGGCCGTACCACTGGTAGGGATCGGTGAACAGGCCGAGCTCCTTGCCCAGCGACTCGGCGTACAGCGCCCAGCCCTCGGAGAAGGCGGTGTAGCCGCCGAAGCGGCGGAACGCGGGCAGCGATTCCACTTCCTGCTGGATGGCGATCTGGAAATGATGGCCCGGCGAAGCCTCGTGGATCGAAAGCGTCTCGACCAGGAAGTTTGGCTGCGCCTTGAGGTTGAAGGTGTTGAGGTAGAACACGCCGGGCCGGGAACCGTCGGGCGCCGGCGACATGTAGGACGCACCCGCTGCGGACTCGGCGCGGAAGTCCTCGACCGGCCGCACTTCGTAGTCGGCCTTCGGGAAGATGTCGAACAGCTTCGGCAGTGCGGGATTGATCTTCGCCTGCACATCGCGATACGCCTGCAGCGCCTCCTCCCCGGTCTTGAAGTAGAACTGCTCGTCCTCCTGCAGGTGCTTGAAGAAGGCCGGCAGGTCGTCGCGGAAGCCGACCTGCACGCGCACCGCGTTCATTTCCCCGAGGATGCGCTCCACCTCGGCCAGGCCGAACTGGTGGATGGCCTCGGGATCGAGCTCGGTGGTGGTCTGCACGCGCACTTTGTGGGCGTACCAGTCGCGGCCCTCGGGCAGGTGCATCATGCCGACGCCTTCGCGCGCGGCCGGCAGGTACTCGTCGCGCAGGAAGTCGCGCATGGCGGTGTAGGCCGGCACAAGAGTGTCGAGGATGGCGGCGCGGTAGGCCGCGGTGAGGCGTTCGCGTTCTTCGGCGGGGAAATCCTCGGGCAGGGCCTTGATCGGGCCCCAGAACACGCTCTGCTCGGGATCGCCCACGATGTGCGCGGCGAACTGCGGGATGGATTTCTCCACCACCGGCACCGGCTGCACCACGTTGGCGTCCATGCCGGCGCGAAGGTTGGCGATGGCGCTGGCGTTGGGTGCCGGAAAGGCGGCGATGCGGGCCAGGAAGTCGTCGTAGTGCTTGACCTCGCGGAAGGGCTGCAGGCTCTGGCCCGAGCCGAGCTGGGCGAAGAAGCTGCCGTAGTTGCCGAACTGGTTCACCGGCAGCATCCAGTCGGGGAACTGCAGGCCTTCGAGCGAGGTTTCGCGGTCACTGACGAAGACGTCGTAGCTCAGGCGGTGCTGGCCGGTGAGCTGGCTGCGGTCGAGTTGCTGGATGCGGGCCAGGAAATCACGCTCGCGCGCCTCGTTGGCCGCGCGGAAGTCCGCGGCGAAAAAATCAGGCAGCTGGTCGTTGTAGCGCAGGTCGCCGATGGCGGTGGCGAAGATGGGATTGGCCTGCAGTTCGGCCTGGTGCCACTCCTCCAGCAGCGCGTCGAGTTCGGCGGCGACGGCCGCGGAGTCGGCGGGCGCGGCCTCCGGCGCGGCGGCATCACGACCACAGCCGGCCATCAACAGCAGGCTGGTCAATAACAGGGCGATCAGGCGCATCACGGTTCCTTCGCTTGGGGTGGGGAGCGATGCGCTATTTTCGCGCAGTTCTTGCCCGGAGCCTACCGATGAAAGTCATGCCCGCCATGCCGGGCGCCGCCGCTGCGCGGCTGACCGGCTCAGCCGCCGCCGTCGGATCGTTGCTTCGGTTCGACGGGTCCCAACCAGCGGTCGAGCCATGCCAGCGACTCACGGATGACGGCATTCATGTCGCTCGGCGCGTGGCCGCCGTCGAAGCGAGCGAGCTGCTTCTGGTCATCGGGAACCCCGAGCAGGTGGAACAGCGGCACCTGGTGGGTCTCGACGGGGCGGATGAAGTCGTCGCGACCGGTGAGCATCAGCGTCGGCAGGCGCACCCGCGGCGCGAAGTTGAGCGGGTCGGCCTCCGGCGGCAGCGTTCCGGAGTTGACGCCGCCGCCGAGCATCAGGGCGGCGGCGAAGCGCGGCTCGATCGCGGTAAGCACCGTGCCGTAGACGGCGCCCAGGCTATGACCGTAGAAGGCAATCCGATCAGCGTCGAGATCCTCGCGCGACGCGATGTAGTCGATCGAGCGGCCGAGATCCTTGCGCCACTGGATGAGGACATCGCGCCGCGACGCCGGCGAAA
>Ga0114946_10002960_pt1 | contig 11600 bp, 9 predicted proteins | sample WalLakDeSediment_FD_88676 | JGI IMG/M metagenome (GOLD analysis project Ga0114946, IMG submission 88676) | Lake sediment microbial communities from Walker lake, Nevada to study Microbial Dark Matter (Phase II) - Walker Lake 11/02/13 Deep Sediment | ecosystem: Environmental > Aquatic > Freshwater...
GACGCCCGCTTTCTCCAGGCCGTTGAACACGCCCTGAACTCATGAAAGGTCAACTGATCAAGACCCCGCCCCGCTGCCCGATCTGCGGCGCCGAGGTTGAACGGCCCCAGGCCCAGCAACAGCGCAAGCTGGGGGAGTTCAGCGTCGGCCGGTGCGATTGCGGCGCCGTCTACGCCTGTGACCCCACCGGGCACAACATCGGCTCGGCCATGATCGAAGCCCTGGTCTATGCCTGCAACGACGACTGGGATCTGGCCTGGGATTTGCTGCCGGACGAGGATTACCTCACCAGCCGGATCGAATCCTACGACGAGGTTTCCCACCAGGTTCTCGATCAGCGCAATCTCGACGGTCGCTACGTGCGCGGCGTGCTCTACTTCGTCCGCCTCCAGCGGGAGATCGAGGAAATTGCCCACCGCCGGCCCATGACAAAATCCCCCGCCCCAAGGGGACCAGGAGAGCAAGGCGCCGCCGGCCCCCCGGCCGGGAGTGATTACCTGCCCGGCGTGGAACCGGAACGGGATCCCCGCCGGAAACGCCGCAAGGCCGACAAAAAAGAGGTGTACCAGTTGGCCCTGGCCGGAGATATCGCGGCCCTGGTCGACCTGACTTTTGACGACCTCAAGACCCTGCGATTCCTCCAGCGCCTGCTTTACTCGCCCGACGAAGCCGAGCGCTGGTGGATTGCCCACGTCATCGGCCAGGTCTGTGCCCGGGTCGCCAGCCGCAAGCCCGGGGTGGTCAGCGACCTCCTGCACCGGCTTTTCGAAGCCTGCAGCGATTCGGCCGCCGCCAACTGGGGCCTGGTCGAAACCATGGGCTCAATCATTGCCGCCCGGCCGGACATCTACGGGGGCTTCAGCCGCCATCTGTTGCGCTATGTCAATCACGTCAGCACCAGGCCCCTGGTGATCTGGGCCCTGGGCACCGTGGCCGCCCGGCGACCGGACCTGGTCCGGGTCAGCCAGTTTTACCAGTTGTTCGGCCTGCTCGACGATGCCGACGCCCAGGTTCGGGCCCTGACCATCCGCCTGCTGGGCCGGGCCGGTGCCGGCGAGGTGCGCAGCCGCCTTGAAGCCCTGGCCCGGGACGAAACCCCGGTGACCATATACGAAGAAGGCCGGCCACGGGCCACCACCATCGCCCGCCTGGCGGCCGAGGCCCTGGCCCGCATCGACAAGCTGCCCCAATGACTACCCCCATCCCAAGCCGGAAGCCCCGCCCATGACCTCGGCGGGACAGGTGGCGAGAGCAAAAACAGGAAAGGATCCAAGATGAGCAACGAAGCCCAAGACCAGGAAACCAACCAGCCCCCCAGCCCGGCCCAGCAGGATTACGACGAGGGCCTCGAGTTGATGAAGAAAAAGGATTACAGCGGCGCTGCGGCTTCCTTCCACAATGCCCTGCGGGGCTTTGAAGAAGCCGGCGAAGAACCGGGTATCGCCCGGGCCGTCACCAAGCTGGCCGAAGTCTGCCTGCTGAGGGAAGAATACGCCAAGGCCCTGGAGCACTTCCGCCGGGCCCGGGAGATCTGTCGCCGGGCTCAGGATGACTTGAGCCTCACCTACCTGCAGAAACAGTTGTTTTACACCCACATGACCCTGCAGCAGACCCGGGAAGCCCTGGCCCTGGGGCTTGAACTGCTGGACATCTACCATGATTACAACAACCCGGCCGGAGCCGTGGAAATCCTGGAAAAAATGGCTGAAATTCACCAGGAAAACGGAGAGCCGCTCAAGGCCGCCGAAAGCCTGCGAACCGCCGCCGCCATTCATAAAAGCTTCAAGCACAGCCGGAGCGCCGAGGAACTCCTGAACCGGGCCGAGGCTATCGCCCGAACATCTTGACCATAGCAATGCTGATTTCGTAAAGGATGACCAGCGGCCCGGCCATCAGCAACTGGTTGACCGGATCGGCGGTGGGGGTGAGGACCGCGGCGACGATGAAGGCCAGCAGAATCGCATAGCGGCGGTTCCGGGCCAGAAACGGGGCGTCAACCACCCCCAGCCGGGCCAGCATGACCACGAAGACCGGCAATTCGAAAATCAGGCCAAAGGCGATCAGCAGGCGCAGGGAAAGACCGAAATACTCGCTGACTCCCGGCATGGTGACCAGGTATTCGTGGGAGTAGCCGACCAGGAAGCGGAAGGCCGGGGGGAAAACTACGTAGTAGGCAAAGGCGGCCCCGCCCAGAAAGCATATCACCGAAACGGCGGTGAAGGGCAAAACGACCTTTTTTTCGTGGTTATAGAGGCCGGGGGCGATAAAACTCCAGATCTGCCAGAAAATCACCGGCGAGGCCAGCAGAATGGCCGCGGTAAAGGCGACCTTCAGGTAAAAAAAAACCCTTCCTGATAAGAGGTGAAGATCAGGGTGCTCCCCGGCGGCAGCACCGCGAACAGGGGGGCAAAAAACCACTGGCCGATGGGTTCGCTGAAGGTGTAGGTAAAGGCGAAACAGACCCCCACCGCGGCCAGGGAGCGCATCAGGGCCCGGCGCAGATCGCTCAGGTGCTCGGTCAGGGTTTGCTGCTGAAATGTATCTTCCATCGCCATAATGGCCCGATAGTACCGGCCGGAGCTGATCCGGTCAAGAATTTACTCTCCTCCAATCTCTTCCCAGGGCCGAACCATGCCCCAAGCAAGCGTGGCTAAATCGCAACTCCGGGCCGGGCGCCGACTTCTGGCCCGCCCTCTTCTCCCCCTGGTCCAGCTGGTCCAGCTCCTCTATCTTACCGGCCCCTTTGCCCGCATCGAGGAAGTCCTGGAGCAACTCCAGGAGCCGCTGGCAACCGCCGGGGTTAACTACCCCGAACCAGACCTGGTCCTGGCTCCCCACCGTGAAATTCTCCGCCGCTTTGAAGCCCTCAAAGAGCCGGGAGCGGCCCCGGCAACAATTCTTGATGAACAGCACCAGCCCCTCTCGCTCCTGGAGGCCCTGGCAGCCGAGGTCGGCCAGGCCATTCTGGAGCGCGAACTGGAAGAGATCAACAGCCTGCTCTGCGGGCCCTGCGGTTGCACCCTCTGCTGCACCGGGCCCAGCCCGGAGATGGCCCAGGATTTTTTTGAGATTCCACTGGCCAGCGCAGAAACCCGCCTTTTTTCCCTGCCCCGGATCGACAGCCCGGCGAGCCGGGCCGGCGGCAGCGCCGCTGAACCGCCCCTGCTCCGCGAAGGCCTCCCCTTTTATCAGGGCGCGCCGGCCATCTACCACTGGCACCAGGGCTGGAGCCTGATTTTGCCCAGGCAGAGCCTTTGCCCGCAGCTGGACGAGCACGGCGGCTGCCAAATCTATCCCCACCGGCCCCAGGTCTGCCGCCGGCCCCAGATATTTGCTTATCTGCTCGAAGAACAGCCGGCCCCTGCCCCCCCCCGCCCCGGCGCCGAGGACTCTCCGGCACCCGTTTACCTCGCCCGCCACAAGCTGCTGGCCATCTGGGACTGCCCCTATGTCCGGACCCTGCAGGACGAGATCGCCCGCTTTGCCGAAGCCAGCGGGCTTGAGCCAGTATTCCGTGCCAACAAAGAGTAAACCGGTAAACCTGCGGCCGCACCGCAACCTGGCGCGCTCAGCCCCCCGGCAATGGACGGGATAATCGCCGGGCTTGCCGGCGCCAATCTCCACCCCCGCCGCAATTTCAGCGTCCACTCCTGAGCTGGATCGGCAACCATGGCCGACCAGGAGGGGGTTTACGGCTGTTCGGGCTTAGGGGGCTGTTTGGCGGCCTGTTCCTGCAACTGCCAGAGGGGGGTGATGCGGCGGATGCGGACCGGGGGCAGGGCGTGCCAGAGAATCGGGCCGGGCCGGGGGGAAGGCGGCGGTTGGCAGGGAGTCAGGCCGGCGTCATCCAGGCGGTAGTCGGCCGGCACATCCCAGGGATCGGCGGGCAGATCCCGGCCGGCGGCCGGACCAAGGGCCACCACCCGGCAATTCGGGGTCAGGGCTCCGGATGTGGCCAGAATCGCCGCGGCCAGGTCAAAAAAGCCGTTGCCGTCGGCCAATTGGTATCCCCGCCGGTCAACCGCCAGGGCGTCGGCCACCAGCAAATCCAGGTGCAGCTCAGCCAGTTCCCTGGTGGCCAGTTTGCGCCCGTAGCTGGTCATCCCCTTGCTGGTCACGGCCTGGCTGATGCTGGGGAAAGGGATGGTGAAAGGGGCGAGAAGATAGAAGCCGGCATGGAGCGAAGGACCCGGCATCAGCAAAGACTTGCCGTCCGCCAGGGCGTTGATCCGGATCTGCTTCAGGACCGGGGCCGGGGAGACAAAAATTTGGCCGGCCTGGCGGTAGGCCGGCAGAGAACGCAGATGCTGGGCCAGCACCCCCGCCACTTTGGGAGGCAAAGCGGTCCCCCGGCGGGCATAATGGAGCCGCAGGGCTTCCTTGGCCGGGTGATCCGACCCCCCGGCCAGCGGGGGTCTAGAGGCTGGACTTGGCGACATCGCTGAGCACGGTCATCGCCACCGAACCGGATCCCGGGAGCCGCCGGGTAAAGGCGGGATCGACCCGGGCTTCGGCCAGCACGGAGCCGCCGCGCAACTGGCGGAAACCGAATTCCACCAGGTTGCCCACGTCATCCCACATGCTGTTGCTGCCCATCAGGGCGACAACCAGCTCGTCGTTGCCGCGCTTGAACTTGCCGACATAGGTCTGCTGGGCGGCCCGGGTAAAACCGGTCTTGCCCCCCTGGGCCCCGTTGATCTGCCACAAGGCCCGGTTGTTGGTCCGCAGGGTCTGGCCGAAACCGGTGGCGACCGAGCGGGACCCAATCCGGCGGGCAAATTCCTGGTCCTGCATGGCGTGGTGGAAAATCACCGCCAGATCGCGGGCGGTGGACTGCTGCCCGCGGGCGGTGAGACCATTGGAGTTGATCAGCACCGTATTGGTGGCCCCCATGGAACGGGCCTTGCTCGTCATCAGGCGGGCAAAAGCCGACTCGCTGCCGGCAATGCGCTCGGCCAGGGCCACGGTGGCATCATTGGCCGAGCTGAGCAAGGTCGCGTTGACCAGGTCGCTGGCCCGGTAGGAGCGACCCTGCTGGAGATAGATTTTGGAGCGGGGCATTTCGGCGGCCCGGCGACTGGTGGGTACCAGTTCGGCATCCCGCAGGGAATGGATGGCAATCAGGCCGGTGATTACCTTGATGGTGCTGGCCGGCTGTCGGGGCTGATCAGGATTCAGGGCAAAAAGCATGCGGCCGGTTCGGGCATCGACCACCACAGCGCTCTGGGCGGAAATCCGCCGGGCCAGTTGGGCCGTTTCACTGTTGCCGCTGAGGCTGTTGCCGGCCCGGCCCGGTTGACTCTTTATCAGGTCGGCGTCGGCGGGCCGCAATAAAACCATGCTGGTGGCGGCGGGACTCGCGGCCGCCCCGGGGGCGGTTTTGTGGGTGGTGGCCAGAACCTGCCTGGCCTGGGCCTCCTGGCCCAACCAAACCAGGACAAGGCAGAGTACAAGCAGAATTTGCATAGCCCTGGCAGCACGCATCCGGTTTCTCCATGTTTTTTTTGCTTGAACATCCCTTAAGGCCCCGGTAAAACCGGGAACGCGCCCAACCATCCCCATATTCGACGTATAGATAAGCCTCGCCCAAAAATCAAGCAAAAAATTAGATGTTTTTTCTAACGCCCTGTATTTATGCCATAACAAAAAGCGACAAAACCGTAAACCCCCACCACATCTCGTGTTTGCCCGGTCCAACACCACAATATCTGGCACTGATCAAGGAAAAGAGGTGAAAAAGGATGGCCGACGATATTTTTTTCTCTTCCCTGCATTGCAGCAGCCGGGGAGTCGGTTGCTGGTTCATCCTCAACGATGCCGGCCCGGTTCATGTCAGCTTCCAACTGGCTGATCACCAGCAGGCCCTGCTAACCCTGGCCCGGCAACATAGCGTGGCCCCGGCCGACCTGGGAGTCAGCCCGCCAGAAGGCCGGGGTCAATCCCGGCGCCAGGCAACCGCCCGCAACCAGCTGGCCGCCCTGGTAAGCCGGCGCTTCAGGGCCTACCTGCAGGGAGAGGAACCGGAGTTTTTCCGGCCCCTGACGTCATCCCCTTTCCTGGCCGCCGGCAGCCCCTTTCAGTTGAAGGTCTGGCGGGAAATCGCCCTGATTCCCTATGGGCAAACCAGAACCTATGGCGAAATCGCCGAGAGACTGGGGAACCGCCGGCTGGCCCGGGCGGTGGGCCGGGCCTGCGGGACCAACCCCTGCCCCCTGGTAATCCCCTGCCACCGGGTGGTGGGGGCAATTTCCTGGGGCGGCTTCACCGGCGGCGGGATCGAGCTGAAAAAAAGACTGCTCGCCCTGGAAAGGGCGAACCTTGGGGAGGATAAGCCATAAAGAGCCCGGCGGAGGATGATCCCGCCCTGGCAAGTGGGGGCGGCGGCAACCCTTGCCCCGAGGGGCCAAAGGCAGCGGAGAGCCGGTTTTTTGGCTCAGCCCGGTAACGCGCCCGCCACGGGGTCGCGTTGGACGGCGGCTTCCTCTTCCTGCAGGCGATCAACCAAGCCGGGCTCCAGGTTTTCGAGAAACTCCTCCACCGGCACCAGGTTATCCCACACCCGGGGAATTATGTCGCTGTCGGGATAACGGCTGACAATGCGCCGCAGCAAAGTCCAGGATTCGACGGCAAACTCCCGGGCCCGCTCCGGGTTGTCGCTGCGCCGGGCCCGCACGAATAAACCGGCAGCCTCCCGGCGCAGTTCAGCCGCCGCTTCCTGCGAGGCGTCACGGATCAGCCGCCGGGATTCATCGGCATACTCGCTACTCAGCAAGCCGGAAAAAACCTCGATGGCCTCGTCAAACCGGCGCAGGCCCAGCAACCGGTTGGCCTCTTCCCATTGCCTGGTTACCGCCTGCTGTTCCATTTGCCAGCGCCGCTGGTCCGCCTCCTGGCGGGAGCTTTCCGCCAAGGCCAGCGTTTCCCGGACCCGGGCGCGCTGGTCCGGGGTCAGGTTGTCAGCCTGCAATGCCTGCAGGCGGGCAACGGCCTGGGCAAAATCCTCCTCGGCCAGCAGGTTCTCCACCCCGGCGATCTGTTCATCAAACCAGGCCTCCGACCGACTCTCCACCTCGGCCACCAGCATGCGGGCCCGGATGGTCAGCATGCCGGTGGGGAAGCGGCGCTCGAGGCGACGCAGGTGTTCAACCAGTGATGGCGGCACGACCCGGCCGTCAGAGAGGATGGCATCCCGCAGGAGAGCCAGGAAAAGTTCCCGCTCCCCCGGGCTGACCGGAAATTCGCCGCGCAACAGGCGCAACTGCTCGCTGACCCAATGCCGCTCATCATCGAGGGCGGCATGGCGGGCGGCGATGGCTTCATAGTGGCTTCGGGCCTCCTGATCGCGGCCGGCGAGCAGCAGCAAATCGGCCCGCAAACGGATCAGCGCCGTCGGCGCTGCCAGGCCCTTCGCGGTGGCAACTTCCTCCTGTTCGCTCAACAGGCGGAGAGTATCCCCGGTTTTTCCGGCCCGGAAGAGGGCAATGCTCATTTTTTCCAGCAAGGGAAAGGGCAGGCTTCTGGCCGGATAAATCCGGCGCCATTCCCGCAAGGTCTGCTGGACCTCCTCGACCCGGCCCTGGCGGGCATGGTGCAGCATGGCCGCTTCCAGCTGCTCTGCCGCCGAGGCATGGAAGCGGTCCAGCCGGGCGGCGACGGTCAGCTCCGCCAGCCGGTAATTCTCGCCGCAATCGTCGCCGATGAAGGCCAGATCGGCGCGATAGGCCGCGCTCAAGGCGGAAACCGTCTCGCTCCAGCGGGAAGCATCGCCGAACTCCAGGTCATGCAGCATTTCGCGCACCGCCTGGAAACCGGCGGCCGCCTCCGCCAACCGGTCCAGGCACTCTCCCCAGCGGGCGGGACGCTGGCGTTCCCCGACCAGACCATCGAGCTGCTGGGCCAGTTGCCGCCAGCGCTCCTCTTCCTGCCGATAATAATCCAGCCGGCTGGCCACATGGGGCTCCTCCCGGGCGGCAAAACGCAAAATTTCCTCAAGATCCACCACCGGCTGAGGCGCGGTTAACTCCGCCGGCGGCGCCGCAACCGGTTCCCTCTCGGCCTCCGGGGCTGCCGCTTCGGGTACCGGCACCCGCACCGGTTCCGGCGCGGGCAGAGCGGCACAGCCGCCCAGCATGCCGGCCACGACCAGGGCCATCAGTAAATATCGCAATCCTTGCAGCAACTGATTCCTCCTTGCGGCAACCTTGATCCTAATTGAGCCCGGTTTTGCCCAGGCCGCGAGCCCCGGATCCTCTTGCAACCGTCAACTGACCCAGCCGCTCCGGCCCCGGCCATGGTCGCCGGGGCCGGAGCGGCTAGTCCGAACCGCCGGCCTGGCTGTTACGCCAGTAAGGCCAGAAGAACCGCTCCGGCTCAAAGGAGCCATCAGGGCTGTAACGGCCGAAGGTAACAATTCGGGCCGTTCCCGGGCCGGACCGCCTGTCATTTCTTATAATTTTGCTTACCACACCACCCCGGCCGTCTTCAACCGGAATCTCCATCTGGGCAAGCTGGGGATAGGCCACCGCCACCTTGGAGGCGCCGCCGAAGGCCAGGTCATCGAGATCCAGTCCGGCCGCATAATCGCCCTGGCGGACGATGGCGTCGGTCAACCTGGCCCACAAAGGCAAAGCCCCGCCGCCGCCGGTAATCCTGGTCGACCCCCGCACCATGGGCCGGTTGTCGTCAAAACCCACATAGGCGGCCACGGTGTAGCCGGCCCCCAGGGAGAGGGTGTTGTTTTCCCCCGGCCCCGGCAGATAGCCGGCGAAAGCGGCGTTGAGATAGCGGTTGGCGGTGCCGGTTTTGCCGAACAGCGGCACCCGCAGATCAAGGGCGGCCAGCAGCCTTTGCTGGGCCGGATCCTCGCTGCGCAACCGGACCACATTATGGGCCGGCCGGCCGGTGCCATGCTCCATGGCATTGTAGAGGATATCACTGACCGCCACGGAAATCGGAGGGGCGAAAATCTGCCGCTCGGTCCGCCGGGGCGCATAAATCAAGTTCCCTTCGCTGGACTCGATCCTCTCGATAATCGCCAAACCGCCCTGGTCGGCCCGCTCCTCGTTGAGGTGCACCCGGCCATCCCGCATGGCCTCAAAAATGCGAGCCGTTTCCAGCAGACTGATCGCGTTGGAGCCCAAGGGGAAGGAAAGCACCGCCTCCAGTTGGCTTTCCACTCCCAGGGCCCGACTGATGTCCACCAGGTAATGGAGCGCGACCAGCACCCGGAAATCCCTGATCTGGTGAAGCATTTCCGGCCCATAGGCCGGCAGGGCGGCCAGGCGGCGGTATTCAGTTTCAACCACTTCCTCCAGCAGATCCAGAGTCGCAACTCTAAGTTGGCCTTCAATCAGCACTTCATCCCAGAAAAGCTGGCGCCCGAACTCGTCCGCCGGCAGCAGGCGCCGGAAAAGCCGGGCACTGATGGGTTGCCATCCGGGCTGGGCCTCACCTTCGGAGTAGATGATGCTGTCTTCCTCGTTCAGAAACAGCCCGGTGGGCCAGGCTTCCTGCTCGTACATCAGCCCGATGGCCAGCTCTCGCAAATTGCCGCGCAAGTCCAGGTAACGGAGAAAATTCCGTTCCAGGATCGCCAGCCGCACCTCGCCTTCTCTCTTTTCCGCCGCCGAAGCCTCAGCAGCGAGGAAATTCGCCTCGATTTCGGCCTGAAAACGCGAAAAGCCGGCGCCGTAGTGGAAATTTTGCACCCTTTCGTACTCTTCGGCCTGTCCGGCGAAAAGCAGGTCGGGTTCCACCTGGGCCACGGCCCGCTCGAAAGCCCGGCGATAAAGGGCGGCCTGGTCCACCGTGACCCCCAGTTCATCGCGGATCCTGCGGGTATAGGCGGCCACGGTTTCGCCGGTTCCCCGGGCCAGGCCAAGGTGCTCGGTCAGTTCGGCAAAACGGCCCGGGGGCAGCTGGTCGCAAAGATGGTAGAGCAGCCAGATGCTGGCCAGGTTCTCGGACAGCACCCCGGCCCAGCTCAAGGATACCTGCTCATGCTTGATCTCCTGAAACGGCCGGGGGAAGTAAGCCTGGTTCTGGTAGACGAAAACATTGCGCCGGTTATCCAGGGTGTCGGCACTGTTCCACCCCAGCTGCAAGGCCGCGGCGTATACCAGCGGTTTCATCGCCGACCCCATGGGGCGCCGGGCGGTTACGGCCCGATTGTAATGCTGGTTTTCCATACCCCCGACCATCGCCTGGATGGCGCCGTTGCGCAGAACCAGGGCCCCGCCCTGCAACTCGGGGTATTTTTCCAGGTCCAGCAGCAGTTCCCCGTTCTGGCGCTGGCCCCGGACGCTGACGTAAACCAGATCGCCGACCCTGACTTCGCCCAGCAGCCTGGCCAAATCGGCGGCGCTGGCGTCCGACCAGGCATGCTGACGGTAACGGACCAGGGGGGTCAGCAGATTGAAGAGCCCCTGGCGATCGATCACGGCCGGCGGCGGATTGGCCCCCTCGCTGCCCAGGGTAACCCGCACCAGGGGGTTGCTCTCGGAGCCCTCGATGGCGGTGACGGCCCCGATCATGAAAGCCCCCGGTTGCTGCTGCCAGTTGCTACCCCGGGGCATCTCGGCGTAGACCTCCTGGATGGCCCGGTGATCATAGCCCTGCAAGCGGATATCGAGCCGGGAGAGTTCCTTGCGCAGGGCAAAATGGGCCTCGTCCTGCAGGTCGCCGTCCACCGAGGTGATGATCCTGACCCCGGAGGTGGCCACGTTGTCGATCCCGTGCAGGCTCAGGGCCTCCACCACTTCCGGCTCGCTGAGGCCATCCCGGACCAGGTCCAGGATGGTATTGAGGGCGAAGGTCATCTGGCCCTGCTGAAAAGGGATCTCCTGCTCCAGGTTGGCGAGCAGCCGCTCCTCGTCGATGTAGCCCAACCGGTGCATCTGCTCCAGCACGTAGGTGGTCCGCTGGCGGGCTCGCTGGCGGGCCAGCTGCTCCGCCTCCTCGGTGTGCTTGGTAAAGGGGTTGTAATGATTGGGTCCCTTGACGCTGCCGGCAATAAAGGCGGACTCCAGTAGGTCGAGTTCATCAACTGATTTGTCGAAGAAATAGCGGGCCGCCATCCCCAGGCCCCGGCCGGTGCCGCTGACGAAAAACTGGTTGGCGTAAAATTCGAGGATGTCTTCCTTATCGTAATGGTACTCGAGACGGAAGGCGTAGAGCAGTTCCTTGAGTTTGGAGGAGAGGGAACGATCCTTGCGTTTGAAGAGGTTCTTGGCCGCCTGCTGGGTGATGGTGCTGCCGCCCTGAACGACCCGGCGGGCTTTGATATTGGCCAGGGCGGCCCGGGCCACCCCGCGGAAATCGATGCCGTAGTGCTGGTAAAAGGCGCTGTCTTCGGCGGCCACGATGGCCTGAACGAATTCGGGGGGGATGCGCTGAAAGGGCAGATACTGGCGATGGGCCTGCTCAAAAAAGACCCCCACCCGCCTGATGCCGTCCCGGTAAAAAACCGGACTTTCGATGGCCAGAATTTTTTCGATATTTTCCCGGCGGATATCCTCGCCGGGGCTGATGATCACCAGCCAGGCAAAACCCGCCCCGAGCAGCAGGCTCCCGAAAAGCAGCAGGATCGCCAAGGAAAGAAA
>Ga0114946_10002962_pt1 | contig 11596 bp, 7 predicted proteins | sample WalLakDeSediment_FD_88676 | JGI IMG/M metagenome (GOLD analysis project Ga0114946, IMG submission 88676) | Lake sediment microbial communities from Walker lake, Nevada to study Microbial Dark Matter (Phase II) - Walker Lake 11/02/13 Deep Sediment | ecosystem: Environmental > Aquatic > Freshwater...
GGCCTCAGCCGCAGTCAACTCATCGACGAGGCGTTGTCCTTGTTCATGATGGCAGTGCTCCAGATTCGTCGCGGGCGCCGCCTCGTGACGCTGGACCCCAAGAACATCCACCCAGCGTGCGAGCTGCTGACGCCGACGCTCGCCACGCTCGAGTGGGCGCTCCAGCCCGAGAAGCTGGTCCGATCGGACACGGCGTTGGCCAAGATGCAGGAGCTCGTCGACGCTCCAGGCGAGCCTAGCGCGCGGCTGCGTGCAGCTGCGAAACGCCGCCCTCGATGACACGGCGGATCAACGCCGCTGATCCGGCGTGCGGCTCTGCCAGCTCGCTGGGTCCAACCTCACTGATCTCGCGCGTAGGTCAGCCCGAGCTCCTCGATGTGCTCGCGTTCGAGCGTGAGCAGCCTGGCGCGCCGATGCCGGAGGACATCCTCGAAGTCGCCGAACCGTACAGCCTCACGGGTGACTTCATCGAACCCGTGGCTGTCGTGAAACCCGGCTGGGGCCTCGAGTAGCTCTTGCGTGGTGAGCATCGCGCGAACGCGGCTGCTGTCTTGGGGCCGACAAATGAAGCGGTTTTCGGGTCGGCTGCTGAGGGTGACATCGCCCAATTGACGGACGGAATAGAGTGTTGGGGTCATCCTCACCCCGTCGTTGGCGAGGAGCTCCAGGGCGGGTAGGGGCTGCTGGTCGGCGCTCTGCGGGTCGAGTCGAGCCAACCCCAGCGCAAACGCGCGCGAGCGCGCCGCTCGGAAGTCGAAGCGCGTCAGCGGCGCGATGGGTTGTCCACCGGCGAGCGTGAGCGGGTCGGCTGCTCCGGCTGCGACCGCTCGAATATGACGCAAGGTCTTCGCTAGCTGGCTGGAGTTCATGCCGCCGAACAGCTCCGCGTAGGTCGTGGCCCAAAACCACCGGCGGAGCTGCGCGGCGCCGCCGGAGCCGAGCTCATCGACCCGAGCGATCGCGTCGGCGAGCAGGACAACCTGGTAGCTGTATGGGAGCACGGCGGGCCCCTCGACGTCGCAGTACTCCCGGAGAAAAGTGGCCGCCTTCACCAAGCTCTGTGCTGTGTCCTCGAGCACAGCGGGGTTGGCCTGGATTTGCGCGGCGATGGCTTCGACATCCGCGCTGTAGAGATCGAGGTCGAGCCTCGCCTTGCAGGTGTTGAGGATCATCTGCTCTGAGAGTTCGCCCCAGCCGTGCGCCGCGAGTTGTTGCTTGATGACCTCGACGTGCTCCTGCAGATCGAACTGCGGGGTCCAAAGCCTCGCGTTCACCATGTGGAACTGATTGATTTCGATCCCGGTCGAGTTGAGTCGCTGGAACACCTCGGTGGCCTCGGTGAGGTTCTCAGTGATCACGCTGATGACCGGCACCTCATAGTTCGAGAACACCTCGAGCAGGTCTTGGACGCGATAGATTAACCGCCGGGAGTTTGGTTGGTCGCTGAGGTTTCGATCCTCAAACTCGCGAAGGTTGTAGCGATCGAGCAGCAGTGACAGGGGGATCCATGTGTCGGGGACCGCCCCACGGGCGGGCGGGAGCACGAAGACCTCCTTGAGCAGATCGAAGTAGATGGGCTCGACGGGTTCGTCGCCCTTGGTCTGCTCAACACGAGTCGTCGCCTCGGGATCATCGGCGCTGATCAGCCCGGGACCGAGGGCCGAGTAGAGCGTCGTCAAACGTTGGTGCCCGTCCAACAGGTAGGTCTTGAACTCCCTACGTCGCCCTTCCTGCGCGGCGGGCAGCGGCACGCCCCCAAGGCTCGGATAGGTGCTCAGCTCGTGGGCAGTGGTTTGCCACGTGATGAGGCTGCCGATCGGTAGGCCGCGATAGATGCTGTCCATGAGCAGCAAGCGCTGCTCGTTTGTCCAGATGAACGGCCGCTGAAACCGAGGGATCAGGATCTCTCCTGTATAGACCTTGCGCAGGAGGACGGCCAGGCGCGAGGCGACCGGAGGTTCGGGGCGGATCGTGCGTTTCATGCTCAGATCCTCCTCCGGATCGACTCGATGATGTCCTCGAATTCCTCGCGCAGATCGCCGTCCGCCTCGAGCCAGGCGTCTTTGAGCCAGCCGCTCCCCCCAGTTTCGAGCGTCTGGAGGTTGTCCTCGAACACGCTCTTGATGGAGGGGCCCATGCCCTGCTGGAGCACCGGGTCTTCGCGAAAGGGACCATAGTCCTCCGGGATCTTGTCCGGCTCCGAGCGGAAGCCTTTCTCCATATGGTAATGGTGGCGAAGCTCAAAGGGCGCCTCATGGGCGTCTAGAAGCTGGGCAGCCTCGGCGAAAGCGAGCCGCCTCTTGCGCTGCTCGTGGTTCGTGTTGAGACGTAAGTTCGCCCAACATTTTAGCGCTGGTGTGGGCAGATAATTCTCGATTGCCCGCCTCCGGAGCACTTGGAGCGGCAGCGCGGGTAAGGGGAGCTCTCCGGGCCCCCTCGGGTCTGCGTCACTTGCGCTGCGGAAGATCTTGACTTGCTGCGAGACCTCACCCGGCTTCCAGCAGTCCGAATCACACATTGCCCAGGACCGAAGCCGCGACCAGGGGTCGAGCTTCCTGAGGATAGTGCCAAGATTGCTGCCCCCGCCGTGGCCATAATCGATCCACTCCTTCTCCTTCGCACTCTCCAGCCATGTCCTGAATTCGCCTGCTGGTGCGACGGTTCGCAAGAACGCGGAGTCGTTGGTGCCGTTCTCGAGCCACAATTTCAGCGGCTTCCGAACCAGGTCCTTGGCGCGCTCGAGAGTGACGACGGCTGTTTTGCCCGTGGGGTCGATCGCCTCGTCCTTCATGTTGGTCACTTCGAGGGTGATCTCGGGCGGCTTGCGCAGCAGCTCTGGCCGACGTCCCCTCACGAGTATCTGCTCGAGGTGGGGCCCTAGTTCGCCGACGGAGTCGAGCCAGCGGTCTTTATGCGCTGCCCCGACATCCCCACCGGTGATCAAGAGCTGATGGGGGAGTCGATTGGCGTTTAAGAACAGTTCGGCGAGGTTGCTCCTCTGCGTCTCGTCCTGAAAGAGTTGACAATCGATCTTGATCCTCAAGATGGCCCCTCCTCGTGCTGGATCTGAAGACCCGTCAGCTCTGCGGCGAGGTGGAGTGTGTCGTCGAAGACCCCTGGCGGCCAGCGCCGACCGAGGCTGCCGTCGGAGTGGACATCGACGGACTGAGCGACTGTGCTGCCATCTTCGCGCTGCTCGACCCAATAGAGGCCGATGTCCTTAGGGGAAACGCCGGTTAGTACTGACTTTTGCAGCGCGAGCAGCAGGTGTTCGGAGTGAGTCTCGAGGATGACGCGGACATCGGGCCGGTCCTCGGACGCCTGACGGATTCGAGCTGCCAGCGCCATCTGCAGTTGCGGATGAAGATGGGACTCGGGTTCCTCGAGTACGATAATCGAGGGGCCGAAGCCACCTTCGGCGGCCGCCAGCGCGGCCAAGACCGGGAGCACCTGAATGTTGCCCTCGCCGGTGTCGAGCAAGTTGACCCGTAGCTCTGGCCGCCCGACATGGTTGAGCGTGACTTCATAACCAACCGGCGGTCGCTCCTCGATTTTCAGGCGCGCTTTGATGTTGTCTTCATACCAGCGGTTGATGGAAACGAGGGCCTCGGGGTGTTCGACCAGCCAAGGGATGATGTTGGCGCCGTCGTGCTCGAGGCGGCGTTCTCCTCGGAGTTCGTCGTAGCCGGCGAAGCGATCTCGCGGCCGGCGGCTCGCGCTCAGCCATTGAACCGCGTCGCCGAAGGTGCCGACCCGTTGACAGAGCTCTTCGAGCCCCTCGGGCGCGGGACCTTGGAGCTCCGAAATGCGTAGGCCGTCGAATCGCACCGTGAATTCCTCGAACTCGCGAGCGCCTCGTTGGCGAAAAGTCAAGGTCGGGCTGGGGTTGGTTCCGCGAGGTGGGAGCGCGGTGTGCCAGGGCTTGGTGGGACCACCCACGCGAAGTCCTGCTACGTGAATCCACCGACGATCATGCCAAGCGAATGCGAGGTCGAGGGCTTGCGCGTCCGGCCAGCGAAGCCCGAGGCTCATCTCACGAGGGAGCTCCTCGGTGGGGAAGTGCCAGCGCAATTCGTCGAAAGAGGCGCGTCCGCTCGCCGGGCAGGTCATGTCGAGGGCCTGCGGGCCGCGAGCCGTTGCAGACGCCGCCAACAGCGGGATCGCGCGGATCAAGGCGCTCTTGCCAGCGTTGTTGCGGCCAAACAAGAGCGTGAGTGGCCGCAAGTCGAGCGCTTGCTCGCGGGCGTAGCCACGGTAGTTGCGGACAACGAGCTGAGTCGGAAGCATGGGGAGCCCCAGCGGCGGTCTAGTCTACACGCTGCAGCAGAGTGCGTCACCCGCTGAAGTCGTGCTGGCGGGTCTCACGGGAGCATCGGCCTCGGGGGCGACGCCGCCACCGCGTCCGCGGCCGGCGAACTCGAGTTCGAACTCGCCCAGTTCGGTACGGATAGCAAAGCTTGAAGCCCAAGCTTGCTTCGTCTGGCCTCACCGTCGGCGTGGCCGGCGTAGCCAAGGCGAGTGGCTCGCAAGCTGCGAAGCCACGATCGCATCGTGCACCGCGCGAGTGTCCTAGCACACGCCGTCACCCGCGACGCAGCCCTCCCAATCGGCCGGTTCGGGTCAAGCTCCCGCTGGTCGCCGTGGCCGCCGATCCCCTATCGTTTCGTCCGCGCCCACCCTCGTCGACCGGACACACACCGATGGCCGAACGTACACCGACCCCGAGCTTCCTCGCCCCCTCCGACCTGTTCGTTCACCGGCACGTCGGGCCCCGCCAAACCGATCTCGCGGCGATGCTCGAGGTCTGCGCGGCGCCGAGCCTCGACGCGATGATCGACGAGACGATCCCGGCGGCGATCCGCATGGACAAGCCGCTCTCGCTCGGCGGGATCGAGGCGTTTGGTGAGGCCGGGCGGCCGTTCGGGGAGCATGAGCTGCTCGCTCGGCTGCGCGAGCTCGCCAACCAAAACGGGGCGCGCAAGAGCTACATCGGGCTGGGCTACTACGGCTGCATCGTGCCGCCGGTGATCCAGCGCAACGTGCTCGAGAACCCCGGCTGGTACACGGCCTACACGCCCTACCAAGCGGAGATCAGCCAAGGTCGGCTCGAGGCGCTGATCAATTTTCAGACCATGGTCACGGACCTGACCGGGCTGCCCTTGGCCAACGCGTCGCTCCTCGATGAAGCGACGGCGGCGGCCGAGGCGATGAACATGGCGTTCGAGATCGCCAAGGGTAAGCGCTCGGTGTTCGTGGTCAGCGATCGCTGCCACCCGCAGACCCTCGCGGTCGTGCAGACCCGCGCGGAGCCGCTTGGGATCACGGTCCGCGTCGCGGATCCAAGCGCGCCGGGGTTCGAAGAGCAGCTCGCCAGCGAGGTGTTTGGCGTGCTCGTGCAGTACCCCGACACCGAGGGCGCGGTCCTGGCGTGGGACTCGCTCGCGACCGCGGTCCACGAGGCCGGCGCGCTGTTGGTGGTCGCCACCGATCTCTTGGCGCTGACGCTGCTGCGCGCGCCGGGGGAGTTTGGCGCCGACATCGCGATTGGCTCGACCCAGCGCTTTGGGGTGCCGATGGGCTTTGGTGGTCCGCACGCGGCGTTCATGGCCTCGCGTGATGAGTTTCGCCGGCAGATGCCTGGGCGGATCATCGGCGTGTCCAAGGATAGCGCCGGCCACCAGGCCTACCGCATGGCCCTGCAGACCCGCGAGCAGCACATTCGCCGGGAGCGGGCGACCTCCAACATCTGCACGGCGCAGGTCCTGCTCGCGATCATGGCCAGCATGTACGCGGTCTGGCACGGGCCGCAGGGGCTGCGTCGGATCGCGCGGCGCGTTCGTGGGTTGCAGCTGCTGTTCCGGGCCGAGATCGAGGCGCTCGGTTACCGCTGCCCGCACGCGCACAGCTTTGACACCGTGTTGATCGAGGTCCCGATCGACGGCACGGCGGCCCACCGCGACGCGACCACGATCGTCGACGCGGCCACGGCCGCGGGCATGGACCTGCGCTTGTTCGACGCGCGCCGGGTGGCGCTGAGCTTCGACGAGACCACGACCCTCGCCGACCTCGAGGCGCTGCTCGCCGTGTTCGCCCGGGGCCCGCGATCGTTCGAGTCCGAGCCCGTCGATCTCCGCGCTCGCGCGGCGACGATCGAGGACCTGCTCGAGTTCCCAAGCCCGCACCGGCGCACGTCGAGCTACCTCGAGCACCCGGTGTTCAACAGCTACCACGCCGAGCACGAGATGCTCCGCTACGTCCGTCGGCTCGAGGCCCGCGACCTCTCGCTGACGCGCTCGATGATCGCCCTGGGCTCGTGCACGATGAAGCTCAACGCGACCTCGGAGATGCTGCCGGTGACCTGGCCCGAGCTCGCGAACCTCCACCCGTTCACGCCGGGCGCGTTCACGGCGGGCTACCGCGAGCTGTTCTCGAGCCTGCGCCAGTGGCTGTGCGACATCACCGGGTTCGCGGCGGTCTCGCTCCAGCCCAACGCCGGCTCGCAGGGCGAGTACGCCGGGTTGCTAGCGATCCGCGCCTACCATCGCGCGCGCGCGGACGACAAGCGCACGGTCTGCTTGATCCCCGTCTCGGCCCACGGCACCAACCCGGCCAGCGCGGTCTTGGCTGGCATGAAGGTCGTGGTCGTCAAATGTGACAAGCACGGCAACGTCGACGTCGACGACCTCCGGGCCAAGGCCGAGAAGCACGCCGATTCGCTCGCGGCGTTGATGGTCACCTACCCCTCGACGCATGGGGTGTTTGAGGCGCGCATTCGCGAGATTTGCGAGATCGTCCACACCCACGGCGGGCAGGTCTATCTCGACGGCGCCAACATGAACGCGCAGGTCGGGCTGTGCCGGCCGGGCGACTTTGGGGCCGACGTCTGCCACTTGAACCTGCACAAGACCTTTTGCATCCCGCACGGCGGCGGCGGCCCAGGTATGGGCCCGATCGGCGTGGCCGAGCACCTCGCTCCGTTCTTGCCGGGCCACCCCATGACCCGGCGCGAGGACCCCGAGACGGCGATCGGGGCCGTCGCGGCCGCGCCGTTTGGGAGCCCGCTGATCCTGCCGATCTCATGGGTTTATATCGCGCTGATGGGCGCCGAGGGCCTGACCCACGCCACCCGGATCGCGATCTTGAACGCCAACTACATGGCCGCGCGCTTGCGTGAGCACTACCCGGTGCTCTACGCCGGTCGCAGCGGCCGCGTCGCCCACGAGTTCATCCTCGATCTGCGGCCGTTCAAGCAGTCGGCGGGGATCGAGGCTGAGGACGTGGCCAAGCGCCTGATGGACTATGGCTTCCACGCGCCGACCATGTCGTTCCCGGTCCCGGGGACCTTGATGATCGAGCCGACCGAGAGCGAGTCCAAGGCCGAGCTCGATCGCTTTTGCGACGCGATGATCGCGATTCGTGAGGAGATTCGTAAGGTCGAGACCGGGGCCTGGCCGCGCGGCGACAACCCGCTCGAGCGAGCCCCGCACACGGCCGCGGCGATCTGCGTTGATCACTGGGACCGGGCCTACACCCGGGAGCAGGCCGCGTTCCCGCTCCCGTGGGTCGGCGAGAGCAAGTTTTGGCCGGCGGTCGGGCGGATCGACAACGCCTACGGCGATCGCAACCTCGTGTGCACCTGCCCGCCCCTCGAGCAATACGAAGAGGCCGCGCGATAGTGGCGACGATGGTCTACGGCTTGTTCGCCGAGCCGGTCGCCGCCGACGCGGCCGCCGTCGAGCTGACCCGCAACGCGGCGGACCACCCCTCGTTCCCGGTCCAGACCCACGTCCGCGGGCCGCTGGTCGGCGACGACCTGCCCGAATCGGCGACCGACATCGGGCGCAACACCATGATCGCTATCATCGTCGGCGGCGCGGTCGGGCTCGCGCTCGGCACCGTCGCCGGCGCGACCCTCGACATCATGGGCTTGACCGTGGGGATCGGCGCAATGTTCGGCCTGCTGACCGGCGTGCTCTCGGGCATGCTCGGCGGGATGATGGCCGGGACCCGCCAGCCCAAGGCCGCCCTGCGCGAGGTCGCCGAGCGGCTCGACGGCGAAGCGGTGCTGCTGACCGTCGAGGTCGGCGAGCCTGGGCAAATCGGCGCCGTCGAGGCGATCCTCGCCGATCACGGGGCCGTCGAGACCGACCGCTGTTAGCGTCGCCAGCGGCGCCACGCGCTGCGATTGTGGTCGCGCGCGGCCGGTCTCAAACTAAATAGCCGCTGATCGAGATCGGGCCGCGCGCAGGGGTGCCCGGGCCCGATCGGCAAGCGCCAGCGTGAAGATCACGGCCCGGCGCCGTGCTGAGCCGTTGGTGGTGATTGCGAGCACCGCGCATTGACGCCCGCGGATCTGGCACCGTGTGATTCATGGGTTCACGACTCGCCGAGTGGCCGCAGCGCGATTGGTAAAGCGGAGCTGGCGCGTCATGGTTGGGGGGCGATGCCAATCGAGTCGTCTCATTATTTAGTGGTCAGCCTCTCTCTATTGCTCGCGGGCTCCTTGGCTTGTGTCGATCATGATCTCGTGGGAATTGGCACAGGCGGCGCCGACGGTCCGGCCGAGACCGGCGGACCCGGCGGCAATGAGGGCGGGGGGATGAGCGATCCGCCGCCAGGGCCGCTCGGCGAGCTGCCCGAGGACGACTGGGAGCCCCGGCCCCACCCGAGCGGGATCCCGACGCCGCGGCCGGGCACCTACGACGATCTGGGCATCGTCGCGGAGCATGAGCCGCTGCGCTCGCTGATCGGCCTGTCGATCCGTGACCGCGCGGGGCTCGACGACTTCTTGTTCGACGTCGGCGATCCGAGCAGCGACATCTATGGCCAGTACCTGAGCTTCGAGGAGTTCATGGCCGAGCACGGCCCGGCCAAGACCGACATCGAGCTGCTCGTCGCGTGGCTCGATTACGTCGGCTTTGACGTGCAAAACATCGCGAGCTCGCGGATGCTGGTCCACGTTCACGGGACCGTCGGGACCTTCAACAAGGCGTTCAATACGGTCTTGCACCTGTGCCTGCGCAAGAACCCGCAGACCGGGCTCCCGCCGTTCCCGGTCTATTGCGCCATCGACACCATGACCTTGCCCAAGTTCATCGTCGACCGCAGCCCTGGGGTCTTGACCTGCGATCTCCCGGCCGCGCAAAGCGGCCTGATTCAAGAGGGTGGGTCGGTCGCCGTGATGCCCCCGGACTACCCGCTGCTGAGCCTCAGCCCGGCCCGGCTCGGCGCGTTTTATGGCGTCGACAAGCTGTGGGAGCAGGGCTACGACGGCAGCGGCGAGGCGATCGCCGTGATCACAGGGACCAGCCCGCATTATACGTGGATGCAGACCTTCTGGCAGAGCTTCGGCATCGTCCGGCCGGTGCCGACGATCGTCTCGCTGCTCGAGCCACCTTCGATCCGCGCGATCGAGGCGACGCTCAACCCCGCGTGGGCCGGGGCGATGGCGCCCGGGGCCGAGATCATTCAATACGCAGGGCCCGACACGCGCAACAGCTCGACCGTCTATGTCTACAATGAAGCGATCGCGCGGATGCCCGGCGACGGCGCCAAGGTCTTGACCAGCTCGCTAGCGCACCGCGAGGACTCGGAGCCCCGGCTCGTGCGCGAGGCCTACGACGCCGCCGCGGCGATGGGCGCGTCCATGGGCCTGACCTTGATGGCCGCGAGCGGGAACTCGGGCAAGACCGACACGCCGTCCTCGAGCCCCTATTCCCTGGCGATCGGCGGCACCCAGATCAAGTTCAACGCCGAGGGCGAGATGATCGACGAGGTCGCCTGGGACGGCAGCGGCTCGGGCGTGACCTTGTCGTTCCCGATGCCGCCTTGGCAGGTCGGGGTCGCCGGCGAGATCAGCGATAAGCACGTGCTCGTCGATCTCGCGCTCGCGGCCTCGCCCTTATCCTCGTATTGGATCTTTTGGCTCAACGAGTGGAAGCGCTACGGCGGGACCAGCTTCGCGTCGCCGGCGTTCGCCGGCATGGTCGCGGTCATGAACCAATACCGGGCCGAGAACGGGTTGCCGCCGCTCGGGTTCCTCGCGCCCAAGCTATACTTGGTCGACGAGGTCCACGAGCTCGGGTTTCGGGACATCACCGTCGGCGGCACCGCTGACTTCGACGCTGGGGTCGGCTGGGATCCCGTCACCGGCTGGGGCGCCCCGATCGTCGACGTGCTCGCCGAGATCGTGCCGTGAGCGACGCTCGACGATGATCGCCGGCGCCGCGGGCTCGCCGACGACGTTCAAGGCGGCCTCGGGCCGGACCGGAAACACCCCGACATACTCCACGCGGCCGTCGCCCTCGCCCTCGGTCACCCGCCCGCGCAAGCCAAACACGAGCAGGTCCAGGCCGTCCTCGCTGACCCACAGGCACCACATCAACGCCTCGCCCCGGGCGATCTGCGGGCGCGCGTGGCGGTCGATCATCGGACAGTGAAGCTGGGCCTCGGCTGGGAACCGAGCGGCGCCGGTGAGCAGCAGCTCGATCGCCGCGGCCCCGTCATCGTTGGCGAGCAGCGAGCGCGCGCCGATCTGTCGCCGGTCGGGCAAGCCCACGCGCGCGCCTGGCTCGACGAGGCTCGCAAGCGCGGGCCGATCGTTGGCGATCGCGGCGCGGACCAAGCCATCGACGAGGGTCGTGGCGGCGCGGGGCAGCGGGTAGCGGCGGCCCTGGTCCGGAGGTGAGCCAGGCGCAGCCTGCTCGGCGCGGTCGAGCAAGCTCGGGCCCGCGAGCGCGGGTTTGGGTTGAGCGAGTTGGCCGAGCACGCGAGGGAGCGCGACCTCGGCGGCCGGATCGACCGGGGCCTCGAGCATGTCGGCGAGCACGGGCTGCATGCGCGAGGGCTCGCAGGCGGCCTCGTCCCAGCCGAGTCGGCGGACGATCGACCAGCCCGGCACGAACGCCCAGCGGCGGCCCTCGGCGGCCGACCACCACAGGCTTGGCAGGCCCTCGGGCGCCTCGCCGAGGTGCTCGCCCGGGAACGCGCCGCGCTCGTGCAAGCCGACGGCAGCGTCGAACGGGAGGTCGATGATCGGCGTCAGGCGAAGCTCGTGGATCGATCCCTCGGCGCCACGAAATCGGTGGACGCAGGCGAGCTCCTCGGACTCACCAAGGTACTGCGTGAAGCCGCAGCTACGCAGGGCGAGCTCGGGGTCGAAGCCGTAGTCGCTCGGGCAGCAGCGGACCGCATGGGTCCGCGCCAGCCCGTGTAGATCGGAGTCGCCGGGTGGTCCAGCGAAGCGCACGCAGGGGTCGCTCAGCACCGGCTCGAGCGAGGCGGTGGTCCGGTCCAAGGCGGTGGTCGAGGGGCCCGCCCGGCAGCCGCCGAGCGCCAAGGGGACGAGCAACGCGGCGGCACGAAGGACGCGGTGGGTCATGGCGTCTGCGCGCATGGGAGAAGCGTTTCCTGACCGGCTCTGGAGTGTAACGCCTCCTAGTTTTTCCCGGCGAGTCCAAGCGGTAGGGTCGGCCACGATGAACTACACCTACGCGACCACCTTGCTCGCTGCGCTCGGGCTGACCTTGGGCGCTGCCGCCTGCAACGACGACGTCGCTCAGGCGGAGGTCGGAACCGAGGGCCTCGGCGACGGCGA
>Ga0114946_10002963_pt1 | contig 11596 bp, 10 predicted proteins | sample WalLakDeSediment_FD_88676 | JGI IMG/M metagenome (GOLD analysis project Ga0114946, IMG submission 88676) | Lake sediment microbial communities from Walker lake, Nevada to study Microbial Dark Matter (Phase II) - Walker Lake 11/02/13 Deep Sediment | ecosystem: Environmental > Aquatic >...
CTAATATACCCAGGACAATCCTTTTCATAATAGTTGCCTCCTTCGGGCATTGTAAGCGAGCCTTTGGTTGGCTCTACTGTATTATAGACGAATTGGATGCCTGTAAGGTTCCCCATAGTCTGGAGGAAAGGGTGAGGATTTAGCCAACATTTGATTGCTGATCTGCACTCAAAAAAGAAGCCGGGTCTCCTGATAAGGATACCCAGCCCCTTTAACAGTCTCAGATGATCCTAGTGCCTAGATAACTCCGGATTAGCCCTTGCCTATCCTGAACACCTTGGTGCGCCGAGCAGGATTCGAACCCAGCCAAGAAGTATCTGCATAATGACTGGGAGCTCTTTGGATCCCATGCAATATTCTTGCTTTGAAAAAGGCTTGAAGAAAGGTAACCCGGGCTCGGAAGGAATCTGCTCACGGGACGGCCTCCTGGCCGGCCTGAGGGCGATCGTTTTCCTGACAGGAGAGGAGGAGTTCTAGATAGGCTTTGGCTCCTCGAACTTCACGGCCAATAGTCAGTATCGGCGACGCGATGCTGATACTCTGATGTGGCAACGCTACACTCAGTGCGGTTATTCCTTCACTCCATGAAGCCATTCAGGCTATTGCCAACTGATTACTCCTATATTACTATTACTTTCAAGAGGAGATAATGAGAATAATAGATTTGAGCGTCCCAACGGAGGACAGCCCCAGCGAGCCCATCCCGGTGAAGGTTAGCCACGAGGAACATAAGCAGAGCGTCGATTTAATGAAGATGTTCTTCGGCTGCACTGAGCAGGACTTGCCCGGGGGACTGGGCTGGGCTAATGATACGGTAAATATGATCGCACACGCTGGGACTCATGTGGATGCGCCATGGCACTATGCCCCTCTCTGTGAGGGGAAAAGGGCCAGGACCATAGATGAGGTGCCCCTGGAATGGTTTTATGGTGATGGCGTCGTGCTGGACATGAGACACAAGCCGCAGGGCTCCGGTGTGATCGTCGATGACCTTTTAAAGGCTCTGGCTAAAATCGACTACAAGATAAAACCCTGGGACATTGTATTAATACAGACCGGCGCAGACAAATTATGGGGCAAGCCCGAGTATTTTGATGCCGGCTGTGGCATGACCAGGGATTCGACACTCTGGCTAATAGAGCAGGGCATCAGGGTTATGGGGATTGATGCCTGGGGGTGGGACCCGCCATTCTGGGCGATAAAGGAGGAATTCCGCCGCACAGGTGATAGAAGCGTACTATGGGGCGCACATTATGCCGGCATAGACAAGGAATACTGTCATATAGAGAAGCTGGCCAACCTGGACCGGCTGCCACGCCCGTTCAGCTTTAAGGTTGCCTGCTTCCCGGTGAAACTCACCGGTGGAAGCGCCGGCTGGAGCCGCGTTGTCGCCGTGTTAGAGGATTGACCGCAGCTTCCAGGGATTCTTTCCGTGAATGCTGGACTAGCATATTTGAATTCCCCCTCCCTCTAACTCCCTCCCGCCAGGGGAGGGAGGATAATGGTGCAAACCTGGTAGATTGGTAACAAGATAGACCGGTCACATGGGTAACAGTGGTGGTAGGGTGGGTTGAGCGTAGCGAAACCCACCCTAGACCTGAAACCTCACAGCTGACAGCTGAATTCTTAGAAGGCGGGTTTCGTTTCATATACCCTACCTGCTCTTATTGATGGTAGTGCATGTCCGTCGTCGTTCCGCACAAAAAGACTACCCACTTGCGATATTCCACCGCGATATATATAATATCACCTACTATGGCATAAATGTGATAGAAGATTGATAGGACTATCCAGATTTTGAATTAAGTGAGCTAGAAGGGAGCAATCATGTCGCTTACGCCAGTATTCGAAGCCGGTGTATGGAATGCCTGGATTTTCATGCTCTATAATTTTCTACCCATGCCTTTGCTGATGCTACTACACAGGGGCATAGCGCGGGAAGCAGCAATACCACAGAGTGGGATCGAGAGGAAGCTCTTTCCTGTCATGTGGGCGATCTGGCTTGCTGCCGTAATATATTCTATTTTCCTTCCTATGCAGGTGGGCACCATATGGTTCTACGCAGGTTTACCCATATCCATCATAGGATTGATTGCCTTCACAGCTACTATCGTAAGCTTTGCTAATACCCCTATTGATCGGGAGCCAATTACCAAAGGAGTGTACAGGTATTCGAGACATCCCCTGTACGTCACCCAGTTGGTAATGTTTATAGGGGTGGGCATAGCTTGCGCTTCGTGGGTTTTCCTGCTGTTTGCGATTGTGTACTCACTTCTTTCATTTATCTATGCGATTACTGAAGAACGCTACTGTCTTGAGAAGTACGGGGATGCGTATGCTGAATATATTAGCAAGACACCGAGATGGATAGGACTGCCGAAATCGGTAGAGAAGACGTAATTCTTTGGGAGGCGAGGACATATGGCTGAGATAAAGAGTAAAGTCCCGCAACCGATGCTGCCCAGTGGGTTTGCGGGAAGGCTTACACTTATGATAATGAATCTCGGGCACAGATCCATATACTCAAACGCGGCTAAAGCCCTGGAACTTCGACCGGAGGATGACCTGCTTGAGGTTGGTTGCGGAAATGGTCACTTCCTGAAGAAATACGCCTCGCATGTCCGTAGCGTTGCTGGCCTGGACCTATCCGAGCTATCGGTCAAAATGGCAAAGGGAAAACATAGAGACCGAATCAGGGCAGAGACCGCAGAGTTCGTTCAGGGAGAAGCATCACAGCTTCCGTGGGAGGATGGCAAGTTCAGCGTTGTTATAACAATGGGTTCCTTTATTGTGTTTCCCAAGCCTTTGGAGTCGCTGAAAGAAATGCATCGAGTGCTGCGTCCTGGAGGAAGAGCACTCGTCAGCATAGAATGGAATGCTGAAGATGGACTGGATCATACGAAAGAAATCAAAGGGTATGGAATGTGGCTATGGACAGAGGACGATGTGCGAGCCGTGATGAAAGAGGCTGGATTCTCTGATATATCCATCACCTATGGAAAAGGATTAAAGATGCCCAAGCTAATGATCGCAAGTGCAGTGAAATAGTAGCGGGCAAAAGGTAAATTAAAGATTCCCTCAAATTCGCTTATTGGCGAATTCCCTCCATCCACGAGACACTGTTCAGGTTCTGAGCTTTCGAGCCCAGCAACCGAGCATGTCTAAATGCCTGGTCATTTGGACCCGGCCGGCCGCGGGAGCTTGGCACCACCCTCTCAGCGAATGTGGAGGTAAAGTCAACATTATTGGCCTTTACTATCAACTTTGGTTTAGTTATACTCGGTATACTCTTGTCTTGTTTTGCGAAGGAGAGTCTGGATGAAGGCCTTGATACTGGCCGGCGGCTCAGGGACGAGGCTAAAGCCGATTACCCATACTATACCCAAGCAGCTCCTACCTGTGGCCAACAAGCCGATCCTGTTCTACGTCATGGATCAGATCAGAGAAGCGGGCATCACAGATATCGGTATCATCATCTCTCCTGAAACAGGCTCCTATATCAAGGAAGCGGTTGGTGATGGCTCCCGATGGGATAGCAGGATTACCTATGTTCCCCAGTCCGACCCTCTAGGGCTGGCACATGCTGTGAAAACGGCGCGGGATTTCCTGGGCGACTCTCCATTTCTCATGTTCCTCGGTGATAACCTGATCGAGGGCGGTGTTAAAAGCTTCGTTCAGGAGTTCGATGATCATTCTCCCGATGCCCTGGTCCTTCTCAAGGAAGTACCGGACCCTCGCCTTTTCGGTGTGGCCGAGCTTAATGGGAAGGGTGAGGTGATTCACCTCGTGGAGAAGCCAAAGGACCCCAGAACAAATCTTGCTCTGGTGGGGGTTTATCTCTTCACACCTGAAATCCACAGCGCGATTGGTCAGATCAAGCCTTCCTGGCGCGGTGAACTGGAGATAACTGATGCCATTCAGAAGCTACTCGAGATGAACAAGGAGATCAGGAGTCACATTCTTACGGGGTGGTGGCTCGATACAGGTAAAAAGGACGACCTGTTGGAAGCGAACAGGGTTGTCCTCGATAGTTTGCTGAAGCGGGATGTGAAGGGAGAAATCGACCCTGAGAGCAAGATTGTGGGCAGGGTAGAGATAAAGGAGGGCACGAGTGTTGAGAATAGCACTGTTCGAGGGCCTGTGTCCATTGCCGAGGGGTGTCAGATCAGGAACTCTTTTATTGGCCCCTTCACCAGTATTGGTGCCCATACGACAGTAGAAGACTCGTCCATAGGGCATTCGGTGATTCTGGAGAACAGTCGCATTCACCGAATTGAGCGTCTGGAGGATAGTCTTATCGGCACGGGTGTTGAGCTCAAGAGGGCTGACGAGAGGTTCAAAGCAGTGAGACTCTTCGTAGGCTGTGACTCCAGTCTGGAATTGTAGGAGGCCGAAATGGAGTATATATCAGGGGTCAAAGTGCGAAAGCTTCGCCTCGTCCCCGATGACCGAGGTTGGCTAATGGAGCTGTTACGCACGGACTGGGAGGAATTTGAGCAATTCGGCCAAGGTTATGTTACCACGTGCTATCCCGGCGTGGTCAAGGCCTGGCACTACCATAAGGGACAGACCGACCACTTCACCTGCGTCAGCGGGGTAGCCAAACTTGCTTTATATGATGCCCGCGAGGACTCGCCGACAAAGGGCATGGTAAATGAATTCTACCTCGGAACCCTGAATCCTATCTTGGTAAAGATCCCGTGTCATGTTTACCATGGTTTCGCTGCTGTGGGCAGTGAGACGGCCATGATAATCAATTTTCCCACTGCACTTTACAACTATGAAAAGCCCGATGAATACCGCGCTCCATATGATGATCCTGCTATCCCCTATAAATGGGAGGTAACGATGGGATGAAGGTACTGGTAACAGGCGCTGGGGGAATGCTGGCGAATGACCTAGTTTCCTTACTCGCCGAGCGCGGTTACGAAGTCTTCGCGCCACCCGAAGACATGCTTGACGTGACCCATTTAGACGTAGTGAGGGCTGTGGCCGATAGCTGCGAACCGGAGATCATTGTTAACTGCGCTGCCTATACCAAAGTTGATGATGCGGAGACGGAGGAGCAGCAGGCGCTCACGGTGAACGGCTTTGGAGTTCAGAACCTCTGCCTTGTATGCCAGGAGAGAGACATTCCTCTAGTACATTTCAGCACCGACTATGTCTTCGATGGCACCAAGGAAGGTCCCTATACGATCTATGACGAGCCCAACCCGGTGGGCGCGTACGGACGCTCCAAGCTGTTGGGGGAGAAGTACATATTATGGCTTCTCAGCAAGTTCTACCTGATTCGCACCACCTGGATGTTCGGAACCTATGGCAGAAACTTCATCGATACCATGTTGGAGATCGGGCAAAGGCAGAAGAAGATATCGGTGGTTAATGATCAGAGGGGTTGCCCCACGTGGACACGGCACCTTGGGGAGGCTGTCGTTGGCCTTATTGGAACAGGAAGGTATGGGGTATATCATATAACCAATTCCGAGCCCACCACCTGGTTTGACTTCGCCCAGGAGATATTCCGCCTCTCCGGTATGGATATAGAGTTAGTCCCTGTAACCTCGGATCAGTTCCCCACACCGGCCAGGAGACCCCTGAACAGTGTTCTGGACCCCTTCCCCCTTCCGCAGCTTCTGGGAAGAGAGATGCCTTCCTGGCGAGAAGGGCTGAGTGAGCACTTGAAGCAAAGGAATATGGTAAAAAAGAAGGGGTTTAAGAGCAGAAGAAAATGAAGTTACTTGTGACTGGCGGTGCGGGCTTTATCGGCTCCAACTTCGTTCATTACATCTTGCAGGAACATTCTGACTACGAGGTAGTGAACCTTGATGCGTTGACCTATGCTGGCAGGCGGGAGAATCTTGAAGGAGTGATGGGCAATCCAAGGCATAAGTTTGTCCAGGGAAGAATCGAGGACGGCGATCTTGTGGGGCAATTGATGGAAGGCATCGACCTGGTGGTAAACTTCGCCGCCGAATCCCATGTCGATAGAAGCATACTTGAGCCCCAGGTGTTCATCGTAACCAATGTTCTGGGTACGCAGGTTTTGCTCGACGCTGCGCTGAAGTGGGAAGTGAAGCTCTTCTATCAGATCTCCACCGATGAGGTCTATGGCGCACTTGAGCTTGATTCAACAGAGAGGTTTACCGAGGATTCCCCCCTCTGCCCCAACTCACCCTATGCTGCCAGCAAGACCGCTGCCGATCTGCTCGTTCGAGCGTATCACCGAACTTTTGGGCTGCCCGTGGTCATCTCGCGTTGCAGCAATAACTATGGGCCGCGGCAGCATCCGGAGAAGTTCCTTCCCACTGTCATCCTGAATGTTTTGCACGACAAGCCAGTTCCTATCTATGGTGATGGGCTCTACGTGCGTGACTGGATTCACGTCATCGACCACTGCCGTGCGATAGACCTTATCATGAGTGAAGGCAGAATAGGGGACGTTTACAACATAGGCACTGATAATGAATGGGCCAACATAGACCTCGCGAAGAAGATACTGCAGATACTGGGGAAGTCTGAGGATTTGCTCCAGTCTGTCACCGACCGCCCCGGCCACGACAGACGCTACGCCCTGGTTGGCGACAAGCTGAAACGTGAACTAGGTTGGAAACCCTCCATCTCCTTCGACCAGGGCCTCACCGAGACCGTCAGCTGGTATTCGGGAACTAGCGGTTGATCTTACTAGTGGCATTGATCGTATAGAGGTGTGATTCTATACGAGCCCGCGCGTTTTCTTCAACCTGTCGGTCAGCATTGGCACCACCTGGAACAGGTCGCCCACAATTCCATATGTGGCCACCTCGAAGATAGGTGCATGCGGGTCTTCGTTGATGGCGACAATGACCTCGGATGTCTGCATGCCGGCCAGGTGCTGTACTGCGCCGGAGATGCCGCAGGCGACATAGAGCTTGGGGCAGACCGTCTTTCCTGTCTGACCAACCTGGTGTGGATAGGGAATCCAGCTGTTATCTACGGGGGGACGTGACGAGCCCAACGCCGCCCCCAGCGCGTCAGCAAGCTCCGCTACTATCTGGAAATTCTCAGGTTTCCCCAGGCCACGGCCGCCGGAGACAATGATCTCCGCTTCGTCCAGCTTGACTCTTTCAGACAAGTCCTCAACGAAATTGAGCAGCTTTGTCCTGGCGGTGACAGATTCCTTGTCAAAGTCCACCTTAATTATCTCTCCCTGTCGCCCCTCGTTCGGTGCTCCCCTCTTGAACACGTGGGGGCGGACAGTGGCCATCTGAGGCCTTCTGGCCTGGCACATGATGGTGGCCATGACGTTGCCACCGAAGGTGGGGCGTGTCTGCAGCAGGAGCTTGCTCTCGGGTTCGATGTCGAGGCCAGTGCAGTCTGCGGTGAGCCCCGTATAGATGATGGAGGCGACCCTTGGCATAAATGAGCGGCCCATCGCGGTAGCACCGGCGAGAAGTATCTCCGGCTTGCGCTCGCGGATCAAAGCAACTAGCGCTGCGGTGTAGTAATCCTCCTGGTGATCTGCCAGCGCAGGATCGTCTACCAGATAAACCTTGTCAGCGCCATAGGTAATGAGATGATCAGTTCCTTCGACATTATGGCCGAGACATACCGCGGATAGTTCGGTCCCCAGCTTATCCGCCAGCTTTCGTCCCTCTGCCAGGAGTTCGTAAGCAACATTTTTCAGCCTGCCATCTCGCTGCTCGGCGAAGACCCAGACTCCCTGAAAGCCCTCGCTCGCCGCTTGCTCTGCTTCCTCGATGATTATGGCATCGAAGTCACAGGCTTCCACGCAGGCGCCGCAGAGATTGCAGCCTTCCTTGATCTGCGCTGTGTCGTCAACAACCTCTATCACGCCGAAGGGGCAGACGGGCTCACACGCGCCGCAGCCGGTGCATTTATCAGGGTCGATCTGTATTCCCATGCTTCTCTTCACGTTTGATCAATCTTCAAACAGCGGTAGGGTGGGTGGAGCGTAGCGAAACCCACCCTTTTGGCCACATTTTGGAAGGTGGGTTCTATTTCATTTCACCCACTCTACCTGCTCTCAGTGTCATTGCGAGCGGAGCGAAGCAATCGCATCGCCTTTTTATCCACCCGGCCCTGAGATTGCTTCGTCGCCCTTCGGCAGGCTCAGGACTCCTCGCAATGACAGGTAATCCCTTTACTGATGAATATCCCCCCGCTCGCGGTGGATGTTTTCATCCACCGCAAACCTCGCCATTTTCCCCGGACTTCTCATCACAATTTCGGCTACCCCTTAGGTGAAAAATACGGCTCTGATTTAAGTGTAGCGTTGTGACTCCTGTCACAACGGAGGATTCGTTGCCACAGGCGTGGCAACGCTACCCATTTTGGATAGCCTGATTAGTGATAAACAACCGTAAGCTCTCAATCCTTTCAGCTAACGTGCCCATCTTGGCCTTTGGTATGTGACTGTTAAAACCAGATGCAAGCTAGATTATCCCCTCTAACCTCTCGACGAGCTGGCCTACCTGCTCCTCAGGGGTCCCCTGGAACATCTCGCTCTTGTGTTCTCTCTTGGGAAAGAATATCTTGACCACCCGGGTAGGGGAGCCGGCGATACCGGCCTTGTCCTCTTCTACCCCAATATCCGCGGCGGTCCACACGGGTATCTGGGCAGTCTTTGCCTTCATGCTGCCACGGAGGGATGGCAGGCGGGGCACGTTTATCTCCTTGATCACGGTGATCACAGCGGGCAGCGCCATCTCAAGTACCTCGTAGCCTTCCTCGACCATTCTATGCACCCTTATATAGCCCTCTTTAATCTCATCGATCTTGCTCACATAGGCTACGAAGGGAACCCCCAGCATCTCGGATAGCCCGGAACCTACCTGTCCGGTGTCTCCGTCCAGCGTCTGCTTGCCGCAAATTATCACATCGTAGTCTGCTATCTTGGCGAGTGCTCTGGAGAGGACATAGGAAGTAGCCCAGGTGTCGGAGCCAGCGAAGACCCGGTCGCTGATCAGGATAGCCTCGTCGGCTCCGAGGGAGATCGTTTCCCTGAGCGCATTCTCTGCCTGGGGAGGGCCCATGGTTATGGCTGTAACCTTGCCGCCACATCTTTCCTTCAAGCGAACGCCTTCCTCCAGCGCATAGGTATCGAAAGGGTTGATGATGCTTTCTACGCCCTCCCGGACCAGCGTGTTGGTTTCAGGGTCTATTTTGATCTCAGTGGTGCCGGGAACCTGCTTTATGCAAACCACGATGTTCATGCTCTCAGTGCCTTTCTTTTCAACAACTCCAGGGCGATGACGTTTCTCAGCACCTGATTGGTGCCCTCATATATCTGGTTGATCTTGGCATCACGCATCATCTTCTCTGCGGGGTAGTCACGCATGTAGCCTACGCCGCCGAAGATCTGCACTGCATCGGTGGTTACCTTCATCGCCATATCTGTGGCGAAGACTTTGGCCATGGCTCCTTCCTCGGTGAAGCTTTTAGCTCCACTGTCGATGGTTTTGGCTGTGGCATAGATCAGGCTCCTGGCGGCTTCCAGTTCCATGTCCATATTGGCCAGCATGTGCTGGACAGCCTGGATAGATGAGACCGGGTGTCCGAACTGATGACGTTGGCGTGCATAAGCCACTGCTGCTTCCAGTGCCCCCTGGGCGAGTCCAAGTGCCAGGGCGCCGACCCCTGGGCGGGAAGAGTCCAAGGTTTTCATGGTTACGATGAACCCCAACCCCTCTCTGCCCACCAGGTTCTCCTTGGGCACCCGGCAGTTATGGAAGACGAGCTCCCTAGTAGCGGCGGAGCGGATACCCATCTTCTTCTCCTTTTTGCCGAAGGTGAAGCCGGGCGTCCCTTTCTCAACTATGAAGGCGCTAGCGCCACGGCTGCCTCTTGATGGGTCGGTCAGCACGATAATCGTGTAAATCTCAGCCTCGCCGCCGTTGGTGATGAACTGCTTGGTGCCATTGATGATGTAGTCGTCGCCGTCTCGGGTGGCAGTTGTCTTTATAGCACTGGCGTCACTACCGGCTCCGGACTCTGTCAGGCCGAAGGCGGTAAGCTTCGCTCCATCGGCTATAGGAGGGAGGTAATTCTGTTTCTGTTCCTCGTTTCCGTAAAGAAGTATGGGTAGGGCTCCTAGAGCGTCCGCAGCGTAGGTAAGGGCCACCGCGCAACAAGCTCGGCTTAGCTCCTCGACCACTACGCACTGGGCAAAACAACCTTCCCCAAGCCCCTCGTACTGCTCGGGTATGAAGATTCTAAACAAATCGGCATCAGCCATATCCTTGATTATTGCCCAGGGGAACTCCTCCGTCTCATCCAGCTCCGCACGCACGGGGAGTATCCTCTCCTCGGCGATCCTTCGAGCCAGGCTCTTGATGAGCTGCTGCTGCTCAGTTAAGAAATACTCCAAGGCAATTCCCCCTTTCGGAATTTGGCAAGAATAAAGTAATTGTAGCTATTTTTCGAAACTTATCAACCCCACTTGGCCGGACTCGATATCAGAGGGTCTTTCAGCATATAAAGGCGATGTCTATTTTGGTTAGTTGTGACAGTGTACTGGCATACTGTTAAAATGGTATACCATCTAAGATAATTGGAGGCGCTCTATAATAATCTCGGCTTGGCTTATGATACGATCGATTATCTCCTTGACACTCATTACGTCATCGATTAAACCTGCCACAGGACCACAGGCGACGACTCCAGCTTCAACATCGCCCTCGAAGAGCACCTTACGCAAATTGTCGCCTCCGATAAATGGCAGGAGCTCAAGCATGGTAGTGCCTTTCTTCTCCAGTTCCAGTACTTTCTCTGTGGCCTCGTTCCTGCGTACCCGGTAAGCCCTGTTTAGGGAACGCTCTATGTAGACTGTGTCAGTTGCCTCGGTCCGAATAAGCCAGTCCTTGAACGTCTCGCTAGCCGGGCATTCGTGGGAGGCCATGAGTCGGGTGCCTATCTGCACGCCGGAGGCGCCCAGAGCCAGGGCTGAGACGAAGGCTCGCCCATCGCTAACTCCACCTGCGCTGATCACAGGTATCTCGAGAGAGTCTACTGCCAGCGGGATCGTGATCGAGAGCGGGAGGTCGTCTAACCCTGTATGCCCCGCTGCCTCGTAGCCTACCAGGGTAACAGCGTCGACACCTGCTCGCTCTGCTGATTTGGCATGCCTCACCGTAGCGCACTTGTGAAGCACAGTAATGCCGGCCTCCTTTAGTTGCTTTACATAAGGAGCGGGATTAAGGGCCGCAGTCTCCACGAACTTGACCTTCTCTTCGACGACAACTTCCAAATCTTCGTTGACCCTGTTCGGGTCCCGTGTAATCAGGGCGATATTCACACCGAATGGTTTATCGGTGAGACTACGGCAGGTTCGGATCTGCTCCCTCAACTCATCCTTGTTATTACAGGTAACACCGGCGATAAGTCCGAAGCCTCCGGCATTGGAAATTGCTGCTGCCAGCTCTGCAGTGCTCAGGTATGCCATAGCCCCCCCGATTATAGGGTACTCAACACCGAGAAGCTCAGTCAGCCTGGTTTTGAACATCTTCGTTCTCTCCCTGTCGCGTTGGTGATGGATAAAGAGTACCATCGGGTGAAGGTGGAAGTCAACAGATAGTCTGTTGGCATGGTGGTAGGGCAG
>Ga0114946_10002964_pt1 | contig 11592 bp, 9 predicted proteins | sample WalLakDeSediment_FD_88676 | JGI IMG/M metagenome (GOLD analysis project Ga0114946, IMG submission 88676) | Lake sediment microbial communities from Walker lake, Nevada to study Microbial Dark Matter (Phase II) - Walker Lake 11/02/13 Deep Sediment | ecosystem: Environmental > Aquatic > Freshwater...
GTTTACAGTCATCTTTCTGAAATATTTGTAAATGAAGGTGATCGTGTCAGTACAGGAACAATTATTGCAAAAGTGGCAGACGGAATCGAGGGCACCGTACTTCATTTTGAAATCTGGAATGCAAGAAAAAATGTAAATCCTGAAGAATGGCTAAAAAAATCTTAAAAACATTTTGAAAAACATCTTTATAAAAGCACAGAGTTACAAAACTCTGTTTCAAAATTTCTTATCACTTTCATTCCTTCAGTTCTTTAATTACCTTTTTCCTATTATTACAATTCCTTATGTAGTGCGTGTTCTGGGACCGGAAAAATACGGTCTTGTAAATTTTGCCGCAGCATTTATAGGTTATTTCATTACAATAAGCGAATATGGATTCAATCTCTCTGCAGTCAGACAAATATCAGTTAACAGAAATGATCAACAGAAGGTAAATAAAATCTTCATATCAGTACTTGCTTCAAAATTCCTTCTTGCAGCCGTCTCGTTTATTGTGTTTATTATAATTGTTTTGAGTTTAGAAAAATTCAGAATTGAGTTTTGGCTTTATGTAATTACTTTCGGATCCGTATTATCCACAATTCTTTTCCCATTCTGGTTGTTCCAGGGTTTAGAAAGAATGAAGTATATACCGATAATTCAGGTGATACCAAGAATAGCCGGAGTGATTCTAATCTTTTTGTTAATTAAGTCACAAGGAGACTACCTGATTTTCGCTTTGATCAACACAGGCGTAATGATTGTATCCGGCATTGCAGGGCTTATTGCAGCAGTGAAGATATTTTCACTTCGTTTAGCAGTACCTTGCTTTGATGATATAAAGTTTCAGTTAAAAGATGGATTAAATTTATTCAAATCGAATCTAGCAATTAATCTTTATACCAATTCCAATGCTTTCATTCTGGGTTTACTTACTAACAATGAAGTTGTCGGCTATTATTCAGCAGCAGACAAGATCAGAATATTTTTTCAGAGTATTCTGGCACCGCTTTCACAAAGTGTCTTTCCATTTGTTAACTATCTGATGAAGGAATCGAAAGAAAAACTATTATCATTTAATAAACAGCTTTTAAAGTATCAGTCAGTTGCAGGATTCATTATTTCACTGATTATCTTTATAAATGCGGAATTGATAATTAACTTAGCGCTGGGAGAAAATTACAATGAATCAGTTATTATATTAAAGCTGATTTGCTGGCTGCCGTTTATAATCTATTTGAGTAATATTTATGGTATTCAAACAATGCTTCCATTAGGGTTTGACAAGGAGTTTTTCCACATAGTTGCTATTGCTGCGTTTATAAATATTATACTGGCATTTATTCTGGTTCCTTACTTGCAGGGTGTCGGTACTTCAATTGCGGTGCTTGTAACAGAAATATTTGTTTCTGCTGCAATGATAATATTTCTTCTGAAAAAGAAGGAAAGGCTTCTTTAATCATGATGTATGATTATCTGATAGTAGGAGCAGGCTTCTCAGGTGCAGTAATGGCTGAAAGAATAGCTACACAGCTAAATAAAAAAGTACTGCTTGTTGAAAAAAGAAATCATATTGCTGGTAATGCATACGATGAATATGATGAACACGGTATTCTTGTGCATCGTTACGGACCGCATATTTTTCATACAAACAGCAAAGAAGTTTTTGATTATTTATCGATGTTCACAAAGTGGATACCTTATGAGCATAGAGTGCTTGCAAAAATGGGAAATGAACTTTACCCGGTGCCGATAAATAGGACTACAATTAATAAACTTTATAAACTTCATCTCACTACAGATGAAGAAGTACAAGAATATTTTGACAGCGTAAGAGAGAAAAGATATCCGATAAGAAATTCTGAAGATATAATTATAAATCAGGTTGGATATGATCTGTTTGAAAAATTTTTCAAACATTATACAAAGAAACAATGGAACCTGGAGCCAAAGGAATTATCACCATCCGTATGCGGAAGAATTCCTGTAAGAACTAATAACGACGGCAGATACTTTACTGATCAATTCCAGTTTATGCCTGAAAACGGTTATACTAAAATGTTTGAAAAAATGTTAAATCATAAAAACATAGAAGTAATTTTAAACACAGACTACAAAAGCATTATAAGCTCAGTAAAATTCAACAAGATGATATACACCGGACCAATTGATTACTTTTTTGATCACAAATACGGCAAGCTTCCATACCGGTCAATACGTTTTGAATTCAGGAATTATAAAACAAAGGACTATCAGGAAACTGCACAAATAAATTTTGTTGATAATTCAGTTAACTATACGCGCGTAATTGAACATAAAAAACTCAGTCAACAGAAATCTGAAACCACAACAGTTTCATTTGAGTATCCGCAATCTGAAGGCGAACCTTTTTATCCAATTCCAACAGAAGAGAACAGGCATCAATATCTTTTATATAGAAGTGGCTGTGACAATTTGAAAAACATAATATTTTGCGGAAGGTTAGCCGAATACCAGTATTATAATATGGATCAGGTAGTTGCAAATACATTAAAAGTTTTTGAAACAAAATTATTATGACTGAAAATCCTTTAGTATCGGTAAATATACTTTCATACAACAGGAAAGATGAGTTAAGAAATACTCTGCAGAAAGTATTTGAACAGGATTATAAAAATATTGAAGTGATAGTTGTGGATAACGCATCAAACGACGGTAGTGCTGAAATGGTTAAGCTGGAATACCCGGATGTTCAACTTATTCAACTGGAAAAAAATATTGGTATAGCAGGATGGAATGAAGGATTTAAAGTTGCAAAGGGTGAGTATGTTTTGGTTTTGGATGATGATGCTTATCCGGATGAAATAACTATTAAAAATGCAATACTTTGTGCAAGGAGCAATGAAAAAATCGGAATAGTGGTTCTTAGAATTTTTGATAAGAAAAAGAATATGATAATTAATGAACGATATAATAATGAAGCTGTTTTATCTTTTATAGGATGTGGGGCTCTTATACATCGCAATGTGTTCAGAAATTATTTATTTAATGAAAATATTTTTATATATGAGCATGAGGTTGATTATTCTTTAAGGGTTTCTAATTCAGGGTATATACTTATTTATTGTAATAACTCTTTTATAACACATTCGAATTCTGTATTAAACAGAAATTTTATTCAATCAACTGATCATAGAAGAGTTTTTTATACTTCGAGAAACATTTCTTACATTTTGTTGAGTTATTTTAGTCATGAAAAAGTTTTATTTAGGTTGATAAGAATATTTTTAGGGAGATTATTTCTATCAATTCCTAAATTTTGTTCACTAACTGTAATTAAAGGTTTTTATTCAGGAGTAAAACTTTATTTATCAGAAAAAAATCGTATGAACAGCGTATCTGATGAAATTCAAAAACGATATTCTTATGGTGCATTTGCAGGTGGTTTTTTTGGACAGAAAGGAATGTTAAAATAATAAGCGTTATTTCTTATTACTGGATTAGGAATGCAGCCTGCTGATAAAATAATTGTAACCATTATAATTATAACTTATAACTCATCGGCTTACATTTATTATTGCCTTGATTCCTTAATGAAACTGATGCCGGGTTTTGGGATTGAAATCATAATCATTGATAATAATTCTGATGACGATACCAGCAAGATAATTAAGTCTGTACCATACCAAATAAAATTCATACAAAATAATGTTAATAAAGGATTTGCGCGCGCTTGTAACCAGGGAATTAAAACAGCAAGCGGAGAGTATATTTTTCTTTTAAATCCGGATACCGTGATATTAAATGATGTAATTAGCATTTTTATAAATTATATGGAAAAGCCGGAGAATCTAAACGTATGGTGTGCTGGTGCACAACTCTATGACGATGATAAACATCCTTCAAAGTCGTATGGAAAGTTTCCAACAATTATTGATGTGCTTCTCGAACAATCAGGTGTAAAAGGATTATTATTAAAACTACCTGAAGTAAAAAAATCAATCCGGCAAAAACAAATTAAACTTAATAAAGAAGTGCCTTTTGTCATGGGATCTGGTATGTTCTTCCGAAAAAGCACGCTTAAGCATATTGGTTTTTTTAACGAAAAATTCTTTCTTAATTATGAAGAAACAGAGCTTTCATGGCGGGCCAATAGAGAAGGGTTCAAAAGCATCATTTTACCGGAAGCAAAAATTTTACATCACTCTGGTAAATCTTTTTCAAATTTGCATACATATTTAAGTCATCTTTGGCTGGGACAATTGATATTTTTCAGATTAACAAAAAGCATGGCAGAATTTAAATTTATAAGATTTCTGCATTTAACCGGGTCATATTTCCGTTGGTTAATTAAAAGCGATCAGTTTTACCTGGAACACATAAAAAAGATTAAATTAATAAATTGATTGATTGATGATATCAGTTATTACAACTACATTCAATTATTCCGAATTTATCAGCGAAGCTATCAGTAGTATTTTAAATCAGACGATTAAGGATTTTGAGTACATAATTGTTGATGATGGGTCAACAGACGATTCTGAATCTGTTATTCAAATGTTCGATGATAATCGAATAAGATTCTTTAAAATAAATCGCGTTGGCAGATCTGCTGCTTTGAATTTTGCTATTAAAAAAGCAACGTATGATATAATCGCGTTGATGGATGCAGATGATATCGCCCATCCTAGCCGGCTGGAAAAGGAGCTTGAATTATTAAAAAAACAAAATCAATTGGTGTTCTGCAATACGGCTTTCTTTAAAGGTAAAAGAATTAAATATCTGGTGAAAAATCCCGAAAGTTATTTGGAGTTAAAGCGGAAAATTTTTCTGCACGGACATTTAAATAATTCTTCAGCTCTTTTTTATAAAGATCATATAATTAAAAACGCCGGGTATGATGAAAGTTTGCAAGCTTATGAAGATTACGATCTTTGGTTAAGGTTATTAGACAAAAGTGAGTTCATCATAGTAAATGGCTTGCATCACTATATGAGACTGCATGAAGGTTCATTAACTACAAGCAACCAGAATAAATTAAAGCATCTTTTATATTCAATACAAAAAAAATATTTTAATGACGGATTTCCTTTTTACAGATCACTTGATCAATATCAAAAGAATTTGCTTTCGGGTTGGCGGGAGTTTTTCTACGGAAATAAATCCAGCGCAAGGTTTTTCTGGAGGAAGTTAAATCTCTCAGAACTAAGCACTAAAGTAATGCTGTGCTTTTTATTAAGCTATCTGCCGGATTCATTTCTTGCTTTAATAAAGAAGAACAGGATAAGATTAAGATTGGATTTTACATTGAAAAAATTTTTTGATTATCGCTCAATTCAAAAAGAATTTAATATAATTCGTAAAAGCTTAAATGTTTAAGGAACTATGCTGAATGCAGGACACTATATTTAACAAAATAATTTGTTCCGAAGACGAATTACTAACACAGATAAATTCAGCCGGGGAAAGCGATAAAGTTTTAACAATTACCTACTTCAATCAGCACTGCTTTAATATCTATTTCTCTGATAATAGTTATAAGAAATTATTGGATAATAACTTTTTAGTTTATGCCGATGGCTTCGGTATTAAGTTAGCTATTAGAAGTCTGTCTGGTAGAGTTTATAAAAGCTTTAATGCTACTGATCTGAATGAGAAAATAATAAAACTAATTCTTAACAAGAATAAAAAGTTTGTAATTATTGGAGGAAATTTTCATCAAGCTGATTTTGATAAAAAGTTTAATGAGGCGAGTAACTTCGTAGGATATTTTAATGGTTACACTAATGTATCTGATTTTGACAGTTTAGCAAAAAACATTCGTACTTTAGCACCAGACGTAGTTATTATTGGTATGGGTGTTCCTAAACAGGAAACCATAGCTTATGAATTATCCAAAGAAATTAATGCATCATTATTTTTATGTGTGGGAAATTTTTTAGAGTTTTATTTCGGTACGGTTAAACGGGTTCCGGAACGCTTTCGTAATAACGGAATTGAGTGGCTTTTCAGATTAGTCCAGGAACCCAAACGCCTTTGGAAAAGATACATTATTGGCATTCCTTTGTTTATTTTTAGAGTATTAAAAATCAAGTTTACACAGAATCATACGTAATTACTTAAGAGGTTCAAATGAAAAGTTTTATCTGCACATTATTTTTCTTACAGGCGTTTCTTTTCGCTCAACCATCACCGGACTATAAACAATATTTTATCGACCAAACAATGCGGATTGATTACTTCCATATCGGGAGTATGAATGAGGAATTGATTTCAATGGACAGAATTTATGGCTATGGAACGTGGGCTGGAAGTCTTAACAACCTCATTGATAATCTTAATAACGGAAAGTATTATCATAAAATTTATGATGCAGCAACAAACAAATTAATTTACTCAAAGGGATTTGATACTTTCTTCGGTGAGTATGTAACCAGTCGTGATGGCAGAGATGGTGTAAGAAGATCGTTTCACGAGTCGGCTATAATTCCTTATCCTAAAAGCAAAATAATTTTTTCAATGGAGAAGCGGGAAGAGTCCAATGAGATGACGGAGATATTCAGAGCAGAAATTGATCCTGCCAGCATTTATATAAATAAAGATAAAATAACCGATGCAAGTGTTGAAATATTTAAACCTGTTTTTAATGGCAATCCGCACAACAAAGTTGATATAGCAATTCTTGCAGAAGGCTACACCGAAAATGAAAAAGATAAGTTTGCTGCTGATCTTAACAGGTTCGTGGAATACTTTTTTGAGGATGAACCTTACAAATCAAACAAAAGTGATTTTAATATTTATGGCGTGTTCAAACCATCTGAAGAAAGCGGAACTGATTTACCAGGCGCTGATATTTTCGTTAACACAGTGCTGAACACATCGTTCTGGACTCTTGGTTCTGAAAGATATTTAATGACCGAAGATAATAAATCAATGCGTGATCTCGCTGCTCACGTTCCTTATGATGCAATTTATATTCAGGTTAACCATCCGCGTTACGGCGGCGGCGGAATTTATAATCAGTACTGCACTTACACAACTGACAATCAGTTTGCAAAGTATTTGTTCGTGCACGAGTTCGGGCATTCATTCTCCGGACTTGCAGATGAGTACTACACATCGGATGTATCCTATACTGATTTTTATAAACCAAGTGTTGAACCAATCGAACCAAACATAACCGCTTTGCTTGATCCGGAGAACATTAAGTGGAAAGATATGCTGAATGAAGGAGTTGAAGTTCCTAATCCCTGGAATAAAAAAGAATTTGATGAAATGAGTTTTATCTGGCTGAAAGAAAGAAACAGACTGAACACTTACATATCAGAACTTAAGAGAAACCGCGCACCGGAAAGTGAAATTGCAGCCGCAGAGGAAGAATATGCAGTTAAAGACAAAGCGCAGTCTGAAAAAGTTGATCAGTATTTGCAGAATAATAAATACTGGAATAAAGTCGGTGCCTTTGAAGGTGCCGGCTATCAGGCAACAGGACTGTACCGTCCAATGCTGGATTGCATAATGTTTTCTAAAGGTGATAAACCATTTTGTAAAGTCTGTGCAGCTGCAATAAAAAAAGTAATAAACTCTTACACTGAATAAATATTTATGAAAAAAAGCTAATGAAAACAAAACTTGACATTGCTAAAAACTGGCTTCCCAGATATACCGGAACTCAGATTGATGACTTTGGCGACTATATGCTTCTTACAAATTTCCAGAATTATGTTGACAAATTTGCGGAACGGTTTAACTGTGAAGTGAAGGGGATAGGCAGACCAATGCAGACCGCAACAAATTCACATGGACTCTCGATAATAAATTTTGGTATTGGTTCTGCAAATGCTGCAACTATTATGGATCTGCTTGTTGCACGCGCACCAAAGGGAGTGTTGTTTTTAGGCAAGTGCGGTGGGTTAAAGCGTTCAACGGAAATAGGGCATTTTATTCTTCCTACAGCCGCAATAAGAGGTGAGGGAACAAGCCATGACTATAAACCGAAAGAGGTTCCCGCTCTTCCATCATTTAAGCTGCATAAATTTGTTTCAGATAAAATTGTTGAACGTGGACTCGAATACAGAACAGGTGTTGTTTATAGCACTAACCGACGGGTTTGGGAATGGGATGAAGAGTTCAAAAGTTATCTACGTAAACTTTCTACAATTGCAATTGATATGGAAACTGCAACCTTATTCATCGTTGGTCTGGTTAATGAAATTCCGCGAGGTGCGCTGCTTCTTGTCTCGGATGTTCCAATGATACCTGAAGGAGTGAAAACTGAAGAGTCCGATAAAGTAGTTACGGAAAAGTTTTCAGACTTGCACCTTGAAATTGGAATTGAAGCCATGACTCAGATCGGAGATGAAGGCGAGCATATAAAACATTTTACTTATTAATGAAATAAGAATCATTAATCACATCTCCAAATTAATTTGATTTCATAAAATTAATAGTTTCTATTAACTTAAAATTTCCACCCGTACTTTTCATACCATAAACTTATTCAGTACAAATTTCTATTATTTATTCATTTGTAATACGAAAAAATATTATGCCTCCCCTTAAAATATTCTAATAGATATAAGATTTATTAATAGTTGAAGATGAGAAATATTTATACACTTCAATATAATTGATGTTAAGTAATGTTAATTCATCACTATTGAGTTTATTTTATACGTATTATGCGCTGTATCAAACAAAAGTAAAAATATTGTGTAAAAACTTGCTATTCATTGATTTTTTTCTATCTTGTACGATGATTTGATGTATTAAGATTTTTCCGAACGGCATTTTTCAATTGTTCGCATTTTTATTCTAACCAAAGCTCTGCGTTCTATCTCGTCGTTCAATTTTAATAAATGAATAATAAAACTGGTGAAAAATATGATTAATAATAACGGCAAAGGCCTTTATATTCAGCTATACAGTATTCACGGCTTAATACGCAGCCATGATCTTGAATTAGGCCGCGATGCCGATACCGGCGGACAGACAAAATATGTTTTCGAACTTGCTGAAATGCTCAGCACCTATGCCGAAGTTGAAAAAGTTGAACTTGTAACACGATGGATAAATGATAAAAAATTATCTCCTGATTATTCAGTTCCTGTTGAACAGGTTAATGATAAATTTGATATTGTAAGAATACGTGCCGGCGGTGGAAAGTATATTCGTAAAGAACTTTTGTGGAATCATCTTGAAGAATTTATTGATAAAAGTATTAAATATATTAAAGCCAAAAAAAGATTACCGGATATTATTCACAGTCATTATGCTGATGCGGGGTACGTCTGCAGCGAGATAACAAAATTTTTTGCTATTCCTTTCCTTCACACATCTCATTCTCTGGGTAAAGAAAAAGAACAGAAACTTACTTCTGATGGCGTAACTGCTGATATGATAGAAAAACGATATAAAATTTCTCGCCGTATTCAAAGTGAGGAAAGAATTTATTACTACGCCGATATGATTGTAACCAGTACGGAACAGGAAATTGAGAATCATCTTAAACATTATAAAAATGCATCTGAATCCAAATTTAAGGTAATACCGCCGGGGCTGAATCTCGATAAATTTTATCCTTATAATGAGGTAAGACAATGGGATGAACAAACCTCAAACCTGATTAAACATATAAACCAGGAATATATGAAGTTCTTTGTCACCATAAATAAACCTTTAATACTTTCGCTATGCCGGCCTGACAAAAGAAAAAATATTTCCGGACTTATAACTGCATACGGTGAGGATAAAGAACTTCAGAAGAAGGCTAACCTTGCAATTTATGCAGGCATAAGAGATGACATACAGTCAATGGAAGATAATGAACGTGAAGTCCTCACAGAAATATTACTGCTGATGGATAAATATAATCTTTATGGAAAAATGGCTATTCCAAAGAAACACGATACAGAAATCGAAGTCCCCGAACTTTACAGAATGGCTGCAAATACAGGCGGTGTTTTTGTTAATGCCGCTCTTTCAGAAACGTTCGGTTTAACTTTGATAGAAGCTGCCGCTTCAGGTACTCCTGTGGTTACTACGCAGGACGGCGGACCGAGGGATATTATTAAAAATTTAAAGAACGGAATAAAGGTAGATGTATCAGATTCAAAGAATATTTCCGCTGCATTAAATAAAATTTTAGATGATAAAAATTTATGGAATGAATATTCCGGGAACGGGATTAAGTTTGTAAAGAAATTCTATTCGTGGGAAGCTCATACCAATAAATACTTAACTGAAATAAAGCGAATGTTAAAATTGCAGTCAAAGGTTCAGGATAATTTTGCAGAAACAGGAAGGAAATTACTGGATATGGAAAAACTGATTATATCGGATATAGACTACACATTGATTGGAGATGACGACTCATTAAATGATTTTAAAATTTCTTTGAAAAATATACCATCAAAAATAGGATTTGGTGTAGCAACAGGAAGGGTAATTGAATCTGCAGTTGAAGCCATAAAACAAAATAATATTCCTGTACCTGATTTATTTATTACATCTGTGGGTTCGGAAATTTATTATAATTATAAAGACGAATTGATTTATTCGAGCGGATGGGATGCCCACATTTCGCACTTGTGGCAGCGTGATAAAATTGTAGAACTGCTTTCAAGATTTAATTTTCTTAAATACCAGGAACAGAAAAATCAGAGAAAATTTAAAATAAGCTATTACACCGGTGATAATCCGAAAAATCTTGACAAGGTGAGGGAACTTTTATTGAAGAATAAAATAAAATGTAACCTGATATTCAGTCACGGACAGTTTCTTGATATCCTTCCTTACAGGGCATCTAAAGGAAAAGCAATAAGGTATCTTGCATACAGATGGAATATCCCGTTTGAAAAAATCCTTGTTGCCGGTGATTCAGGTAACGATACTGAGATGCTGAAAGGCGATATGCTTGGTGTTGTTGTTGCTAATTACAGTCCTGAGCTGGAAGATCTTAAAGGTTCACGAAGAATTTATTTCTCTGATAAAAAGTTTGCAGCCGGAATAAAAGATGGAATAGAACATTATAATTTCTTAAACGAGGAAAGGGAAGTCGATGCAGTTTAAATCTATAATAGAATTAATCGAAGAAAATAAAACGGACTTTTTCAACTACCTGAATAAAGTCGTTTCTGCCCCAGAAAAACTATGTGTTAAAGGAAATCATTTTAAATTTTATGAGATTTTTAAAAAGAGTGAAAAAAGTCTTGATTACAAAATGATTTTGCACATAATTAAACATATTTCTGAATCTGTAACACTTGGTAATGTGGTTTATATTGAAATACGTGAAGTGATCGGAAGATCATATCATTATCTTTTCAACATTGAGGAATTTATCTATGAGAAAATTACTCCTAAAGAATATCTCATTGCAAAGGAAAGATATGTTCGACCTGAACTTGATAATAACCAGCTTACATTAAACTTCGAAACATTCTACAGAAAATTTCCAAGCGTGAGCGATCATAAAAGTATAGGTAAAGGATTTGAATATCTAAACAGGTATTTATCCAGTAAAATGTTTACGGAACCGGAAAATCTTAGGAAAGCGTTATTCAATTTTCTGTTCGTTCATAAATATAAGTCACAGCAGCTTATTCTGAATGATAGAATAACCAATCCCGAGGA
>Ga0114946_10002965_pt1 | contig 11591 bp, 9 predicted proteins | sample WalLakDeSediment_FD_88676 | JGI IMG/M metagenome (GOLD analysis project Ga0114946, IMG submission 88676) | Lake sediment microbial communities from Walker lake, Nevada to study Microbial Dark Matter (Phase II) - Walker Lake 11/02/13 Deep Sediment | ecosystem: Environmental > Aquatic > Freshwater...
AACTCACGGGTCGGCTCGAGGAACTGCGCGGCGTTAGCACGAGGGTCGAGGAACTCGCTGCGGTTCGTGCGGCCGACGCCGCTCGCCCGATGAGTGCGGCCCTACGGGTCTTCACGCGCGTTCCGGCGGCCGTGCGGCGTGCTGCATCGTACGACGCGTTGTACGTCAACACCATCGTCGTGGCCGACTACCTGCTCGCCACACGCTTCGTGCGCGGGCATGCGATCGTGCATGTGCGTGAGATTCCATCTTCCAGGAGTGCAGCGTTGGCGTTCTCTACGCTGCTTTGGCTGGCGCGCGCGACGCGGGTGTACAACTCCGAGGCCACCCGCGACGCTTACCTGTCGACGGGTCGTCGCGGCGGCTTCGTGGTGCACAATGGCGTAGAGAGCGTGACAGCCGCGCCGGTCGACGCCGTCGACCCCGGACCGCTGCGCCTACTGCTCATTGGCCGGATCAACTCGTGGAAGGGCCAGGACCTGCTGCTCGATGCCCTGGGCCGATTGAGCCCAGACGAACGCGAACGCTTCTCCGTACGGATCGTCGGTGACGTCGCCGAGGGGCAGGGGGCTCTCAGGCACGCCCTCGAGGAGCGCATCGACGATGAGGGGTTGCGCAGCACAGTCGCGCTGCACCCATTCACGCTCGATCCAGCGGACCAGTACCGCTGGGCGCACGTCGTCGTCGTTCCCTCGACCAGGCCGGAACCCTTCGGGCGAGTTGCCATTGAGGCAATGAGTGCCGGCCGCCCCGTCTTGGCCGCTGATCACGGTGGCTTACGGGAGATCGTTGAGGACGGTGTGTCAGGGTGGCGCTTCCCCCCGGGCGATGTGGATGTGCTAGCGGATCGCCTGCGCTCGATAGAGCGAAGTCGCCACCTGATCGTGGCAATGGGCGGCAGCGCTCGAGTGCGGTTCGAGAAGGAGTTCTCTCTCGAGACCTATCGTCGGCGTCTCGATGCGGTGTTCGCCGACGCCTTCGGCTGATCGTCCGTGAGCGCGGTGGCTTGGGTCACTGCCTGGCCGTTCCCCATCAGGCGGCGCTTGGCGGCGCGAGCGGCGTCGAGCAATCCTATCGTCGCTAGGCCGCGTTTGACGCCCTCCTTGGCGATGCCGCGGGTGTGGCGCCAGCGACCGGCTGCTGCCGTGGGTACTGTTTCGAGAAGTGCGCGCGGGGCGTGGAAGCCCACACTGCGGTCGAGCGGCGGCGCGAGTTCGTAGCCGCGTTCCAGCATGAAGCGTCCTAGGGCGTCGACGGTGGGTGCGGTGCCCAGTGCCGGCGCCAGGTGCGCGAAACGCGCAAGGTAATCGGGAGCCACGCGCTCCTTGTGCACCAACGCGTGGTACAGCAGCGCGTAGAAGTGGTTCTCGTCGTCCGGCACATAGAAGCCCTTGGGGTGACGAATGCGGCTCGCCAGGACGTTGTCGGCCCATGGCCGTGGCAGGTAGCGGTCGCCTGGGTGTCTGAGGTCGAAGCGGACTTCTCGGTCACCGACGTCGACGGCCACGTGTACGCGCCGGCGGTCGGGGTAGACGCGGCGCGCGTCGAGGAGATGCAGTGCGTCTCCGAAGGAAGCCACGAGCAGATCCACGTCGTCGTGACCCGGGAGCGTAGCCTGTTCGGGCAGTCCCTCGAAGTTGCGCAGCACGACGTATTGGATCGTGTGGTTCAGGACTCGGAAGAGCTCGGCGGCCGACGACCAGCCGTTCGTACCGGGAAGGTCTCGCGAAAGTGTAAGCGAGGCCGGCAGGCCGCGGATTTGTGTCAGTGGGTCGCCGTCGAAGTCGATGCCGAGCAGCAGGTGAAGGTCGTGGACCACTTCGAAGGGGTCGTTGCTGGCGTGAATCCGGTGCCCGCCGCCGGTCCACTCACGGTAGCGCGCCTTGCTGTCGAAGACGCGTTTGGCAACCCGACGCGGCCCCTTGCTGGTCGGTCGGACTTCGTATGTCGGCGTGGGGTCACGCAGGATGATCGCCAAGAACGGTCCGCTTCCGCAGTGCGTCTCCTTGTCGGATCCGGGCGGCAGCAAGGTGCCGTAGAAGCGCGTTAGGTTCTCTCCGAAGCGGTCGGGACTCCACGCGACTTCGGTCGTGGCGAGGACATCGAAGCGCTCGGTCAGATCGGCGAGGATGCGGTCTTCCGCGTGCCGCGCGTGCTCCCACAGCACGACCAATGCGAGTTCCGTCGCGGGTGGGCGTCGGCTCGCGTGGTCGGGTTCGAGGGGCGGATGGTTCATGGGCGGGGTCGGGTGTCGGGCGCCTGGGTGCCCGATCCTGCTTTCAGTATCGCACCTGGGTGGTTGCGGTGGCTGCTGCTCGGCTTACGGCAACACCCAGAACCCGAGGCGCAGACGCACGTAGACCAGGGTGGCCAGATTCTTGATCCCAAGGGAAGCGGCCGTGGCGATGGCAGCACCAAGGATGCCGAGCGGTGGGATGAGGAGCACGTTGAGCACGATGTTCGCGATGGCGGCGATCGTTAGGCCGTTGCGGTGGAAGTGCTGATGGCCGCTCATCATGAGCAGGTAAGCGACAGGTCCGGTCCCGAGGACGATCAGCTGCCCTAGGCTGAGGATGACGAAGGCGCCCTGCGCGGCGGCGAACTCCTCACCAAAGAGCGTGAGGATGGGCTCACGGAAGATGATGAGGGTCGTGAACATGAACAGCGCTGCAGTGGCCATCGCGCGTGTAGCGGTGCGTGCCACGCGCTTGAGGGCGTCGCGATCGCCGGTTGCTGCCAGGCCGGCGAATCTGGGGCCGACGACCCCGTTGACGGCCGCGAGCGCCAAGTTGCCTAGGCTGGTCACGCGCAGCGCCACCCCGTAGAGGCCGACGGCAGTCGCGTCTGCGAGTATCCCTAGCATCACGGTGTCGGTCAGCGAAACCACGAGATTCTGCATCGCGATGACCATGAAGGCGGTGCTCGACGTCCGTAGATCAGCGATCTCTTCCGCGGTCAACGTTTCGATCGGGACATCGGCCAGCGCGCTTCGGACCCGGCGAACGAGCATCCATCCCACGATTGCGGCGACGGAAGTGGCGGTCACGTAGGTTGTGGCTGCGAGGGCTGGATTGGCGGTGCCGATCCACATCAGCAGCGCCAATCCAGCCGTCATCCCCAGAGGGACGAGGAGGCTCTGCACAGCCATGCCCCACGTGACTCGCTCGCGTGCCTTGAGGACCTCGGCCAGCAAGGAGAGTGCTCCGATCGGCAGCACGGCGGCGCTAGCCACGAGAAGCGGTATGCGTAGGCTGGGTTCGTCGAACGCGGTGGGTGCGGCGAACCAGGCGAAGGCAGCAAGAGCCGCCCACGAGACGACCGACCAGCGGAACAGCCGTCCCCAAGCCCAGGCCTCGACGGCTGCGGCGCTGGCGTTCCAACCGCGGCGCAGGTGACCAGAGATCGCCCGTAGGGCCGCAACGTCCGTTCCTGACCGGCCGATGACGGCGAACGCCGTGACACAGGTGATCGCCAGGAAGTAGGTCCCGGCCCCCGTGGCACCCAGGGCGCGGGCGATGACCACGTTGGCCACGAAACTGGCAGCCGCTGCGACGGCCTTCACGACCAACGATGCGATGGCGGGGCCCAGCAAGGACGAGTCTTTGGTCCGCGATGGAGCGGCGCCAATCGTTGGGGTCGACTCGTCGATCACGGCCCCGCGTTAGGGCAGCTCCGGCGGTGCGCCGGCGCGGAAGGTCCACGTGAGATCGACCAGGAACGTGCCGAGCTGCAGGTCATAGGTGCGAATGTGAATCTCGCCGTCACACGACGTCGTGACCGTTCGCATTCGGGGGGCATGGTCGCCGTGCTTCGTTCGCTCCAGACCCGGCGCGTGGAGGTGCACGACCGCGTCCGTCGTGGCGATGCCGGGGTATGTCGCAACGTCGAGGTGTAGGTCGCCCGACACCGTGAGCGCCAACGCCGGGTGCGTCAGGACCTCTTCACGAAAACGTGGGTTCTCGATGCCCTTGACGCCTCCGACCCCGAAGACGCCGGCGAGCGATCCGTGGGTCACCAGGATCGCGCGCCGCGGTGTCACCTCGTCTAGGCGTTGAAGAATCCAATCGACATCGCCGTCGGCGAGCTCGCGCCCATCGACGGTCGCGGTGGCGAACAGCAACGTGAAGCACGCGCCCGGTACAACGTAGTGCAGTTCCGGGATCGTGCTTGGGTCGTCGTTCCACGAGGCGGCCTCCGAGAGGAAGCGTTCGAAGTCACCTGCCTCCTCGTTGCCTGGGATGGCCACAAACGGGACCGGCAGCGCCTGCAAGATGGGTGCGACGTTGGCGTACTGGAGGTCCGTTCCGCGGTGCGCGATGTCCCCGACACCGACGACCACGTCAGCGATGGCCGCGACGGCGGCCACCTGTCCGACCGCGTCCGCCGCCAACTGTGTTCCGATGAACTCGGGCTCGGGGCTGGGTTCCATGTCACCGAATACGGCGAATCCGGTCCACCGTTCCGGTTGGTCAAGGCCAGGACTGCAGGCGACGGCGAAGGCCGTGACCACGAGGGCTGCAGACCATCCAAGGAAGCGGGTCAAGCTTGGCACGCCGGCACGCTACCATTCGCTGTGATGGCCGACTATGTCGAACTACTCGGGGTGCCGGGGGTGGGCAAGACGACCGTTCTTGCTTCGCTCGCGCAGGGACGAACCGTAGCGTGGATGCCGGCTGCGGTTGCCCTCCGCGCCCGTCCAAGCCTTGACCATGGCGTTCGCCGCGGCATCGAGACGACGATGCTCTGGGCAGCGGGCCGCCCGGACCGACGCGCTCGCTCCGATGCCTCGGAGGCATTCGTGGCGGTCCGTCCCGAGCTTGCCGAGGTCGTCTGGTCCAACGTTGGCCGGCGCTACCAGGGCGGTCGCGCGGGAGCGCGACTCCAGCGCATCGCCACCTGGTTCGACCGTGCAGGCGCAGTGGCGCTCGTCGCGGCCCACCCGAGGGCGCGTAGGGTGCTGTTCGATGAGGCACTGCTGCACCCCGACTACTTCCCGCCGGACGCGACGGAAGCGGAGATCGACCGCACCCTCGAGCTGCTGGATCTGCTGCCCGAGGCGGCCGTCCTACTGGATGCGCCATCGGAGGTCGTGTTGGCGCGCCAAGGTGGCCGTGGGGCTCAGACGATCACCTTCGGGCCGCTCCGCGCGGAGGAAGCACGAGCCGAACTCGAAGATCTGTTGCGGGTGTGCAGACGGCTCGCGACGTGCCTACGCAGGCGTGGCGTCCCGGTGTTGCAGGTGGACGCGCGAGGCCCCGTCGGCGCGATCCGCGACCGAATCGGCCCCTTCCTGGGGCAGCCGCGAAGCGAACCATGATGTCCTTGGCGATCGATCGACGCGCGTGGCGAGGAACGCGAGTAGGAACACGAGGAAGTAGCTGACCGAGCCCACGGTGTGGTGGACGCTGAAGACCACGATGGCGGACAGAAGCTGGACCAACGCGAAGCGAACCAGGATGCGTTCCTCCACGTGGCCGCCGCGCTTCATGAGGTGGTGATCGGCGCGCTCCAGGCGCAGGGCCAGCCATGCGATGGAGAGACCCCAGAGTAGGGCACCAGCGCCGAGCGTCAGGCCCGTGTAGATCAGGAACGAATCGAACCGACCCTTGTAGCTGCCGAAGCCGGCCCCGCCAAGCGAGAACTCATCCAGAAGAAACGCGTACTGGGGCAGCCGACCCATCGATGATGGATCGTTGAGGCCGCCCCCGAGCGCGACGTAAGCCAGGATCACCACGATCGCGAGCAGCGGGCTCAGCAGTACCGAGGCCCGGATGGTGCGCCACCGTGATGCGAGGAGCAGGGTGAGGGTCCAGCCGAAGGCCAACACGATGAAGCCAATGCGTACTTGTGAGACAGCGACACCCAGGACCGACGCCACCATCCACAAGGCGTCGATTGGGCGTCGTCTGTGAACGAGGGAGACGAACGCGAGAAGGCCGAAGAAGGCGGCGAACACCGAGAAGTCGATCGCCGATATGAAGACGCTCGAGGCACGCAGCGCTCCGTTGCGGACGATCGAGTACTGGATGAAGTGCGGTCGGTAATCCGGGTTCTGCTCGAGCTTGAGCGCGAGGAGGAAGTCGTGCCGCCACGTGCTCTGCGGGTTGCCGTCGAAGGTAGCGTACTGGAGTGCGGCGATGAGCACGGCCACGGCACCCAGTCCCAGGAGGAGGACACGCAGGCGTCGAAGGCCGACTGGATCTGGGCGCACGCTCAGGGAGAGCAGACTCGCTAGCACGACGGGGGCGAGCAGCACACGGTAGTCCTCGAGGGCCGTTGTGGGAGCAGCGCGGGTGACGACCAGGCCCACGACCGTCACAACGGCGAGGAGACCCATGAACGCGAAGTCGAGGGCCCGCCACACTCGTCGCCTCACCTGCACCGCGAAGACCACGACGACTGATGTGATGAGAAGCACCTCCGAGAAGGTCTTTGCGGGTACCAGGGAGCGACCGAGCCATTGCTCGAGGTGGAGGAACAGATAGTCGTACGCGACGAGGTAGACCACGAACGGGAGCACGGCAAGGAGTGCAGTCCGTGGCTGGATGAGCAGCAACGCGAGCGCCAGGTAGGCCGCGATGAAGGCGATCTCGATCATGGTCGCGATCCAGCCCGTAGCACTTGTTCGTAGCGCTCGAGTATTGCGGGCCAGGTGAACGCTTCGGCGAAGCGCTCGCGTGCTGTACGTCGCGCGGTCGCCCACACCGCGTCGTCCGTGATGACCGCGTCGAACGCCCCATCAAGCTCTTCCTCGTCGGCGAAATAGAGGGCGGCATCACGGGCGACCCAGCGGTTAAAGGGGTTCGCGTGGGCTACGACCGCGTTGCCGGCGCCCAGGGCCTCAACGAGGGACGGGTTGGTGCCGCCTACGGTGTGTCCGTGAACGTAGGCGCGGGCGTGGAACCGTAGTGCCGAGATAGCCGTCGGCTCGTATACGGGACCTAGGAAGCGGACCTCGGCGCCGGCTGCACTGGCAACGGCGGCATGGTACTGGTGGCTGCTTGGCGCCAGCGGCCCGACGACCGCGAGTTGCACCCCCCTGGGGCGGCGCGAGAAGCAGCGGACGATGGGTAGGACGGAGTTCTCGGGCTCGACTCGCGCGACGACGAGGAGGTAACGGCCGGGTTGGAGGTCAGCGTCCCTGACGGGCTCGATAGGGGCGTCGTCGATGGCGTTGGCGCCGTAGGCGATGGTCGTGATCTTGCGTGCCGGCGCGAACGCCGCTACGTGACGCTCGATCTCAGGGTGGTCGGCGATCAGGCCCTGGGCCACGGTTGCGCCGATGCGTTCGTTGGCTCGGAGCCAGGCGCGGGCCGCTGGTGACCACTTGTCGCGACGCCACTCGATTCCGTCCATGTTCAGGACCACGTGGCGGCCAGCTGCCCGCAGCAGCGGCAGGAACGCGGCGGTGTTGTACCCGAGGACCAGTGCGGTGGCGTCTCGTCGGGCAGCGTGGACGACCGAACGCCAGTCGAAGTGGACCGTTCCCAAGGCTCCGGCGAACGGCGTCGAGATCGTCACACGACGAACCCCGTGCCACGAGTCCTCCGTCGTTGGTTCTCTGCCGTCGGCCTGGCAGTACACGGTCACGTCCCAGCCGTGCGCCACGAGGTACAGCGATAGATGGTGCGCGAGCGTCTCGAAGCCACCATGCGTTGCCGGTACGCCGCGCGTCCCCAGAATTGCCACGCTGGGCATCACCTCGTCGGTCCTCCGCGGTGGACTGCGATTGCACGAACACGAGACGCACGCCGCACGAGTTCGAGGCCCGTGATCAAGGGAAACGTCACTGCGATCGAGAAGAGGGTGAAGTCCACGGCTTGTCCCAGCGCGACCGGTACCAAGATCGCTACACCCGCGGCGCCACCCCAACGCCATGCGATCCACGGTAGTCCAACGGTCATCCAGATGGCGGCCGCTAGACCGAAGGCACCGAAGAGGCTGCCGAGCTCGAGCCACAGGTTGTGTGCATGCGTGACAGTCGCTCCGAGTGGGACTGGCGAGGCTGCGAGTCGTTCCCCTCTCTCAATCGGCGTGACGCCGACCCACGGCGACGACTGCAGAGCTTCGCCGGCGACCGTCCAGACGGCCGTGCGCACGCCAACTTCGTCAGCGCCCACGGTCCTCAAGCGCCCGAGGCCGCCACTCAGCGCGAGAGCCGCCGTCAAGAGCGCTACGCCAGCCAGCGTGGCGACGGCGGCGCGGCGCCGCGCCGGCCACGGAGATAAACCGTTCGCGATTGCAAGGATGAGCAGACCCAGCAAGAGCCCCGCGAATGCCGCACGCGATCCCGTGGTCCACACCAACGCCAGAGCGACCGCCGCAGCCCCCGTCGCGAAAACCGGCCACAAGCCAGTCACGGTCGCGGGCATGACCGCCGACGCGACCCACGCCAGCCCGACGAGCGCGGCGCCGTGGCCCGCCAGGTTCGGGTGGTCGTACCAGAGCGCTAGGCGCCGCTCAGCAGCGTCCGTCGGCGCGACCGGCCGGAGCGGAAGCCCATTACGATCGCGCACATCCAGGTCCATAACCGTTACGCAGTTGCAGGCAGGATCGACATGGCTGCCGTAGTGGAGTCGGACGACCAAGGCCTCGGCCGTGGCGGGCAGATCGACCGCTGCGCGATGTGTGGAGAGGGCCGTTCCGGCCTCGATCGGTACGAGGCTTCGCTGATGCCTCTGGCCCGAGCTGTCGACGGAGCTCACGGAGACGAATGGAACGTCTGGAATCGCTGGCCCCAGGTCGATGGGGCGACCGTCGACGGTCATCTCGACCCGGACTCGGCGTATCTCGAAATCGACACCGGCGAGGCCGCGGACGTCGAGCGACAGCCGGCGAGCCTCGACATCCGAAGGTGCCGTCCAAGCGACAGCGTAGCTGCGCCAAACGGGGGATTGCTCAGCAGCGATGCAGGGAGACGCCACGGGGTTGCCGTCGTTCGCGACCGTGTGGATCAAGACGCCGTTGCAGCCGGCACCGGCCGGTACCCGCGGGGTCAGTAGATCCCAGGAGACGAGAAATGACGCGTCACCCGCGGGCTCGGGTAGCACCAGAACCTTTCGCAGGTACGCATCGGGACGTGCAGGTGCGCGGACCTCCGTGGTGTGCCCAGTTTCGTCGTACCTCGTGCGCGTGACGTAGTCCGAATCCGATCGCAGCCAGCCCGTATCCGTCGTCGGGGCAGGCGCCTTGGCGAGGAACGAGACGTTCACCTCGGCTGGCTGATCGTCGGTAGCCACCAATGCGTACGCGCGCTCTGCCGGCGCCGATGGGCCACGGACAGTGGATCTGAGTAGAGCAGTGGCGGACAACGCCCCGCCGGCGTCCCAGGCGTACGGCAGGAGCAGCGGCGTGGCGATTGCAGCAACGGCCAATCCGACGAACCACAGGGACAACGCGCCGTGTACCCAACGGGTTGGGATTGCCACTGCCGCCGCCGACAAGCCGAGGGCCGGTACGAACTGCAGCGCGAGAGCCAGTCCATCCGAGCGTGCCGTCACGGCGGCATGCGTCGTTGCGACCAGCGCAGGTACGCCCCACAGCAGCAGCCAGGCGACACCGGGGTGGCCCGGTACGCCGCGCCGCGCCCTCACCCCCTCCTCACCACCCCGTCCCCCTCCCACTTCTCCACGGTCTTCCTCACCTCGTCGAAGTCGGTGCCGGTGGCCCGCGCGACCTGGTCGAGCGGGTCGCCCTTGCCGACGGCCTCGAGAAGCGCGCGGCCGCCGGGGCCGTACTGGGACTCGAAGCGCCACGAGAGGTCGGTCATGGGGTTGAGGGCGTCGCGCCCGCGCAGCGTCAGCGCGTAGCGGTAGCTCTCCCAGCCGGCGGGCTCGTCGGGGAGGCGGATGGGGGCGCTGGCGAGGCGGTCGCTGGCGACGAAGGTGCCGCTGGCGCCGCAGCCGCCGGCGACGGCGAGGTCGGCCTCGCCGCGGCTGACGAAGAGGGTGCGCTGGGCCTCGGCGACGATGCCGGCGGCGGGCATGCCCTCGCCGCGCTGGAGTTCGGCGAGGCCGTGGAGCGCGGAGGCGCTGCGGCCGTCGAGCGGGTCGAGGGTGATCTCGGCGCTCTCCTCGGCGGCGGCGCGTCGCAGCGCGCGCACGGCCTCGACGTCGGTGGCCTTGCCGACGCGGGCGGCGACGAGGCGGCCGTCGTGCCACAGGGCGGCGCCTTCGCCGATGCGTTCGATGCCGGACCAGCCGGCGTGCTCGAGGCGGCGATGGAGGCCGCCGAGGTCGGTGCCGAGGGCGGGCCAGGCGCGGCTGGCGACGAGACGGGGGGCGGCGCGGACGACGGACCAGCCGGCGGCGTCGTCGACGCTGGGCAGCGTGGAGACGTCCGCGGGCGGGTGCTGCAGCGCCTGGAAGGCGAGGTGGGTGCTGGCGAGCCCGGCGAAGCGACCGAGCATGCGGCGGGCCTTGACCTCGCCGTCGACGAGCAGCAGCAGCGCGGCGCCGCGCAGGAGCGGGATGCCGGCCGCGTGCTCGAGGTGGGCGAACACGACGGTGCCGTCGCGCAGCCAGCCCTTGAGGGCGGTGAGCACGTCTTGGGCGGAGCGCTCGCCGGCGTGGCCGACGAGGGCGTCGCGGACGTCGAACAGGGGGGCCGCCATGGTGTCAACTACCTCCCGGGCTGCGGCGCACACGGTTCATGACGCCACCGGCTCGCGGAGCAAGGCGTCGGCGTTGCGGGCGCCTTCGGCCTCGTCGCGGCCGTCGTTTTCGGCGCCGCGGTCGCCCTCGCCCGCTGCGCCGTCCGCGGCGGAGGCCTCGAGGACCCCCGTCCGCCGCGCGGCGCGCAGGACGTGGCGGAGCATGGCGCGGTCCTCCTCGAATGCGAGCATGCCGAGCGCTTCGTCCGGCGGGAAGAATCCGCCGCTGGGGAAGATCGGCTCGCGCATGACGGCCTCGGTGGCGGGCGAGCGCAGCAGGTACCAGGTGATGCGGCGGCCCTCGCGGCGTGGGTTGACGTACTCGGTCTGCCAGGTCTGACGCGGGTCGACGACCGTGGCCTGCACGCCGGCCTCCTCCTCGACCTCGCGGACGGCGGCGTCGACCTTGGACTCGCCGGACTCGATGTGGCCCTTGGGGAAGACCCAGCTACCGTTGCGGTGGCGGATGAGCAGGACGTCGCCGGTCTCGTTGATCACCACGCCGCCGGCGCCCTCCACCACGCGGCGGATGCTGCGTTCGGGGCGGCTCGAGCGGGCGTTACGGCGGCGGGACATCCTGGCCGGCATCGTAGCACCGGACCGCGTCGGCGGCGCGTGCAGGACGAAACGGCACGCGCCGCCGGCCTCGGTGTGCGCGCGCGCCCGGCCGTTGTGGGACAGCCGGGCGCGCGTGCAGCGGGGACGGGGTCGGGGGGCCTGCGTGACGCGGCCCTCCGGTCACTCCCGCATCGGTACCGCCTCGACCGGCTTCTGCGCGCTGACGTCGCGCCAGCGCCAGGCCACGCCGGACAGGTCGGCCTCGGCCGTGGAACGCAGCAGCACCCGCTCGACGTCGCCGACGGCCACCAGCTCGCTGGTGACCAGGTTCCAGCCGGGCCGCAGGTAGAGGTCGACCTGCAGCGCGGTGGGCGCCTCTAGG
>Ga0114946_10002966_pt1 | contig 11588 bp, 10 predicted proteins | sample WalLakDeSediment_FD_88676 | JGI IMG/M metagenome (GOLD analysis project Ga0114946, IMG submission 88676) | Lake sediment microbial communities from Walker lake, Nevada to study Microbial Dark Matter (Phase II) - Walker Lake 11/02/13 Deep Sediment | ecosystem: Environmental > Aquatic >...
ATCAGGGTCTTTCATCCCAACAGCTTTTTCGATGATCCCTTGCGCATCATCAGGGCAATCCGCTTTGAACAACGCTATGCCTTTGCCATAGAAAGTCAGACCCTTTCCTACCTGATCGAGGCGATTAGGGCAGAAACTCTGGCCCTTGTTGATCAGCAGCGTCTGGCCCGCGAAGTGAACAATATTTATCTGGAGCCTCATCCGAACAGAGTGCTGGAGCGGTTGCAGGATCTGGGCGTGGGTTTTTAGCGCGGAGCAGACAGTGCAGACAATTGCGCTCCGTGCCTAAATGCAGCCGGACGGTTTGGAATCTTGAGTTTGGTTTGATATAATTAGAAAGTTATTAATCTGAGCCTGGAAAATAGCGGTAAATTCTTAAGAAAAGAAGGTTCAGGTTTAATCTTGAAGGAGGTATTTTTATGTTGGGATTAGATCCCATTGTTATAGCGTTGCGGATTCCGGCCCTATTGATTGCCATCACCTTTCACGAATTTGCCCATGCCCGCATGGCTTACTATTTCGGCGATAACACTGCCCAAAAACAGGGTAGGATGAATTTGAACCCGCTCAGCCATCTCGACCCGATCGGCACAATCATGATTTTGCTGGTTGGTTTCGGCTGGGCGAAGCCTGTACCGATCAATCCTTACAATTTTAACCAGTACCGGAAAGGATTACGATGGGTTTCCTTTGCCGGGCCGATGGTAAACTTTATACTCGGATTTTTAAGCCTGCTCTTTTTTACCGTTCTGATCAGCAGGGGTGTTACGAGCGGCCTTTTTTTGCAGTTTGTAATGGTGTTGACTCAGCTAAACATTTTGCTGGGCATCTTTAATTTAATTCCCATTCCGCCCCTTGACGGCTCAAAAATACTGATGTCCCTTCTGCCCGATGCTTATCTCGGTCACTACCGGACCATAGAACAGTACGCGCCGTTGATTCTCTTACTTTTAATTATTACCAGGGCCCTTGGGGTGATTATTTTTCCACTTTTCAACCTGGTTCTTACTCTTTTTTCAACCATTATCGGTTTTATTCCCGGGTTATAAAAATCCGTTGTTGATCTAGATCATGTTAAAGCTTTTGAGGAGGAATAAAGGCAGTGAATAAAAAAACGGTCTTTTCAGGCATTCAGGCCTCAGGTCATCTGCACCTGGGCAACTATTTAGGGGCGATTCGCAACTGGAAAGCGATGCAGGAAGAATACATCAATTATTTTTGTGTCGTGGACCTGCATACCATTACGGTGCCCCAGGATCCCATCGAACTGAAAAATAACATCCGCGAAGTGGCAGGGCTCTTAATTGCCGCCGGTCTCGATGAAGCGCACTCCGTAGTTTTCGTCCAGTCAAAGGTCAGGGCTCATTCTGAACTGGCCTGGATTTTAAATTGTGTCACCCCGATGGGGTGGCTGCACCGCATGACCCAGTTCAAGGAAAAGTCGGAAAAACAAAAAGAGGAAGTAAGCGTAGGCCTCTTTGCTTACCCCGTTTTGCAGGCTGCTGATATACTCCTGTACGATGCCCACCTGGTTCCGGTTGGTGCAGACCAGAAGCAGCATGTGGAGCTCTGTCGCGACATCGCACAGCGTTTTAACCATCGCTACGGCGAAGTATTTGTTTTGCCTGATGCCTTAATCCCTCCCGTGGGTGGACGGGTGATGGGTTTAATCAACCCTGAGAAGAAGATGAGCAAAAGCGAAGAGAAGCAGGAAGATTCGATCTTTCTACTTGATACCCCCGATCAGATCCGCTCCAAGATTAAGAGGGCAACCACTGATTCACAAAAAGAAATTGTTTTTGATGAGCAGAGACCGGGGATCTATAACCTGCTTACCATTTACCAGCTTCTAACGGGTGATAAACGTGAGCAGATTGAAGCTCATTTTGAAGGAAAGAACTATAAGGTTTTGAAAGAAGATCTGGCCGAAGTGGTAATCGAAAGCTTGCGTCCACTCCAGGAGAAATATGCCTCACTTACCGGCGACAATAATTATCTCGATCAACTCCTCAGCCGCGGTGCTGAGAGGGCTGAGGCCCAGGCTGAAGCCAAGATCCACCAGGTTTCCGAGGCAATGGGCTTAAAATAGCTTCGAAGATTGTTAGGGGAAATTTATGGCAATAGAGCAGGCTGAGTACAGAATAAAACTGCCTACCTTTGAAGGGCCATTTGACCTTCTCTTTCATCTGATCAAGAAAGCAGAGGTAGATATCTGGTCGATTTCAATTGCCGATATTACCGATCAGTATTTAGCCTATTTGCAGTCAATGCAAGAGCTTAACTTAGATATCGCCAGCGAATTTCTGGTGATGGCGGCAACCCTGCTGCGCTTGAAATCAAAACTGCTGCTGCCAAAACCGGCTAAAGAGGCAGAGCAGGAAGAAGAGGAAGATCTCTTTGAGATTCACAGTGCCGAAGAGCTCTTTCAAAGGCTTGAGGAATATCGGTTCTTCAAGGAAGTAGCTAAGTACTTGGAGAGCCGGGAGGACGAGCAGCGGAAAATCTATCTCCGTTCCACGGGCGGGCAAAAAGTAATGGTTTTTACCCAGCAGGATTCCGTTTATACGATCTGGGAAGGCGCTGATCATCTTAGTGATATCATGAATCGTTTCGCTGAGGTGACCACGGCTGATCAGTACATGCCTATGTTTAATATGGTGGAAGACTTTATCGTTACCGAAAAGGCAGCATATATAGCAGGGATTCTCGACCGCAGCAAAAAGCCGCAGCCGATGGAGAAGTTTATCACCGGCAGTGGTATTTGGGATCTGATCATCACCTTTATTGCCCTGCTGGAAATGACCCGGCAGAAGAAAATAATTTTACTGCAGGAGAAGCTCTTTGGGCCGATCTTTGTAGTTTTACGTGAAGACGATCAGGAAAAGGACACAGAAGATGGACAGAGCTGAACAAAAAAGGGTAATCGAAGCGGTGCTGTTTTTAACGGAAGAACCCTTAAAGGCTGATCGAATTGCTGCTGTTCTTGCTACTTCGCTAGGTGAAGCTGAAAACTTAATGCAAGAGCTAAAAATTGATCTCGCGGCAGCCAACCGGGGTATTCAGATTGTTGAGACTGCTACCGGTTTTCAGATGGGTACAGTCCCTGAGCTTGCTCCTTATTTAGAAAGGGCTTTCAGTGAAGATGTGTCTAGCAACCTCTCGACTGCAGCCCTGGAAGCTTTGGCGATCATCGCTTATAAACAGCCAGTAACCAGGATTGAAATTGAGTCGATTCGCGGAGTACGAAGCGAACATGTTCTCGAGAATTTGCTGAAAAGAAAATTAATCAAAATCAGTGGCCGCAAAGAGGGGCCAGGCCGGCCGCTACTCTATGGCACCACTGCCGACTTTCTTAAATATTTTGGTCTGAAAGAACTTGCCGATTTGCCGCCGCTTGAAGTTGAATATGATGCTCTGGCGGAAGCTGATGTTGAAGCTAACTCAGACCAACCATCCAGTGCCGAAGAAAATCAGTCGGCTGTGGTAACTGCCGCAGAACCTTCAGCGGACGGGAGTTAAGAACGATGCGTTTGGCAAAATACCTGGCGCAAGCGGGCGTCGCTTCGAGAAGAGCGGCGGAAGAAATGATTAAAGAGGGCCGGGTAAAAGTAAACGGCCTGATCGAGCTAAAGCCGCAAACTTCGGTATCCGATGAAGATATCATTACAGTTAACGGCGAGAGAATCAAGCTGCAGGAGGTTAAATTATATCTTTTGCTGAACAAGCCGCCAGGCTACATCTCCACCGTTCGCGATACTCATAACCGGCCAACCGTATTAAATCTGCTAAAAGATAAGCAAGACCGTCTCTACCCGGTAGGTAGATTGGACGTGGACACCAGCGGGGTACTGCTCTTAACCAATGATGGGAAACTTGCTCACCGGCTCACCCACCCCCGGTATGGGATTAAAAAGATTTACCGGGCCGGAATAAAAGGGGTCCCCGGAAAAAAGGCGCTGGATCAGCTAATAAACGGGGTAGAGATAGACGGTGATTTATGTATTCCTGCCGCCGTAAAACTTTTAAAGACAGACCAGGTGAAGATGCGTTCACAGCTGCAGATCACCTTAACAGAAGGTAAGAAGCGGCAGGTTAAGAAGATGCTTGCCGCAATTAATCATCCTGTCTACGATCTGGAGCGGATCAATTTTGCCGGACTGACAGCTGATTCGCTACCTAAAGGTACCTGCCGTCCCCTGTCAGAAAAAGAGGTTAAGCGACTATATCGTCTGGTTAACCTTTAGGGATTATCCTATTATTATGCTGTTTAGCTTGCAAATTAACGCTGCTAATGAGAGAATAAGAAAGCTGCTTCAGGAAAATCTTCTCGTAAATTACATACAGGATATTTGGAGATTAAAACTTAAAGTGAACAGTATGCAAAAAAACCCGAAAGTGGCGATCGACGGACCGGCCGGAGCCGGAAAAAGCACGGTCGCCCGTGAAATTGCCAAGCGTCTCGGTTTGCAATATTTAGATACAGGGGCTATGTACAGGGCGATTACGCTAAAAATGATCCGTGAAAAAATAGATCTGGATGACATTGAAGCCCTCAGGTCAATCTTGAACCGGACCGTTATCCGCTTGGGGGATCACAAAGAGGTTTATTTGGACGATGAAGATGTAACGGAGGAAATTCGCAAACCCTTCATCAACGAGATGGTTTCCCCGGTATCGGCCCAGTCGGCCGTACGCCGACATCTGGTAGCCCTGCAGCAGCAGATTGCTTCTGAAACAAACGGTATCATCATGGAGGGCAGAGATACCACCTCGGTGGTGCTCCCGGATGCCGATTTTAAATTTTACCTCGATGCTTCACTCGAAGAAAGAACGAGGAGGCGTAACCGGGAACAGCTGGAAAAGGGCATCGCGCTCAGTGCAGAAGAGGTATCAGCGCAGATTGTGAAACGTGATAATATCGACTCACAGCGTAAAGATTCTCCGCTGACCATCGTCCAGGATGCGATTGTAATAGATACTACAAATATGGATTTTGAGGGAGTCGTTATTGAGATAATCAGGATCATTGACACAGGAAAGCAGCTTTTGGAAAACAGGTGAAAATTTGCTCTATTATTTTGCGCGCTTCGTTTTTTTAATTTATCTTAAAGTTTTCTACCGCATAACCATCAACGGCAGGACCAATATCCCCGGTCACAAGCCCTTTATAATCTGTGCCAACCATATCAGCTGGCTTGACCCTCTCTCGGTGGGGGTAGCTCTCCCGGCCTGGTATAGAATTAACTATATGGCCAAAAAGGAGCTTTTCAGCAATTTCATAATGCGCTTTTTACTGATCAGAGCCGGGGCATTTCCCATCAACCGCCAGGAAGCAGATTTGATTGCTGTTAAGAAGTCGTATTCGCTCTTAAAAGAGGGCCATGTTTTGGGACTATTCCCGGAAGGTACGCGCAGCAAAAGCGGCGTTTTGCAGAAAGCCTATAACGGTGCAGCATTGATTGCCGTCCGCAGTGGTGTTCCGATCCTGCCGGTAGCGGTGGAAGGTCCGTATCGCCTGTTTAAACCGATTAAAGTTCATATTGGAAAACAATTTGTCTTGCCACCGCTGGTCTACGAGCAAAAAAATGAAAAAAGAGAGCAACTGGAAGAAATGAGCGATATGATTATGAGTAGTATCAGCCGGTTGCTGACGGAGCAGAAAAATAAGTGAAGGTAATTACGGCAAAAAAAGCAGGATTTTGTTCGGGCGTAAATATGGCTTTCGATCGCTTACTCGAAAAAGCAGCTCAGGAGGGTGAAGGTTCTGTATTAGGTGATTTGGTTCACAACGAACAGGTAGTGGAGTACCTGGCCGAGCAGGCCATCAAAAAAATTGAGCAGCCGGAAGAAGCCAGCGGTTCATATCTGGCGATCAGGACCCATGGCGCTACCCCTCAACTACTGGCTACCCTCGAAGAAATGGAAGACCTGGAAATAATTGATCTGACCTGTCCCCGGGTGAAAAGGGTTCAGGAGATTGCTCGTGAGCTGGCTGGGCGCAATATTAAAGTTGTCATTTTCGGCAATTGCAATCATCCCGAAGTTAAAGGGTTGGTGGGTTGGGCCGGTGCAGATGCAGCGGTGGTGGCAACCCTCGAGGAACTGGAAGAGCTGATCATCGATAAGCCTGCTGCCTTGATTGCCCAGACCACCTGCGATCCTGAACTTTATGGAAAAGCCCAAAAAATATTCCGGGATGCGCATCTTGACGGTATGGTTTATAATACAATCTGTCCGGAAACACGTTTACGGCAGGATGAAGTATTAACAATGGCAGAAAGGGTTGACGCTTTTGTAGTTGTTGGCAGTGCAAGCAGCGCCAACACGATGACCCTTTATGATAGATGCCGGCAGCTGAAACCGGCTTGCCGGGTAAACAGTGCAAGGGAGTTGGATTGGTCTTTTATTGGTCAATTTGAGGTGATCGGAGTTACTGCCGGCGCGTCAACTCCCCCATGGATGATCAAGGAGGTTGTGGAGAGTATGGAGAATGAGAATGTAGAAGTACAGAACGAAGAGCAGTTTAAGTTTGACGAAGAAATCAAGGTAGCCCAGGTTGGTGAGCAGGTTACCGGAAAGGTAGCAAGGGTTACCGATGAAGAAGTGTTTGTCGATATCGGCAGCAAATCAGAGGCTGTTCTCCCTGTCGGCGAAGTGCACCTGGAAGCAGGCAAAACCTTGTCCGATCTTTTTGCTCCTGAGGATGAAATTGAAGTCACCGTTATTGAAGATGACGAGCAGGAAGGGAAAGTGGTCGTTTCACATAAAAGGCTGGCCCGTGATAAAAGGATCAACGAACTGCTGGAGGCTCACGAAAACGGAACGGTTACCGCAGGTGTGGTGAAACAGGTGGTTAATGCCGGGCTGGTTCTAGATCTCGGGGCCGGGGTGGAAGGGTTCATGCCGGGATCCCTGGTCGATACCAGCTACATCCAGGACTTCGCTGTTTTTAAAGATCAGCCGCTGGAATTTAAAATTATCGAATTCGACCGCGATAAAGCAAAGCTGATTCTTAACCGCAAGACAATCATGGCAGATGTTGAAGCTAAAAAGAAAGTGGAAACCCTGCAAGCGATTAAAGTGGGATCCGTAATCAGCGGCACTGTTAAGCGACTGACTAATTTTGGCGCTTTTGTCGATATCGGCGGGATCGACGGCCTGGTCCATGTATCAGAAATATCCTGGGAGCGCGTCAATCACCCCGGTGAAGTCTTGAAAGTTGGAGAACAGCTGGAGGTTGAAGTACTCGAAGTAATCCCGGAAAAAGAACGGATTAGCCTCAGTATTCGTAAAACCTTACCCGATCCGTGGCTGAAATTGGTCGAAGGTTTGGAAAGTGGCCAGATAGTTACCGGCAAGGTGACCAGGTTGACCAATTTTGGCGCTTTCATCGAAATCAAATCGGGCCTGGAGGGGCTAGCTCATATATCACAGTTGGCAGATTTCCATGTCAAGCATCCTTCCGAAGTACTGCAGGAAAAAGATGAGATAGAGGTTAAGATTTTAGAGATCAAACCTAAGAATAAACGAATCAGTCTCAGTGTTACCGAAGCCGGCGGTGCTGCCTATAACGTCAATACTGCCGTTGCAAATGGCTCAGACAATGGAAATGTTACCCTGGGCGATCTTTTCGGCGACCTTTTTGATAATAGCGTTCAGGCCTCCGACGAAGAAAAAACTGAAGTGGAAGCAAAAGCTGAAGAAGTGGAAGCTAAGCCTAAAAAAGCTAAAGCTAAAGTTAAAGCTGAAGAAGTAGAAGCTAAACCTGAAGAAGCTAAGCCTATAAAAGTGAAAGCTAAAGCTAAAGCAAAACCTGAAGAAGTAGAAGCTAAGCCTAAAAAAGTGAAAGCTAAAGCAAAAGCTGAAGAAGTAGAAGCAAAACCTGAAGAAGTAGAAGCAAAACCTGAAGAAGCAGAAGCAAAACCTGAAGAAGTGGAAGCTGAAGGCGGCCAGGAATAAATGTCCAGGTTTAAAAGAAAGAACGAGCATCTGCTGATTGCCGCGCGGGCAAAACCGGAGCGGGCTGATTTTACAGAGATCAGTTTTGTTCATGACTGCTTGCCTGAACTTGACCTGGGGCAGATCAGTTTAGAAACAGATTATTTGGGGCGAACTCACCGTTCGCCTTTTTTCATTAATGCTATCACCGGCGGTACAGGCCTGGCCCGGGCCATTAACGCCAGCCTGGCTGCAGTTGCCGGGCAGCTATCTTTGCCTATGGCCGTAGGGTCGCAGCTGGTGGCTCTCAAAAACCCGGCCTGCCGGGATAGCTTTACCGTTGTCAGGGAATTTAACCCCCATGGTCAGATCTGGGCCAATATTGGTTCTTACGCTACCGTGGAAATGGCTTTGCAGGCGATCGAGATGGTCAGGGCAGACGCCCTGCAGATTCATTTAAACGTTGCCCAGGAACTGGCCATGAATGAAGGCGAATGTACTTTTGCCGGGGCTCTTGAGCGGATCAAAGAAATTGTCCAAAAAGCAGGCGTGCCGGTAATTGTCAAGGAGGTAGGCTTTGGAATGGCGGCTGAAGCGGTTGCCAAACTTACTGCAGTCGGAGTAAAGGCCCTCGACTGTGGCGGGCGAGGTGGTACTGATTTTTTGAAGATCGAAGCTATCCGCCATGGTCAAGTGCGCCCCAATCGAATAAAAACCTGGGGCATTCCCAGTGCGATTAGCCTGGTTGAAACTCTGAAAACTGCAGATTTCAGAACAGAAGTCTTTGCCGGGGGAGGAATCTGGGACGCTACGGATCTGGCTAAAGCTCTTATCCTGGGCGCCAGGGCTGTTGGTATGGCCGGGTTGCCGCTTTACTATTTGTTGCGCAAAGGGCGTGGTGCCCTGGTGCGTAAGCTTGAGTCTATTGAGCAAGAATTAAAAGCAGTAATGCTCAGTATCGGCGCCGGAAGCATCAGGCAGCTGGCAGAGAAGCCGCTGGTGATCAGCGGATACACGGCCGAGTGGTTGGAAAGGCGGGGCTTCGATCCAGATGATTATGCCCGCCGTTCATTAAAAGCACCGGGAGAGAAGGATAACGATGCCTGATCAACAGCCGGAAAAAGGACATTGGATTGATTACGTGACACCTGGTTCACCGGCTGCCAGGGCCGGCATCAAGGCTGGCTGGAAACTGCTCCGCATTGACAATCAAAAAATTGGCGACCTGATCGATTACAGGATCCTTGAAGCTGATGATCTGCTCTCCCTTTTGTTGATGCAGGATGACGGAAAAATGAAAAGAATTAAGATCACTAAATCTGCAGGCAGCAGCTTAGGCCTGCGCTTCAATCCGCTGACTATCGATCGGTTGCAGAGCTGTCCCAACCAATGCCTCTTTTGTTTTGTTGATCAAAACCCGCAGGGGCTGCGCAGGGCTTTATACGTTAAAGATGATGATTACCGGCTTTCATTCTTATACGGAAATTTTATAACCCTAAACAGGGTCAGGGAAGGCGATCTTAAGCGAATCATCAGGCTGCAGATGAGCCCGCTCTATGTTTCGGTCCATACCACTAACCCCGAACTGAGAATGCAGATGATGGGTTCGAAACTGGCAAGAAGAGGGCTCGCTAACCTAAAGCAGCTTGTCCGGGCCGGAATAAAAATACATTGCCAGTTGGTGCTTTGCCCTGATCTTAATACAGGCGCTGCACTAAAAAGATCCATCGCAGATCTGGCTGGCTTGGGTGAAAATATTTTAAGTGTGGCTTTGGTGCCCGTTGGCTTGACCAGGCACCGCTGCGAAAATTCCACCCTCAGAGGTTTCACGGCAGATGAAGCTCTCCAGCTGGTTGAACAAATGCAAGTTTTACAGCAAAAATTTATAGGCGACCGCGCTAGCCACTTTGTATTTTTGGCTGACGAATTTTATAACCTTGCTTCCCTGGCTTATCCACCCGCAACTGCCTATGAAGGATACCCACAGTTGGAAAACGGGGTGGGTCTGGCAAGGCTGTTTCTGGAAGAGCTGGAACAGCTGGAAACAATACTCCCGCAGCTTGATCTCTCCGGCCGGGAGCTGCGCATAACTATTGTTACCGGTAAAGCTGCTAGATCTATATTAGAACAGTTAGTAACCAAACTAAGGCAAGTTGAGGGCCTTTCAGTCAAACTGGTAGTTGCTGAGAATCACTTTTTCGGAAAAGAAGTAACCGTCTCCGGGCTGCTCACCGGCAGTGATTTACTGAAAAGCATGCAAAATGAAGAAAAGGGAGATCTGGTTTTTATCGCGAATAACCTCTTACGTGAAGGCGGCGATCTCTTCTTGGATAATTTAAGTATAAAAGAAGTCGAAACCAGTTTAAAGGTTCCACTTAAAGTAGTAAACGGTCCACTTGAGCTTATTGAAGCCTTAAGCGGTTACCTGGCCTGTAACCCCGGGTCAGGACCAGAAGGAGAACAGCTATGAATAATGTTGTAGCCATAGTTGGCAGACCAAATGTAGGTAAGTCAACCCTTTTTAACCGTCTGACCATAGCCCGGACGGCTATTGAAGAAAAAATGCCCGGTGTTACCAGGGATCGACTCTACGGAACTGCTGAATGGAGCGGGCGAGAGCTGGTCATTATTGATACCGGTGGTGTAACCTTCGGTAATGAAGACAGCATTTCCGTCCTGGTCAGGGGGCAGGTTGAGCTTGCCGTAGTTGAAGCTAATCTGATTATCTTTCTGCTCGACGGTCGGGAAGGCTTAACGGCGCTTGATGAGGAGATCGGCCTGATGCTCAGGCGCAGTAATAAACAGGTTATTCCGGTGGTCAACAAAATTGATAATTTTGAACAAGAAGCCAGTAAATATGGGTTTTACAACCTGGGCTTTGGCGATCCTTTAACGATTTCTGCTGTTCACGGGAAGGGCGGTGGAGAGCTATTGGACCTGATTTTAAGCTTACTTCCTCCGGTCACGAAAAAAGAAGATGAGAACTACAGACCTGAAACGGTAAAAGTAGCTGTGATCGGCAGGCCTAACGTCGGTAAATCGTCTCTGATTAACAAGGTCCTTGGTGAAGATAGGGTAATTGTCAGCGAGATTCCGGGAACAACCAGGGACGCTATTGATACGTATTTTGAATACGCGGGGCAGCCCTACCTGTTTATTGATACAGCTGGGGTCAGGCGCAAAAGCAAAGTCACAGAATCAGTCGAGTATTACAGCATCCTGCGCTCGCTGAAGGCGGTCCAGAGAGCTGATCTGGCTCTTTTAATGCTTGATGGGGTGGAAGGGGCCACAGAACAGGATCAGCGCCTGGCCGGCTATGTGGATGAGGCTGGGCGAGGCTTGGTCTTAGTTGTTAATAAGTGGGATTTGGCGCGGGGCACTGAGGATGCCCGGGCGGAATATATTGATCTTATCAAGCGTCAGTTCAATTTTGCACCCTATGCGCACCAGGTTTTTCTTTCGGCCCTTACCGGCTGGAAGCTCGATAAGCTTTTTCCCTTGATTCTGCAAACCTGGCAGGAACAGCACAAGCGCATCAGCACCTCGCTTCTAAACGAACTGCTGGAGGATGCTGTGGCGGTGAACCCGCCCCCTACCGTAAAAGGCAAACGGGTCAAGCTGTTTTACATGACTCAGCCGGAGGTTAAACC
>Ga0114946_10002967_pt1 | contig 11586 bp, 9 predicted proteins | sample WalLakDeSediment_FD_88676 | JGI IMG/M metagenome (GOLD analysis project Ga0114946, IMG submission 88676) | Lake sediment microbial communities from Walker lake, Nevada to study Microbial Dark Matter (Phase II) - Walker Lake 11/02/13 Deep Sediment | ecosystem: Environmental > Aquatic > Freshwater...
GGTTGACCGGCGCTGAAGCCTGACCAACCGACTCCCGTCTCGTCCTGCCCCTCGGGGGGGGAGACAGGCTCTCCTCTTGATTGCATCCCTAGCCCGGACAGGGAGGTAAGCCGCTGGATGGACGGGTGTCGCCGTGGGACCTCTGGATGGACGGGTGTCGGTTTGGGACCTCTGGATGGACTGGTGTCGGCGTGGGACCGCTGGAAGAACGGATCTCCTGCCGTCAACGTATCAAAAGGCCCCCTGCAAAAGCGAGGTTGAGCTTCTGATGGCAATTATTGTGGTCAGGGTCTCAACCGACGCGCCGTGCCACCGATCCGTGCTACGTTCTTTGCAATAATTGCCCTTAAGTGAGCAAGCGTGAAATTCCGAGGGGGATTTGATACGTTGACGGTAATTCCGTGGGCTCGATCCACACCGGCCGGCTTCCGATGGGAAGGCCTCGAAACTGACGCCCTGCCCAGGGCCTGCAAGCCTTGGTGAGGAAGAGCGAGAGGGAGCCGTCTTCGGCGTCCTCGCTCGTCTCGGGAGAAGACCTCGGGGGCCCGAATCCGGCCAGACAGGCCCCTCGGCTCGAACCTGCGGTTCGCCTCCGCCTCGAGGCCCAAAGCCAAGCGGCCGGTCCCGCGTGGGACCGGCCGCTTGACAAAGGCGCCGGGCGGAGTCGAACCGCCGAATGGAGGTTTTGCAGACCTCTGCCTTACCACTTGGCTACGGCGCCAAACAAAAAGGGGGCGATGGACGGCTACCGACCTGATCGCCCCCCAAGAGCGGGAAACGGGACTCGAACCCGCGACCCCAACCTTGGCAAGGTTGTGCTCTACCAACTGAGCTATTCCCGCAAGAAACCGGAGGGTAGCACCGAGAGTTACCCGACTCAACTCAGGGCGTTCCCGAACACTCCCCAGGTTATCAATTGGAAGCTAGGAACCGGCCTGGGGGGTGTCAAGCGGGTGTAGATCTGCGAACCGAACGCTTGTCAGGTTGGGCGTTCGCGGCCTGGTGGCTGGTGCGGGGGGCTCGGGGTTTCCGGGCGGTCCTCCCTGAGCCTCCGTCCCGGGAGTTGGACTTCTGCGAGTCCCCGGTTTTCCCGAATCCAGCGGCCCCGTTAGATTTCCATCCGATTCTCGCGGCGGTGGGGGGGAGGCAGGCTTCCCATTCCACCAGGACCCGACCCTCGATTGGCTCTGGAATGCATCGGTCACGCCTTCGGTTTCGTTACCTTGGAATCGCAACCGCCGCAATCGGGTTTGGTTTCGGCATGCTTTCCGGTGGGCTGTCCGCTCAGGAGCTCCCTTGGCTCCAGAAGGGTACCGCCCGCCTGGATTTCGCACCGGCCTTCTGGGCCTGGGATTCCCGCTACGGGGTGGGGCCCGACGGATCCACCAGGATCGAGCCCCTGGGTATGGACCTCACGGCCGATCCCATGGGCAGCACCATGCTCCCACATCTGCGGGACCTGGAGGCGAGCCTACGGGACGCCATAGCCGATCCCGCATATCGGATCAGGCTCGGTCGGAGTCAGGCCATCGTGGACCAGTCTCGCCTGGTCTTTCCCTTCAGGCTGGAAGTGGGTCTCACGGACTGGCTCACGGTGGGGGCTATGGTACCTTTGGTGCGGCCCCGGACCGAGATGACCTTCGCCTTCGACGCCGACTCCCTGTCGGCTGACGTGGGACCCAGCCCCGGAGTGACGAGCCCGGGCGAGGTTTCTCAATTCCTGAATGTGTTTGAGACGGTCCTTTCCCAGGCCAGGAACGTCCAACCCGACGATCCGGCCGTGGCGGCGGCCGAGGCCCTTTTGGACGCCCTCTCACGTGCCTATGCTCACGCCACCTTCTTTCCCGTATCCGGATCGGGAGCGGGGATTCATCTGCAGCAGCGCCTGGAGGAGATCAGGACCGCCTTTGGATCCATGGGCGTGAACGGCCTGCCTGAAGCCGTCCCCATGGCCCAGAGGTACCTGGACGAGGAAGGGTTTCGGGCCTACCTCGCCGGTCAGGCCATCCAGGCAGCTCCCCTCGAGAACTGGACCAGGATCTGGAGCCTGGGCGACGTAGAGCTGAGCGCGTCCCTGCGGCTCCTTCACGGGGGATTCGCTCGGGATTCCCTCGGGGAACCGTCCCGTTTCCGCTACCAGGTAGGAGCAGGCATGCTCGTCCGCCTGGGTACGGGGGCTCAGGCCGACTACAACCGGTTCCTGGACCAGGATGTCGGAGACGGGCAGACGGACCTGGAAGGAAACGTCTTCGGCCTCGTAGAGGTGGGCTCCAGATTCGGGGCCTGGGGCCATTTCAGGTATGGTATCCAGAACGAAGGGGAGGTTATCCGGCGTATCGCGGCACCGGACGAGACGCTGCCCCACCGGGCCCGGCTGGCCTCCCTGTACCGGACCCCCGGGGATTACCGGGAGCTGGACGTCAACCCTCGCGTCTACCTCACCCCCGCCATGTCTTTCGGCGTCCGGTACCGGTATTGGCACAAGGGCGCGGATTCCCACCGGGGACAGCCCCCTTTCTCCGACTCCCCTCCAGCCGGCGTGGAGCCTCCTCCCATGGCGGCACTTCTGGATCGGGAAACGGAACAGACCCTCCAGGAGCTGGGCTTCACGGGTACCTTTTCCAGCGTCGACGCCTACGCGCGGGGCAAGGCATCCATCCCCGTTCACATCCGGGCCAGCTACTTCAGGCCTCTGGCTGGGAGCGGGGGATTGACCCCGAAGGGGAGCCGATTTGAAGCGGGCGTGACCCTCTATCAAGCCATCTGGGGACGTTCTCCCAAGCCGGCGGCTTCCCCCACCGACCCCGGACCGCCGGGCAGGTAGGACTGCTCCCAAGCCGGCGGCTTCCCCCACCGACCCCGGACTGCCGGGCAGGTAGGGCTCGCCCCTCAGGACACCCCCAGCATCTCCCTGGCGTGGTCCCGGGAGGTAGGCGAGTCCGGATCTCCGCCCAGCATACGGGCCACTTCCCGGACGCGGTCTTCGCCCGTCAGTTCCCTGACGCGTGTCGAGGCCAGCCCCCCCACCTCGGCCTTCTCCACCAGGAGTTGGTGCTGGGCCCTGGAGGCCAGCTGGGGGAGGTGGGTGATGACGAACACCTGGTGGTGCCGTGCCACGTCCCGGAGCTTCTCCGCGACCTGGGTAGCCACTTCCCCGCCGATCCCCGCGTCGATCTCGTCGAAGACCAGCGTCGGAACCCGGTCCACACCGGCCAGGATCGTCTTAAGGGCCAGCATGACCCGGGAGAGCTCCCCTCCTGAAGCGATGCGGGACAGGGGACCTGGGTCGAACCCGGGGTTGAGGGAGACCAGGAACTCCACCTGTTCCCCTCCCCCGGGACCGGGGACCGCCTCCGGAGAGAGGGACACCCGAAACTGCCCCTTCCCGAGCCCCAGATCCGGGAAGATCCTCCCCACCTCCCCTTCCAGGCGGCGGGCCGCCTCCTTCCGCCTCTCCGTCAACGCCTGGACCTTCTCCAGGAACCCGGTCTCCACCTGCCGGATCTCCCCCCGCAGGTCTTCGAGATCAAACGACGCCGCATCCAACTCCGAGAGCTCAGCCCTCACCGTGGCCCCCGCCTGGAGGACGTCCTGGACCTCCGGCCCGTACTTCCGCTTGAGACGGAAAAGGACATCCTGTCGGTTTCGGATCTCCTCCAGCCGCCCGGGATCGTCTTCAAGGCCGGATGCGTAGCTTCCGAGCCTCTGACCCGCATCGGAGAGGAGGTGGTACGCCTCCTCCAGGGTACGGAGTGAGCTTTCCAGGGAGGGGTCCACTCCAGCAAGCCGTTCCAGAAGGGTCATCAGGGAAGACACCCGGTCGGACAGGGAGTCATCCCCGGAATAGAGGCGCTCATGGAGTTTCCTGGCTCCAAGGGCCAGCTCCTCCGCGTGCTCCAGGCGGCGGGCCTCCTCCTGGAGAAGCTCCTCCTCCCCAACCTGGAGAGCCGCACCCTCGATCTCTCCCAGTTGGAACCGGAGAAAGTCGGCCCTGTCCTCCAACTCATGAATCCTGGCTTGCTTCTCCTCCAGTTCCAGGCGCTGTTGCGAGAGTTCCCCGTGGATGGCCCGGGTCTCCCGGGCCAGGCCCTCGGCCCCTCCGAAGACGTCCAGAATCCACCGCTGCTCCCGGGGACGGAGAAGGCTTTGGTGCTCGTGCTGGCCGTGGATGTCCACCAGCCGGCCCCCCAGCTCTCCCAGCACCGAAGCCGTGGCGGGAGATCCGTTGACCCAGGCACGGTTCCGCCCCTCCGCCGCCACTTCCCTCCGAAGGAGAAGCAGACCCTCCTCCCTGGGGAAGCCCAGGTCCGCCACCTGATCCTCGAGGCCGGCAAGTCCGCCCACATCGAAGACGGCCTCAACCACCGCTCGGCTCGCCCCTTTGCGAACCACCTGGGAGGAAGCACGCTCCCCCAGGAGGAGGGAGAGAGCCCCCACGATGATGGACTTCCCTGCCCCGGTCTCCCCGGAGAACACGTTGAGGCCAGGCTCCAGTCCAAGAGAGAGATCGTCGATGACGGCGTAGTCCCGGATCCGCAGCTCGATCAGCATGGGCATGAATCTAGGCGCCATGGGCGGGGCGCCTCAATGGGGGGATGTGTCGCGGGAAGATGCGCCGAAGGAGAGAATGCCGAAGGATGACGGGAGCCCGGCAGTCCCGGCTCTATTTCTCGCCGTGGGGACGGATCGCCCAGTTCAGCTTCTGCCGGAGCGTCGAAAAGAAGGTCTGCCCCGGAAAACGCACGAGGTTCACCTTGGCCTCGGCCTGGCGGACCACCACCGATTCCCCCATGGAGAAGTGGGTGCCGGTCTGGCCGTCCACGGTGAGGACCAGCGTCCCGGCCCGATCCAGGGGACGGACGGTAAGCGTCTCTCGAGAGGAGATGACCAGGGGACGGACTGCCAGAGTGTGAGGACAGATGGGTGTGACGATGATGCATGCCATGTCAGGGGCCACGATGGGCCCTCCCGCCGACAGGGAGTAGGCTGTGGAGCCGGTGGGCGTGGAGAGGATGAGCCCGTCCCCGGTGAACCGGCTGATCTCCTCCAGGTGATCCCCGTCCCCTCCCACAAGGAGATCCAGCCTGGTGACGCGGGCCATCCCACCCTTGTGGATGACGAAGTCGTTCAAGGCCAGGTAGCGGTCCCGCTCGAACCCGTCCTCCCCTATGACCCTGGCATCCAGGGTGGATCGGGTGTCCAGGACGTACTCCCCCTGGAACAGCCTCTCCATAGCCTCTTCGATCTCGTTGAGGGTGATGGAGGTCAGGAATCCCATGTGCCCCATGTTGATCCCCAAGACCGGAACCCCTCGTTCCGCCACCAGGCGCGCTCCCCAGAGGAAGGTGCCGTCACCGCCCAGGGTAATCAGCAGATCCACCCCATCCTCCAGGGTTCCTTCGATCTCCAGCTCCAGGGCCTCCCCCGGCATAAGCCGCTCCCGGAACACCACCTCTACGCCATGCTTGTCGAAGACCGCCTTCAAGCGGTCCACCACCGGGGTCAGCCCCTCATGGGCGTTCTGGCCCACCAAACCCACGCGACGGAAGGAGGACCTGGTCCCGGAGTGTGGAGCCATGGTCAGGCTGTCTCCCGATCCCGAACAGGCCCGCCGATGGCCGCCTGGTCGGCAGCCCGGAGTCCCATGAGCTTGCGTACCCTTTCCCCGATCCCCCGAGCATCCAGATCGATCTCCCGGAGCAGTTCGGCCCGGGCGCCATGCTCCATGAAGTGGTCCGGAATCCCAAGGGTTTCCAGCCGGACTCCCTGGGCCTCCTCCATCCCCGCCATCTCCCGGACCAGGAAGGCACCGAAACCGTTCACCACGGCTCCCTCCTCCACCGTCAGGACCTGAGTGTGGGCCGCCAGGACCTGCTTCAGCACAGCGGTATCGAAGGGCTTCAGGAACCGGCAGTTCACCACGGTGAGGTCGATCCCGTCCTGGAAGAGCTCCTCTGCCGCCTTCAGGGCCTCATGCACCATGGTGCCTACGGCCAGGATGGCCAAATCCTTTCCCTCCCGGACAACCTCCCAGCTACCGTAGGCGAGCTCGGGGATCCCGGCCAGGGTGGGAACGGGTCCGGGCACGTTATCCCGGGGCCAGCGGAGGGAAAATGGGCCACCTTCGTGGCGAACGCCGAGTCGAAGCAGTGCCAGGAGCTCCGAGCCGTCCTTGGGGGCCGTGACGGTCATGCCCGGGACGCTCAGCATGTAGTTGATGTCCAGGACTCCGTGGTGGGTGGCGCCGTCGGCTCCAGCCAAACCGGCCCGGTCCATGGCAAAGACCACGGGAAGATTCTGCAGGGCCACGTCGTGGACGATACCGTCGAAGCCCCTCTGGAGGAAAGTGGAGTAGACGGCCACCACGGGACGCATCCCCTCCGTGGCCAGGCCTGCCGCGAAGGTCACGCCGTGGCCTTCGGCGATTCCAACGTCGAAGAACCGATCGGGGTAGGCCTCGGCGAAAAGGTCCGTGCTGGTGCCGTCCCGCATCCCCGCGGTGATGGCCACAACCCTCCGGTCCGATTCCCCAAGCTCCACCAGCCCTCTCCCGAAGACCTTCTGGTAGGCCGGCAGAGACTCGATCTTCCCTCCCGTGGAGGTTCCGGACCCCCTGTCGAAGGGCTTGGCGGCATGCCATTTGAAGGGATCCAACTCGGCTGCATCGTACCCCTTCCCCTTCCGGGTCAGGACATGCACGAGGATGGGCCCCCGCATCTCCTTCACCCCAGCCAGGGTGTCCAACAGCGTGTCCAGGTTGTGCCCCTCAACGGGACCCACATAGCGGAAGCCCAGCTCCTGGAAGAGCATCCCCGGTAGGAAGATGTTCTTCACGCCCTCTTCGACCTTGTAGGCCACGTGCTCCATGATCTCGCCGAGACCCGTGGGAACCCGCTGGAGAAGGCCCTTCACCTCCTGGCGAACCCGGTTGTAGGCGGGGTTCGTGATCATGCTGGTGAGGTACTTGTTCATGGCCCCAACGTTGGGGGCGATGGACATCTCGTTGTCGTTGAGAACGACGATGAAGTCCCGGCCCGTGTGCCCTGCGTTGTTCAGTGCCTCGTAGGCCAGGCCGCAACCCATGGCCCCGTCACCGATGACGGCCACAACCCGGAAGTCTTCTTCCTTCAGATCTCTGGCCACGGCCATGCCCCAGGCCGCTGAGATGGAGGTGGCGGCGTGCCCGGCCCCGAAGGCGTCGTACTCCGACTCGTCCCTCCGACAGAAGGGAGCGAGTCCATCCTTCTGGCGGATGGTGGGCAGGAGATCGTTCCTCCCCGTCAGGATCTTGTGGATGTAGGCCTGGTGGCCCGTATCCCAGACGATCTTGTCCCGGGGCGTCTCGAAGATGTAATGGAGGGCCACTGTGAGCTCCGCGACACCCAAGCTGGCACCGAAATGGCCACCGACCTTGGATACCACGTCGATATGGCGCTCCCGGGCCTCGTTCACCAACTCGTGGAGTTCCTCGCGGGAGAGGCCTCGAAGGTCCTCGGGGTATTTCACGCGGTCGAGGAGGGGCACCTCAACAGTCTCCTTGCTGAAAGAATCCAACCATAAAAGATAGGCAAAAACGGTGGCTACGGCACCCCGGGTGATTCTCCTCTCTATCGGTCCCGCTCCACCACATACCAGGCCAGCGCCTCCAGCTCCGGAGCCTCCAACCCTGCCCCCCGGAGGCCCGACACCGCTTGCTGGACGAGCTCCCGGGCTCTCCTGGAAGCCTCGTCCACCCCGAACAGCGTGACGTAGGTGGACTTGCCCAGCTCGGCGTCCGACGGGTTCTTGCCCAGGGCCTGGGCCGACGACGTGGCGTCGAGAAGGTCGTCGGCGATCTGGAACGCCAGGCCGATGGCCTCGCCGTAACGGTCCAAGGCCTCGAGTTGCTCCGGAGTGGCGGCCCCGGCGATGGCCCCCATCCGGAGGGAGGCCCTGAGGAGGGCTCCCGTCTTGCGGCGGTGGAGGTCGTCAAGCTCCGGCGCCGTGAGGGTCGTATCCTCTCCCAGGAGGTCCAGGAACTGTCCTCCCACCATGCCCCCGCCCCCGGCGGCCCGGGACAACTCCTCCAGCAGGAGCCGGCACCGCTCCTCTGGAAGTCCCATGGCCATGCCTCCCTCCCAGGCCTGGCGGGCGGCCACCGGGATCAAAAGGGCTCCCGCCACCATGGTGGCCCGTTCACCCTCCACGCGGTGGGTGGTGGGCTTGCCCCTCCGCAGGTCGGCGTCGTCCATGCAGGGAAGGTCATCGTGCATGAGAGAGTAGGCGTGGATGAGCTCCAGGGAGACGGCCAGGCCATATACAGCCTCACCGATCCCCCCCACGGCCCGGTACGCGGCCACGCACAGGATGGGTCGAAGACGCTTTCCGGCACTGGTGACCCCGTGGCGGAGCGCCCCGGCCAACTCCGCCGAAACCCGGGGAAGGATACGCTCAAGGGCCTCTTCCAAGGCCGCCTCGGTCCTATCCCTCTCCCGGGACAGGAAGCTCTGCAGATCCACCTGTCCCGCCAAGGGCGTCATGCTCCTCCCTCCTGCAGGGGCGCCGTGTGACGACACGCCCCCTGGAGCCGACCTCCACCCACCGGCCTCACCCTTCCCCGTCCCGGAGGGGAGCGGTCCGGAGCTCGTCGGCTCCTCCCAGGAGCTCCTCCACCCGCAGCTCGGCAGCTGAAAGGGCCGTCTCGGCCTCTCTCACGTGGGTCACACCTTCCTCGAAGAGGGCCAGGGCCTTGTCCAACTCCAGGTCCTCCGCCTCCAGCTGGCCCACGATTTCCTCCAGGCGCCGGAGACGCCCCTCCAGGGTCAACCCCTTCCTGATCGGGTCCGTCACGCTACACCTCGTCTGGTTGGATGTCCCGGGCATCACACCCGATGCGCCCGTCCACCACCCGGAGCTCGAACGGCTCTCCCGGGCTGAAGTCACTCACCCCCCGGAGCACTCTCCCTCCGGGGCCAAGAGGCACGGCGTAACCCCTCCGGAGGGTAGCCAGGGGGGAGAGGGCGTCCATCATGCCGCTGAGGCGCCCCAGGAGGTGCCTGCGAACCTGGATGGCTGACCGCATCGAACGGTGGAGCCCCGCCCGCACCAGCTCCAGATTCCTCTGACGGGGATCCACCAGGGCCCGTCCGCCCCGACGAAGACCCGCTTTGCCGTTCTCCAGCAAACCCCTCCTCCTCTCCACCCCCCTCCGAAGCCCTCTGGCCAGCCTCTCCCCCACTACCTGGAGATGTCGGAGAATCTCCGCCACGTCGGGAGCCACCGCTTCGGCGGCTGCGGAGGGGGTTGGCGCCCTCAGGTCCGCAACCAGATCCGAGATGGTCACATCCACCTCGTGCCCCACGGCGGAGATCACGGGGACCGGGCAGTCCGCCAGCGCCCTGGCCACCGGTTCCTCGTTGAAGGCCCAGAGGTCTTCCCTGCTCCCTCCCCCCCTTGCCACGATGAGGACGTCCGGGAGGCCGGTTCCGGCCAGGATCCTCACGGCCTGGGCGATCTCTTCCGCCGCCCCATCTCCCTGGACCCGTGCACCCCTCACCACGACCCTCAGCCAGGGAGCCCTACGACGCAGTACGGTGAGGATGTCGTGGAGGGCCGCCCCCGTAGTGGAGGTGACCAGGCCTACGCACTGGGGAAGGCGGGGTAAGGGTCGCTTCCGCTCCGGAGCCAGAAGACCTTCCTCCTCCAGCTTCCTGGCGAGGCGGTCGAAGGCCAGCTTCCAGAGCCCCTCACCCTCCTCACCTTCCAGAGCCCGCACCACCAGCTGGTAGTCTCCCCTGGCCTCGTAGAGGGTCAGCTGCCCGTGGGCCCGGACCCGCATGCCCTCGAGGGGATCCGTCGGCAGTCGGGCCGCCTCTCCCCGCCACATGACGCAGCGGAGCTGTGCCGACTCGTCCTTGAGGGTGAAATAGCAGTGACCGGACCCGGCCCGCTTCCAGTTCGCAACCTCTCCGGAGATCCAAAGCGGTGGGAGTGATGCTTCCAGCAACCCCCGCACCGCCCGGTTGGCTTCGGAGACGGTCCAGACCGCCGTTTCCGGGCGGGGAGGGTCGAAGAGGTCCAGGTTCACGAGGTACCCTGTGGAGCCGGATCCGGGCCGGATGCCGGCTACTCCTGGATCCCGGCCTGGCGAACGGCGGCGTCCACGGTATTGGACATAAGCATGGTGATCGTCATGGGTCCCACACCTCCCGGCACGGGGGTGATGGCTCCGGCCACTTCCTTCACCTCGTCGAAGGCCACATCACCCACCAGGCGATACCCCCGCTCCCGGGTGGCATCGTCCACACGGTTCACCCCCACGTCGACCACCACGGCACCGGGCCTCACCATGTCCGCCTTGATGAGCTCAGCCCAGCCGATGGCTACGATGAGGATGTCGGCCAGGCGGGTTACGGCCCCCAGGTCCGGGGTCCGGCTGTGGGCCACGGTGACCGTGGCGTTCCCCCCCTTGGCTTTCCGAAGCAGGAGGGAGGCCATGGGGCGCCCCACGATGTTCGACCGGCCCACCACCACCACGTGCTTCCCCGACGGATCGTTCCCGGAGCGCATGAGCATCTGCACGACCCCGGCGGGGGTGCACGGAGCCAGCACGTCCATCTCCCCGGTGGAGAGCCTACCCACGTTGATGGGGTGGAAGCCGTCCACGTCCTTGGCGGGATCGATGGCCAGGAGAATCTTCGACTCCTGGATGTGCTTGGGGAGGGGCAGCTGGACAAGGATCCCATGGATCTCCGGATCGGCGTTCAAGCCGTCCACGATTCCCAGGAGCTCCGTCTCGGCGATCTCAGCCTCGAGGGTGATCTGTCGGGAGTGGATTCCCATCTCGTGGGCAGCCTTGTTCTTCATGCCCACGTAGCTTTGGCTGGCCGGATCCTCCCCCACGAGAACGGTAGCCAATCCGGGCGTAAGCCCGTGCTTCTCCTTCAACGAAGCAACCCGCTGGGCGGTCTCGGTGCGAATGGAGTCGGCGATTACCTTGCCGGAGATGATCTGGGCGCTCATCGGTCAACCCCTTGTTACGGTCCGGCCCGGGCCATGCGAGAGAGCCCCAGGGGGCGGGTCCCAGGCAAATGTGAAAGGGAAAATAACGCCTTCCGGGGCTCGTGACTCCCCCCGGGAAACCTCGAAGCCAGGACACTGGTTCCCACCACCTCATCCGCTCACTCCCGTTTCGGGGCACACCCGGGCGAGGAGGCAGCCTGCCGGGACACCGCAGCTACGACGCCAGCCCCAGCCACTCCATGCACTCGCTCCGGTCCAGGAACACCCGGGTGAGGCGTTTGCCTCCTTTGACCTCCCGGAGGGTCTGGTACATCCGGGACAATCCCACTCCAAGGACCTGGGACACGAGGATGGCGATCTTGATGGAGGGAGTGCCCGGGTCGGTCGCTGCTGCGGCGGAGGCCACGGCGGACAGGCCGGCGTAGGTCAGGTCCTGAAGGTCTGCCTCCGTGAGATCGAAAAGCTCGTCGTAGTGGGAGAATTCCGGATTTCCGAGGTACTCCCGCACGTACGCCAGGAGATCCTGGTCCGTGACGACTCCCTCGCCCTGGACGAAGATGACCGCTCTGCGCTGATCGACACGCA
>Ga0114946_10002968_pt1 | contig 11581 bp, 11 predicted proteins | sample WalLakDeSediment_FD_88676 | JGI IMG/M metagenome (GOLD analysis project Ga0114946, IMG submission 88676) | Lake sediment microbial communities from Walker lake, Nevada to study Microbial Dark Matter (Phase II) - Walker Lake 11/02/13 Deep Sediment | ecosystem: Environmental > Aquatic >...
CTGTGAGAGGTATTCATGCACTTCGGTGGCCGGCCCACTCCCAAGGATCAATACTGATTTTCCGGAAGCGTCTAATCGATTATTCTGCGCTGAAAGAATTTTTTTTGCCAAATCTTTTCTGTTGCTTATTGCATCAACTGCATGCATGCTATGAAAGTACATATCCCATTTTCTGGATTTTTCATCTTGACTAATATATTTTTGATAAATCTTCTCCATAATAAAGAAATCTCCACTATAACCAAAAGGTTTTGAGAAAGTTAAGCCTATTAAAGTTGAATGATTGAGTATGGGCATGATTACCATTCTTAAATCGTTAATTTGCTGCGGTAACAAAATTTCTGCAATATCAGCAAGTGTCTGAAAATCATCAAAATCCGGACCATTTTTGGCAAAGAACCTGTTAAATACCTTTTCTAATATAACTCTGTTCATCACAAAACACAATTATCTGAATGACAATATCATACAGAACAGGTATAATTATTTGATTCTGTCTTCGATCTCCCTTTTATATTTATCCTCTACAACAATTACAGTCATCTTGTCTGCAATTATTATTTCAGGAAGTTTAACCAAAAAAATCTTTTGAACATTGATCAAATAATCTTTGCTTACCCGGACAAAGGTTTCAGCAGGAAAATAATGTTCAAGTTCAGCCATGGCGGTTTTTGCAATAACAATATCATTCAGCATATGGATAAGGGTTTGGTTATTACCGGATTCGACGAAATAAACCTTCTTAAGGTCGATCTTTTCCAGACCGTCTGATGATTCTATGATCTTAATATCATTTTCATCCTGGACTGCTTGTTTGAAAAACCGGTTAAACTGATCACTGTCCATTTTGTATTTGATATCACTCTCAAACTTAAACCTTGCAACTTCTATGACGGTGTGCAATTCCTTATCGGTAAAAGGTTTGAGGATATATCCATACGGAAGGGAAAGCTTTGCCTTTTCCACTGTGCTGACATCCGCATTGGCCGTTAGGTAAATGATGGGGACATTGTGCTTGTGTTGTATCATTATTGCCGCTTCTATGCCGCTCATCTCTCCCTTCAGGACAATGTCCATCAGAATAATGTCAGGCAGGTTCTTCTCGACCTCAGCAATGGCAGCTTCACCGGAGGCTACTGTGTTTTGAATTTTATAGCCAAGACTTTCAAGGCTTTCTTCAATATCAGCTGCAACGAGGAATTCATCCTCAACTATAAGCACACTGAGCGCTGATTTGTTCACAATTTTCATTTGTCTGTTATCGATTAAACGTGATTTTATATTTTGTGCCTTCATCCAGTTGCATTTCCATCACGGCTTCAATTTGCTGCAATAGCTTCGAAACGATCCGCATACCAAGGGAGCCGGAGTTTTCATCTTTATTTTCATTCTTCATTCCAATACCATTGTCACTGACATACAATGAATAATTCCTGTTGTTCTCAACAGACAGGGCCACAGAAATCACTCCCTGATCAAGTCCTTTGAAAGCATGTTTGAATGAGTTCGATATTAACTCATTAATGATCAGCCCAACCGGAATTCCAATATCAAGGGGAAGAAATACACCGTCGTCCATATCAAATTCAAACCTTATCCTGTCCTGGTTAAAGGCATAGCTTCGGGCAAGGTTTCCTGCAAGGCCTTTTGCGTAATTGGCGAAATTGATGGAGGCCAAGGTCTCATTGCGATATAGGTTCTCATGAATCAGGGCCATAGCCCGGATGCGGTTCTGGCTTTCTCCAAGCACGGTTTTCAATCTTGGATCATCAATGAGCCTTTCCTGCATTTTCAATATACTGGAAATGATCTGCATGTTGTTTTTTACCCGGTGATGGACTTCCTTCAGCAGGACCTCTTTTTCTGCTAGTGATTTTTTAAGGTTTGACTCTGCAACACTTCTTACCAATTCTTTTTCCGCCAGCGCCTTATTCATTAATATTTTGCCTGCAAGCTCCTCAATCAAAACAAAAAGTCTTTTCGGATCAACAGGTTTTACAAGGTATCCGTTAACACCCAGGTTGATGGCCTCCAAAAAATACTCCTTAATGCTGTATGCCGACATAACAATGACCGGAATATCCGGATCGTACATTTTGATCTTTTTGACCATTTCCAGTCCACTCATCTTGGGCATGCTGATATCCGTTATAATCAGATCAGGTTTATGTTTATGGTATTGTTCAATACCTCCAAGCCCGTTTTGAGCTGACAAAAAACGTTGAACGATTTTTGATAAGCGTCTTTCAAACAACACCCTCAGTGGCTCATTGTCCTCCACAAACAATAAGGATATTTGATGTTTGTATTTTTCTTCCATTGGGGATTATAAATTATTCAGGATTTTCGCTGTTCATGTATTTGGCAACAACATCAATAAATTCCCTGATATTAAATGGTTTCGATATGTAGTCCGTACAGCCGGCATCCATGCTTTTTTCCCGGTCACCATCCATGGCATAAGACGTCTGCGCAATGACCGGAATATCCGGCAAGAAACCCCTGATCTGCCTGATAGCTTCAAAGCCATCCATTACCGGCATCCTGATATCCATCAGTATCAGATCGATCGGGTCATGATTTTTACAATACTCCAAAGCCTCCAGTCCATTTTTAACCCAAATCAGATTGACACCTGTTTTATCCAGGGCTTTTTTTATCAATAAAAAATTGGTGGCTACATCCTCCGCAACGAGAATACGCTTGTCCGTCCAGTTATAATCCATACGAATATTTGATTTATGGTTTGATTTTAATTTACACTGACCTTTTTGATACAGCGGAAGGGTAAAGCAAAACACAGAACCCCTGCCAGGTTCGCTTTCTACCCAGATCTCCCCATTATACAATTTTATAAATGCTTTTGATATGGCAAGTCCAAGGCCTGTCCCTTCCAGTTTTGGCACATGATCAATGGTTGCCTGCATAAAGCGCTCAAAAATGACCTTTTGTTGATCATAATCCAGACCAACCCCGGTATCCTTCACATAAAAAACAATATCATTCAAAAACACCTTATATCCAATCTCAACATATCCCTTGTTGGAAAACTTACAGGCATTGCTCATAAGGTTGATCATAATTTGTTTCAGTCGCGTACGATCTGTAAGCAGGATGTCTTCACCATCCATCAAATCATGCAAATACCGCAATTCCAAATCCCCGGAGATTACTTTCTGATCCTGAGAAAACAATTCAACGACCTCACCGATCAGGTCGTTGAGTGAAAATTCACTTACGGCAAGAGATAGCATCCCTGCCTCGATCTTTGAAAGATCAATGATGTCATTAATGAGCGACAACAGATGGTTCCCGTTTTTATTGATCACATCGACGAAATACCTGAGCTCATCTTCATCTTCCGCTTCCAGTAAAAGTTGTGAAAACCCGAGTATTGCATTCATGGGTGTCCGGATTTCGTGACTCATATTGGCCAAAAACGCAGATTTGAGTTTGTCGGACTGTTCTGCCCGCTCCTTGGCCTCAGAAAGCTCTATGGTGCGAATTTCAACTTTGTGCTCCAGGTTTTTATTTGCTTCCTCAACTTGTGCCTTCTGACGGTCAAGCAGATTATTCTGAAAATAATCCCGACGGGAAAAGTATTCAATATGATAAGCTGCAAACATGCCAATAAGATTAGCAGAAATAAAGAAAAAATTATTGTTAATTATCATTTCAGGTAAAGACTCTGAATAAAAAATGGCAATAAGATTGTATATAATAATTGTGATCCAACCCGCCAATGTTGCTATATAAAATCTTAATTTTGCAAAAAAATACCCTGTAATAAAAACCAACATTATACCGCCAAAATAGGTATAATTATCAGGCGCAATCATCAACATTATGCTAATACCTGTGCCTCCAACAACAAACGCAATAAAAATGGTCAATTGCCAAACTCTTCTAAATAACTTAAAAAAAGAAAAAATGAATATTGCTATTTGAAACGGAATAACGACCACGAATCTGATTAAAAAGAAAATATGTTTCTGGTCCGGAACCACGATGATATCAAGCAAATGAAAGACTCCGTATAGACCAGATACCAATAAAAGCATGACACGAACCTGCGCCAGGGAGCTTTCAAAATATCTTTCCCGGTAGTTATGCTCACTGCCGTCCCTGAAATCAAGCGTAAGCGGATGAAGGTTCATATAAATATGACCATCCTTTTCATCCTGTGCCATTACTGTTTCTAAAAGTTTGTTTTTCATGGGCTCACCCGATAATGAATCCAGTCAATGTTCAAACAAAAATAAGATAAAATATGTAACACTGCGGGATTCCCCGGTACTTATACGTACATAAACTCCCACTTGCTCCCCGACTAATAATAGATATTGCAGAAAAGACGGTTCTTTTTCATACCTTTGCCCGATTTGGCACCTCCCCCTGAATAGCATTATGGATACCGGCAGCTTTTTTGATCTGTTTTACACCAACGTTTTAGAAACTTCCTTATTGGAAATTATCGCCGTATTGTTTGGAATCCTGAGTGTATGGTTTGCACGACAGGCAAATTTACTTGTTTACCCAACTGGTATCATAAGTACGGTAATATATGTATATATCTGTTTTCGCTTTCAGTTATTTGCCGATATGGGTATTAACCTGTTCTATACCAGCATGAGCATTTATGGCTGGTATCTGTGGACCCGCAAAGATATGAACAGAAAAGCAAGACCCATTTCATGGAACACACGCTGGCAGCAGCTCACCGGGGTTTTTCTTCTTCCGGTTCTTTATGTTCTGATACTTCTCCTGATATATGCATTCATGAAAAATGACCAGGATGGCTACATGCAAACTTATGTACCCTATGTAGATTCCCTGACCACGTCAATATTCTTGATCGCCATGTGGTTTATGGCAAGGAAAAAGATTGAAAACTGGATTTACTGGATTGCAGGAAACATTGTCTCCATCCCGCTGTATTTTGCCAAAGGCCTTGTGTTTACGAGTTTTCAATTTACCGTTTTCCTCGTACTTGCCATTATGGGTTTAACAAACTGGATTCACCTTTACAAAAGAGATCTGCAACGTACTCCATCAGTGCCACATCAGCATCTGCCCAATGCAGTTTCCTGAGCTGCCGGCAAGGGAACCAGCCAGCTTCCTCATGCTCCTGCAACTTGTGCCCTGTATGGTCAGGACGGCAAATAAACGGTATCAGTTCAATAATAAAATCCGGATACTGGTGCCTGAAAACAGGCAGTCTTTTGATTATGGTCACCATCATTTGCAGTTCTTCACTGAGTTCTCTGAGCAGGCAGGCTTCATCAGATTCTCCGGGCTCGACTTTCCCGCCGGGAAACTCCCATTTCAAGGGCTGATGAGCATGCGGGCCCCGTTGGGCAGCAAATATCCTTTCACGGTGAACAATAACCGCACAAGTTACACGTATAACCGGAAGATGCATGTATGTAATGTTTATTGGGGTCGAGACCGGAAGTAGCTATAAGGGCTTTTGCCTTTTGTTGAAAATGTTCATAGTCCGCCCGACACCCTGCAGTCCGAAACTTATTACCATGTCGCGGCAAGTTGCCAGACTGCTCTCTATAAGCGGCCACTCGTCCTGACCCCACCGGCTAAGAACATACTGTGACTGAAAACCCTTAGGGAAGTCTCCTCCAATGCCAAACCTCAGTCTTGCAAACATATTCGTTCCGAGCACGTCAATAATGTTTTCCAATCCGTTATGGCCTCCCGCACCACCCTTTGCCCTCAGCCGCAGAACACCGGCAGGAAGGGCAAGGTCATCAACGATGACCAATAAGTGGCCCGGGTCAACTTTTTCTTTCTGAAGCCAGTATGACACAGGACGCCCACTCAGGTTCATATAACTGGAGGGCTTTAACAAAACGAAAATTCTTCCCTTGTGCCTTAACTCTGCTATGTCGCCATACCTTGCCGCTTTGAATGCAACGTTATAACTGGCAGCAAGTGTGTCAAGGGCCATGAACCCGATATTATGCCGTGTTTCAGCATATTCAGCACCTATGTTACCTAAACCGGCTATTAGAAACTTCATAAAACTGGCAACAACTGATAAAAAAAGCACAAAGTCAATATTGTGACCTTGTGCCGTTCTAATATCCAGGGCAGTATTATTCTGCAGGTGTTTCTGCCGGCGCCTCCCCTTCGGGGCCTTCAGCTTCTTCCCCTTCTATGGCAGAGGCACCAGTGGCTGCAGCCCTGGTAGACTTAACCATCGCAACAACAGCATGCCCGGGGTCAAGAAAACCAACCCTGTCAACCGTCAACTGCCCGACCTTGACAGATTGCCCGATCTGCAGCTCTGAAATATTTACTTCAATATAATCAGGCAAATCAGAAGGAATTGCCTGTATCAGCAATTTTCTTTGCTTGATGAAAAGTTTACCACCCTGCAGCACGCCCGGGCTGCTGCCTGCAATTCTTACAGGAACCCTGATCTTGACAGGCTTGTCCGGGTAAATCTCAAGAAAATCGGCATGCAATATCATTTCATCAACAGGATGAAACTGAATATCTTGCAAAATAGTATGATAGCTTTTCCCATCAATGTCGAGCTCAACCAGACAGGCTTCAGGTGAATACACTATGTCTTTAAAACTTTTGGCAGGCGTGATAAAATGAACCTGTTCCGCGCCTCCGTACACCACGCATGGCACCAAGCCTTCCCTTCGCAAACGCCTAGCATCTTTTTTCCCTACGTTCTCCCTGAGAGAACCGCTCACAGATACTGTTTTCATTTTTTAAATAAATTGATTATAGAATTAGAAGATAATTTAAAACAGGGTGCAAAGATAATACTTTACCCCAAACACTGAATAAGAATTAAACGAATATTAAACAATTATTATAAAATGGTAGAAAATTCAAAATAGGTACTGATCGATTCATGATAATGAACCCGTCTGATCACATCGGCAAAAAGTTTTGCGCTGGATAACACTTTCACTTTGGGGCACTCCTGTTTAAGGGGAATTGTATCTGTAACGAGCAATTCGTCGAAAACGCTGTTGGCAATCTTTTCATAGGCTTTGTTGCTAAAAACGGGATGGGTGCAAACGGCCCTTACGCTATTTGCCCCGTTGTCGCGCATCATTTGTGCTGCCATAGTTATCGAGCCAGCCGTATCGATAATATCGTCTACCAGAACAACATCTTTACCCTTCACATCACCGATGAGCATCATACGTTCCACCTCATTGATCTTGATTCGCTGCTTGTAACAGATAACCAGTTCACTGTTCACAAACCTGGCATAGGCAGCGGCCCGCCTGGTCCCTCCTGTATCGGGTGAAGCCATTACGAGGTTAGGCAGGTTTAGTGATTTTATATAAGGAACAAATATTGCAGAAGCATACAGGTGATCAACGGGTATATCAAAAAACGCTTGTATCTGGTCGGCATGCAGATCCATTGTGATAAGCCGATTCACGCCTGCGGCAATTAACAAATTTGCCATTAATTTGGCGCCGACAGATACACGAGGTTTGTCTTTTCTGTCCTGACGGGCATAGCCAAAATACGGAATAACTGCAACAATACTCTTAGCAGACGCCCGTCGAGCAGCATCGATCATCAGGAGCAATTCCATTATGTTGTCGGCCGGCGAAAACGTACTCTGAACTATAAAAACCTCATTCCCCCTCAAGGTCTCTTCAAAAGACGGTTGAACTTCACCGTCAGAAAAACGCGCAACAAGTTCTTTGCCAAGAGGAATTCCATATTTATCGGCAATTTTTTGTGCAAGATTCCGGGAAGCTGCTCCGGAAAAGATGTTCACATCAGTAGACATGCTGATTGGTTTTGAAAAGTTGTTTAACCGAACAACGGCAAACAAAAATAAGAATAATATCAAACCGCCCTTGATATAAAGAAGGGTTTTTCTTAAAAATTTTGCGAAACCAAAAGGAATAACTACATTTGCAGGCATTTACACGCGTAATATGTTTGATCTGTCAGGCCCGGGTGGCGGAATTGGTAGACGCGTTGGTCTCAAACACCAATGATAGCAATATCGTGCCGGTTCGATCCCGGCCCCGGGTACTTAAAAGCTGTTGATCTTAGCGATTAAAATATCCTATTTTTTAAAAAAATATCCAGCAAAACAAAGTGAAGGGAGAAGCCTCCTGAGAGGATTCTCCCTTCACCATTTTACCACAAAACCAATCCACAAAATACCAACGGAAAAAAAGTTGGTCAAATAGTTTAATTGTCCTACGCAAAATTAGATAATGCAAACGATTGTCAGGATTTAAAAAAAGTTAATGCTTGTTAAATTGTGTTAAGCGCGTAACTAAATGAGCTTTTACAATTTAAATTTGTGTGGGTGTCACAGTGAACAGGCAGACAAAATCAATTGGTCAAGAGACAATAACGGCCTGTGGTAGTTCTCTAACCCTGTATCATGGTATTTTTTGCACCTGTAAAAAATAAAAATGAAGAGACGGTTCATCATACTTGTAATTATTGCCATTACCTTATCCCTGCTTGGGCTTGTCAGCATCCAACTCTATTGGATCAACAATGCTTTATCTGTTAAAGAGGTGAATTTCGACCGTGGGGTTAGTGAAGCCGCAGGACGAACCATTCAGAAGTTCAACAAACTCATGCTGACCAGAAAAATGCTTTCACAGCGAGAAAAGGGTGAGCAGATGAACGAGTTGTTTTTTATGCTGGATTCATTAAACCAGCTTTACTATCAGCAAATGGTTACGGGCCAATCAAGTCGTTTTCCGCGGGATAGCACGGGCGAGGACACCTCAACCCGGGAAAGTAATTTACAAACCGGCGAATATGATGATGACTTTTTATTTCATTGGTTCGATCCCGCCTACCAGGACAACCAAGGCGTCCTCTACGGCAGCGGAGGCTATTTGCCCAATCAAAGAAACCAACTGCTGGAAGACCCGTTTGCTGCTTTCTTTGAAAGAAGCAGAATGATCAACGACCTCTTCGAGAATATGTTTACCAACAGGTATTCATTTCAGATGTCGGCTGGTGAGAGTGTGAAAATACTTGATTCGCTGCTCTCAAAGGAATTTCTATCAGCGGGCATTAAAACCCAATATGAATTTGGAATCTTCAATCCTGTAATGAACACGTTTTCCGGAGAAAAAACCGGGAAATTCACCCAACAAATGCTGCAAAGCCAGTATTTTTACAGCCTCTTCCCCGAAGACATCTTCCTGAACCCCGACTATTTGTTTTTATACTTTCCCGACCAGAAACAGTATATTCTGTCGCAGATGAACGCCATACTGGCAACTTCTGCCCTGTTCATCATGATCATTATTTCCTCGTTCGCTTTCACCATAATGACCATCATCAGGCAAAAAAAGTTATCTCAGATGAAGACAGACTTCATCAACAACATGACCCACGAGCTGAAAACGCCCATATCAACAATTTCATTGGCTTGCCAGGCCCTGAGTGATCAAGACATTGGCAAGTCAGAATTGTTGTACCAAAATTACATAAGCATGATCAGCGAAGAAAATAAGCGACTGGGCTCCATGACAGAAAAAGTGCTTCAAACAGCGTTGCTGGAAAACGGCAAACTCCGACTTAACGTTTCAGGGCTTGACATTCATGAGGTAATTGACAATGCCGCTCAGAAGATCGGGTTACAGGTAGAGGCCAGGAATGGCAAAATAACCACCAGCCTGAACGCACCATACAGTTTTATCAGGGCCGACAAGGTGCATCTGACGGGTGTTTTCATTAACCTGCTTGATAATGCCAACAAGTATTCTCCGGTGAACCCGCAAATCCATATAACCACTGAAAACTCAAATTATGGAGTGATCATACATGTCGACGATAACGGAATAGGCATCAGCCGCGCAAATCAAAAGAAAATTTTTGATAACTTGTACCGGGTTTCAACAGGTAATGTTCATGACGTGAAAGGTTTTGGGCTGGGACTGAGTTATGTCAAGGCTATTGTCGATAAGCACGGAGGATGGGTTAAGGTTCAAAGTGAACCCAAAAAGGGGTCAAGGTTTTCTGTATTTATCCCATTTGGACTGAATGGTTACCCCTCAAATCAGAATCCCTTCTAAAAAATCTAAAAAAAAAACAACCCACATGGAAAAGCCTAAAATCAAAATTCTTCTTGCCGAAGATGATCCCAATCTTGGAACCATACTGAAAGCATACCTGGAAGCCAAAGGCTTTCCAACCACTTTATGTGCAAACGGTCAAGAAGCATTAGACACCTATCTTAAGGAAAGTTTCAACTTTTGTATCCTTGATGTAATGATGCCGCTCAAAGACGGATTCACGGTCGCCAAAGAAATCAGGCAAGTCGATAAAAAAATACCAATCTTGTTTTTAACGGCCAAAACATTACAGGAAGACATTATCGAAGGACTCAAGATCGGAGGCGACGATTACCTGACCAAGCCATTCAATATGGAAGAGCTGCTCCTGAGAATCAGCGCTATTTACCGAAGGACATACCCCAAAGAAACCGGTGACTCTGAAAAAACTTTTTTTCATATAGGTAAATATTCTTTTGATTTCTCCAGGCAAGTGCTGAAAATTGATGACCACGAACAAAAACTGACATCCAAAGAAGCACAGTTGCTGAAGATGTTGTGCGACAGGACCAACGATGTTTTAGACCGTTCAGACGCACTCAATAAGATCTGGCTTGACGACAATTACTTCAATGCCCGAAGCATGGATGTTTACATTGCGAAACTTCGTAAATACCTGAAAGACGACCAGGATGTGGAGATCCTGAATGTTCACGGACGCGGTTTTAAACTGATAACATCAAGTTAACCCTGTCTGACAATCCTTTGCCGTGTTCATGCTTGCAATCCCCTTGCAGGGGCTGCAAACTCCGGATCCCGGAAACAGGCATGACAAATTGTATAGGGCTAAAGCGGATCAGAAAGATCAAAATCAGCACGAAACACAGTCTCTCCCATATATAGCAACTGATAGGAAAAATTCGTCAGGCCCTCATCCATGACTATATTCCATTGCCTGCCAAGGGTGTCGGTCAACAGTTCGATGGTATATTGATCTGCTGGAAAGGATTGCGCAAAAGCTGTTCCGGCGCCATCGCCATATCCACCGTATAAAGTCAGCTCTTCCGGAGTGCCATCAGGATGCCGGTGATCGTGTCGAAACCTTAACCGGCCATCCTCCAGCAAAAACATCCAGGTGCGCGAATGATCCTCATCCAGGTGAAAAGGAATCAACACACGGTCATTCTCACAAACAGCTACATGCATGACAAAATCCTTGTCCGCCCAGCTTTCCCTTCCCGGTGCCATGTAGGTTTCCCTTCCCCGGAAAGATTTACCACATAGTCCGGAAAGATTCTGGAAAAAACCAAGTTCCTCATCTGTCAGCAAATACATCTCAACGCTTTCGTCAGTAAGTCCGACAGGTTCTTGCCGGTGCCGGTCTGACCGGCCTCCACACGATGCAATCAGTAAAACACTGAATAACAAGATAAAACAAAAATTATTTTTCATTTTGGTTTGAATTTGATGATGATTTCATTGCGAACATACGGTTTTTTATTCAACTTTCCGCGGTTTTATGTGTTTAGGTTTAGGGGATTTAA
>Ga0114946_10002970_pt1 | contig 11574 bp, 5 predicted proteins | sample WalLakDeSediment_FD_88676 | JGI IMG/M metagenome (GOLD analysis project Ga0114946, IMG submission 88676) | Lake sediment microbial communities from Walker lake, Nevada to study Microbial Dark Matter (Phase II) - Walker Lake 11/02/13 Deep Sediment | ecosystem: Environmental > Aquatic > Freshwater...
CGCAACGTGATCCAAGGCCGAGGACACCTCGAGCTCGACGTCGATCGCGAGCAGGTCGCCGGAGCGCACGGCTTGGTCCTCGCCCACGGCGCCCTCGCTGCTCCGGAGGATCCGAGTCAGGCGAATGCCCTCGGCTTTGGCGGGCTTGTCGGTCGCCGTGCTCGCCCATTCGAGGCCGACCCTATAATACATTCGGCCGTGGCCGGCGCGCTCGAGGATCAGCCGATCCTCGCCGGGGCGGGCGCCCTTGGTGAGGGCGAGCAACTCGCTCATCGCGGTGAAGCCATCATCGAAATTGAATTGCCGGCCCTCGACGTGGACCGAAGCGAGCTTGGTGTTGCCGAGCCAGACCCGGCCATCAAAGCGGGGCTCCTCGGCCTCGTAGATGGCGGCGTAGTCGGCCAGAGCCAAGAGCGCGTAGGCGTTCTCTTGGGTGTTGGACCAGCGCCCGCCCCGGCGGGCCTCGAGCAGGCCGCGGGTGAGCTTGGACGCGAGCGGGTGCATGGGATCGACGCGCAACAGCGCCATGAGCACGATTGCGCTGCTGCGGGGGGCCGAATCCCAATACCACGTCCAGCGCTGGGTGAGCTCGACCTTGGCGACGGCCTCGCGCTCATCGACGAGGCTGACTAATTCACGAAGCAGCCCGGGGATCCGCGAATCCTGCGGATCGTTGGCCTGGAGCGCGAGCAGCAAGGTCGCCTGCGAGAACACCGGCAGGCGCTGGCGACGATCGTAGAGCGCGGTCAGAGCCTCGGCGGGGGCCTTGCCGCGCTCGGCTAGGGTCGAGAGGACCAGCGCGATCTCGATGTCTTGGCCCGCGGGCGGGCCGGTCACGGCTTGCCAGCGGGCGACGAGGCCAAGCAGGTAGTCGTCGGCGCGCATGAGCATGGTCGCGGGCACGCTGTAGCCCGCTGCGGCGGCCTGGCCGAGCACCCAGGTGGCGTAGGCGCTGGCGTAGGGCGCGGCCGTGGTCCCGCCGGGCCAGTACGAGAACCCGCCATCGGCCAGCTGCATCGCGTGGAGCCGGGCGACGCCGACGGCGACGTAGCGATCGACGTCGTCGATCCCAAGCGGGTAGTCCTTGGCCAAGCGACCAAGGGGGATCAGCGGGAGCAGCGAGCTCGAGGTCTGCTCGAGGCAGCCGTAGGGGTATTGGACGAGGTAGGCGACGGCGTCCTCGAGCCCGCCGAGCAGGGTCGAACCCACCGATACGCTCAGGCCACCAAACTTCGGATCGGCGTCGGCCGGGAGCGCGAAGGGCAGCTGCGCGGCGCCCTTGTCGGCGTCGGCGAGGCTGCCGTAGACGGCGACGCGCTCGGTCGAGGTCCGCTCGGGCTCGACCGGCAAGGGCAGGCGCAGGCCGTCGCTGATGGTTTGCTTGGGCGACGCCTGGGGGCGCAGCACGGCCCGGAGCTCGAGCTCGGGCGCGCCGGTGGCCAGGGCCCGCACGCGAAACGGCAGGCGCAGCTGGCCGCCGGCGTCGACCTGGGCCTGGGCCTTGGGGCTGTCGAGCAGCTCGAGGATCCCGTCGCTGTCGTGGAGCTGGAGCTCGACCGCGACAGCACCGGCTGGACCCCGGAGGTTGTCGACGATCACACCGATCTCGGCGAGGTCGCCGGGCCGCATGATCCGGGGCATGGCCGCGCGCACGACCAGCGGCCGGGTCACGCGGACGCGGGCGTCGCCCGTGCCGAATCGGGCTTCGACGGCGCCCGCGGCCAGGGGCGAGGACGCGACGGCGGTCAGGCGGAAGGTGGTGAGGTTGTCGGGCAGCTCGCCGCGGAGTTTGGCGACGCCGTGCTCGTCGAGCTTGGCGTCGGCGATGAAGATCGGCGCGCTCTCGAACTTGCTGCGGGCCGGGGGCACACCGCCAGCGCCGGAGCCACCGGACAGGCCCATGCCCGAGCCTGAGCCGTAGCCGCCGCCGCCCCGCCCGTGACCGCTCAGCCCCCAGCCGAGCGCGTCGCCGCTGGCCCAGTTGGGCGTGAACGGGAGCGGGGAGTAGGGATCGGGGCGCGTGACGAAGGGCAGCAGCAAGGCCGCGTGGCTGCTGACGACGTCGAGGCCGGTGTAGAACTGGACCAGGAAGGTCGAGACGAACTCGGGCAAGACCATGGGCGCGAGCGACAACACGGCCTCGTCGACGGCCCACACGCTCACGTGCCCGCGCACGGGCTGGCCGAGCTGATCGCGGACGCGGACCTCGATCGGGAGGCGCTCGCGTGGCTGGGCCTCGGCTGGGGCGATCACGCTGACGGCGAGCTCGCGCGTGTCGCTGGCGAGCTTGACCGAGGTCTGGGCCTGGCGCAGGGCCGGCGTCTGGGTGGCGCTGCCGGGCTCGATCGCAAGGACGTGCAGCTCGGCCCCAGGGACCCACGCGTCGCTGACCTCGAGCGCGATCTCGGCGGCGCCTCGAGCGAGGGTGAAGCTGTGCCGCTGGTGGAGCCCGCCTTTGTTTAGCAACAGCAAGCCGCTGCCCTCGGACCAGGGCGCCTGAACCCGGGCGTGAATGGTCTGGCCGACGATCGGCGCGGGTTGATCGACGGTGACGGTCAGGGCGTTGACCGGCGTGGGTGCCCAGCTCGACGAGGATCCGGCCGGGGGCCGAACATAAAACCCAGCGCGGATCACCGGCGCGTAGCTGCCTTGCTTGGCCGTGATCTCGATCGCGTAGCTGCCGTGCTCGAGCCCGGCGAATGTACAGCTGGCCGCGCCCGCGCTGGACGTCGTGCACGGGGTCAGGGTCTTTGTGCGCTCGCGTTCGCCGGCGTAGCGACGCTCGCCGGCCTCGGTGACGTAGCGCGCCTCGGACCACGACCGGACCAGCTTGACCTCGACATCGGCGACCGTGATCGGGGTCCCGTCAAAGTCGAGGGTCTCGATCTCGACCTCGGCGGAGTCGCCAGCGGCGAGCACCCGGGGGGAGCGGGCCGCGAGGTAAAACGGCGGGTGCACCCAGATCGTCGCCTCGGCGCCGATCTGCTGATCGCTGATGTCGGTGATCGCGACGTTATGGGTGCAGCGCCGGGTCTGGTGGTCGGCGCCGGTTTGGAGCGTGATGTCGTAGTCGAGCCGGCCGGGGGGTTGCCGGGACCCTGCGACCGAGGGTGTCGCCAGGTGATGGCCGTAGCCGCGCCTCGCTCCGTAGTAGCGCCGTCGGGGTGCGACGCTGAAGCCGGGGTCGAGGCCCGGCGGGCGGAAGTTGATCTCGACGCACTCGTCGACCTGGCGGCTCGATTTAATCGGTACGCGACCGCCAAAGTAGTAGCTCGCGTTGACGACGATCGGGGTCGACTCGCCGCCGTGGATGTCGGAGCGCGTGGCCTCGGCGCTGACCTCGAAGGTCGGGACCGGGAAGTCCTTGACCTGCAAGGACGCCGTCGCTTGGCCGCCGAGCAGCGTGGCTTTGAGCTGATAGGCGCCGAGCGCCGCAGCCTCGGGCAGATCGAGGGTCGCCCAGAATTTACCGTGATCCTTGGCCGTGACCGTGGTCTTGGCGACCAGCTCGTCGCGATGATCGCGGAGCTCGAGCAAGACCTGGGTCTTGCTCGGCAGCCGGCGGAGGCCGACGAGCTCGTGGGGCGTGGCGATCGCGGCCCAGCCCATCGCCCGGACCCGCTCGCCGGGCTTGTACAGCGCTCGCTCGGTCATCAACGCGGTCCGGACCGACTCGCCAGCGAGCAGCGCGGAGTCGGCGGGCGCGGGCGCATGCCACAGCGCGGCGATCTCGAGCAGGACCTGATCGTCGCCCTCGCGCACCCGCAGCAGCGCTCCTGCGGCCAACTCCGTCGAGCTCGGCAGGTTCACGAGCCCGGCCGCGTCGGTCTGCCCGAGCGCGCGGCGCTTGCCTCCGGGGCCCTCGATCAGCTCGACCTTGGCCCCCGCCACGGCCGCGCCGTCGCTCAAGCGCGCGACCCGAACCAGGCCGCCGGGCAGCGAGCCGACCGCCGTCACGCCGAGGTCGGTGAGCTGCACGAGCGCGCGCCGAGACGGCGGGGTGGTCCGCCCGCTGGCCTTGGCCACCAACGTCTCGGGGACCACCTCGATGAACACGGCCGCGGGCCCGCCCCCGGTGAATTGGGCGACGTCGAGGGCGTGCGACGACCAGCCAAATTTGCCCGAGTGCCCCAAGATCAGCCGCTGCTCCCGTGCGACCGCGACGGCGCTGGGCCACCCGGTCGTTTGCAGGTCTCGGCCGATCAGGCGCTCATGGGTCGCGTCGTCGAGCAGCGCCACGCGCACCCGCAAGGTCTCGAGGTGGCGGCTCTCGATGCCCAGCTTGGCCCCGAGCCCGACAGCGAAGGTGCCCGTGGCCGCGCGCAGCTCGAGGCTCGGCGGCGGCTCGCTGAACTCGAGCTCGAACAGCCGCTCGCCCACGAGCCGCTGGCCGTGGATGTCGCGGAGCCGGTCATCGACGCGGATCGTGTAGACCTCGCCGCGCTCGAACTCACCCCACAGCATCACCGCTCGATAGCCGTTGCGGATCTCGCTATCGATAGCGAGGGCATCGAAGCCGCGCGGCCTCGGGCTGATGCTCAGGTGCTTGGCCTGGGCCCGGGTGATCGGCTCGGAGAATTCCACGATCACCGGCCCGAGCTCGCAGCCATCGAAGTGCTGGCCCTGGGCGCAGTGGTGACCGAGGGCCTCGACCCCGGCCGCGGTCCGAAACGAATAGACGGTTGGGTAGCCGATCGGGCGCGGCCCCTCGCTGCCGCGCAGCTCGCCGGCGAGGGTCACGACGATCTCGCTAGCGGCCGGCCAGCGGGTGACCGGCGAGATCCGAAAGTTCGGGTAGCGGTGGCCGTAGCCCTCATGATCGGGCTTGACGCGCGTGACCCGGATCTCGACGGGCACCGGATCGCCCCCGTCGGCTTGGGCGGTCGCGCGCAGGTGCCGGCGCAGGCCCGCGAGGGACGGCTCATGATCGCAATCCAAAGCGACCGTGGCCTTCCAGTGCGACTCGCCGCCGCCGCTGTCGTCCTCGACCCACATGCTCGCGCTCGGGGCTTGGGTCGCAAAGCTCCAATGCAGATCGACGTCGAGATCGGGCCCGTCGACCGTAGCGAAGCTGGATTTTAGCCAGACCTCGTACTCGGTCGCGAGCGGCAGCTCGGCCGCGGGCGTGAACACCAGGCGGGTCGGCTCGGCCCAATGCAGCTTGCCCGCGATCGCCGGCTCAATCCGCAACCCCGCTTGCTTGGGGTCGACGCGCCGGTTGTCGCCGAGCGGCACCATCGGCCGGTTGAAGCGGATCTGGATCGCCGAATAGCTCGAGGCCTCGGCGCTCGGGGCGTAGTCGACGACCGCTGGGGCCGGGGCCGGGGCCGGCTGGGGCGGGCCCGCGACCGCCCCATCGAGGGCGAGGCCGGACGCGGCCGGACCCGAGAGCGCGGCCGGGTCGAATGCGGCCAGCATCGTCACGCTGTCGTCGGTGCTCGGCGGACCGTCGCCGAGGGGTTGGGTTCGCGCGCGGCAGCCGAGGGCCATGCACACGAAGGTCAGGAGCAGCAGCGCAAGCACGCGGTATTGGGGGAGCACGGCGGCGAGCGACCTGGGTTTACTTGGAAAGTTCCGGTCCCGGGTGGGCATGCAGGATCCTCTCGGGTTGATCAGATCAGCCCATGCAGCGGGCCACCGGGCCCGGCGAGCGCGTCGACCTCGGCGCTGACCCGCGGATCCTCGACCAAGGGCGGCGCGTGCCAGGGCTTGATCCGCGCGTCGATGATCAGCGGCCCGCGGCAGCCCCAGTGCTTGTGCTCGACGCTCGCGTCGACCCCATGCACGTCGTGGCTCGGGTTGCTGCGCGTGAACGTGACCCATAAAAAATTGCCCAGGGTCCGCGCGGCGAAGCGTGGATCGTCGCAGACCACGATCAGCGCCGTATCCCCGATCCGTGGGCCCTGCTGCGCGAGCGCGTCACTCAAGCGCTCGATGTCCGCGTACGCCTGGGGATCGGCAAAGCTCGGCCCGCCGATCACCAAGACCCCCGGGAGCGCGAGCTCGACCCCGGTAAAGCCCTTGGGCAGCACGAGATCAGCGGGCCGCTCCCGGCCGAGCTCGCGGATCGGCGCTCCGCGGGCGGCGATCACCAGCTTGGATCCGGCGTTGAGCCCGGCGCTCGAATAGTCGAGGGTGTCGATGGTCGTCTTGGTCTGAAAGTGCAGATCCCGGGACCAATCGACGCGGCGCAGCACGTGCTGCAAGAACGCGGCCTCGTCCTCGACCTCGAGGGTCTTATCGTCCTCGCGCGCGACGATTAGCAAGTACTTGGCCAGCGACGCCTGATTGAAGCCGAGGATCGCGTTGGCGATGGTCAGCAGCTCCTGCGGTCGATCGGGCCGGTAGGGGACATAGCGCTCGGACCCAACCGCGAGCAGCAAGGGGTGGACGCCCGCGGCGTCGACGGCGTGCATGGCGTGGAGCCCGGGGATCGAGGCGGGCACCATCGGGCCGGTGAGCTCGTGGATCAGCTTGCCGAAGCTGGTGTCCTCTTGCGGCGGGCGACCGACGACGGTCAGCGGCCAGATCGCGTGCTCGCGGTGGTAGACCGCGTGCACGCGCATGACCGGGAATTCGTGGCGCAGCGAGTAGTAGCCGAGGTGATCGCCGAATGGCCCCTCGGGCTTGGTCGCGCTCGGATCGATGGTGCCGACGATGCAAAAGTCGGCGTCGCAGCTGACGCGAAACCCTTCGTGCTCGCGCAGGCGAAACCGCCGACGGCCGAGCATCCCGGCGAACACCAGCTCGGACAGACCTTCGGGCAGGGGCATGACCGCGGCGAAGGTGTGGGCCGGGGGCCCGCCCACGAAGATGCTCACGCGCAGCGGCTCGCCGCGGCGCGCGGCGGCGCTGTGGTGCACGCCGATGCCCCGGTGGATCTGGTAGTGGAGCCCGACCTCGTCTGGCGCGTAGTCATTGCCCGAGATCTGAATCCGGTACATGCCGAGGTTCGAGCGCAGCGGCCGGGGGTCGGCGGGGTCCTCGGAGTAGACCTGCGGGAGCGTGATAAAAGCCCCGCCGTCGTCGGGCCAGCTGACGATCTGCGGGAGCTGATCGAGGGTCGTCGTGCGCGCCAGGACGGGGGCCCGGTTGAAGCGGGTCTTGGGCAGCGAGCTCAGGCCGGTCAGGGGCAGCCGCCAGAACTTCCACGGGGCCCGGAGCACCGCCGTGGGATCGGCCTTGGCGAGGATCGCCGACTCGACCCGGGCGAGGCTGTCCCGGAACAGGAACCGGCTGCGCGCGAGCGTCCCGTAGAGGTTGCAAAGCGCGGGGAACGGGCTGCCGGCGACGCGCTCGAACAGCACGGCGGGGCCCTGCGCCGCGTACAGCCGGCGCTGAATTTCGGGGATCACCAGCTTCGGATCGAGGGGCTGCGCGACCCGGACCAGCTGGCCGTGGCGCTCGAGGTCACGGACACATTCGTGGAGGCTGCGGTAGCCCAAGGCTCGGGTTCATAGCACGCCCCGGGCGTGGTATGGACGCCGACCATGGTGCCCTCGCGCGTCGCGGTGCTCTCGCTCGCTGTGTCCCTCGTCGCGGGCTGCGGTGACGCCCAAACTCGCGGCCCCAAGCCGGCTCCGGCGGTGACCACCGAGCCGGGCGCGGCCGCGGATGCGGTCGAGACCGGCGGGGGGGGCGAGATGGGCGAGGGGGGCGAGGGGGGCGAGGGGGGCGAGATGGGCGAGATGGGCGAGGGCGAGCCCGAGCCGCCCAAGCCACAGCTGCGCGTGATGGCCCCAGACGGCACGCCGATGCTCCCATGCGACGAGGGCCCGAGCGAGATGGCCTGCATCCCCGGCGGCGCGTTCATCCGCGGCACCGACGAGGGCGCCGAGAACACCCGCCCGCGCGCCGACGTCTGGATTCAGACGTTTTGGATGGACGAGAACGAGGTCACCCACGCCGAGTACAAGGCCTGCGAGGCCGCTCGCCAATGCCCCAAATCGGGCCCGCAATACGTCGATTTCGATCGCCCGCAGCAGCCGATCAACGGGGTCAGTTGGTTCGACGCCAAGGCCTACTGCGAGGCCCAAGGCAAGCGCTTGCCGAGCGAGGCCGAGTGGGAGAAGGCCGCGCGCGGGGTCGACGGGCGCCTGTTCCCCTGGGGCGACGAAGAGGCGACCTGCGAGCTCGCGATCATCAAGGGCAAGGCCGAGGGCCGCGGCTGCGGCCTGAAAAAGCGGGGCGAGAAGCCCGACACCGGGCGGGTCTGGGAGGTCGGCTCGCGCCCGCCCAATCAATTTGGGCTCTACGACATGTCGGGCAATTCATTTGAATGGGTCCACGACTGGTACGCGCGCTCCTACGCCGATTGCGGGGCGGCCTGCGAGGGCGTCAACCCCCGCGGGCCCTGCGACGGCGCCGACGAGTGCCCAGGCTACAAGCATAAGACCGTGCGCGGCGGCAGCTGGTATTGGCCAGCCGAGAACGCCACCACCGTCTATCGCCGGGCCCACGTCCCCAACAATCAGCCCTTTCACCACTTTGGGTTCCGCTGCGCGGCCGATCTCGACCAGGCCAGCCGGATCGTCATGGTCCGCGCCGCGCAAGCCGAGCTCGACGGGGCGACCGCTGGGTAGCTCGCGCTAGCGCTAGCGCTGGCCGAGGTTGGCGTGGAGGATCGATCCGTTTAGCGCCGGGGTCCGCGTGGCGAAGACCACGATGTCGGCGACCTCTTCGGGATCGAGCAAGCGGCCAAACGAGACCATGTCGAGCACGGACTGGGCGAAGCCGGGGACCGCGAGGCCCGGGCCGAGCATCGCCGTGTCGGTGAAGCCCGGGGCCACGCACATCACATGGATCCCGCTACCAAACAGATCCTGGACGGTCGCGCGCATCAGCCCGAGCAAGGCGTGCTTGCTCGTCACGTAGCTCAGGCGCCCGGCGGCGGCCTTCTCCGACATGGTCGAGCCGATGAAGATGATCGACGAGCCGGCGGCCATGCGCGGGATCAGGCCGGCGTTGAGCTCCGCGGGGGTGCTGACGTTGAGCCGCAAGGTCCGCTCGAGCACGTTGAGGTTGAAGGACGTGGCCGAGTCCGTCGGCATCGACGCGGCGTTGTGGATCAAGTGGATCTCGCTCGACGCGGGCAACCGATCGCAGATCTGCTGGGTCACGGCCGCGAGGTTGTTGGGGCTGCCGAGATCGGCGAGCACGCTCTCGACCGTGTCGATCGGGCAACGCCGCCGGGCCAGGCTCAACACCCGATAGTCCAGGTCGGCGAACCGTTCGACGATGGCAAGCCCGATGCCGGCGCTGCCGCCGGTGACGATGATCGTCGGTCGCACGTTCATGCGGGAAGGCTAGCAGGCTGTGGTGAAATCCGTCACGCCGCCTCGCTTGGTCTCTTCCGCCGCGGGCGTTGTCGTCGATCGCACGAATTGGCCCAGAAAGGCGATGATGGGAGATCGTTCGTAGTTGTTATTAAACTGATCCCAGCCGCGTTGACCGCCGTGGTTTGACGCACAGCCCTCACTCGTCGGCGGTGTCGGGCTCGGTCCCACGCGGGAGCTCGAGCGGGAGCACCTGCAAAAACGCGTCGGTGTACTCGTAGCTCGCTCGCTCGATGATCAGCAGGTGCGTGCCGGCGCGCAGCTGCACGTCGAGCGCTTCGCCGCCGTGGATCACGGGGTGCTGTCGACGACCGCTGAGCTTGGGATGCAAGAAATTAACGACCCACCCAGCCGCGCGCTCGCGTCGGGCGTCGACGATGGTCAAGCGGACATCGGCGGGGGCGCGGAGCTCGAAGCTGACCGACCTGGGCTCGTCGAGCTCGAGCCGAAGGCTGCGGTACATGCCCGGCGAGGAGTCGGGCAGGGGGCCGAGGGTCTCAGCGCTGTCGCAGCGCAGCGAGACGTCGTGCCAACGCTTGCCGAGCGCCTCCGGGACGTGCTTGTCGTGGAGCCCAGGATAAAAGCTGCGCGCGCGCCCGAGGTAGTTGGCCTCGATCGCGTCGAAGTCCAAGCCGGTGAAGCGCTTGAACACCTGCTCGAGCTCGGGCGGTCCGGCGGCCGAGACCACGACCGAGGCGATGCCGCGGATCGAGCCGGCGCCGTGCTCGTGGTGGACGTGGCCCATGAACCGGTGCGCGACGACGTAGTCGAGATCGCCGAAGCGGTAGTCGGTCGGCGACAGCCACAGCAGCTCGCCGGGCGAGGGCCGGGTGTCGAGGGCCGCGAGGTCCACGGAGCCGACGCCCGAGTACAGCTCGGCGAGGGCCTCCTCCAAGAAAAAATTGGTGTGGGCCTCGGCGTTGAGCACCGCGTGAACGATCTCGTGATGGACGCTCGTGCCGGACCCGACGATCACGCGGGTCCCGGGGTAGTAGCAGCCGCGCGCCCGAGCGCTGCACCAGTTGTCAAGCCCGTCTGTAATCCAGTAAAACCTGATCCGTTCGTCGAACGGGACCGAGCGAGCGAGCGCGGACTCCACGAAACTCAGATGGTCCTCGAACTGAGCCAAGGTGCCTGCGCAGATCGGGTGGTCGAAGTCCGGCGCGATCTCGAAGCGCCGGGTCTCGTAGGCGACCTCGGGGATGTCTTTGCAGCCCGAGAGCGCCAAGCCCAGGGCGGCCAGCGAGGTCCAGGGTTTTGAGAGGCGCGTCATGGTCGGTCTGCTTGGGGGTGTGGCTGGGGCTCTGGCCAAGCCAGGCGCGTGCGATCGAGCCGATCCCCGATCGCTGGGAGGCCCTCGACCCGCGCCCACCCAACGAGCTCGTGCTCCAAGCTATCACCCTGAGTGACTTCGCCGGCGTCGATTTTGGGTACCGGCGTGGCATCGGCCGGCACTTCAGCCTGGGCGCGCTGCTCGAGTATACCTACCCCAACCCGGGCTACGGCAACCTGCAAGGCTTCGGTCACAGCTTGGAAGGGATCGTCTGGGTCCAGCGACCGTGGACCGGCGTGTACTTCGCAACCACCGTCACGGTCGCCCATCAGTTCCTCTACGCCGTGCCCAAGATCCGGTCGGTCGCGGTCGGGGGCGGCGCGGCGCTCGGGTGGTCCTGGGATCTGCAGCCCTACAACCTCAACGTCGGGTTCTCCGTCGGACTCCGGCGCATGGGCGTCGTCGAGCGCTCCTCGCAGATCTGCACGGTCCCCCGCCAGTGCATCTTGCTCGCCGAAGAGTTTGTCCCGCGGTTTACGCTGACCTTCGGCTATCGCTTCTAATATCGTGTTCTCAATTACGTAATTATAATGAGATAATAGCATCGAGGGCCGCGCAAAACTCTCGCGTGCCATGAAGAATTAGTCGAAAACAGCCATCGATCGGTGATTTTGAGCTTGTGTGGCGCGCGCCACACCCGTAGGGTTGTCACATGTTTGTGAACAGGCTTCCGTTCCTCGGCTTGATCCTCCCCTTAGGCTTGTTGGGTTGTGCCGAGGACCCGCTTGGGGTCGAAGACGACACCGCGACCGGCGGCACCGAAGTCGGCGAGGGCGACACCGGCACCGAAGTCGGCGACGGCGACGGTGACACCGGCGACGGCGACGGCGACACCGGCGACGGCGACGGCGACACCGGCGACGGCGACGGCGACACCGGCGACGGCGACGGCGACACCGGCGGAGA
>Ga0114946_10002971_pt1 | contig 11574 bp, 10 predicted proteins | sample WalLakDeSediment_FD_88676 | JGI IMG/M metagenome (GOLD analysis project Ga0114946, IMG submission 88676) | Lake sediment microbial communities from Walker lake, Nevada to study Microbial Dark Matter (Phase II) - Walker Lake 11/02/13 Deep Sediment | ecosystem: Environmental > Aquatic >...
CCATGGCGAAAAAATCTCCGGCGGCGACCTTCCAGCCTGCGTATTGCGCGGCCAGGCAGGCGGCGATCGGGCGTGCGGACGTCACGGTCACCACGCGGTAGGGACATTCGGGCCAGCAGGCCTCGAGTGGCGTGCCGGCGGCGCTCGCCGCCACTGCGATCTCGCCCAACCCGGCCATCGCGATGCTGGCGAGCGCCATCCCGGCCGGCTCGCTCCCTTGCTCACGCACGCCGCAGTCGATCACGGTCGCGCCGCCGATCGTGTGGCGTTTCACGCCGGCATCTGTCCGGGCCAGCAGCGACAGGGCAAGCCCGTGGGCGGTCGAATTGAGGGACACGGGCAGGGCTCCGGGAAAGACGCCATAATGCGTCGACCGTTCGCCGTCGGCAACGACCGGGCGGAAACCGCCTGAATTTCCCCGGTGCCCTGCCTGCGATGCCCAGTCTGACCGTCGAAAACTACGTCAAGACGATCTGCCAGATCTCCTCCAGCCAGGAGGGCCGCCCGGCGACGACCGGTCAGATCGCCGCCGCCCTCGGGGTGGCGCCCGGCACTGTCACCAGCATGCTCAAGACGCTCGATGCGGCGCGGCTCGCGACGCATCGGCCGTACGAGGGCGTGGCCCTGACGCGAGCCGGCCGCGTGCTCGCGCTGCGAATGATCCGCCGCCACCGGCTCATCGAGCTGTTTTTGATGCGCACGCTGGGGATGTCATGGGACGAGGTGCATGACGAAGCGGAGCACATGGAGCATGCGGTCAGCGACCTGCTCATCGACCGCATCGACGACTTCCTCGACCACCCGGGGGTCGATCCCCATGGCGATCCGATTCCGCGGGGCGATGCCCAGTCGCTGGCCGAGGCGGTGGAGGGGCCGGCCCGCTCGCTCGCCGACTGTGCGGCCGGTGAGCGGTTTCGTCTGGCCCGCGTGCTCAACCAGTCGGCGACGTTTCTCCGCTACCTCACCGAGAGCGGACTCGAACTCAATGCCGTGGGCGCGGTCGAAAAGAATCCGGACGGCGCGGGGTTGATGCGGATTCGGGTCGGCGAACGGAGGCTCTCGCTCGCGCTCGACGCCGCCGGCCAATTGCTCGTGTTTACGGCGCCGGCTTGAACCGGGCGTCCTGGGGATTGCCCCGAGCCAGGACGTAGGCCATGAGGTCGAGCACCTCCCGCTCGTTGAGCTGGTCGAGCAATCCCTTGGGCATGAGCGACTCCGTCGCCGGCACGATCTCCTCGATCTCCGACCGGCTGATCGTTGCGAACTTCGTCGCATCTTCCGGATCGGTCACGATCGTGATCGACTCGGGCGACTCGACGACGATCCGTCCGGTCACGACGCGGCCGTCGGCCGTCTGCACGATGCTCGCCTTGTATTGATCCGAGACGACCTTGCTCGGCTCGACGAGCGCCTCGACGAGATCGGGCAGTTGAAAGCGGCCGCCTGCCTGGGTGAGATCGGGCCCGGTCGCCCCGCCGTCATTCCCGTAGCGGTGGCAGACGATGCAGCGGGCGGCGGCGAACATCGTCTTGCCGTGCTCGAAGTCGCGGCCGACTGCCAAGCCCTCGGCACCCGGCTGGGCCGCGGCGGCCAGCACGTCGGCCACGCTCCAGGGCCGCCCCGGCCCCTCGGGCGCAGGCAGCGGCGGGGGCATCCACGGCTTGCGGATGCCGAGCGTCTCGAGTGCCAGCTTGTCGTTCTCCGTCATGCCGGCCAGCCGCTCGTTCTCGATGTTCGTGAGAAACTTCTGGAAGCTGTTGCCGCCCGCCCACTCGCGTGCCCGGCCGAACCAGGAGAAATAGCCCTTCGTGTCGTCGAGCGACCAGAGATCTTTCTCGTGAATGGTGCGGAGCGCGAATGCGTAGTGGATCTGGAGCAGGTCGCCGCGGTTCTCGAGCGACGCGCGAATCGCCCCTCCGTAGCCCGCGTTGCGGGCGATGAGCTGCCGCAGTTCGTCTTCGTCGGCGGCGAGGTTGGTCAGGCCGGCCGACCCCGTCGGCGCCGCCAGCATGCCCACGAGCTTCGGCACGATGCCCGGGGCACGGACGGCGACCAGGAGACTCGAGAGTTCCCGGTCGAGATCGAAACTTCCCGACGGAAACAGCGGGCCCAGCCGCGCTGCGATCTGGCCGCGGGCTTCGGGCCCGGGCTCTCCCAAGCGGATCAGGGCGAGCTGGTAGGCCCGCACCAGGTCGAGCTTCACGTCGTCGTCGAGCGTGGCCGGATCGATGCTGTCGAGCGCCGCGAGCACCGCCGGCTGCGCGTCGCGGTCGGCCTGCCGAGCCACGGCGATCGCGCCTGCGATGCGGGCCCGTGGATCGGCCGCCGCCAAGGCCGCCGCCTGCCAGTGTTCGAGCGGCTGGTGTTCCAGGGCCACGCGGGCGGCGTAGCGGAGAAACCGGTCGGGACTCGCGAGCGCCGGCAACGCCTGGCGGGCGGCGGCAGCACCCTCGGAACCCGTACCCTCGGAATTCGTCGCGTGCAGCGCCTCGAGATTGTGCCGTAGGCGGCGGGCATCGGCCTGAAGGGCATCACGCGCCTCGGCTGGTGCCTTCGATTCCGGGCCCTGGTAGGTGACGCGATACAGTTCGCTCTGTCCGCCGCGGCCTCCCACCGTGAAGTACATCGCGCCGTCGCGGCCGATCGTGACGTCGGTCAGCGGCAGCGGCGAGCGGGCGACGAATTCCTCTTTCGTCGCCTTGTAGGTGGCACCATCGGGTTCGAGATGGATCGCGTACATCGTGCCGAAGGTCCAGTCGCAGACATACAGAGCCTTCTGGTACTTCGCCGGAAAGTGGCTGCCGTAGCCAAACACGACCCCGACCGGCGATCCCGGGCCGAGATCGACGAGGGCCGGCAGGCTGTCGGGATAGGCCGCGGGCCACTTGCCCGTGCCGCTTCGCCAGCCGAGTTCGCTGCCGCTCGTGGCGTGGTTGACCCGCGTGGGGCGGTACCACGGGGTGCCGAAGTCCCACTCCATGTCGGCGTCATAGACGAAGAGTTCGCCGTCGGCGTTGAAGGCGATGTCGTAGGGATTGCGGTAGCCGGCCGACCACACCTCCCAGGCCTTGCCTTCAGGATCGGTGCTCACGACGTAGCCGCCGGGCGCGAGAATGCCGGCCGCGTGGCCGTTGCCGTCCCACATCCGCGGGAGCACAAGGTCTTCGTCCCAGTTGGCCGGGAGTCGGCTTGTCCCGCCAGCAGCCACTTCGACCCGGCGTTGGCCGTCGGTGCGAATGCCGCCCATCGTCTGCGGCGGCGTGATGTTTGTGACCTCGAAGGGCAGTTTCGTGTGATTTCCGCAGACAATGAACAGCCGCGTTCCGTCGGGGGAAAGCACGATATTGTGCGGTCCGTGCTCGCCGCCGCCCGGAAACGTCCGGATCTTCTCGACCTTGTCGAGCGTGTCGTCGCCGTCGGTATCGGTGGCCCGGTAGAGGCCGCTCCCGGGGCCGCCGTTGCACACGACATACAGGCTGTCGAAGGCCCAGAGCAGCCCTTGGGCCCCGGTCAGGGGAACCGGGATTTTTTCGACGATCGTGTCGCCGGACCCGTCGAGGGGTGCGGGTGAAATGCGGACGAGGCCCTTGTCGCCCTGATCGCTGGCAATGAGCCTGCCTTCGGGATCGGTGGCGAGCGACACCCATGAGCCGAGCTCATCGCGCGGCACCACGAAGAGCCGTTCCACGACGAAGCCCGCGGGGACGGTGAATGGCACCGGGGCATTCGCCGCGCGATCGACGGTATCGGACGCCAGAGGCATCACCTCGGCGGGCTGCGTCCACCGCGCGGGGGCGACTGTGGCTGCGGGGGCAGTCGCGTCGGCTGCCGCGCCGACTCCGCGAGCGAGGCACAAGACGGTGATCGCCAGGGCCACAGTCGTCACTTTCACGATGAACTTCATGAAACGCGCTCCCATACGGCTGATTGTCCGAGGCACTCATCGACCTCGACCCGAAGTGTACCGACGAGCGGTCGGCCCTGCGATGCGAGACTCGTTAGCAATTCGCTGCCGATCCAGCGGGCGATCCACTCAGCGGTCGTGTTCGCTGCCGGCAGCAGCACGCACTCGTCGGCGGGAAACACCCAGCGACGTTCTCGAAATCGCGCAGTCGTTTCGAGGATGCCGGTGGGACCCGTTTCCGTGGTGACGCGGAGGAGCGGATTGTCGGTCGGCAGGAGCATCTTGTGGTCGAGGTGGGCGACGATCGCCGTGACGGCATCGCGGAGGGCGATGAAGTCGACGACCATGCCGTGGGCGTCGGGACGTCCTTCGACATCGACGCCGACGAGCCAGTTGTGGCCGTGCACCGGCTCGCAGAGTTCGTCGGTGAGCGTGATGAAGTGCCCCGCACAAAACACGTGCAAGGCCTTCCGCAGTCGCACTTGGTAGCTGTCTGTGGTCATGGGAATGGGATATGAATTCCATGGGGTTTACGAGTCTGAAGTCACGACATTTCGTGCTAGAAACTGTCAGATCGTGACAGTATCATACACGAATGCAGCGTCTCACTGAAGTAGCGATTGAGCAGTCGCGGGCCGGGGTTTTCACGCGGGCTGAGGTGGCGGCCTGGGTTGGAGGGTCGTCCGATGCCGAGGCGGCGCTCGTGAAGCGGGCGCTCGCGGCCGGCGAAATCATCCGCATCCATCGCGGCCTCTACAGTCTTGGCAGCCGCTATCGAGACCGGCCAATCGACTCCCTGGCGATCGCCCAGAGGATCATGGGGCCCAGTTATGTCAGCCTCGAAACCGCGCTCGCGTTCCACGGCTTGCTGCCCGAGGCGGTGGAGACGGTCACGAGCGTCTGCGCTACGAGAAGCCGCTCGTGTCACACGCCGATCGGCCTGTTCCGTTTCAGTCGCGTTCCCCAGGCCAGGTTGTTCGAAGATGTGAGCCGGGTGCCCAGATCCGACGGGGAGGCGGCATTCATCGCCACACCGCTCAAGGCGCTCGCCGACTACGTCTCAGTGCACCGGGTCGACTGGACAGGCATCGAGCCGCTCGTCGAAAGTCTACGGATCTCGTTCCAGCAACTCGCCGAGATCAAGCCCGAGCAGTGTCGATCCTTGGCGACGAACTATCGCTCCCGCCGAGTGCGGCGGTTTCTCGAGGGATTGAGCCGGGAGGTGCATGCATGTCGGTCGCGCTGATTCAGGAACGGCTCGCGGCCTATGGCTGTACCTCGACCGTCGAGGAAGATCGCGCTGTCCGCGAGATCACGCAGGAAGTCGTCCTGGCGGCACTGGCTCGCACCGACTTTTTTCGCCACGCCGCGTTTCAAGGGGGGACGTGCCTTCGTATTTTGCACGGACTGACTCGGTTCTCGGAGGATCTCGACTTCGCGCTCCGGTCGCCTGACCCCGGGTTTCGCCTTGCTCCCTACCTGCCGATCATCCGCCGGGAGATGGCCGCCTACGGGTATGACATCGAATTCATCGATCGGTCACGTGTCGAGCAGGCAGTCCGAACGGCATTCCTCAAAGACGACTCGCTCGGCGACTTGCTGCAGTTGCGGTATCGGCCGTCCACGGGGCCGGCCCGGATGATTCGTATCAAGCTGGAAGTCGATACGAACCCGCCCGCTGGCGGCACGTGTGAGACGCGGTACATCGATTTCCCGTTCCCTCAGGCGACGGTGGCTCACGACCCGCCCAGCCTGTTTGCTGGCAAACTTCACGCCGTGCTCTGTCGTCGCTATCTCAAAGGACGCGACTGGTTCGATTTCATCTGGTACACAGCCCGACGGACACCCGTGAACTATCAACTTCTGGGATCGGCTGTCGCGCAGAACGGCCCGTGGGCAGGCCGCAGCGATCACGTCGATCGCGAGTGGTGCCTGCGGGCGCTCGAGTCGAAAATTGAGTCGATCGACTGGTCTCGGGCGCGTGAAGACGTGCGTGCGTTCGTGCGGACCGCCGACCTCCCTTCACTCGACGTGTGGTGCCGCGAGTTTTTCTTGGGCCAGGCCTCGAAGCTTGCCGAGTGAACTCCCGTCATGACAACTCGTTCGGTGATCGCTCACGCACCGAGATCCAATGATCGCTTGCTCGCGCTCCAGGCCGTGCCATCAAGCCAGCGTCTCCCTGCGGCGGTCATCTCGTCGATGGGGTTCGCAGAACCGCGTACAGCGCCGCGGCGACGAGGTCGGCGGTCGTGCCCGGATTCAGCCGGCGCGGCGCCCGTAGGAATCGGTCAAACTCCGCGGCTGCACGCCGCCAGCCGCTCCCGGCGGTGAGCACCTCCGCCGCCCGCCGCGACACGTCGACCGCAGTCGCCGCCCCCTGACGACGCGCGATCAGCGAATCGGGCTCGCGGGCCAGTTGCCGCAGAAACGTACGAACGATCGCTGTTTCGAAGTCTGGCCCGGATGCCGCGACAGCCGCAGGGCCAGACGCCGTCTGGCACGCCGCGAGCTCCGCCCGGAGATCCTGCACCGGTCCCGCGAACAGCGGCTCGTAGCCCCGGGCCCAAAGCCGGGCGATCTGGTCGCGGTCGCGAGCCTCGTCCATCGCGGCCAGCAGATCATCCGGAGGCGGACCGCGGAGATCCCACTTCGCTGCCGAGCCGAGCCCGCCGGCCTGGGCCACGCCGATCGCCTCCCACGCGTCGGCCGCGTCGTCCGGCGTGAGCCGCGCGAGCATGCGGGCCACGGCCTCGGCGTTGAGCGGCCCCCCGTCGTCGGCGGCGGCCAGCGGTGCGATGAGCAGGATGATGCCGAGGTTGGCGTTGGAGGGAGTCACCGCCCGTGAGGCCGCGACGGCCGTACGAATCGTGCGGCCCAGCCGCTCGTGCGGTGCGGCCTCGAATGCTCGAGCGGAGGCGACCGCCGCGGCCACGAGATCCGCGTGGCTCAGGTCGGGAAATGCCGCCCCCGGATGCACGTTTCCCGGCTTGGGCGCCGATGCCTCCAGGATGCCGGCCGCCGCCGCGCACCAGCCCCGGCCACCGGGCAGGCACTCGGCCGGCAGCCGCGCGAGGAGCTCCAGCACCGCCGCAGGCAGGAATGACGCATCTGGAGGCGTCGTGTCCTCTCGTTGCATGCCGGTGCCTGGGGGATGTGCCTGCGTGGATGAGAATTTCGCAAGGATCGCGGCGGCGGCCGCGCCGCGCAGCCAGTCGAGAGTACACTCAAGGGTTCAACAGAGGCGAGTCCCCCAGACGCAGGACGAGGCATGGCGACGGTGTCGGACGAGGCGGTGGAGCGGACGATCGGCCCGGAGTGTTTCATCAACCGGGAGTTGAGCTGGCTCGAGTTCAACCTCCGCGTGCTCGAAGAGGCCGAGAATCCCGACAACCCGCTCCTCGAGCGGCTCAAGTTTCTGGCGATTTTTTCGTCGAACCTCGACGAGTTCTTCATGGTCCGGGTGTCGGGGCTGCGGGAGCAGGCCTTCGGCGAAAGCGCTCCGCAGGACTACGCGCCCGATGGGATGACGGCGCTCGAGCAGCTCAAGAGCATCGCCGCCCGCACCCAGGAGCTCGTCGCCCGGCAGTATCGCTGCCTGAAGGAGAGCATCGGTCCGGCGATGGAGGCGGAGGGCTTCCGGCTCCTCCGCTATGCCGACCTCCAGGCGGAGCAGCGGGAGCAGGTCGACCGCTTCTTTCGTGAGCGGGCCCTCCCGATCCTCACGCCGATGGCCGTCGATCCGGCTCATCCCTCGCCGCGCTACCACAACCGGGGGCTCTACCTGGGCGTGATGCTACACCGCGGCGAAGGCCTGGGGCCGAAAAAGATGTTCGCCGTGGTGCAGGTGCCCCAGGTGCTGCCGCGGGTCGTCGCCGTGACCGGGGGCGAGCCCGGCACGCTGCCCTTCGTGCTGCTCGAAGATGTGGTCTCGGCGCGGCTGCCCGAGCTCTTCGGCGGCTTCGATGTCGATTCCTGGACCGCTTTTCGCATCACCCGCGACAGCGACCTCGAGCTGCTCGAGCAGGAGTCGGACGACATGCTCAAGCTCATCGAGGACCGTCTCAAGGCCCGGCAGCGGGGGCAGGCCGTGCGGATTGAGATCGCCTCGAAGGCCGACGACGCGCTCGCCCGGATGATCATCGAGGAGGAGGGGCTGCACGCCGGCGAAGACCGCGACAACGCCTACAGCGAGGTCTACCGGATCGACGGACCGCTCGACCTCACGGCCACCTGGGAGCTCTATCGCCTGCCCGGCTACGAAAAGCTCCGCGACAAGCCGTTTACCCCCCGCGTGCCCCGCGGGCTCGAGCGGCGGGGCCCCGACATCTTCGCGGCGATCGCCCAGCGAGACATCCTCCTCCATCATCCCTTCGACTCGTTCGATCCCGTCGTCGAGTTCGTCACGAGCGCGGCGAACGATCCGCGGGTGCTCGCCATCAAGCAGACGCTCTATCGGACCAGTGGCGACTCGCCGATCTCGCGGGCCCTCATCGCCGCCGCCGAGGCCGGCAAGCACGTGACGGCACTCGTCGAGCTCAAGGCCCGATTCGACGAGGCCAACAACGTGAGCTGGGCGCGACAGATGGAGCGGGCCGGCGTGCATGTCGTGTTCGGGTTCCTCGACCTGAAGACCCACTGCAAGGTGTCGCTCGTCGTGCGGCAGGAAGGACAGCGGCTGCGGCGCTACGTGCATCTGGGCACGGGCAACTACAACCCCACGACGGCGCTGCTCTACACCGACCTCGGGCTGTTCACCGCCGACGAGGCCGTGGCCGAGGATGCCTCGGCCCTCTTTAATCTGCTGACGGGCTATTCGCAGGGGCACGATTGGCAACGGCTCATCGTCGCCCCCAACGATCTCCATCGGCGGACCATCGAATTGATCGACGCTCAGGCCGACCGGGCCCGCTCCGGCCGGCCGTCCCGGATCTTCGCCAAGCTCAACTCGCTCGTCGATCACCATGTGATCGAGGCGCTCTATCGGGCGAGTCAGGCCGGCGTACCGATCGACATCATCGCGCGCGGCATCTGCTCGTTGCGGCCGGGCATTCCGGGCCTGAGCGATTCAATCCGCGTCCGCAGCATCGTCGATCGCTTCCTGGAGCACAGCCGGATGTACGTGTTCGGGCCCGACGAGGAGGCCCAGGTGTTCCTGTCGAGCGCCGACTGGATGCCGCGGAACTTCTTCCGCCGCGTGGAGGTGATGTTTCCGGTGCTGGCTCCCGACCTGGCCGGCCGGATTCTCCGCGAGATCATTCCCGTCTACCTCGCCGACAACACGCGGGCCCGCGTGCTGGGGCCCGACGACGCGTTTCATCTGCTGCATCCCGCCGCCGGCGAACCGGCCCGGCGCTGTCAGGTCGATTTCCTGGAGACGTGACCGGCTCGCAGAGGCCGCGTACACTGAGTGCCGCGGCGTCTCTCTGGCCACCGGGCTGGACTCCCGCAGCACGTTCCCTTGGATCGAGACCTGACTGCATGGCGGAGGATCATTATCAGACGCTGGGTGTGCCACGCACCGCGTCGGCTGAGGACATTCGCAAGGCCTACCGCGAGCTTGCCCGCAAATACCACCCTGATCTCCATCCTGACGACAAGGCCGCTCAGGAGAAGTTCAAGCAGGTGCAGCAGGCCTTCGACGTCTTGAGCGATCCGAGCAAGCGGGAGATGTACGACCGCTACGGCAGTGCCTTCGAGGGCGTCGGCGGCGGCGGGGGTGGCGGCTGGGGAGGCGGTCCGTTTCCGGGGGGCGGTTTTCCGGGAGGCGGTGGGTTTCCCGGAGGAGGTTTTCCTAGCGGAGGCGGCGGGGGTGGTGAGATCGATCTGGAGAGCCTCTTCGGCGGCGCGGGTGGATTTGGCGACATCTTCGGACGCGGCCGGGGCAAGACGACGCGGGGTCGGCGGCGGACGGCCCAGATTCCCGGCGAGGATGTCACCGCGCGGATGTCCGTTCCCTTCAAGCTCGCCATCGACGGGGGCAAGGCCGATGTCCGGATCGACCGCGGAGGAACCGGTGAGACGATCAGCGTGACGATCCCGCAGGGACTTCCCGATGGTGCCCGGATGCGGCTTCGCGGCCAAGGACTGCCGGGCAGCGGCGGCGGTCCGGCCGGTGATCTGCTGCTCGAGGTGTCGGTTGAACCGCACCCCGTGTTTCGGCGGGATGGCGACACGCTCGAACTGACGCTGCCGGTCTCGCTCGTCGAGGCGCTCGGCGGCGCGAAGGTCGACGTGCCGACGCCGTGGGGCACGATCAGCCTGCGAATTCCGCCGGGCACGTCGGGCGGCCGGCGGCTGCGGGCGGCCGGCATGGGCGTGCGGCATGCCAACGGGGCCAAGGGCGATCTGATCGCGGTGGTGCAGATCGCCCTGCCCGCAGGGGACGATGCAGAGGCCCGCGAGCGACTGCTGGAGGCCGCGCGAGGGGCGGAGGCGGGGGCCGCCGATCCGCGTGCGGGCCTGTCGTGGTAGCGGACTTTCCCCGGACGGCGCGGCTGCTGCGGCCTACCGAATTCAAGCGGGTGTACGACCAGCGGCAGAGCGCCGCCCGCGGGCCGCTCGTGCTCTATGCCGCGCCGAATGAGCTGCCCGCGGGTCCGATGCGACTGGGCCTGTCGGTGTCGCGACGGGTGGGCAATGCCGTGGTTCGCAACCGGTGGAAGCGGCGACTCCGGGAGGCGTTTCGCACAGTGCGGCACGCGCTCCCCGCCGGCAATGATTACGTGCTCGTGGTGCGGGGCGGGGAGCCGCCACGGGGGGCCGAGGGCCTGCAGCACGCCGCCGCATCGATCATGGAACTGGCCCGGCGGGTCACGGGCCGCCGCGGCTATGGATCAGGGGTAGCGCGATGAGGGCTCTGGCCGCGGTGTGGCGGACCGCCATGCGCGGTGTCGATCGCGCGGCGACGGTCGTGCTCGTGGCGCTCGTCGTCATCTACAAGTGCACGCTCAGCCCGCTCCTCGGCCGCCACTGTCGGTTCGAGCCCACGTGCAGCACGTACTTCCGGGAGGCGGTGACGAAATATGGGGCGGTGCGTGGCAGCCTCAAGGGGTTGGCCCGCATCGCCCGCTGCCACCCATGGCACCCGGGCGGCCACGATCCGCCGTGAAGCGTGAGATGGTGAAGAACGAAATCGGGAGCTGCGAAACGGTCAGTCTTGCTTCGGCACGAGCTCGAGCAATCGTCCCGGCGAACCCATGATGTTGTAGCCGGCGTCGACGTGGAGGATCTCGCCGGTGATGCCGAACGAATCCCGGGAGAGCAGCCAGGCGCCGGCTTTGCCGACCTCCTCGTGTGTGATGTTGCGGCCCATGGGCGACATGTGCTGGTAGAGCCCGAGCATGTCTTCGACGCCGGCGCCGCGGCCGGCGAGCGTCCGCAGCGGGCCGGCGCTCACGGCGTTCACCCGCACCCCGGCCGGGCCGAGATCGAAGGCCATGTATTTCACGCAGGCGTCGAGCGTCGCCTTGCAGACGCCCATGATGTTGTAGCCGGGCACCACCTTCTCGCCGCCGAAGTAGGTGAGCGTGAGGATCGAGGCGTCGGGGGCGAGAATCGGCCGGGCGAGGCGGCCCACGGCGAGGAGGCTGTAGGCGCTCGTCTCCATGGCGATGCGGAAGCCCTCGCGGCTGCACATCGTGGTCTCGCCCTTGAGATCCTCCATCGGCGCG
>Ga0114946_10002972_pt1 | contig 11571 bp, 10 predicted proteins | sample WalLakDeSediment_FD_88676 | JGI IMG/M metagenome (GOLD analysis project Ga0114946, IMG submission 88676) | Lake sediment microbial communities from Walker lake, Nevada to study Microbial Dark Matter (Phase II) - Walker Lake 11/02/13 Deep Sediment | ecosystem: Environmental > Aquatic >...
CGCAATCAGGTCAGGGAACACGGCCTGGGGGCCCTGAGCAGTCCGGGCAATGATGTATTCGTTCCAGAAAGGAAGCTCCCATTCACGGCCGTCATCTCCGGCCAACGTCAGGGAGCCGGCGTCGAAGCCTCCATAAGTGGACAGCTCCACCCGCACCAGACGGGCGGTGGCCGTCAAGGCCGCCGGACCAAAGAAGGCTCTGGCAGCACTGAGCCTGGCCCCAGGTTCAGTGCTCCTCCCGATGGCATCGCCGAGGGCGATGGCCTGGGCTATGGCCCCCGGAGCCCCGTGATGGGCGACGTGCGCCAGCGGAGCCGGGTTTCGCGCGACGGCCACCAGCCCCCCTGCTCTGATCGAGGCCTCACGCACCAGCCGGCTGCAATCAGCAAGGCTCCCAGACACGACCATGGTCAGTCGGGCCGGACCACCTGCACAGGCCTGAGTGGCACGATACCCGGCCAGCTGGTCAAGGTTGAACGACCCCATCTCTCCCGTGGGATGCGCTCGCCCGTTTCCCGGGCAATCCACCACGGGCAGCCCGGCCCGAGCAGCCTGATACCAGCCGTTGACAGTCGCCAGCCCACCGTTCTCGTTGGTTATCAGCGCGCCTACAGGCCCGCACTGTGCTCTTAGAAGCTCAAAGGCCGTCCAGTAATCGTCAGGCTCAACCCGGCAGCCCTCGCCTGCCGGCGCACCCACCAAAGCCGCCGTTATCACCACCGCGTCTGGCGAGAGGTCGCCCGTACCGGCCAGCCACACCTCGCCCGCCGTGAACGCCGCTTCTACCATAGCGAGCCCCCACGAAGGGTCGCCCCCACCGCCACCACCGAGGACCGCGCCTCCGAGAACTGCGGCGCGTCCGTCAGCGGGGTCAAGCCTACGCATGGTGCCTGACCAAGACCCTTCCTGACAAAGCTCCTGTATGCTCGCCGTCGTGGACGGCAACCCGCCCGTTGACTAGGACCGCCTTGATGCCCACGGGGTACTGGTGCGGGTCGGTGAACGTCGCCTGTTCGGCAACTACGGCGTCATCGAAGACCGTTATGTCCGCAGCCAGGCCCGGTCGCAGCAGGCCCCGGTCGAGCAGCTTCATCCTTGATGCGGGCAACGAGGTCATCTTGCGCAGCGCCTCGGCCAGGGTTAACAGGCGCTCGTCTCGCACGTACTTGCCAAGCACGCGAACGAACGTACCGTAGTTGCGGGGGTGCGGCTTACCGTGCCCCAAGGCACCGTACGGCGCAAGGCAGCTACCGTCGGACCCGATCATCACCAAGGGGTGGCGCATGATCTCGCAGACGTCCTCTTCGCACATGCCAAAGCGCACCTGGCCGACGTATCTGCCGCCGAGCAGAAGGCCAAACACAGCCTCAACCGGTGCCACGCCCCTGGCCTCCGCAATCTGCTGGATGCTTTGCCCCTCCCACTGCTGGTCCTCTGGGACGCTCACGGACGTGATAAACATGTCAGCCCAGCTGCTGCCGCGGGTGGCCATGTTGGCCTCAATCTCGGCGCGAATCTTGGCGCTCGACTCCGGATCGCGCAAGCGCTCGAGCATCTTCTCCTGCCCCCCCTCGTGGGCCCACGCGGGAACGACAGATGAGAGGCCGGTGCTAGAAGCGATGTAAGGGTACTGGTCGGCGGTGACGTCCACTCCCGCGGCCCGCGCCTCTTCCATGCGGGCCAAAGACCGCTTGGGTTGGCCCCAGTTGGGTTTGTCCACCGCCTTGTGATGCGAGATTTGCACACGCACGCCCGACCGGCTCCCCACTTCGATTGACTCTTCGACCGAGTCGAGCAGCCCTTCGGCCTCGTTGCGCATATGTGTCATGTAGAGACCGTCGTACTTGGCGACGATACCGCACAAGGCCGCCAACTCATCGACGTCCGCATAGGAGCTCGGCGGGTAAATCAGACCACTGGAGAAGCCTCGCGCTCCCTGCCGCATCGCTGTGTCCAGCAGTTGCATCATGCTGCCCAGCTCTGCAGCGCCAGGCGGCCGGCGCTCCATGCCCATGACCGCTGAACGGATGAGGGAGTGACCAACGATGGGCACAATATTGACCCCTGCGCCCTCATCGGTGATGGCTTTGGCATACCCAGCGAGGTCGGTCCAAGTCACATCGAGGTCATAGTCGCGCGTCATCTGCGCGATGTTGTCCCTGTTCCGCTCGTTCACCGGGAGCGGGGAACTCCCGCACTGTCCGACAACCTCGGTGGTCACACCTTGACGGACCTTGCTTTCGGCCCGGGGGTTGACGAGAATAGTTAGGTCAGAGTGTGAATGGATATCGATGAATCCAGGGCTCACGGACAAATCGTGGGCGTCGATATTCTCGATGCCGGACGCGTCGCGGAGGTTGCCGATCGCCGCAATCCGGTCGCCGATGACCCCGATGTCGGCGCGAATCCATGGAGCGCCCGTCCCGTCGTAGACCTTGCCTCCCCTGATCAGCACATCAAACATCATCGTCCTCATAGCTCTCCCTTCGGGCTTGGTTTGAGCCGCGCGACCCGGCTGCGGCCAGAACGATCGTGATCTCACCCTTCCAGGCGCGGTTCCGGGTAGACTCGAACAACTCGGCAACGCTGCCGCGCAGCAACTCCTCGTAGGTCTTGGTCAGCTCTCTTGCCAGCAACATCGGCCGATCGGGCCAGCGGGTGGCCATATCGGCCATGGTGCGTGATATGCGGTGCGGCGTTTCGAAGATGACGGCGGTCTCGTCGACTTCGTCAACCCACTGCCAGAACCGCTCGCGCCGGCCGGGTTTCTTGGGCACATAGCCGGCGAAGAGGTACCGCTCGGCGGCGAACCCGGCCACCGACAACGCTGTGGCGACGGCGGACGGGCCCGGCACGGGCACGACCCTGATGCCGGCATCCCAAGCCGCGGCCACCAAGGCGCCGCCCGGGTCGGACACGGCCGGGGTACCGGCATCGGTCACCACCGCGACGTCCGCCCCCCCGCCAAGCACCTCCAATAAGTACCCCAGCCGCTCACGGTAGTTGTGGGCATTAACGCTAACGAGCTGTGGACGCTGGCTGGCTCCGCCGAACAGGAGACCGGCCCGCCTGGTATCCTCGGCTGCTATCAACGCTACTGAGCTCAAGACCTGGGCTGCCCGCGGGCTCAGGTCGGCCAGGTTGCCGATGGGCGTGGCCACCACGTAAAGACGGCCCGCCGCACCGTCAGCCGGGGGCCCTTCTCCGGCGGCGCCGGAGCGGTCACAATGGGCAGGGGCAGGAGGTTTGCTTGCCATCTTCTTCGGTGCTCGTCTGGCCCCTCTTGCATGGGGGCGCCTGCTCCCGGCGGACCGGAGCGTACTGATCGGACTCATAGCGTAGGCAGCACATCAGGCGGCCGCACAGTCCGGAGATCTTGGTCGGGTTGAGCGACAGGTTCTGCTCCTTGGCCATGCGGATCGACACGGGCTGGAAATCGCCAAGGAAGGTTGCGCAGCAGATCGGACGCCCGCAAGGGCCGAGACCGCCAAGCATCTTGGCTTCGTCCCTAACCCCAATCTGCCGGAGCTCGATCCGCGTCTTGAAGGTGGCGGCTAGGTCACGCACCAGCTCCCGGAAGTCCACACGGTTGTCCGCCGTGAAGTAGAACATGAGCTTCTGCCCGTCGAAAGAGTACTCGGCACTGACCAAGGACATCGGCAGCTTGTGCTCGGCAACCTTCGCTGCGCAGGTCACCATGGCGTCTTGCTCCCTCTGGCGATTGGCAGTCAGCTGCTCCTCGTCCCGCGCGGTCGCCGACCGCACGACTTTCTTCAACGGGGCTGAGATCTCCGCATTCGACACCTCGCGATTGGCCATGCATACATCCCCAAACTCGAGGCCCCTTGCGGTTTCGACTATCACCCGGTCGCCAGCCGCGTACTCCTGGCCATCGGGGTCAAAAAAGTACACTTTGCCTGCCGGTCTGAACCGGATGCCAACTACTACAGTCTGCACTGATGTTTAAACTCCTTCATCGTCCAATGATAGCAAGGCCGCTTCCAGCGCCAAGCGTGCTGAGGCATGACTGTCAACGGCTCGGCGCACGGCCTGCAAGAGAACCGCTAGCCGAGCGGCGGCCAATGCTTCGATTGCTCCGAGCTCGTGCCACTCTCCTGGGCCAAATGCCGCTGCGATGTCGCCGCCCCGACCCGCGGCCTTCGCGATGATCCCCTGCAGCGCGGCAGATACGCAGCCAAACCAGATGTTCGCAGCTTCGTTGCCACCGAGCCGGCCTTCATGGCGCGCCACGAGCTCTAATGGCGGCAGACGCCTGGTGCCGATGGCGCCTGCGATGAACTGCACCGCATCGGCGCGGAGGTTCGGCAGGTCGTCTCTTGCGGCAAACGCCTGAGCAGCCACGCTATCGTCGCCCGCCGCTAGCGCTGCAAAGAGCCTGTCGCGTGCGTCACCGCTTGGCGGCTCCAAACTATCAGCAATCGCGCCGCGACCGGCCGCCGGCACCTGAAGGGTGCGGCACCGGGAGAGGACCGTTGGTAGTATACCATCGGTCCGGAGCGCCGTGAGAATCAGCACCGAGCCGCGCGGTGGCTCTTCCAGCGTCTTGAGAAGCGCATTCTGCGCTTCGCGGCTCATCTGGGGCACCCCGTCCAGCACCACGACCCGTCGCCGTCCAACCAATGGGCGCTCAGCCGCCATCGCCAAGCGCGTCTTGACCTCTGAGAGTTTCAGCGTTGGTTGCGCGGCGACCGAAACGTCCGCGAAAACACCGCGGGCGATTTCGTCGCAGGCTCGGCAGCGCCCGCACGGTCCATCGGCTAGGATGTCTTGGCAGTTGAGAGCCTGCGCGAGTTGCAGGACGGCTTGTCCAAGGCGCGCTTGATCCGGGCCTGTCAGCAGGTAGGCGTGCGCAGGCCGGTTGCCAAGAAGCTCCAGCGGCAGCAGGGCCAACCTAGACCTTTTCGAACTTATCTACGCTGAGAACGAACACGGTTGCCCCGCCGACAACTACCTCAACCGGATATGGGACATAGGAGTCAACCGGGCCGCCCACCGGAGTAAGGGGGGTAACCAACTGCTCCCGTGACTTGCAGGTCTTTCGGATGATACCCATGACCTCAGAAACCTGGCTGTCATCAACACCTGCAAGCAGGGTCGTGTTGCCCTCCTTGAGAAAGCCGCCGGTGCTCGCCAGCTTGGTAGTTCGATACCCTCTGACCATCAGGGCTTCAATAAGCTTGATCGCGTCTTTATCCTGAACGACTGCGACGATGAGCTTCAAGGCTGCACCTCCTTAAGCAAACTGATTACGATTTTGGTTACCAGCTCCTGCACCTGCTCAACGCCGGCGCCGGCTGGGATCACCTGCCAGCGGCCCGGTTCGGCACGGGCGAGTTCATGATAACCGGAGTTTACGCGAACGTGAAACTCCAGACCCCGCGCCTCGATACGGTCGGGCGGCTGGTCCTTGACGCTCGACCGGACCAGCCCCTGAGCAGCTGATACATCGAATAGCAGAGTCAGCTGGGGCCAAAGGCCGCCGGTCGCCGCCACGTTCAGGCTGCGGAGATCGGCGACCGACAAGCCTAGGCCGTAACCCTGGTAGGCTAGCGTGCTGTCTATATACCGATCGCTGATAACCCACTTGCCCGCGGCCAGCGCTGGGCGGATGATCTCTGCGACCAGCTGTGACCGGGCAGCGGTGTACATCAAAGCTTCGGCCCATGGTGTGATCGGCGGCGCGATGCCGGCCGGCCCCACTAGGACTTGGCGCAGCACCTCACCTAGCTGCGTCGAGCCCGGCTCACGCACAAAGACGGCCGGCACACCGCGCTCGGCCAGAAGGCGCTGCAGCCACGCAGCCTGCGTGCTCTTGCCGCTGCCTTCGCCGCCTTCCAAGCTTATGAACAGCACCGAGCCCTCCCATTCACCGGTCGGCTTTAACCTGGCACCGATACTCGGCACCCGGGCCCTTACTCACGCCGTGTACGGCGCCACCCGCCTGCAAGACCTCGCGCAGCAGGTCAGCCACCGGCTGCGACAAGCGCTCTCCAGGCCACACCACGGGCACCCCAGGCGGATACGGTGCCAGGGCCTCAGCGCTCACGCGGCCGACCGCAGCCTCGAGGATGACGCTCTCCCGCGGTCCAAACCAAGCTTCACGAACTCCTGCGGCCGGCGGCGACGCCTGCCCAAACACAGCGGCTGTAAGCTCGCTCAGGCGCCGCGCCCGCTCCGCTAGCAGGCCCCGATGGGCCCATCCGCCCCCGTGCGGCACCGCCAACTCCGGCGCTTGCGCGAGCCGGGAGCGGGCCTGCAACGCTTGGAGCGCCTCAGGCAGACCTCCCAGAGTGGCGGCATCATCGCCTAGGCCCACCACCACTAAGACAGTTCGCCAATCGCTTGCCTCGACCTGCACACCAGCATGTTCGCGTAGCTGCGAGGCCAGCTCCGGCCCAGTCACTGCCAGCGGCATCGCGGCGACGTTGACGCGCAGGGGATCCTGCACCCAGCCGGGCGGCGCGTCGCTGACTGAGGTGGCGAGGGCGGAGAGGCGCCGCCGCAGCTCAAGCGCGGCGTCCACCGCCCGGCCCAATTGGCGGCGCCCCAGCGGCGAAGTGGCATGCCAGGTCGCCGCCTCCAGCGACAGGAGCAGGGGATAGGACGGGCTGGTGGTAGTCAGCAGGCGCAGGGCTGCCGCGACCTCGTCGGCCGGCACAAGGTCGTCAGTACAACCGCTCAACAGCAGAAGCGAGCTCTGTCCCAGTGAGCCCAGGGTCTTGTGTGCCGATAGAACCACCGCGTCGGCCCCAAGCTCCAACGGCGACCGGGGCAGCCGGGGATCCAGACCGAAGAGCGCCGCGTGCGCTCCGTCCACCAAGAGCGGCAGATCATACTGATGGGCCAGCTTAGCCACCGCGGCCAGGTCACCCGCGACGCCGCCTGCGGTCGGATAGAGGTCGCAGACGGCGACACACTCGTCTGCGTGCCGCGCCAATAGCTCGCGCAGGTGGGCGACGTCGAGCCCCAACGGGCGCCCCGCATCAAACACTGTCCGCCCAAACAGCGGCTCGATGCCGGAAAGAACCGCGGCTGTGACCAGCGCCCGGTGGCTGTAGCGCGGCACCAACACGCGGTTCCGTCCGGGTCGGGTCCGCGCGGCGGCAACGAGCATCGCGGCGAGTCCCCCGGTGGATCCCTGCACAAGATAGAAGGCTTGTCTGGCGCCAAGCAGCCTCGCCGCTGCGCTCTGGCTCTCCCGAATGGCCGCCTCTGGGGCGTGCAAGTCATCGAGGCCCGGAACCTCCGTGAGGTCGTCGGCGAAGATAGCCGGTCCCCAGCGGCGCAGCAAATCAGGAGGCGCTCCAGGGCCTCCCTTGTGTCCCGGGACATGCAGACGGAGCGGGCCGGCGGCCGATGCGCCAGGGCCCGCGGACTCTTCACGCCAGCTCATCGGCCCTGCTGGCAGGGGCCGCCGCAACGCCAGATAGGCATCGACAGCCGTGCGCAGTGGCCGGCCCGTCTCAGTGGTCCTCTCCGCAGCCGCAGGCTGGCTCGTGTTGGTGCTGGTGCCGGTGCACATGCGGCCTATGTTCGGCGGCCTGCCGGCCCCGTTCCTGCGCAGGCGCCTTGAGCAGGCGCATGGCGTTGAGGGTCACCAGCAGGGCACTGCCCTCATGAACCAGAGCCCCCGCCACCGGGCCCACCAGTCCCGTGGCAGCACCGGCGAACAGCCCGGCGATGGCGAGGGCGGAGAGGATGATGTTGATGCGGATGTTGTTGAGCGTCCGGCGGCCGAGCCTGATCAGCTCAGCGACACGCCGGAGGTCGTCACTGAGCAGCACCACATCGGCCGCCTCAATCGCCAGGTCACTGCCGGTCCGGCCGATCGCGACCCCGACCGTCGCAGCGGCGAGGGCCGGCGCGTCGTTGACGCCATCGCCGACCATCACCAAGCCAGCCCCGGAAGCGGCCAACTTGGCGACCTGGTCGACCTTGTCCCCCGGCATCATGCCACCCTGAAACCGCGTCATGCCCAGCGCCATTGCAACCCGCGCGACGGCCGGCGGCGAGTCGCCCGACAGCAGGTGGGTAGCGATGCCCAAGGCGCGCAGCTCTGCGACTGCCGGTGCCGCGTCCGGACGCAGCTCGTCGGCGAGAGCGATAACCCCTGCCGTGACCCCGTCAATCGCCACAACCACCAGGCTCAGTCCCTGTTCTGCCAGCTCGACAGCCTGCTCGTTGACCTGGCCCGACACCGCTACACCCTGTTCCTTGAGCCAGCGGAGGTTGCCGGCCAGCACCTGGCGTCCATCGACCAAGCCAGTGACACCGCAACCGGGCTCGGCACGGAACTGGCTCACGGCGGCAACCTTCAGGCCTGCCGCCTGCGCTGCCCGGGTTATCGCCTTGCCCATCGGATGCTCTGACTGCGACTCAACTGCGGCGGCCAGGCTCAGCAGTTCGCTGGCCTCCAGCTGTCTGCGGCCCTCTGCTGGCCCTGACGCCGCTGCCTTGCCGGCCTCGGCTGGATAGGTTGCGACCACGGTGTGAGTGCCGCTGGTCAACGTGCCGGTCTTGTCAAAGGCAACCACACCGACCCGGCCCACTCGCTCCATGAACAAGCCGCCTTTGACCAGCAAACCTCGGCGTGAGGCCGTGCCGATCGACGCAAACATGGCAACGGGCGTGGCGAGCACCAGCGCACACGGGCACGAACCGATCAGGATGGTCACGGCCCGCAGGATCTCGCCGGTGACGAGGTAGACCGTACCCGCGGCCACTAGGGTCAGGGGGATGAAGACGGTCGCAAAGCGGTCGACCAGACGTTGGACCGGTGCCTGCCGGGACTGCGCATCCTCAATCATCGCCCCGATCCGGGCCAAGGTCGTGTCGGGGCCGACGAGGTCTGCGCGAATCGTCAACGCCCCGTCCTCCGCCAGGCTACCTGCAAAGGCTTGGTCGCCGGGAGCCTTGGGCACAAGTCGCGACTCCCCGGTGATCGGCGCCTCAGACACATCGGCCCGGCCGCCAATCACGGTCCCATCCACGGGTACCCGACCGCCGGGTCTAACCAGCAGCACATCTCCCGGCCGCACCTGCTCCCGCGGAACTTGCCGTTCACCCTCCTCACCGACTACGGTCACCATCTGTGGCGCCAAATCAAGGAGTTGCCTGACCGCCGACCGAGTGCGCGACACCGTGCGTTCCTCCAGCAACTGCCCGATGCTCATCAGTACCACGACTTGGCCTGCGGCGATGGCCTCGCCCGTGAGCAAGGCTGCGGTTACGGCAATCGTGACGAGCACGTCCACGGTCAGCAGGCGATTGCGCAGCCCGCCCAGCGCGGCCCGGAATATGGGCCAGCCGGCTAGCAGCACCGCCGCCAACTGGGACCAGTGGGCCATGGTTGTGGGCGGCAGGGTGAACCCCTCGCCGGAGCCGGGCAGCGCGGGCAGGAGCCCGCCGAGGCCCCAACCGGCCAGCAGCAGGAGGCCCGCGCCTACGGTCATGATCAAGCGCCGCGACTGCGGGCGCCGCCCTTGGTCATGCTCTCCAATCAGCGCAAAACCCAGCTCGCGCGCGGTCCGAGTTGCGGCCGCCAAGGCGGCGGGTTCACTGGCACGCAGCCGGGCCCGGGCTGTAACGAACTGCACTTCGGCCGCGACGATGCCGGGGAGGACCGCTAGGGCCTGCTCAAGATGGCGCGCGCAGTCGGCGCAATCCAACCCCCCCACTTCGTAGGTTCGGACCTTGTCTGCCCATGCAGCCGCTACTGCATCTGTGTCTGCGTCCATGCTGCACCCCAATCACGAAACCACGTATTTGAGAATCGACTCCAGCTCGCTAAGGGCGGCGGACCGATCACCGGATTCGATCGCCCGCCGGAGGCACTGGTCCAGATGCTCCCTAAGCACCAGGTTGGCCGCCTTATCAATCGCACTTCGCACAGCACTCAACTGCAGCAGCAGTTGTGCGCACTCTTGTCCCTGCCCTGCCATGCGCCGTACTGCTCTTAAGTGGCCTTCGACGGTTTCGAGCCGTCGCGAAAGGTCGGCCGTTGTATCCTTGCTGAGCGACACATGATCACCCTCTCGCCTTGCAATGCCCCCCCCCGGAGGGGAGGGGTCCACCAACTGATACGTATTAGCCACCGGCGGGGTTTCTCCTGCCGGCTCAGATTGTTTCGGAGTGAGGTCGGGCGGCGGCCGAGGATTCCTGGATGTGGGACGCGAACGCCTGCCGCAATCGACGTTTGCGAGGAGGGCAAACATGCATCCACTGGGCGTGAACAAAATTATACCCGCAGCGCAGGTGATGCTGGGCGACCCAACCCACGTCTGCCTGGTTGTGCGCGACGTGGAGCGCACGGCCACAGCTTATGCCCACACGCTTGGCTTTGGTCCGTGGCTGGTTCGCGAGATCGAGACGGCCGAATCACACGGCGTGGTCCAGGGCAAGCCGGCCGCCTACCGACTTAAGTTCGCCTACTGCCGCCGGGGAGCGCTCGCCTATGAGCTTGTGGAGACGGTGAGCGGCCACCCAATCTATCAGGACTTTCTGGCGGCTCACGGGGAAGGCCTTCATCACGTGGGTTTTCGGGGAGCAGGTGCGCTTGACGACGAGCTGGCTCGGTGGGCCGCGGCCGGCATCGAGCCCCTGATGGTCAACCGGCGTGACGATCCTCGCTACGGCTGGGCCTACCTTGATACTCACGGGCGTTTCGGCTGTATTCTGGAAATCGTCTGTGACCCGGCGCTCGGGTGGTGGGAGAGCTTGGCTCTAGCCACCGACCTTCGCGGACCGCTAGGCAAGGTGTAGCGTTCGAGTTGCGTAGAGCGGGGCCTGCCGGGAGGCCCAATCACCTCTCCGGCAGGCTGCGTCTGCGGCGCTGCGGCGCTTGGATGGCTTATAGGTACTTGGTGAACCAGTCGGCGATCCGGGTCAGGCGCTCGACCCGGTGAACGGGTTGTCCCGAGCGCGACAGCTCGTGATGCTCATCGGGGAACCGCGCGAACTCAGCGATCTTGCCCTGCCAGCGCAACGCGGTGTACATCTGCTCACCTTGCTCGATTGGACAGCGCAGGTCGTTCTCTGAGTGGATGAGCAGCAGGGGGGTCGAAACCTGGTTGACGTAGGTTATCGGCGAGCGTGCAAGATAGAAGTCGGGCTCGTCCCAAGGGTTGCCTTTGAACTCGAAGTCTCCATTATAGTAGCCGATGTCGCTGGTCCCGAACTGGCTGTAGCGATTGGACGTCGACCGCTGGGCAACCGCCGCACGGAAGCGATCGGTCTGGCCGATGATCCAGTTGGTCAGGTACCCACCGTAGCTCCCGCCGGTGACCCCGAATCGCGTTTCGTCCACCCAGGGCTGCTGAGCAGCGTGCTCTGTGGCGGCCATGACATCGCGGAAGTCACGGCCGCCCCAGTCATGGTTGGTCAGAGCGGCAAATGCCTGCCCATAGCTGGTGCTGCCTCCAGGATTGCAGAACATCACGCCCAAACCCCGGCCAGCTAGGAGCTGGAACTCGTGTTGGAAAGCCCAGCCGTAGGCGGTGTGGGGTCCGCCGTGGATCTCGACCACGAGCGGGTACTTGTCGCCTTCTTGGA
>Ga0114946_10002973_pt1 | contig 11570 bp, 11 predicted proteins | sample WalLakDeSediment_FD_88676 | JGI IMG/M metagenome (GOLD analysis project Ga0114946, IMG submission 88676) | Lake sediment microbial communities from Walker lake, Nevada to study Microbial Dark Matter (Phase II) - Walker Lake 11/02/13 Deep Sediment | ecosystem: Environmental > Aquatic >...
GGAGACGCATAAGGGTGGGATCCTCGCTACAATGAAGTTGCAAACATACGCAGTAGACGACGTTTATAAAGAGATCCACCCCGATTTCCTCGTGGTTACCGATAGACAGAAGTTAAAAGAGGTCATTGATAGCGGGTACGCTTCGAGTACTAGCGTATACACAACGACGAGCAACTGTATCGCTCATCATGGGGCTTGTTACATGGTCCCATTCAACGTTAAGACTGATGTTGTAGCAACTGCCTTATATCTTGCTGCCTTTGACGAACACAAAGAAGTTTTCCTCGTGGGGTGTGACGCACCAACTGATGGCCCCCATCGGGCTAAGTTTATTGAAGCAGTTTTGGAAGTATTTAGATCATATCAGCAAACACGGTTCAAAATTGTTACCGATTCCCCAGGTGTCCCAAAGAAATGGAGAGAATGTCGAAACGTTGATGTTTGGGATTATCGTACATTTATCACTGAGTGTGATGTTTAAAGCGCGTCTTCAACCTGAGTAATCTTTCGCTTGACCGACTCAATCCCAATAGTAGACCAAAGTCCAGGGTGTAGTGGTTTCGGCCACTTCCCTTTATCAAGCCAGCAATATCCATGGTGTTCATGATTTAGAACCGGAGCAAATTCGTCGTTAATCACGCAGATAAACGTGTGAAAGACGAACCGCTCGTCGTCCGACGTGAATTGTTCAACGGGAATAACCTTAAGGATGTTGGGAACAGAGCCTACTTCTTCTTGACATTCTCTGATTAGGCCTTCGAGCAAAGTTTCGTCGCCCTCTAGCTTCCCACCAACCAATCCCCAAGTGTCCCGGTGTTTTGTTGCTGACCGCAGCAAGAACAGCCTTCGCTTGGTATTCATGCTAAAGAATAAAATTCCAGCGGCCGTTATATGACGATGGTCCATTCGCCCCCCTCATACAGACCCTCGTATGACTTGAGCCATTCATTGCCAGTCCATCGGTATTGAATTTCAGTTGTGATATTGGTAACAAAATGAGTGTCTGTCGTTTCACTGGCGTCGAACGATACTCCCCATTCACTCCCATCGAACTCGATAATATCATTGGTGCTCGCAACCACGTTGCCCCATGCGTTGGCTCCCGCGGCGTTGGAATCATGCCCTAGGTCTTCAATAATAAGATATCGTTGACCAACGCTTGCCGCGACCAGTCCTGCCCCAGGTCCACTCCGTTGTGGGTCAATAACTGCATCAACTGGTTGGATCGTATCGCTTGGGATAGTATCGTTGTCTATCGTAAACAACAGTACCTTTGGGTCAGTTGGGTGGTACGCGACAAACCCATACACCTCCACGCCTGCGTCATCGTTAAACAACCGCATCATAGAAATACCATCACGTAGCGTACCGTATTGGTCGATAACGTCTCTCCAATCAACCTGTGACCCAGTTGTTTGAGCCGTCCCATACGTAGGAGAGGTGGGATGAGATCCACGGTCTATTGACGCATTGGTTCGAAGCGCATGAAGTTGATTGCCAACGAGGACTATATGGTACCCCTGCGGTGTTATTTGAAGTCTTGTACCAAGCAGCAGATCGTCGTTTGCGATAGCACTTACCATATCTCCTTTAGCGTCGTAAATCCCTGCAATGATTTTATTAATGACCCCGAGTTTCTTAACCCGAGCTGGACTCGCTATCCAGACTGGGATGTTGAAGGACATAGATAGAATGTCAATGGGGTCATCGGTGCCAGATGGTATAGACCTTGATGACCAGGTAGTTCGTTGAAGTTCAACCACACTCAGGCTGGTCCAGTCAATGAAGTTGTCGGTGCTTTGGATCTCTAGCGATGGGTTGAAAAGAGTCGTTATCTGCTCGAAGATTTGGAATTTTTGGTTGGTGTTTGTTGTCCAGACGTCTAGGTTGATGCCCAACAGGTACGGTACTGGCATCTGTCTCTCAACGGTAAACGCGTTTCCCTGGGTCACGTCCCACGCTTCTGTTTCCGGATCATAAGCCCGTTGCCGAACGTGCATCTTAGATATATGATACGGCTCTTGCATTCGGTTTCGATCATAGTCAAGTGCAGATATGTAGAACGTCATCATGGGTGCACTAGGCAGACCATTTGCTGAGTTATTTTGCAGGATGGCTTGGGCCTGGCGCGTTGCGTCGCCATACCTAACTGGTACGGTCATGTACGTGACGTCACCGTTGACATCTCTGCCGTATTCAACCTGAAAGTTTGACATCATGCGTGCAAACTGGATGAGGAACCGACGGATTTGGCCATCGTAGAAGAATGATTGCATTAGTTGTCCGCCTTAGGTCGTAGTGCTTCGCTTAAACTCTGCCGACTTGGGATCTCTCCGCGGTCAGAGGTCGTGACGGTGTCGGGGTTGTTTACAAAATTACTGCGCTGAGTTACGTTTAACGGACCATTCGTTAGATGGTTGCGAACGTTGTCTTCGACTTTGATCCATCGCCCCTGCGAATATCGAAACAGCCTGTTTGGAAAGTAATCCAATCTCAGAGCAAAGTCTCCCTCCGTCGGGTTCATCGGGAACGATAGCCCTGGCGTCACCGGCAGGCCGTTCGGCGGAATCCCATCTCCAGTGAGATAACCGACGGTCCATCCGTTTGCTCGTGGTATGCCAGGATCGTCATAATTCCCACCAAACGCAGGCTTGGTTGAGGTTGGAACACCGTCTTCGTTCGTTGGGAGAACGTAGAGCTTGTCTACATCATACCCGCTCTTTGGTACATCTTGTTCTGCTTGTTGGATCAGCGCCTCGTTGATTGCCAAGTTTTTGTTGTGGGTAGACAATAGATCAAGCAGAGACCCCGCTTCTGGATTTTCTTCATCCATTGGCTTCTTGAGGATATCATTGAATTCTTGGGAAGCAACCAACGGAATAGCCTTTGTTCTCCACTGGTGTGGCATCCAGGTTTGGGAGAAGCCCTCTCGATCGAAAGACGCATCTTGGATGACATAATACTTAGGCATCCCTTTGGGTAAGTTCGGATCTAATGGGTGGAAGTCTTTTAGGTTTGGTATTTCCAGTACGTCGCCATTCATGAGCTTCCGTCCCAACGCGTCAATCATGTCGTTGTAGTGCCAAGTGATAAACAGGGTGTCACCTTGGATAAACAGACCAAACTGTGAAAGGTCAAAGTCTAGGTCGTTAACGTTGAAGACGCCACGCAACCGATAGATATCTTGGTCGTATTTTCTGTCCCTGTTTTCTAAGAACAACAAATCTTCGATAAACAGTGGGTCAGCGTGAGTATATGTAGGTTGCGTGGCGTCTCCAGAACCTTCGGGTTTTTCTTTTGGCCCCAAATACTTGTGGATTAAGATTTCCAATCCGCCAACTGTGAATTGCTCAGCAGATAGCCTGTCAAAGTATTTGTAATCGTTTGATTTATGAGGGCGGTATAGACTAAGTCGCGGCACATCGGTTCCTTTCATGTATTTATTCAAAATTATCTGCACCAGACCGAAATCTTGTTATTATGCGTTATGAAATCTACACAACACTCTCACGCAGACCGTCTCGGTCGCCCACTTTATGAAGGCAACTTTGTTGTTTATTACCAGAGCGGCGAGATGCACGTCGGCAAGGTCAAGAAGGTCAACCGTGTCAAACTGACAATTGACCGTCTCCCCCCATCTAAGTGGAAGACGAAGTCAGACATTGTTGACCCTATTATGTCGGTTGCCGTTCCGGAAGAACACGTAGTCATGCACCTGCTGACGAAATAAGAGTGTTGACAAATCCTTCAGGATACTATATAATGCTTGTATAGTGAATAAGGAGAGCACAATGACAGTCAAGCAACGGCCCGTAAAACTCCTGGCACCGAAGGTCGCCGAGGCAAAGTACATTGGTGGCGAACCGACCTGGGAGAAGGTCGATCGTCGCCCCGAGCAGCTTCTCCGTGCTATGAATTGGTACAACTACACCTTCGGCAAGAAGGACGCACGAGAGTTCATCGCAGACTGGCTAGACCGCAATGGCCGCTTCGGTGAGGCAAAGAAGGTCAAGGTTGCCGCAGACCCCGACGTTCGCACGGTCATTGGCTGGTTGTGCAGAGTCAACATTGTTGGCCTCGAGCTTACCGACCGTGAACTGAAGGTGGTTAACGACGACGTTGCACGCTTAGTAGCGATCAAAGAAAAAGTCGCTCCGTCGGTTGACGAGGTCAAGCCCGCAACGAACCGACCGAACATCCAAGACCGTCTCCGTGAAAAGATGTCCGCTTGTGCAGCCGAGATTGAAGGGCTGTTCGATGACTTCATCCTCGACGGGTGCAAGCTGAACTCAGAGATGAAGATCATCCAGGTCATTCGCGCCCACAACGTAATGCCTAACCTGATCGTTGAGATGAAAGACCATTGGGAGAAGAGGCTCGCAGAATTCACCGCCGTGCGCGAAGGCAAGGATCAAGACCTCGTTGAGGGCTATGCAAATTATGGCAAGCTTCAGATCCGCGGTCTGATCAAGTTCGCCGAGCAGGTCGTTGCAGACTGTGGCACTTATGTCCAAATCAAGAAGGTTGAGCGTAAGCCGCGCAAGAAGAAGCCGGTGTCTGCCGAGAAGCTCGTTCAACGCTTGAAGTATCTGAAGGAGTTCAAGGATTTGGGTCTTGTCTCTGAGAGTCCCACGAAGCTTGTTGGCGCGTCCGAAGCATGGATGTATGACACAAAGAAGCGAAAGCTGATGCACTACGTTGCAGACCAGCACGTTGGGTCGTTTACTGTGAAAGGTAACACCCTGATTGGGATTGACACGACGCAGTCAACGGGCAAGACCCTCCGCAAGCCCGCTGAACAGATTAAGGGTGTAATGGGCGGAAAGCCGGCTGCTCGGAAGTTCTACGCAGGCATTAAGGCAGTCGAAGCGAAGCTGACAGGACGCTTCAATGATGGGATTGTAATCCTACGGGCTTACTGATACAGCAGCATAGATAGGTGGCGATCGCCACCTATCTTCTTGAGTATCCCAGTGTTTCGAATAAATACTTTGATAAAGGATTGTCAAAGTATGACTACACTAGAAAACGAGAAGAAGAAGCTGTTTGACTATGTAAGACTGCGACTCGCCGACGGCATCATCGATATCGAAGTTGATCCCGAGCATCTCGAGGTAGCTTACATCAAGGCAGTTCAGACGTTTCGCCAGCGATCATCGGCAGCATATGAAGAAAGCTATGTAGTCTTGGAGATGCAGGAGAAAGTAGACACATACACTCTCCCCCAAGAGGTTACGCATGTTCGACAAATCTTCCGACGCACAATGGGCAACGCAACGGGCCCGTATTCGTCGTCGTTTGACCCATTCTCAGCGGCGTCCTTGAACGTCTACCTACTAAACTTCAATGCCCAGGGTGGGTTGGCAACGTATGAATTTTACACCCAGTACGTAGAGATGGCTGCGCGGATGTTTGGTGGATTTGTAAACTATACGTTCAACCCACACACCAAGCAACTTAGAATAGTGCGAGACCCCAAGGGATCCGGAGAACCAGTCTTGTTGTGGGTGTACAACTTGAGGCCAGAGATTGCTATTCTAACGGACTTACACATTGGTCCATGGATCCGTGATTTTGCATACGGCGCAACAAAGCAAATCATCGGTGAGGCACGTGAGAAGTACACTACAGTGGCGGGCCCCCAAGGCGGAACAGCCCTCAATGGCCCACAGATGAAGGCAGAAGGGCAAGCTGAGATGGACAAACTCATCGAAGACTTGAAGAATCACGTCGTAGGCGGCACCCCAATGACATGGGTTATTGGTTAATCTTACCAAATCAGTTGTAGTGCTGTTTGAATTGCTACATAATAGCAACACTACACTAGAAGCTAATAAAGCTGGTGTAGGCGCTCTAAGAGGCTCCTATGATGTATATTTCTTGGGCGGACGTCGAAGATGGGGTCCGCCATATTTTTTCCAAACTACCAAACCTTGATGATTACGATGGGATCGCTGCTCCGGCCCGAGGAGGTCTCGTCCCCGGAACAATGCTGTCGCATCTAACCAACTTGCCGCTCCTTACGTTCGATCCCAAGGACCCGTTGCCCGATACTCTCAAATCAAAACGGTATATCATCTTCGATGAGATATGCGATACTGGTGGGACGTTGGCTCATCTAACGAATTGTCCCGCTCAGCACTTTACTGCTACCTTGTACAAGCGGTACTCCGCTAAGTTTAACCCCGACTTGGTGTGGCGCACGGTTGAGCACGATGACTGGTTGGTCTTTCCATGGGAGATGTCTGCTGATGATTGATTTGATGATCGATATTGAAGGTTTAGATATTATACCGACAGCCGCGATCCTAACAATCGGAGCTCAACTATTCGATCCATTTGCCGAAGGAATCCCAGACGACGAATCGTGCTCTCTATATTGTCGAGTAGTCACAGACTCACAGGAGGGGAGAACTATCAGTGATTCCACCATCGAGTGGTGGTCAACCCAACCGCAGGAAGCGCAAGATGAGTCCTTCACTGATGAAGGCCGCATTGAGTTGGGAGATGCTCTGAGTCAGTTATCTAAGATGATGCGTCGTGCCAACCACGTTTGGGCCAATGGCCCAACGTACGATATGATCATTCTCGAGGACGCATATCGACAGCGTGGGATGACTAAGCCGTGGCAGTACCACAAAGTCAGAGATTGTCGCACAGTATATTCTCTAGCAAAAGATTTAGAGATGCCAACAGCTTCTCATAACGCGCTTGACGATTGCTGGCGTCAGATCGCTCTACTCCAAGTGGCGCTGTCTAGTCTAAACGTCAAGGAGATTTATTGATATGATCGTTGGGTTGTCGGGGCTGATTGGTTCAGGCAAAGGGTCCGTCGCGCAGATTCTAGTTAACGATTATGGGTACAAACAGATGTCGTTCGCTGGATCCCTTAAAGATGCTGTGTCGTCCATCTTTGGGTGGGATCGTTCCCTCCTGGAGGGTGATACCAAGGAGTCTCGAGCATGGCGTGAGACTGTCGATACATGGTGGGCCAAGAAACTGAATATCCCACACCTAACCCCTAGGTGGATCCTTCAACATTTTGGCACCGACGTAGTTCGTCACCACTTCTGCGATGACATTTGGATGCTCTCCCTGGAGAATAAACTCAGGAACACCAAAGCTAATGTAATAATCTCCGACGTCAGGTTTCCAAACGAGATTAAAGTCATTAGGGATCTTAATGGTTCGTGCGTTCGAGTTATGAGAGGCGCCGACCCTGACTGGTGCAGCGATGCGCGAGTAGCATGTAGCAACTCATCTCATGCGACACAGGCAAAGGCACACCTATCACTGATGGGCATACACGAGAGTGAATGGGCGTGGTATCTAACTGTCTTCGATTACGTGGTTGAAAACAACGGCACGCTTGATGACCTGAGGGGCGCTACACATCGGCTTGTAGATCACCTATCTTCCACAGAGAGTCTTGTTTAGTAAGTTCCTCTGAACAATTCAAACAGATTGTCTTGAGGTTGGTTAGGGCACAGTTGTTTAGGTTGCCGTCAACGTGGACGACCATGAGTTGTGATTTATATTTTGCCCTGAACCCACATCGATCGCATGTGGGTTTCTTTTTGTACCCTGCTATCTGCCATCGTGGAGTTTGAGGCCTTAAGTGGGCTTTTCTCCTTGCACATCTCGAACAGGTAGACCGAAAGTATGTCTTGCCTTTGCGAATATAGTTAACGGCACGCAAATTTTGATTACAGTGACTACAAACAGGTCTATCCATGCTTCTATTTATAGTCAAACCTTTATAAAGGTGCCTTGAACTGACGATAAATGCGATAGATGGCTAAATACTGCAAACACTTACAGAAGGAACCAACAATATGGCACTTATTTCCCCAGGAGTACAAGTTTCGGTTATTGACGAGAGTCAGTACCTTTCTGCTCCTTCAAACTCTGTACCGCTGTTATTCATTGCAACGGCCGAGAACAAAGCAACACCGTCGGGCGACGGCGTTGCTGTTGGCACAACCGCCGAGAACGCCAACCAGGTGTTTTTGATCACCAGTCAGCGTGAGTTAGTGAATACCTTCGGAACACCGTTCTTCTATAGGACAACAGCAGGTACCCCAATCAACGGGTATGAGCTTAACGAATATGGCCTCTTGGCTGCATACTCTGTGTTGGGAGTTTCCAACAGAGCGTATGTTGTTCGTGCACCAGTAGACCTGAATGCGCTGACTGCTCGCTTGGCTCGTCCAAGAGGAGAACCAGTTGACCGCGCTGCATGGCTAGATACGGCAGAGACACGATGGGGCATCTTCGAATGGAACGCTGAGACGAATCAATTCGATAATAAGAACCCAATCGTCATCACTAACGAATCCGACCTGTCGGGCATTGGAGTTCCGTTGTCGAGCGTGGGAAGCATTGGTTCATACGCCGTGGTGGTTACCAACACCAGCAACCCAGTGTATTACAAGAACCAAAGCAATGACTGGGTTCTCGTTGGGTCTGACGACTGGAAGAGCTCACACCCGGTGTTGCGCAGCGGCAACCAAAACCCCATCCTAACTCCAGGTGCATCCATCACTATTAACGGCTCGGCAGTGACCCTCACTGGTTCGAGCGTTAGTGATCTTGTAACCGACGTTAATACTGCTGGCATCCCAGGGATCACAGCAGCATACGAAGATGGTCGTTTGGTGATTTACGCCGACGGCACTGCAAGTTCTGATGGATCTACTTTGGATGGCGCAGTTGACATCCAGTCAGTTATCGGTTCGCTTCTTGCTGAACTAAATGTTCTTGCTGGCGTGTATCATGGACCAGCACTTCAGCAATCAATTCACTCCGTCTTCCCGCGTTGGAGAGCTACAGACACAACTCCAAGACCGTCGGGTTCGGTGTGGAACAAGCTCTCTGAAGTCAACTTTGGCGCAGATTTCTCAGTCAAGCGGTACGACGCACTAACGGGATTATGGAACAGACAGAGCGTTCGAATCGCCAGGTCTGATGAAGAAGTAAATCGTCAGCTCAACCCAGCTGGCGGTGGTCTTACCATCCCAGTGGGCACGATTTACGCACAGTATGACGTTCTAGGCAACACCACAGTGACGTTTAGTTTGTTTGAGCGTGTTCGAGCTGGACAGACTACAATCCGTGGTGTTTGGGCCAATGCAGTATTCAACAGTGGGGACCAGTTCTCCATCACTGCTAGCTCGAGGTCTGCTTCAACACTCGACGCACCAATTACTGTAACGATCGTTGGGACAACCCCAGCGGATTTCGTAACAGCACTGCTATCGGCAAATATCGATAACGTCACAGCCCGTGTTACCGATGCCGGGTCAGTAGAAGTTACCCACACTCAGGGTGGTGTTATTGTTCTTCGCGATGTAACTGGAAACCCAGTAGACGTCGCAGGATTCAACGACGACATCGTTGGTGTGCGCGAATCAAACGGTGACATCATCATTAGCAACTGGGAACAGCTAGTGTATGACGCAAGCCCAAGTCAGCCAGGACGCAAACCACTGAACGGCACTCACTGGTATTATAGCACTGTGTCAGAAGCAGACATCATGATTCATGATGGTGGGGATTGGAGGGGATATCGCCAGGTCAGCAACGACGTGAGAGGATTCAACCTGACTGTCACCAACGAGACGGGGCCAATGATATCTCCAGTTGCACCAACAACGCAAGATGATGGAGTGGCGTTGACATATGGTGATCTATGGGTCGACACATCGGACCTTGAGAATTACCCAGTGATCTACCGTTGGGAAGATAAGGAAGGTGTAGACCAATGGGTTAGAATCGACACTACCGATCAAACGTCCCAAAACGGTATCGTGTTTGCGGATGCACGCTGGGCACCATCAGGCAACGTTGATCCAATCGACGACACTATCCCTTCGATCGCGTCGCTCGTAGTATCTGATTACCTCGACCTCGACGCCCCAGATGCCAACCTGTATCCAGCAGGAACACTCCTGTTCAACACTCGTCGCTCGGGCTTCAACGTGAAAGAATACCGTCAGAACTACTTCACGGCAGCAAACTTCCCAGAAGCATCCTCGCTACCGTTGGTAGCAGATGCTTGGTTATCTGCCTCGAGGTTGCGCGAAGACGGCAGCCCATATATGGGTCGCCAAGCAGTGCGTAACATTGTAATCTCCGCGTTGAAGTCGGCTTGTGATACAAACACCGAGATTAGAGAAGAGCAGCGTCAGTTTAACCTCATCTCAACGCCGGGTTACCCAGAGATGATCCCAAACATGGTAACATTGAACAACGAGCGCAACCAAACCTCGTTCGTGGTTGGGGACACGCCTATGAGATTGCGTGACAATGGCAACGATATCGTCACGCTGATGACCCGCGGCGGACCAGAAGACATTGTCTCAGGAGATCCTTACACTGCGGTCTTCTATCCATCAGCAAGAGCAACGGACCTCCAAGGCAACCCAGTTGTTCAACCAGCATCCCACATGATGCTTCGTACGATTATCCGTTCAGACGAAGTGTCGTACCCATGGTTTGCTCCAGCTGGTATTCGCCGTGGTGTGGTTGACAACGCAACGGGCATTGGTTATATCGATGCACAGACAGGTGAGTTTCGTCAAGTAGCAAACCGCGAAGCGATTCGTGATGTGCTGTACGACAACCGAATCAACCCAATTACGTTTATGCCAGGTTCGGGAATCCTGAACTACGGGAACAAGACGTTGTTCGGTGGTTTGGGCGGTACGTCGGCGCTCGATCGTATCAACGTCGCGCGCTTGACGGCTTGGATCAGACTGCGACTAGAAATGATCGGCAGAGCATACTTGTTTGAGCCAAACGATCAGCTAACCCGTAACGAAGTCAAGGGCGACGTTGAGCGTCTGATGAATGAGCTCGTTGCTAATCGTGGCCTCCTCGACTACTTGGTAGTGTGTGATGAAAGTAATAACACACCAGCACGTATTGATCGCAACGAACTGTGGATTGACGTAGCTATTGAACCAATCAAGGCGATTGAATTTATTTACATTCCAGTACGCCTAAAGAACACAGGTGAGATTAGCGGTTCCTAACCAGTGCATCTAGCAGATATGAATAAAGCGCCGTAAGGCGCTTTATTCTTGAGTCGATCCTTCACCTAGATGCAAGACTGGCGATGTCTTCGTCAGTGAGCCCAGCCGCCTTTGCCTTAGTAATAGCGGCTTCCCTTGCCTCGCGCTTCAGACGAACTTCTTTGTCTTCAGCGGTTTCGGCATAGATACTACTTGGTACCATCCAGTGGCCGTGCACCTTGACCGCGGTTTCTTTGGTAACTGGGCAATCTGTGCCCATAACATATTTCTTCTGACCCATTCGCACTGCGGTCTCGTAACTCTCTGCCACCAGCAATGGATATTGCGTACCTCTGCCCTCAGTGCAGTCAGTGTTGGACCACGCTACCCAAACTTCTTTGGTGCCTTCAATTTCAGGTTTGTTAGACATTATTCTCTCGCTTTTCAAAAGTTATAGTGATTCCTACCCATGCGGTACATTTACTATAAATACAGTATAACACAAGGTACTATCATGGTCAATCGGTTTTATTATGTGTACGCCTATATTTTGAA
>Ga0114946_10002974_pt1 | contig 11569 bp, 10 predicted proteins | sample WalLakDeSediment_FD_88676 | JGI IMG/M metagenome (GOLD analysis project Ga0114946, IMG submission 88676) | Lake sediment microbial communities from Walker lake, Nevada to study Microbial Dark Matter (Phase II) - Walker Lake 11/02/13 Deep Sediment | ecosystem: Environmental > Aquatic >...
TCCATCTCCGCCCCGAAAACGTCCATGTCCACGCCCAGCCCGGCTTCGGCGACGATCTCGGCCGTCAGCTCGACCGGGAAGCCGTACGTGTCGTGAAGCGTGAACGCCGTCTTGCCGTCGAGCGAGGCGGCCCCGGACTCCCTGAGCCGCTCGATCTCATCTTCGAGGAACGCGAGTCCCTGCCTGAGCGTGGTGCTGAAGCGCTGTTCCTCGGAGTCGGCGATCCTGCGCACGAGGTCGTGGTGTTCGGCGATCTCCGGATACGCCTCGCCCATCGCGCCGACAACCACGTCGACCATCTCGGCCAGAAGGGGTTCGGTCCGGCCGAGGAGTCGCGCATGTCGCACGGCCCGCCGGAGCAGACGCCGCAGCACGTAGCCACGGCCTTCGTTGGAGGGCAACACGCCATCGGCGACCAGGAACGTCACCGCTCGCGCGTGATCGGTAAGGATGCGAAGTGAGGTGTCGACCTTCTCGGAGGATCCGTACGCGGCACCGGTGAGCTCCTCCGCCTTGGCCATGATGCGGCGCAGCTCGTCGGTCTCGAAGTTCGAGTGCACCCCCTGCAGGATGGTGGCGATGCGCTCGAGCCCCATGCCGGTGTCGATGTTCTGCTTGGGAAGCGGCGTGAGCGTGCCGTCCTCGGCCCTGTCGAACTGCATGAAGACGAGGTTCCAGTACTCGAGGAACCGGTCGCAGTCGCACCCCGGGGCGCAGGAGTCCAGCCCGCACCCGACCGATTCTCCCTGGTCGTAGTAGAGCTCCGAGCACGGGCCGCACGGACCGGTGGGCCCGGCCGACCAGAAGTTGTCCTTCGCGCCCATGCGCAGGATGCGCTCGCGCGGGACACCCACCTCTTCAGCCCAGATGCTCTCGGCCTCGTCGTCGTCCTCGTAGATCGAGTACCACAGGCGGTCGGGGTCGAGCCCGAGCACATCGACCGAGTACTCCTGCGCCCACGCGCACGCCTCACTCTTGAAGTAGTCGCCGAAGCTGAAGTTACCGAGCATCTCGAAGAAGCTGTGGTGGCGGTTGGTCGTTCCGATGATGTCGATGTCGGTCGTGCGCACGCACTTCTGACACGTGGTCGCACGGGTGAAGCCGAGGTTCTTCACGCCGAGGAACACCGGCTTGAACTGGACCATCCCCGCCGACGTGAGCAGCAGTGACGGGTCATCGGGAATGAGCGATGAGCTCGGCAGCCTGCGTGCTCCCTTGCTCTCGAAGAATGAGAGGAAGCTCTCCCTGATATCGGCTGTCTTCACGCAACTCTCCTTAGGGTGTATCCGGGTCGCAGGGCGTGCCGCCATCGATCAGCTCATCCGCACCGTCCGCGTCCTCGTCGACCGCCACGCACTCGTCGTCACGCAGGACACCGCGCCGTTTCGGCTTTCGGAACAGCGCACCTTCCTCGTGAGAGATGCTCGACGACGTCCATTTCTCGTAGTAGTGCACGAACATCACCTTCGCAACGCCAGCGATCGGTACGGCGAGCAACATGCCCACCAGCCCGAACAGGGTCGCACCGACGAGCAACGAGAGTATCACGAGGACGGGATGCAGGTGCACCTGTTCCGACATGATGCGCGGCTGGAGGAAGATCGATTCCAGCTGCTGAATGACAACGATGTAGAGGATCGTCCAGAGCACGAGCTGGGGGCTCACGAACGCCGCTGATATGGCCGCGATCGCTCCGCCCACGAGCGGCCCGAGATACGGGATCAGATTGGTGATGCCGGCGATGAGCCCTATGAGCAGCGCATAGGGCACGCCGAGCACGAAGAGTCCGAGGGCCGTCAGCGCTCCGACGATAAACGCGATCATGCCCTGGCCTCGTATGAACCCTTCGACGACATCGGTGACCTCGGCCGCGAGTTTGAAGGATTCCTCACGGCGCCCGGGGCCGGGCAGCGCCAGGATCTCGGACTTGAGGGTGGGCAGGTCGCGCAGAACGAAGAAGGCAAGCGCCAACGCGAGGAAGACGTTCAGCAGGAAGCCGAGCACCTGCCCGCCGGCGCTGATGGCCGCCTGCGCGAGATTGCGCGACGCGCCGGTGAGCCACGAGATGATGCTCTCGCGGGCAGCCTCACCTGCATCGGTGACCCACTCGGGCAGCTCTATCGCAAGGTACTCGCTCTCGACCAGATTCCAGATGTCGAATGCTGCGTCGTAGTATCGGGGGAAGTCCTCGGAGAAGTCGCGGAACTCCCCGGCAACGGCCGGGATCACGAAGAGCCCGAAGACCGTCAGTGCCAGCGCGGCGATCAAGTAGCACACCACGACCGAAAGCGAGCGCGACAGGCCAGCGGCCTCGAAGCGCTTGACCGGGCGGCGCAGGATGAACACCACGATGAGCGCGATGACGAACGGCGTGAGCGCACCGGCGATGCGGCTGAGCAGCCACAGTCCTGCGGCGATGAGCGCGAACACCCCGATGAGCGCCCAGGCGACGGTCGAGATCCGTCGCCAGCTCTCAATACGTCGCTCTGTCACGAACTCCGGCACGCCCTCACTCCCTCACGATGTTCTCGCGCAGTACCTTGAGGGTCTTGCGCAGCAACCGCGACACCTGCATCTGCGAGATGTCGAGCTGCCTCGCGATCTCGGTCTGGGTGAGCCCCTCGAAGAACCTCAGGTACAGAACGCGCTGCTCCTGAGGGGTCAGGTGCTTGAGCGCGGCGGCAAGCGTGGCGCGATCGTCCACCACGGCCATCAGCGCATCGTCCTTGCCGATGTATTCGAGGATGCTGAACGTGTCCGAGCCGTCACCGCCGCGGTCACTTTCGAGTGAGACGAAGTTGTACGCCTCGCTCGTCTCCATCGCCTCGAGCACTTCTTCCGTCGTCACCCCGATGTGCTCGGCGATCTCGGCGATAGAGGGTGAGCGTTGCAGCTTCTGCGTGAGCGCGTCGATCGCCTGGTTCACCCGGAACGACAGCTCCTGCAGGCGACGCGGTACCTTGATGGCCCAACCCTTGTCGCGGAAGTATCGCTTGAGCTCGCCCACGATCGTGGGCGTCGCATACGTCGTGAACTCGACCTGCCGGTCTGTGTCGAACCGGTCGATGGCCTTGATCAGTCCGATGGTGCCGACCTGCACGAGGTCGTCGATCGGTTCGCCACGATTGCGGAAACGGCTGGCCAGGTACTTCACGAGGTTGAGGTACATCGTGATGAGCTCGTCGCGGGCGTCTTCGTCTCCCTCGAGACGGTACCTGCGAAAGAGCTCCCTGGTCAGCTGCTTGTCCCACGTGAGCTTGCGGGACTGTCGTCCTGCGCTGTCCCTAGCTACCGGCATCGTCCGGCTCCGCAGCGAGGCGCTTCCTGACCTTCAGATACTGTCCTTCGAGGTCCGAGGTGAGTTCGTAGTGGTCGCAGACGGATTGGAGAATGAACGTGGCGTATGCCGCCCGGCGCTCGGCGTCCTCGTCCGTAGCGCGCGACCCTGCCGGCAGACGCACCGACATGGTGACCTCGTCGTCGTCGAGCAGGAACTCGATGAGGATATCCGCCTCCTCGCCTGCATGGTCGCAGGAGTAGACGAACAGCTCCTCGGCTGCTATGCGCACGTCATCGAGATCGTCGTATGTCGCCCCCATGCGGCTCACGAGCGCCGAGGCGGTCATGCGCACCGCCTTGGCATACTCGGGCCGTGACGGGACGGTGAGAGAGATCCTGTCTGCTGACATCGTTCCTCCGGTCGGGACCTATTGCTCTTCCGGCGTATCGGGGACCGCTGCTCGCGTGCGCTTCGCTCTGAGCCATGCCACGCGGATCCTCTCACCCGCCGCGTTCACCGCATTCGCAGGCGCGTTCACCGCACCGTGGACGGTCGTAACGGTGTGCTCCACCCTCGAGGAGATCTCCTCGACGTCGGTGATGATCGCGTCGACCCTGAGAAGCTCCGCATTCATGGCGTCTACCGTGACGTCGGCCTTCTCGATGAGCGGCGGGAGCCGCCGGCCCATGTCGTCGCTGAGTGCCCTCACCGATCTGAGAGTCTTGACCGCCTCGACCAGGGCGAATACCACAAAGCCACAAACGACCAGGCCGGCCACGATGAGCGCGATGGCGAGCCCCTCGGACACTTCCACGACACACCTCTCAGCCAGCGGGTCCGCACCGGTAAAGTGTACCAGAGGAGCGCCGATTAGCCGCCCCGGGTCAGCCCTCGTCCACGCCCTCTCCATCTTCGGCCGCGCGAGCCGCCTCCCACCCCGCGCTTCCGGGCTGCCAGAACGCACCCCGCTCGAGACCTTCGGGCAGATAGCGCTGGTCAGCAGCTTCTTCCGGGTGGCCGTGCGGATAGACGTAGCCCTCACCCCTGCCGAGGCGCTTCGCTCCGGGATAGTGGCCGTCACGAAGGTGGTTCGGCACGGCGCGGGCAGGCCCCTCCCGGACCTCGGCGAGCGCACGGTCGATCGCGATTATGGCGGCGTTCGACTTCGGTGCGAGCGCCATGTAGACGGCCGCCTGGGCGAGGTTGATGCGACACTCGGGCCAGCCAACGAACTCGGCGGCCTTGACCGCGGCATGCGCCACGAGCAAGGCCCGGGGATCGGCGTTGCCGATGTCCTCGGATGCGAAGATCAGGATACGGCGCGCGATGAACTTCGGGTCTTCCCCGCCGTGCGCCATCCGGGCGAGCCAGTACACCGCAGCGTCGGGGTCGGAGCCGCGCATGGACTTGATGAACGCCGAGACGACGTCGTAGTGGATATCGCCGTTCTTGTCGTACGAGATAGCCCGGGTGGGAACCGCCGCCGCGATGGCCGCGCGATCGATCCGCACCTGCGAACCCGCGGCAGCTGCGACGGTCGCACCGGCGGCCGCGAACTCGAGGGTCGCGAGCGCCACCCGGGCATCTCCGCCCGCGAGCGTCACCAGCGCTTCGACGGCGTCCGAATCGAGTTCGAGCGAACCGCCGTAGCCACGCTCGTCGATGAGTGCCCTGCGCACGATCTCGCGCACATCGTCGTCGGTGAGCGGGGTGAGCTCGATCACGCGGGATCGGCTGATGAGCGGAGCGTTGACCTCGAAGAAGGGGTTCTCTGTCGTCGCACCGACGAGCACGACAAGGTTGTCCTCGACCGCGTGCAACAGCGCATCCTGCTGGGACTTCGAGAACCGGTGGATCTCGTCGACGAACAGGATGGTGCGCTGGCCGGTCTCGCCGAGTCTGCGCCGCGCCCCCTCGATCGCCGCCCGGATGTCCGCAACTCCGGACGTGACCGCCGAGACCTCCGAGAAGTGTGCCTTCGTTGCTCCGGCGATGATGCGCGCGAGACTCGTCTTCCCGGTCCCGGGCGGCCCGTAGAGGATGAAGGGTGACAGGTCGTCGAGCTCGATGGAGCGTCGGAGCAGCGTGCCCGGGCCCACCGCAGCCTCCTGGCCGACGAACTCGTCGAGCGAGCGGGGTCGCATGCGCACGGCGAGCGGGGCAGCGTGTGCCTGCGCCCGCTCGGCCTGTTCGTCGAAGAGTGAGTCCACGCTACTCCGTGACCCGGAGCACCTCACGCTCGAGGTTCTTGTCGTCTGAGATACCACGGGCGCGCCAGGTGATGTAGCCCTGGTCGTCGACGACCACCAGATATGGCGTGAACTTGACGTCCAGATGGTCTGCATCGATCAGGCGCATCACCTGTGCGGCGGTCTCATCGTCCGAGAGACCTTCCTGCACGGTGATCGTCCCGTTCGCATCCTGCGTCACGTACGCACCCAGGTTGAAGGAGACGACGTCGATGAGTCCGCGGTAGGTGTCCGTGACGCTGCGCACGATCTGCTCCTGATCGTCGGTCGTCTTCTGCGAATCATCGTAGAAGATGACGATCATGGGCTGGCCGGCGTCGAGGCGACTCTGGATCGCGGTCGGGACACCCAGCTCCGAGTCGACCGGGAACGCCTCGAAGACCTGCTCTTCGGCCGGGGACAGGTCGACCTCGACCTCTTCCACTGCGGGTGGTGGGGGTGCGGCGTCACCGGTGTCGGGCGTGGTGGCCGGCTCCTCTGAAGCCTCTCCCCCACACGCGACGAGCGTGAGTGCCAATAGTGCGACGATGAGTACTGCGACGATTCTGCGCATGTTACGTTCCTCCGCTCAGGCGCCGAGCGCGACCTCGCCTTGCCGTGTCTCCGACCGGGTGAACCTGCCTCGGCAGGTGGGTGCCCGCACCATCGACTTCCAGCTTCCCCTCTCGGGGATACCTTTCCGCCGAGGAATGATGAGGCTCCCGTCCAGTAAGTGTTGGTTCAGCCGATATTCGTCGAAGCCACGAGCAAGGCGAAGTACATTGTCAGTGTAGCGCGTGTGCGACGGCCCCACAAACCACCGTCTCTGTGGAGTTAGTCGGCCGAAATGTGCACTTCCTTGAGTTGTCGCGCCGAAACAGCATCGGGCGCTCCGGTGAGCGGGCACGCCCCCGAACTCGTCTTGGGGAATGCGATGACGTCGCGGATCGATGTCCCGCCCGCAAGGATCATGACGAGCCGGTCCAGACCGAACGCGATTCCGCCGTGGGGCGGCGCGCCGTAGGTGAGGGCGTCGAGCAGGAAGCCGAAGCGCTCGGAGGCCTCCTCGGAATCGATGCCCATCAGCCCCAGAAGCCGTTCCTGAAGCCCGCGGTCGTGCACGCGAAGCGTGCCTCCGCCGATCTCGAGCCCGTTGATCACGAGGTCGTAAGAGAATGACAGCGCACTTCCCGGATCGCTTTCCAGCAGGTCGAGATGCTCGTCGAAGGGACGGGTGAACGGGTGGTGCACCGCGGTCCAGCGCTCCTCCTCCGCGTCCCACTTCAGCAGCGGGAAATCGACCACCCACAGAGGGTGGAACCCGTCGGAGGGCAGTCCGAGCGACTCGCCGAGATAGGTCCTCAGCGCACCGAGGACCTCGTTGGCGAGGTCATGCTGGTCCGCGACGATAAGCGCGAGGTCGCCGGGCTCGACGGCGAGCGTCTCGCGCATCCCGGCCATCTCCGCCTCGGAGAAGAACTTCGCGACCGGGGAGCGCACCTCCCCATCGGTGCCGACCGCGACCCAGGCCAGCCCCTTGGCGCCGGCATCGATGGCGAGCTGGTTGAGCGCGTCGATCTTGCCGCGGCTCCACTCCCCGCATCCCTTCGCGTTGATGCCCTTGACCCGGCCGCCCGAGGCAAGCGCCCCCGCGAACACTTTGAATTCGGAGTCGGAGAACACCGACGTGAGACAGGCGAGCTCCATGCCGAAGCGGGTGTCCGGCCTGTCGGACCCGTAGCGGTCCATCGCCTCGGCGTACGTCATCCGCACGATCTGGGAGGGCCACTCGGCACCGACACCCTCCATGACATCGGCCATCACGCCTTCCACCAGGCCGAGCACATGCTCTTGCGTGCAGAAGGACATCTCGATGTCGACCTGGGTGAACTCGGGCTGGCGATCGGCGCGCAGGTCTTCGTCCCGGAAGCACCGGGCGATCTGGTAGTAACGGTCGACACCCGCGACCATGAGCAGCTGCTTGAAGAGCTGCGGAGACTGTGGCAGCGCGTAGAACTTGCCCGGATTCATGCGGCTCGGCACGATGAAGTCGCGCGCACCCTCAGGCGTCGACTTCGTGAGGATCGGGGTCTCCACCTCGATGAAGCCCCGGGACTCCAGCGCGCCGCGGAACCTCTGCGTCACCCGGTCGCGCAGGAGCAGGCCGGAGAGCATCTCCGGACGCCGGATGTCGATGTAGCGGTAGCGCATGCGCGTGGTCTCGTCGGTCTCGATGCCGTCCTCGACCTCGAACGGCGGGGTCTCGGCGGTGTTCAGCACGGTGACGCCGGAAACGGCAACCTCGACCTTCCCGGTCGCCATCTCGGGGTTCTCGGTGCCCTCGGGACGCAGCCGCACCTCCCCCGTGAGCTCGACGACCCACTCGGGGCGCAGCCGCTCGGCGGTCGCGAACGCATCGGCGACTTCGGGATCGAACGTGCACTGGACGATGCCTGAACGGTCGCGCAGGTCGACGAAGATGAGGCCGCCGTGGTCCCGGCGACGGTGCACCCATCCGGCGAGTGTGACGGCGGTCCCTGCGTCGGCGGCACCGAGCGAGCCGCTGGTGTGCGTCCGGATGGAGTGACGTGCGTCGAGCATGCGTGCCGCCTTCCCTAGCCGAGCGACCGTCGCACCGCGGACGCCATCTCGGCGAGCGCGGTACGGGTCTCTTCTTTGGTGTCCATGTCCCGGATCGTGACCTCACCGGCGGCGAGCTCGTCGGGCCCCACAACGACGACAAGGCGTGCGCCCAGACGATCCGCCTGCTTGAACTGCGCCTTGAGCGAGCGGCCGACATGGTCGAGCTCGGCGGCGATGCCTGCGTCACGCAGCTCGCTGGCGATCGCGAACGACTCACCCGCCACCTGTGCGTCGACCCGCGCGACGTAGACCTCGGCCAGCGCGGGAGAGGGGATCTCCGCTCCGGCCGCTTCCATCGCGAGCAGCGTGCGCTCGAAGCCGAGCGCCCATCCCAGGCCGGGCGTGGGCTTGCCGCCGTACGCCTCCATGAGCCGGTCGTATCGCCCGCCTCCGCCGATGGCGTTCTGTGCACCGAGACCCGCATCGGCCTGCACCTCGAAGACCGTGCGCGTGTAGTAGTCGAGCCCACGCACGAGCTTGGGCTCCTCGGTGTAGGGGATGCCGAGCGCGTCGAGGCGCGCCTTGACGGCGGCGTAGTGCTCAGCGCACGGCTCGCAGAGCTCGTCGCGCAGGAGCGGCGCGCTCTCCATCACGACAATGCATGCGGGGTTCTTGCAGTCGAACGCGCGCAGCGGGTTGGTATCGAGACGACGATTACATTCGTCGCAGAGCTCGGACGCGTGCGACCCGATGTAGCCTGCGACCTTCTCACGATACGCCGGGCGACAGGCGTCGTCGCCCATCGAGTTGACGAGCAGCCGCATGTTGTCCGCCGGGATCCCGACCGCCTCGTAGAAGCGCCAGAGCGCGACGATGACCTCGGCGTCCGCGCTCGGCTCGGCCGCACCGAGGATCTCGATGCCGATCTGCCAGAACTGGCGCATCCGCCCCTTCTGGGGCCGCTCGTACCGGAACATCGGTCCGACGTAGTAGAGCTTCACCGCCGAGCCCTGCGGCACGAGGGTGTGCTCGAGTGCGGCGCGCACAACGCTCGCGGTGCCCTCCGGTCGCAGAGTCAGACTGCGACCCGAACGGTCCTCGAACGTGTACATCTCCTTGCTCACGATGTCGGTCGCCTCGCCGATCCCACGTGTGAAGACCTCGGTGTGTTCGAACAACGGGGTATACACGGGCTCGTAGCCGTAGCGGGCGAACATCTCCTGCGCGGTGCGCGTCAAGTACTCCCACGCACGAGCGGTGGCAGGCAGCATGTCGGTCGTGCCTTTGGGGGCGCGGGCGTTCATCGGTACGGCGTTCACGCTCCTCGGAGATGGGGGCTTCGCGGGTTCCGATTATGCAGGAAGCGCGCACCGATGACCACGCGCGCAGGCAAGCCGCCTCAGGCTATCGCCCGACCGACGAGGATGCCCGAGAGGGCGCCACCGATGGCTGCCACTCCCGAAAGCCCCAAGTAGAGCGCGGCTGTGGGAATGCTCCCACGCAGCAGCAGGTCCGCGGCCTCGAGCGAGAGCGCGGAGAAGGTAGTGTAGCCGCCGAGCAGGCCGATGCCGAGCAGCGGACGCCACCAGCCCGGCCACCCGTTGCGCGATGCGAACACGAGGAGCAGACCAAGCGCGAACGCGCCGGTGAGGTTCACGATCAGAGTGTGCCACGGTATGCCTCCCTCGGCGGACGGCCCCACCATGCGGCCGACGGTGTGGCGCGTGACGGCGCCGACCGCCCCGCCGGCGGCTACCAAGAGCAGATCTCGCGTGTGCTCGGTCACCGCTACGCCCTCGGGAAGAAGGGATTGATGCGTCGCTCCCGGCCGATGGTCGTGTCCGGGCCGTGGCCCGGGTGTACGGCCGTCTCGTCGGGCAGCGGGGCGATGCGAGTGGCGATCGAGTCTTTGAGTGCGCGTCCGTCCCCGCGCGGGAAGTCGGTGCGCCCGACGCTCCCGGCGAACAGCGTGTCGCCGCTGAACAGATGACCCGGAGCATAGAGACATATGCACCCCGGTGTGTGTCCGGGCGTGTGCAGCACCTCGAGCACGAGCTCGCCCGCCTCGACAGTGTCACCCTCGATGACGGTGCGATCCGCGTGAGGAGCGGAGTGGTCGAACCCGAAGAGGAGGCCGCCCGTACCGGCGGCCGTGGTGATGAACGGCGCGTCCTCCTCGTGCACGAGGAGCGATGCGCCGGTGGCCTCCACCACTCCGGTAGCCCCTGCGAGATGGTCGAAATGCCCGTGCGTGAGCACCACGGCCGCCACCGGCGTGTCGCCGAGTGCATCGAGCACCGCTCCCGCATCATCGGCCGGATCGATGACGATCGCGGGTCCACCGGCATCGTCGGCGACGATCCAGCAGTTCGTCTCGAGCGCGCCGAGTATCAGCCGCTGCACCTTCACCGGCGGCGCTCCTTTGTCCGGTGGCCGCCCTCACCCGGAAGGGCGCGCGCGACCTCGAACACGCCGTCGATGGCACGGACGTCGCGGATGACCGACTGGAGCTGATCCATGTTCCCGAGCTCGAACAGGAAGCGCATCGTCGAGATTCCTCCCCGGTCGGTCGCGACGTGTGCCGAGAGGATGTTCACGCCCGATTCGGCCAGCGTCGAGGTGACCTCCTGCAGCAAACGCATGCGATCGACCGCCTCGATGACGATCTCGACCTGGTAGGTGCTCTCGCTGCCCTTGTCCCACTCGACCTCGATGATGCGTTCGGGGGTGCGCAGCAGGTCCACCGCGTTCGCGCAGTCACGCCGGTGCACCGACACCCCCCGGCCCCGCGTGACGAAGCCGACGATTTCGTCGCCCGGAACCGGGTTGCAGCACCGGGCGAGACGGATGAGCACGTCATCGATGCCCTTGACCTTGACGCCCCCACCCTGCCGACGGCGCTTGGAGCGCGGCGCAGTCATCGGCGTGGTGAGCGGAAGTGCCGGCTCGGGCTCGGGCTCCTGGGTGGCCTTGGGATCCTCGGCAGCCATGAGCTTGAGCATCTTGCCGGCGATCTGCTTCGCGGAGACCTTGCCCGAACCGATGTGCGCCAGCAAGTCCTCGGACTCCTGGAAGTTCATGTCCGTCGCGATGGCTTCGAGTGCCCGGTGGGCGGCGGGTGAGCTCATGCCGAGGCCGTGCTTGCGCATGACCTTGACGAGCTCGTCACGGCCCCGCTGCAGATCATCCTCGCGGCTCGCCTTACTGAAGTAGCTGCGGATCTTGCTCCTGGCCGACGAGGTCTTGACGATGTTGAGCCAGTCGCGGCTCGGGTGGGTGCTCTTGTTCGTGAGGATCTCGACCCGGTCGCCCATCTGCAGCTCGTAGCCGAGCGGCACTATGATGCCATTCACCTTCGCGCCCACGCAGTGGTGGCCGACCTCCGTATGAATCGCGTATGCGAAGTCGATGGGCGTCGAGCCCCGTCGCATCGAGCGGACATCGCCCTTGGGCGTGAAGACGAAGACCTCGTCCTCGA
>Ga0114946_10002975_pt1 | contig 11569 bp, 2 predicted proteins | sample WalLakDeSediment_FD_88676 | JGI IMG/M metagenome (GOLD analysis project Ga0114946, IMG submission 88676) | Lake sediment microbial communities from Walker lake, Nevada to study Microbial Dark Matter (Phase II) - Walker Lake 11/02/13 Deep Sediment | ecosystem: Environmental > Aquatic > Freshwater...
CGCCGCCGCGCCCGGCCACACCCCAAAGGGCGGCGGCCGGCGCTCCGCTCCACATGGTGGGAGGGAGCGCCGGCCGCTGGAGGCTGCCGGGGACGGCTAACGCCGTCCGGTCATCACGGACAGGGGATCAGGCGCACGATCTCGCGGTAGATGTCGAGCAGGTCGGACGCGTCGGGGGCCCGGAAGTAGTACCCCGGCTCACTCGCCACGTCGCGCAGCAGGTCCTCGTCGAGGTCGCTGCCCAGGCCGACGGTGACGATGTCGATGCCGCGGTCGTGAATCTCGGCCGCCAGCTGCCGGATGTCGTCCACGCCGTACACCGGATCGTTGTGCCGGCCATCCGTCACAAGGACGATGGACCGGGTGTGACCGGCGACGTGGCGCTGGCCCGTCAGCTCGTCGTAGGCGGTTCGCAACCCGGCGTAGATGTTGGTGCCGGAAGCCTGATCGTCCCGCAGACCGGCCAGTGCGGCGCGGACGGCCACGTGGTCGTTGGTCAGGCCGATCTTCAGGCTGGCCGTGGCGTTGAAGCCCACCACCGTCGCCTGATCGGCGTCCTTCAGCAACTCGACGAGCATCTGGGCGGCCTCGATGGCGGCGTCCATCTTGGCCTGGCCGCCGGCGCGCGTGGGCTCGCTCATGCTGGTCGACGTGTCGATGACCAGCGCCACGTCCATGGTCTGGAGCTCCGGCACGCACACCGTGGCCGTGGGCTCCGGCGCCACCTGCTTGTAGGCCATGGGCAGGTAGCGCGCCGCCGGCGTGGGCGTCTCGGTGGGCGTGGCCGTGGCGGTTGCCGTGGGCGTGAGCGTGAGCGTGGGCGTGTTGGTGGGCGTGGGCGGTTGCGCCACGACCTGGATGTCGACGTCCGGGAAGATCGCCTTGCCCGCGCCGCCCAGGCTGTCCCGCCACTCCACCTCGGCCATGACGCTGACCGGCAGCAGCCCCTCGGAGAGCGGCTCCACCCGGTATGTGGTAGTCACCGGGTTCGCCGGGGCCGCGAACGGCCACTCGATCAGCTGCCCGGCCACGGTCACCGTGGGCGGGTCGACCGCGTCCACGTCCAGCAGCATGTCGGCCGTCAACTCGTCGCGGATGGTCATTTCCTGGATGGTCACCGGCCGCCCGGCGTGCACGAAGTTGGCCTGGATGACGTCCACCACGCTGCGCGGCTGCGTGCGCTCAAAGGCGAACTTGCGGTCCGTGGCCAGGAGGTACAGCTTGTCCAGGTCCTTGCGCTGCACCCCAAAGCCGACGGTGATCAGGAACACGTCCGGCGCCATCTTCTGCACGTCGGCCCGGCAGTACTCGAAGTCCGACAGCAGCACCACCACCTTGATGCGGCCTGCCTGTCCCTGCTCCAGGCGCGCGCCGGTGCCGTCCAAGATGCGCGCGGCCTCGTTCAGGCCTTCCTTGATGCGGGTGATGTCCTCGCCGCGAATGCGGTTGGCGGACGAGACGATGTCACCCGACTTGGTGGTCAGCAGCTGCCGCTGCTTGACCCGCCGGTTGAACGACACGAAGCCCATTCGCAGGCGGCCGCTCGCGAAATCGGCCTCGATCTCCGGGTCCGTCACGAAATCGCGCACCCAGGACTTGAGCACCCGGATCTGGTCCTCGCCGCCGGCGTGCTCCTGGATGGGCGTGGGCACGATGGTGGGCGGCACGTGGGGCGCCGGCGTGCGCCGGGGGGAAGGCGGGCGCGTCGCGGTCCAGGTCGGCTCCGCGGTGCGCAGCTGGATGCCGCCGCAGAACGGCGGCTCGCCTCCGGTGCCGCCCGGGTCGAGCTGCCCGCTGCCCGGGGTGAGCGTGGGCGGCGGAGCCGACGGGTCCGGGTCGGGCGGGAGGGTGGGCTGCATGGCGCTGCTGCCGCCGCCCTTGGTCATGGAGAACGACTCGTCCACCACGATGACCATGTCGATGGGCAGCGGCACCGACGGACAGGTGTGGGTGACCACCATGGTCACGCCGGCCGACTGGCCCAGCAGCACCGACTGCGGGTCCACCCACTTGTCCGCGCCCACCACGCACAGGCTGGCAGGCGGCGTTGCCGTGGCCGCCTGCTGCGGCACGGCGGCCACCTCGCCCGCCGTAGGCGCCGCCCGCGTGGTGGCCGTCAGGCCGATGCCCGCAAGCAGGAAGGGAATGATGATGAAAAGTGCCCAGCGCTGACGAGCCATGCACGTCACTCCTTTGCGCTGAAGAGGGCCCCGAGGCCCAAGGATCCGGACGGTACGCGCCACCGTGGGCGCCCAGCCGGCGACCAAGCGCCTACAAGGCTTAACGCCGTCACGCGTAGCGCGGTTAGAGCGGCGACCGCACCCGGGCGGCCGCAACCCGGCCGCCCGAGCTCCTCGCGTCACACCGGCCTGACGAGCGTGTGGCGCTTCTTGCCGGCCGACAGCTTGACCACGCCGTCGGCCGTGAGGTGGCCGACCGACACCGCGTGCAGCGGATCGAGGACCACCACGTCGTTCAGCCGGCAACCGCCGGCCGCCACCAGCCGCCGCGCCTCGCCGCCCGTGGCGCACAGGCCGCTGCGCCTCAGGAGCTCGAACAGGGCCAACCCGCCCTCCAGGTCGGCGCGCGGCACCTCGATCAGCGGCAGGTCCGCGCCCAACGTGCCGCGCTCGAAGGTGTCGCGCGCGGTGGCCGCGGCGCGCTCGGCCGCCTCCGGCCCGTGGCACAGCCGAGTCAACTCGCCGGCCAGCGCCTTCTTGGCCTCGTTGACCTCCTGGCCGGACAGCCGCTCCAACCGCGCCACCTCGCCCTCCGGCAGGTCGGCAAGCATCCGCAGCAGCGGACCGGCATCCGCGTCGTCCACATTGCGCCAGTACTGCCAGAAATCGTACGCCGAGAGCAGTTCGCCGTCCAACCACACCGCGCCGCCGGCCGTCTTGCCCATCTTGGCCCCATCGGCACTGGTGAGCAGCGGCGCCGTCAGCCCGTGCGCCGGCCGATCCAGCAGCCGCCGCACCAGCTCCACCCCGTTCACGATGTTGCCCCACTGGTCCGCGCCGCCCATCTGGACCAGGCAGTCGTGCCGGCGGGCCAGCTCCACAAAGTCGTACGCCTGGAGCACCATGTAGTTGAACTCCAGGAAGGTCATGGGCTGCTCGCGCTCCAGCCGCCTGCGAACGCTGTCGAAGGCCAGCATGCGGTTGATGGTGAAGTGGCGGCCCACGTCCCGCAGGAACGGCACGTAGGCGATGGTGTCCAGCCAGTCAGCGTTGTCCACGAACAGCGCCCCTGTCGGACCGTCGCCCACATCCAGGAAGCGCTCGAGCACGCGTCGTATGCCGCCCATGTTGCGCCGGATCTGCTCATCGTCGAGCAGCGGCCGCATCCGGTCCTTGTCCGACGGATCGCCTACCTTGGATGTGCCGCCGCCCAGCACCACGATGGGGCGGTGGCCGCAGCGCTGGAGGAGGCGCAGGAGGGTGATAGGCACCAGACTGCCCGCGTGCAGGCTGGGCGCCGTGCAGTCGAACCCTATGTACGCCCGCGCCGGAGGACCCGCCAGGACGGCGTCTAGCGCCCCCAGGTCCGTGACCTGGCTCAACAGACCACGGCGCACCACCTGGCGCAGGAACTCCGACCGAACCTCCGCAGTGCCCCGTGTGCCGCCGTCCATGTCCCGTCGCCCTTCCCGTGCCCACCGCGGCCCGAGCCGTCGCCCGCGCGGCGCGGGCTGCCGCACGATACCGCGCCTCCGCGCCCACGGCAAGCCGTGGCCGGGCCCGCCCTGGCGCGCCGGAGGGCGAGCCGCGCGGCTCGCCCTCCGTTCCTGCCATCCATCACCACGCCCCGGCCGGTCGCCGCCGGCGTCAAGCCCGGCGGTGCGCCGCGGCGCGGCCTAGCGGCCCGTGAAGCCTCGCGGCACCCCCGGGCAGTGGGGCGCCTCGGACGTCTTGAAGTGGTCGTACACGGGGAAGGCCTCGAACGCCTTGCTCTCGTCGCCCGGCACGTCCGGCCCGCCCAGTGTACCGCCGATGCGCTCGACGGCCACGCCGCCCAAGCCCACCAGGTTGCGCTGGAACTGGCCCGACGCGTCGAACACGTTGTGCTCCCAGAACATGGCGGAGATCACCGCCGAGCCCATGAAGCGCGGGTTGATGGCGCCCCAGCTGGCCAGGTCGATGTACTCCACCTGCTTCTCGTTCAGCTTCTGGCAGAAGTAGTCGAGCAGCCCGTTCTGATCGAACAGGAAGACCGCAAAGTCGGTGAAGCCCGGCTTGGGCACCAGGTTGGTTATGGCCAGTTCGGTGGTAATGCCGCGGTAGTCCTTGGCGATAAGCGGCACGGCCATGACCGCGCTGCCCGACGCCGTCCCGCCGTGGCCCGCGCCCAACGCCCAGTCGAACAACAGCGACTCGGACTGGCCGTTGTACGCCACCGCCTCGCGGCGCGCCGTGCGCTGCGGGTCGGCCCACTTCTCCATCAGGGCCACCGCGTGGATGCGCGGCGGATCCACCATGGGCCCGCCCGGCGTCACCCACTCCTGGCTCTCCACGCGCGCCGAGCCAACCCAGTTGCCCGGGATGTTGTCGATCAGCGGCAGGAAGAACGTCTGGCTGCCCCGCGGGCAGATCCAGTCCATCAGGGTGGTGATCACGCCGCCGCTGCGGTCCAGGAAGTACACCTTGACCTTGGCCGCGTACGTGGCCGACAGGTTCTGCACCTGGATGGCCGTGTCCCAGCCCTGGTACTCGCTGTAGGTAAGCGGCAGGTAGCTGACCTGGTTGCCGTAGCTCCAGTCCAGGCTCCAGACGTCGGCCGTGACGCCGACGTAGCTGGTGAAGTGGTTGGCCCCCAGCGTGTCAATGACGATGCCAAGCGGCTGGCTGCCGCGGATCCAAGCCGAGCCCACCCAGTTGGGGCCGACCACGGTGTTGGGGTCGAAGCGCACGGTCTCGCCGGGCGCCACGGTCAGCACGTCGCCCAGGATGCTGCGCAGGCAGTTCTCCTGGTCCTTGAACCAGATCTCCAGGCTGGTGCACTCCTCGCCCGAGTTCTGGATCAGGAGCGCCGAGTTCAGGCCACCCTGGTCGGCGAAGACCAGCGGCGCGTAGTAGGTGTAGCCGCTGAAGCGCGGGTCGCGCGCGCCTTCCATGTCCGACGAGATGCCGGTGTAGGCGGCGTTGACGGTCACGTTGGGGTCGGTCGGGTCCGGGCAGCTGCGGTTGACCACCGCCGCCAGCGGCTCGCCTTGGTGCTTGCCGAAGTCCAGCCCGCCCCAGGTCCCACCCTGGCGATACGCGGTGTCGAAGAGCAACCAGTCGTACCAGTCACCCACCACACCGTAGAAGGCGGCGTTGCACACCACGTCCGCGAACGGCACGAACGTGCCCGGCTGGACCTCGATGCGCTGCGTGCTCAGGCTGTAGACCACGGCGCTGCGGGCGCCCGGCGGCAACTGGCCCGCGGTGAAGCTCCAGGCGCTGCCCGGAGCCAACAGGCCGGAGCACTCGGACTTGAGCGGCCCCGCGGCCTGCGGCGGGCAGAAGCCCGGCTCGCCCCAGTACATCAAGAGCGCCTTGGTGTCCGTGGCGCCCACGTTCTGCACCTGGATCCAGCCCTCGCAGTCCCGCGCGCCCACCACCGGCAGCTGCAGTCGCCAGTCCACGCCCGCGCACGGCACCTTGATGACGGCGGTGTCCGAGGCCGTCACGTCGGACAGGCACGCGAGATCCGTCCGCCCGGAGTTGACCGGGTTGGCCGTGACCGTCACCGTGTCGGTGACCGTGCCGCAGTCCCACAGGGTGTCGATGAGCAGGTGCGGCAGCGTGACCTGGCGCCACACCCTCTCGCCGGGCGCCAGCGGCAGCAGCGGGTCGGCGCCGAAGGTGATGGTGTCGGTGTAGATGACCGTGGGCACCGGCCGCGTGCGGCTGGTGAGCTTGTCCTCCAGGTAGATGCTGTCCAGGTACGTGGTGCCCACGTTGATCACTTCGTAGCAGAACGTCACCGGCTGCGCGGTCTGGTTCCAGACCGCCGGCAGGTCCCGCCCCGGGCAAACACCGTTGAAGCTGACCGTCTTGCGCACGAAGATCTCCGGGCACTCGACGGTGGTGGTCTCCAGGGCGCTGTTGTTGCTGGGATCGGGATCGGCCGTGGGCGTCCTGGGCCCGCCGTCCACACCCGGCACGGGCTGGCTGGCCGGCGGCCACTTGGCGTCGTTGCGCCGCGTCTCCACCATGGCGCGGTTGCCCAGCACCGCGCCGCAGACCGCCGTCTCCGCCACCTTGACCCGGATGCGCACCGTGACGCTGGAGCCGACGTTCAACCGCCCCCACTCCTGCACGCTGCGGTTGTTGCGGTCGTGGCCGATGCGGACCGTGATGCGGCCGTCGTCGCGCACCTCAACCACTTGCGCCTCGCCGGCGACAACCGACACCTCGATGTGCGCCGGATCCAGCACCACGCCCGCCGCCGGCAGCCAGTCCACCAGGAACACCTCGGCCGCGTCCGACGGGCCGGCGTTGGTCACCGTGAGGTGATAGGTGATGGTGCCGCCGCGCTCCACCGGGTCGCACTCCAGGAAGCCGCCGAAGATGTCCGTCTTGGTCAGCTGCAGGTCGGCCTCGGCCACGGCCAGCGCGTGCTCGTGCGCCACGTTGTTGGCGCTGTGGAAGTCGGTGGTGGTGGTGCTGATGGTGGCCCGGTTGGTGATCAGCATGTTGGGCGTGGTGCCGGTCAAGTCGGCGTCCAGCACGTAGCCCGGATCCACCATGGTGATGAGCCAGAAGCCGAACTCATCACCGGGGTTGAGGACACCCTGGCCGGCGGCCGGGATGATCACGTCGTTGCCACGCTTGAAGTAGGTGACCGTGACGACGCCGCCGGCAGCCGTGCACGTCACGGTGTCGTCAAAGTCGAACGGCTCGCAGCGCACGTATGTCTCGCCCAGGATCCCTGCCTGCTTGTAGTCCAGGTTGTCCTGGATGCCCACCCCGCGCGCCACCGACCAGCCCTTGTTGCCGAACGTGATGCGGTAGCGGTGCTCGGTGCCGGCCATGGCCAGGTCCGGTTCGTAGGGCCGGTCCAGCCGCAGGTCTTCCGGCTCGTCCACCTTGTCGATGTAGACGTCGGCGACCGCCGTGACCGAGGTCAAGTTGGTGGCGGTGTTGGTGCTGTTGGCGATGGCCGTGGACGTGTATGGATCGTTCGTCAGCGGCCCGACCGGCAGGTTGGCCGGCAGCGGCGGCACGAAGGCCGGCGAGTTGGGTCCGGCCAGCACCTGGGCCAGGTTGTTGAGCACCGTGCCGGCCGGCACCGCCGAATCCACCAGCACATAGATGTCGAAGGTGATCTTCTCGCCCGGCCGCAGGCGGCCGACGCCGCAGTAGAGGATGTTCTGCGACAGCTCGTCCGGCCGACAGCTGGCGCCGTGGGCGCGCAAGAACTTCACCTGGCTGGTTGGCGGCAGCACGTCGCGCACCGTCACGTTACGCGCGTCGGACGGACCGTTGTTCCAGACCGCGATCTCGTAGCGCAGCACGTGGCCGGCCGTGACCTGGTTGGCCAGCTCCTGTACCACGAAGCGGCGCAGTGTGGCGTCCCAGCTGGTCTTGACCTCGCCGACAGCCGTCTTGGAGATGGCCACGTCGGCCCAGGCGTTGACCAGCGTCTGGGTGTGGGCGTAGTTGTTGGCGTTGAACGGGTCGAAGATGTCCGAGTACACGAAGGCGTCGTTGTCCAGCGGCACCCCGGCATGCAGGTGCGGGCTGGTGACCACCTGGAAGACGACCGTCCGGCTGCCGCCGGCGATGATGTTGCCCAGACCGCACGTCATGCGATCCAGCGGCTGACCCGGCGTGCCGATCTCGCAGTTGCCGGCGCCGCCGGTGATGACCACGCTGCCCGGGTACAGGAACAGCCCGGCCGGCAGCCGGTCCGTCAGGACCACGTTCTCGGCCGTGGACGGCCCGTGGTTGCGCACCACCAGCGTGTATTGGATGCGACGCCCGGCCGTGACATGTGTGGCCGACGTGCCGTAGTTGGGCGCCTGCGGGAACGGCGTGCCGGCCACGCCGGCGTTGAACGGGAATCCGGTCTGGCCCGTCAGCTGCACCTCGCCCAGCGCCGCCTTGGTGAGCTGCAGGTCGGCCACGTTGGTGATGGCGTGCATCACCTCGGCGTGGTTGTTGGCCAGGTACGGATCGTACTCGGCGCTCAACACGTCGGCGATGTTGTTGATGTCCTGCGTGTCCCGCGCCCGCACCCGCACCGTCAGGATCCAGCGACCGCTGTTGGGCGGGCCGTCGGCGGCCAGCACCGCCAGGTCGCTCTCGTCCACCAGCGGCGTGGCCGGGTCGTCGGCCAGCGTGCAGTCGAGCTGCAGGCGCTGGTTGATGACCTGGATGCCGGTGGGCGCGATGACGCCCCACGGCGGCGGCACCGCCGGCGGCAGCCACGTGGTGCCGGGGATGTAGAGGTTCCAGACCTGCGTCTGGCCCTCGGTCAGCGCCGCGCATTGCGCCGGCCGGTCGCTGGTCACGTCGATCAGGTCGAACTGCTTGGACGCCTGCAGCACGTCCTTGAGCGCCACCCCACTCGCCCAGCTGGGGCCGTGGTTGTCCACGATCACGGTGTAGGTCAGCACCTGGCCCGCGCGGACCTCGGTGTCCGGCTTGCCGAACTTGACCACCTTGAGGTCGGCCTTGCGCAGCACCAGCACCTTGGCCTGGTCGCAGTTGTTGGTCAGGTCCGGGTCACCGAGCGTGGTCTCGGACTCGACGCAGGCCTCGTTGATGATGGTGGTGCCGGAGGGTACCGACGGGTGGATGCGGGCCCAGATGTAGAACTCCTCCACCTGGCCCGGCTTCAGCGTGCCCAGCGGGCAGTGCAGCCGCTGGCCGCCGCCGGGGCCGACGCCGACGACGGTGCAGCTGTCGGTGTCTACCTCGTAGGCCACCTGCGGCGGCAGGTCGTCGATGACCACTACGTTCAGGGCATCGGCCGGGCCGTAGTTGCCCACGCGGATGTGGTAGCGGATCTGCTCCCCGGCGAACGCCTTCTGCGGCTCCACCCACTTCTTCAACCACACGTCGGCCTCGGTGAGCACCGTGATGTCCAGCTCCGACATGTTGTTGTCCCAGCACGGGTCCAGCGTGTCCGACATCACGTACGCGCTGTTGGTGATGACCGTGCTGTCGGGGATGTCGGTGGCCAGGAACACGTCCACGAACACCGTCGGCGACGTGGGCCCGCCCGGTCCGGTCAACGGCAGGTCGCCCAGCCGGCACTCCAGCAGGTTGGCGCTGGTGACGTTGCACGGCAGCGGCACGCCGCCGGCCCGGTTCTCCACGCCCATCCAGGCCCGCAGGAACAGCGCCTGCGGCGGCAGGAAGTCGATCAGCGCCACGTCGCGGGCCCACGACGGGCCCTCGTTGGCGATGTCGTACAAGTACGTGCGAACCTCGCCGGCCTTCCACGGGAACGGGCCTTGCGAGCTCTTGCTCAGCGTCAGGTCCGCCACCGCGTTGACCCGCGTGTAGCTGGCGCCGTGGTTGTTGGCGTTGTTGTCGTCGAACATGTCGGAGTCGACGCGCACGTCGTTCTCCAGGATGGTCCCGTCCGGCAGGCTGGGATCGACCTCGGCCTGGATGGTGATCAGCCGCTCCACCGCCGTGCCCGTGGCCAGGTTGCCCAGGCCACACACCAGCCGGTCCAGGGCGCTGCCGGGCATGCCGGACTCACAGTCGCCCACCACGAGGCCGTTCTCGTTCACCACCGACGTGCCGGTGACCCGGATGCCCGGCGGGAGGCGGTCGATCACGGTGACGTTCTCGGCCACCGACGGGCCGTTGTTGGTGACGGTGATGGTCCACTCCATGGTCTGGCCGGCCGTCACCCGGTCGTCCTGCTCCACGAGCGTGCCTTCGCAGTCCAGCGGGCCGACCATGCCGGCGCTGCTCTTGGTCACCGCGAGGTCCGCGACCTGGGTGATCTCGTGCGCCGTGCAGGTGCTGTTGTTGGAGAAGTCGGGGTCCGTGGCGGCGCTGGAGACGTCCACGCAGTTGTTGACGCTCACCCCGTCGCGCGCCATGACCGCGATCTCGATGATCATGCGTCCCTCACCGTCGCCGGTGTTTGTGCCGGTGTACGGCGGTCCGAAGACCGGCAACTCCGCCGTGCCCTCGGGGTTCATGACGCAGGTGATGGTGGCCCGTTGGTGCACGCCGGGAGCTATGGGCTCGGCGCCCGGCACGTACGGCACGCCCACCGGAAGATTGGTCCCGATGGGGTTGATGGGCGCGCTGGAGGTGGGCGCGTCGATGAAGCAGTGGATGTTGCCGTCGTACAGGCCCGTCGCGTCCGGCAGCAGGCCCATGATGTCGAACACGCCGTCGGCCCGCAGCTCGTCCGTGATGGTCACCTGCGGCGCGAAGCTCGGTCCCAGGTTGTCGACCATGATCGTGTACGTGAGCAGCTTGCCGGCGCGCACCTCGCCGTCCGGCTTGCCGAACTTGCGCACCCGCAGGTCCGCGACGTGGTTGACCGGCACGACCTCGCAATCGCCGGAGGCGTGCTCGGACTCGTCGCCGAGCGTCCACTCCACCATGGCGCAGTTCTCCAGCCAGGCCAAGCCGTCGGAGGCAGCCCCCTCGTGCACGCCGACCACCACGTCGAAGGCCCGCTGCTGGCCCGGCTGCAGGTCACCCAGCTGGCACTCCACCAGACCGCCGGAGTACAAGCAGAACGCCGTGGCGTAGCGGTACGTCAGATCGGAGTGCAACGGGTCGGTGACAATCACGTCGTAGGCCGTGGATGGGCCGTCGTTGCGCACGGTGAAGCGGTAGGTCAGGGTGCCGCCGCCGACGGCGACGATCGTCCCCGCGCGGCTGTCGCCCGGCGGGGTGAGGCTGGAGGCAACCGCCGTCTTCTCGAGCGTGACTCGAGCGTCGTAGCGCAAGATGGACGCGGCCGAGGCCGAGTTGTTGCCTGGGTCCGGGTCCGGCGTGTCGGACAGGAAGACGTCCGCGGCGTTGCTGATGGTGCCGACGGCGTCCGGCTTGATGCGCACGTTGACGAAGACGAGGACCCCGTTGCCGCCGGTGGGCTCGATGTCGCCCAGTGCGCAGAACAGGGCGTTGGAGCCCACGGTGACGTCGCAGTGAAGCGGCCTTCCGTCGCGCCCGCCGTTGGCGCCCAGGAACGCGCTCACGAACTCCACCTCGCGCGGCAGGAAGTCGCGCAAGGCGACGTTGGCCGCGGTGGAAGGACCGGCGTTTGTGAGCTGAAGCTCGTAGTGCATCTCCCCGCCGGCCACCGGAGTGCCCACCGCGAACTTGCGCAGGGCCAGGTCGGCCGAGGCGGTGACGCTCACGAAGGCGCTGGCGAGGTTGTTGCTGGTGTCGCGGTCGAAGGTGTCCGCCGTCACCCAGACGTTGTTGTCGATGAAGTCGGACGCGGGTGTCTGCGGCTGGTCGGCCAGGAACGACGGGTGCACGTCAGCCAGGATCTGGAACGACCGGCTGGCGCCGTTGGCCAGGTTGCCCAGGTTGCAGGTCAAGGGGTTGGACGGGTCACCCGGCGTGCCCATGACGCACGAGCCGCCGGCCAG
>Ga0114946_10002976_pt1 | contig 11568 bp, 9 predicted proteins | sample WalLakDeSediment_FD_88676 | JGI IMG/M metagenome (GOLD analysis project Ga0114946, IMG submission 88676) | Lake sediment microbial communities from Walker lake, Nevada to study Microbial Dark Matter (Phase II) - Walker Lake 11/02/13 Deep Sediment | ecosystem: Environmental > Aquatic > Freshwater...
CACCCCTGGAATCTCAATTTCAGGTACATCTTCCAAGGACCAAACAGCAGTCTTTGGGATCGCGTGATGGGCATACTTGCCTGGATTTTGCACAAGCTCTGACAACGAAATCATGACTTCGTTAACTTTGCCTCTATCTGGACGCATCTCCAGTACAAATTTGTGAGCAGGGGTAAACGTAGCATCAATCGCACGCCCCTTCACATGGTACGCTTTTCCAACATAAGGCTCATCTACAATTCCAGTGACAGTGGAAGCTACAGCACAACCATCCTTACGAGACCAAACTCGATCTCCTACTTGCACCTCACGAAAAGGTTTCCAACCATCTGCTACAGTTAGGACGCGCCAATCATCTGTAGTCAAGCAAGGATGATCGAGTTCCCCTAATACTTTCCGCTCCTGCATAGATTGCGACAACCTTCGACACTCTCTTTCCCACAATTGGCGAGAATATACCCGGTTATTAGCAGTGGCAGCATCTGCACGAGCGAACTCACCGCGAACCTTGAGTTTTTTACCATCTGTGCCTTCTACCATTTGTAGTTGGATCACAGTTGTATCAATCAAAGGTTTATTTTGCGCACTCATTAATGATACCGCCACCTAAAGTTACTGCGAAATGGAGTGTAATCCAACGGGCTTTGTATAACCTTAGATTTTCTCTTTCGCTTCTTCCTGAACACCGTACGAATGGCACCAATCAATTCGAGGCGGCCGCTGCGGTAAGCTGTCCTACGACAGCGCCACGCCTCGATCAGTCGTTTCCCTCATCATCTTCATCATCATCTTCGTCATCCTCAACCATATCATCGTACAGTTCCAACCCTTGCATGACATCTTCCAAATCCTCTTGGAACATTTCGATCAGCTCATCATCCACATCTTCTTCGCCAGCCGCAACGGCTTCAGCGAAATCTGCATAATCTTCGGCAATCTCTGCGAATTCTTGACTCAATTCGAGCAAATCTGCCTCGTCTAGCTCTTCCCCAAATGCTTGAAAAGCTTCTTTCAATGAGTCAGCAATCAAAGCCAAATTCGCAAAACCACGCACAACTTCTTGATCTTGTCGCCCACCAACCTGAGACAGGATATCCTGCACGTCTTCGATCAAGTTAGCAACACGATCCATTCCAGACATCTGCACTCGTTTCTTGGCACCAACCTCGATTCCACGGCGCTTCTTGAAAATCGCGCGCTTCTGAGCAAGTTTCTTGGATCGTGGTTTCCGTGCATACAATTTGGCAGCTCTGCGAAGTTGAGATTTCTTGCTTCGACGCGCTCTCTTGGCCTTCAGTGCCTGACGCTTAGCAGCACCAGTCTTTTTGCGCATGCGCTTTACCTTGAAAGCTTCTGCTAACGTAGTTGTGTCTTCATCAGTAACACTAACACCCTGCGATTCAACAAGCCCAATCGCTGCAAAATCGTCAGCCATTGTCGTCAGTCGAAATTTCTTAGCCATAATCTCACCCTCGGTTGATACCTTTCAGTGCTACCGTATGTATGTACCTGGATGCCACATCATACTGGTACAATGCCTTGGCCGCAACATCATACAGCCGTGCTTTTGTACCCAAGTCGGAAATCGACATCTCTGCTTCTTTTAATACGCGCGTAACTTCTTTGGAGTCAGCTTCGAAATCCATGACAAAGCCGGCGTAAGCTAACTCATCGTCCTTCATAGACGTCGCCAACTCTGTTACCCGCTCCGACAATTTTTTGGCTTCGTGAGACAAACTCTCAAAACGCGCCACCATAGTACGCAAATCCGATTTAACCAGATCTTCGTACCCACCCAAGCTCTCCAACGGCACCTCGCCGTTGTAAAGTTTCGAAAATTTTGGATCCAGTCTGGACTGATCTAACATAGCCAGTTCGTCCCCAAGCGCATTCAAAATCTTCTGCTGATTCTCTTTCAACGCTTGCTTCCAAGGTACAGGCATCGTCAGCCGCTGCACAACTACATCATACAAATCCGGAGAAGACAAGATCTCTTTCCGTTCTTCTACCAAAGGAAGGATGGATTTGAGCGCTTTGTATGCTGTCGCATCATTCCCCTCCAGAATAGCCGAGACCACAGATTTAATTTTCTCCTGAACATAACCTTCAGCTTGGAACGATTTCAAAGGATAGTCTGTGTGTGATACTATTTTCGGCAATCCATCAGCAGCAAGCTCATATTTAACTCGCACAGCTTTGCCTGTAACAGGATGCATCACCACTGCGTAACTAGGGAATGTTGCAACCAAACGAACTGGCGCAGATTCCCCGAACAAACGTGAAGCCGCTTGTTGTACTTCGTGAGTTAACGCAGGTAACAACTCTTCGTAGCTACCTTTTTGAACTCGGCTCAGTTCTTCGTGTGGAAAAAATTGCTCTGTCATTGGTCCCTCTGAAAAGTACCTGGCGGTATCACCGTTGTCAACTGCGTTTTTGCCTCGACTTACCTTCAGTGAAATTTGCTGTTGCTTGGATACGAACAATGTCCTTCAACAATTGAGACAAATCCTGCAACCGTCGACGAAGTACCAAGTCGTTCTGTAACACTTCATCCAACTTACGGGATAACACAGAAGAATCAACCGAATTCTGTGCTTTCTTCGATTTTTCGTCCTGCAACAACTTGTGTACAGATACAAACCTCTTTCCCTCTGCTGGCTCTTCCGCTGGCAAAAGCTCTTGTGCAGCAGCTTCGCCTTTAGCCATATTCTGAGACGCGCGCACAGCATCTTCTGCCTTCTCTTTGAAAACAACCTCAATGTCTTTTTCCGACAAATTGAAAACACGCTGTAGTAACCAATTCATACTCACAAATTCCTGCATACGCGCCGCCAAATCCGCACGCGCGTTGTATACCTCCAACTGCGCCAATTCAAAAATTGCAGAAGGAATCGTCATCCACACCTTAAAATTGACTGTCGACGGATCAATATTTACAGCCATTAAATGTACACGACAAATCTGAGCAACACCTGCTCGAAGCGCACGCTGTACCCGCAAAATAGTACGCGCAAACCTTACATCTTCACTAGAAAGCACAGCTCTGGCAACACCTTCTTCCTGTGCCAGATACGCCTTCGGTACTTTCAGTGAGGCAAATAATTTGTTCAAGAAATACGAAATGTCATCCATCGATTGCCATTGAGGTCCCCCTAGTACCTCGATTCTTGTGCTCTCTTGCCCACTGCGAGAAGGAACGAAAAAGTCGTCGTCGGGGCTCAAGGCATCATAACGTAACTCCAACTGCCCACTGGAGGGGTTCACATACCGCCGTTTTTTGTACTGCTGCCTGATCCTATTAACATACGCCAACGCGTCTGACGCCGGCATATCCCCGACATCTACGTAGAACGCTAACCGCTCCACCGCCTTTGTCAGACGAAACAAAACTGCGCTGTCTTCTAAAATTGTAAGGCGTCGCCAAATCCACCGACTTGTTTCAATCACGGAGTAACCGTAAACACTCCTGCGGTACTTCGAACGCAAGCGGAAGTGTACCACCTCCCATGGTTCGAATACTGACAACCCGTACATAGGATCTTGAGGATCAGATTTCTCAGCATCAGTCGAAGTATTCACCTTGTTTTTCTGCGCCAACAGTTCGTTCATCTCCTCCACAGAAATAGCGAACTTCAATTTGAAATCTTGCAAAAATCCTACGATGTTGCCCCAACGATCTTCTACTCGTCGCATTGTTGGTGCGGGTAAAAAATTCAAACCGATGACTCCAGCCGAACTTACAAGTAGCTCCTCATAATCTTGCCCGTATTTCACCAACGTCCGAGCAATCTCCCAAATTTCGTCGTCAAGTCGCAAATTTACTTGTAACAAGTCGTGATCTAAAATTTTCTCAATCCTGGGTTCATCTGCTGTCACCCAAATAGCACGGTTCTTTTGTGAATCGATCTGTGTTGCGTCGTCCGCATAAATATCAATAGCACTCGAAATTTCAGGGTACTCATCCATACTTTCGTAATCACGAAACCGAGCCATCAGATCAGGATCAACATTCAACCAATTCGAAACAAACCCTCCCCAAAAATCACTCGAACCTGCCATCCTTGCATCATACGGAAGCTGTACGACTTTGGAGTCACCAGGAATATCAATTTGGTCTGAACCAAATAGCTTCCGTACTTTTTTCGCTACACCTTCAAACCAACCCATCGCCAACTCCTATCAAAAATCATTTCCCCAACCGCTACCTCCTTGAGAACCAATAAACAACGGAGGTAGATTCATGTTGTGCGGAGTGACTTCTGCCACAGGCTTATGCAGTGTTTGTGCTTGTTCAGGCATCCAGATCCCTTCATTCACCAGCGATCCTTGCAATAACGGTAGAGGCTCACTATGGACCTTTTTCAACAAAGAGTAAACTGTTCCCGCCAAAGCATCGGAGCAGTCCTTGCTACCGCGTACAGGGTGATCAATCTTTCGACGATGCCCTTTGTTTTCTTCTTGGATCGATTGCAACTCGCGAATCAGAGTCGGGTACTCATAGTACGTGATACGATCTTCGTATAACGCCAACTTAAGCTCATCGTACGGCTCGGGGGATATATCCACAGACAGTACTTCCGCAGAGTAACCTTTTTTGTGTAACTGCTGAATCGTATCAGCCGATTGGTACGAGTCCAAAGTCACGTCAGTGATCGGATATCCTCTGGATGTCAACTCATAAATCAAATGCCTGAAATCAGACAAAAGCAACTCCCCTCCTACCGGAGGTACAATACGCAAGATCACGTCCACTACATAAATCGGAGCGCGTTCTACAAATTCCCTACCATCCTCTGCCCTACGTACAACAGCCTTCACCCCAGCCATATGACTCATACAAAACCCAGCCGCATCTTTCCGCAAAGACGGGTCGATATGCACATGCCTGCGTGCGCGAGGATTCAAAATAGGGCGTGATACTTTGCGCACAATTCCGGAGGAATCTCGCTCCTCGTAATCCTTGACCATCGCCTCCCATATCCACTTCCCCCCGCTGTGCGGATTGTAGTCAGTCACAGAAAACGGATGAAAACGAGACACGTCCACAGCAGATTGAATCTTCTCTCGCCGCTGAATAAACGGACTGATTGCAACTGTAGCTATCCCTGCAATATCTCGAATCGCACTCTCTAGGGAAGCCGTAAAGTCTTGACGAAAATCCGAAGGTACTTCTAACAAAACACAGTTATCCGGACATTTATCTCCCTTGTACCGTTCTTCTTCTCCCGGATCCAATACTTTGGATGGAATATTCTCGTTTCCGCACAAAACCCAAAACGTATCCGAACTGTAATGCCCCGCAGGTTTGACTTCCCACAACGCGTAGTCCCGAACAAAAACATGAGGGTCTGTTAACCCTGCGTTGATCCGTCTTGATGTAAAATCGTCACTTGTTTGCTTCGACGACACAATAAACAAAATCCCAGGTAGCTTCCCCCCTGACTGAAATCGAGACTTCATTCGGCGCTTGATCGAATTGTACAAAGTCTCGGCCTGATCTATGACACCGTATCTGTCACCACTACTAGATTGTTTACCGGCATTTCTATACATAAAATTCGTTTCATCCAGAATTGCGGATATTATATTTAAACCTAAAACACTGGTATCGGTGGTCGCACGCGCCACCAACCAGACGTGATTCGGAAATCTAAATTCTTTCTGTGTATCTTCAAAAGGAAAGTGTTGTTGGAAATAAGGACTAGGTTTGATCTTGCTTCCAATATTCTCCAAAACAACCTTTTTCGCTAACGTCTCATTAACCGACATATTAGCGAGAGCAATCAATGATCCTGGAGCCAGACCAAACGCTTTTTGCGGATCCCGCATACAAGACAACTCATACAACAGCCGACACATACCAATCGAAGCTGCGTACGTTTTACCATACCCGATGGAACCACAAAAAATAGCCTCGTTGTAATCCCCTTCGAATAATTCTTTCAGATCCTCCAAAAGCTGGGGGTACAAATTGTCGCAAGTGTTACCTAAGAAATAGGGATCCCGTATAAATGTCTCCATGTCCACAGGAGGGCTCCGCCAAACCACTGAGGTGGCTGCATCTAGTAACCGCTCCCCTGGTTCCACAGTACCCAGGGTCAATTCCCCTACCAGCAGCCGAAAAGCTTCTAGCTCATCAGGGGACAAGCGTGCGATGTCCGTTCGCAAAGATTCTTCCAACTCGGCCAAATCCACGTAGCTACGAGCCCGCCCGTGTTTAACTTGGATCGCCATCAAATTCCTCACTCGGAGATTGATCGATACGCAAATCATCCTCTTGATCAGCAGCCTCTTGATTTTCCAACGCACTCCGAGTCGCACTCACTTGCAGCAATTTGTCCGCCAAATCCACCAGGCGACGAGTAGCGTTGGGGTCAGCTAGCACCTTGGCGACCGAAGGTTTACCATAACGAGCCGACACATCAGCTACCCCTGCTAGCTGGATCGTACCAAGATGGCGCTCATCTAGCCCCAAGTCCAACTTCAATTTCTGCATAGACTCCAAAATAGATCGGGCTTCACGAATTTCTTGCGTCATCGTTGGTATTAATTTTTTGATGTGTTTTTCGTTCTCATGATCAATACCAATGCGCTTCATTTGAATTTGATACAAAGCTGTCAATTCATCGAGTACATTCAACCCTTGCCTCACAGACTCAGCAGCTTTGGCGAATGTAGGAACCAACGTCTGGGATAACAGAGCTGCAGGAGGCAGAGATTTTCGATATTGCTGTAAAACGAAAATCAAAGCAATTTCTTCGATATCTGTATACTCACCATGCTGCTTCTGAATGAATTTAGCAACCTCCGCTAAAGGCCATCCGGTAATCAGCATCTCGTGCACCTCGGTAAAGCAAGACAAAGACCTTAATTTTTCAAATTTGTCAGCAACGCGACTGACAGGTCTAACACGTCTTTTTCCAGCTTTATCTGAGACAGGAGGCAGATCGCTCATACAGGTACCTACTCGGACCACGTGGTCCTAATGTGCTTCACCCCAACTACCCCCTGTAGCACCTTCAACCACTACAGGAACCTTGGATAGAAACGGTTGCATGCCTTCCAGCATCCCTAATTCAAGATCTTTTTGAATACATGCCACCTCTTCTGGATCATCATCAGTTTCAATAATAATTTCGTCGTGGACCATGTGCACAAGCTTAGCACGTCCTCCATATTTTTGCAGGCGACGGTACACCAAAGGCAAAGAGGATTTCAGACCATCTGCAGCACTTCCTTGAATCGGGGTATTTATATATTCAGTATAATCATCCTCCTCCAAGTAACGTAAACGCCCCGCCAAAGTATGAGACATTCTCGTTTTTTGCCCCTCTGCTACTACCTTCCGATGCCATTCTCGTACCCCATAATACCCCTGGAAATACTTTTCACGAAAACGTAATGCCTGTTTTTCGCTCATGCTCACACCGTACGCCTTCATCGCGTACGTTACCAATTTAGGAGCACCCATCCCGAAGCAGTTCGAGACAATCTTACCTTCTACAGTAAACCTATGCTTGGGACCTGCGTTAAGAATGTCATAAACAGGCATCAACGATTTATAACTCTCTTGCACCTTTGTACCATCGTACCGTACCACATACCCCTCGATCTCTCCCTCTTCTCTACAACGCCGGTCAAATGCAGTGTACCTAATGGGAACTTCTTCAATTCCTCCAACAGCAAGTCGTCCGGAATATAACGGGGATGCAGCAACCCGGAACGGAATTTTGTATCCTTCATCTGTGTACACCTCATGATCTGGAGTAGCGAGCAACCCGTCATATGACATGACTTCTTTGTAGCCCTTAAAAATCACACCGTCATGATGTACCCATTCTATCCCATCCCAAACCAAATGCCAATCCTGCACCTCTTCAATCGGAACCAACCCTACATGAGTTAACACCCTTTGCCCTGCTGCTACGCACAAACCGAAGTTAACTGGTTTTGCATACTGCCTCATTTCAGAAGTAACCTCTTCTAATGCCACATCACTAATTAATGCTGCTGTTTGCCTATGAGCATCCCTATTCTGCTGATACACAGACAAAAGTAGCCTATCCCCTGAAATTTCAGCCAAAACACGCAGTTCGATTTGAGAGTAGTCTGCAGCTACAATCACCCGCCCCGGAGGAGCAGCAAAACACCGGCGAAAATCTTTGTGTCTAGGTATCTGCTGTAGATTCGGATCTGAAGAAGAGTAACGACCAGATACCAAATAAGGGTAATAATTCGTATGAATCCTACCAGTGGAAGGATCAATATGCTTAAGATAAGACTCTCCGAACGATGTTACCATTTTCGAGGCTTTGGTATAAGCAATCAACGCCTTAACTGCCGGATATTCTGCGGCATACATCGCCAGCACCAACTCATTGGTACTGTCAATATTCAACCCTAGTAGCCGCAATGCTTGTAGTTTCTGAGTCGGTGATCGTAAATTCCAGCTAGGCACCATGCCTGGAAGTGCAATCTGACCCTTGGGATGAGGCAAAATCTGCAACGCCTTCTCTTGATTTTCCAACATTTGGATCTTATGTTTCGCAGCCAACTCCAACCAACGCACAGGATCTAAATACAACCCATTCAATTCCATCGAAGACTCAGGCAAAACCGCCTGAAATTCAATCAAAGCTATACGATTTAACCCAGCTTTAACAAGTTTGTGTTTCATATTCTGACGAAGAATTAACATGTGCACAACATCTTGAGCGGAATACAAATACTGTTCAGCAGTCAAAGATCCGGACCAGTCTGAACCCCCTAGATCGCCTTTTTGTGCTTCATTTCCTGGCAACTCTCGCTGATAGATGTCCTTTAAGCTGTGGGATAAATCTTTCTTTCCTCCATACAGGATGTTACTAGCACGAAAGGTATCAAAAATAGGCCATAACTCGATACCATAATGGTACATCAACATCTTTTGTTCGAACTTCAAATTTTGGCCTACCTTAACGGCTTTCGACGCTGCCAAGGCTTGCGCGACACAACCCAAACCTCCGGTCTCGAACAAGTCAACGACATACACCCCCTTCCCCGTATTCAACGAACACAAGCGAATTTTAGATGCATGCGGTAGTAGACCAGTCGTTTCTAAGTCGACCCCTACCGCTTCGACTTCCATGATCTCATTCGCGACAACCTTTAAATCCTCTGCTTTGTAAATTATTTTGAACTGAAAACCCTCAGCAACACCAAGGGCCTCAGCGCGGCGAACAACCGAAAGATCCATGCGGCTACCTCGCGCAGTAAGAACCTCGACCTATCTTTTCCGCGTACTGGGCTCGAACCAACCGCCGTAACGCGTTCCTAACCCAAGAATTTCCTTTGGCTTTTGGCAATTTCGGAAACGCTTGTTTAGCCAACGAAGCCAAATCCATACCGCTCGGGAAGGTCTTAAGAATTTCCAGCACTTTGCCTTCGTTACGACTTAAAGCCGCAGCAGGCAAAACCAACAAGGGACCGCTTTGCCCAGCACAAACACCAGACCCTTTGGGAGCTTTGGGAGCTTTGGGAGCTTTGGGAGCTTTGGGAGCTTTGGGAACTTCTTTCTCTTTCAAAACCTGAGGAACCTCGGATATGACCTTGATCCTCGCACCAATAGATTTGGTAGGTTTCTTTTTCTTAGGCTTTTTTGTTGAATTTGCAGCAGCTTTCTTTGCAGCAGCTTTCTTCGTGCTCGATTTCTTCGGAGAAACTCCCGCAGCCGCAACCAACTCAGCAGCTACAGCCTGTTGTTTCGCCGTCAACACGGATTTTTTCTTTTCTGTAATCATGGAATGATCCTACCAATCCGATTATGCACAAGTTAGGCCATGATCTTAGTCATCATCCGGAGGTGTCGCTAACCTTGCCAGAGTTCCAACACCGAACACAACCTCTTTGCTCTGTTCGTCCAAAGCAATGATCTTAACTCCAAAAATACTCTCCAAGCGATGCATGAATCTCACCCGATTCTCTACAATATTCGCCGGAATAATATCATTGGTCGCCAGGAACGAAGTACAAATCAAATCCAAATTGTGGCTCTTTTTGTCCGATCCAGACATCTGCCCGGCTTTCTGCAAGGCCAGCTTCACGTTCAGATGTTGGTCAGGGTACAGCGCAAAATGTTCGAACTCCAATGACTCAGGTTCAGCTAATGGAGCAGCCTTCATACGCTTCGGAGAACCAGGATCAAAAACATCTCCTCCTGCAGCCTCCAACTCCTCAGCTTCCTCTTCATCAAAACTACCCTCCCCGGACACAGCCACAACACCACCCCCTTTGGCGTACGCCTCCAAAATCTTGGTGTCCTTCGCTTCGATACTTTTCTCTTTTGCAGACACGGTAGCTTGAAGCTTCTGAATTTTTGCTTGATCTACCGCTTTACTAATCGAGGCACATAGTACCGGATAACTAGATTTCTCAGCTAGATCACACCATTGATCGATGTTCGTTTCATCGATCACGCGGATCAACTCCCGCACCTTAGACGCGCCTAGGGCAATCACACGATCCTTCTTGGCTTTGTCCAAATGCACCAACTCAACTTCCAAAGTGTACCAGATCGCGCGTAACCGTTCGGCTTTCTTCCGGTGCAGGCCCAGCTCTTCCTCTGCATACTGCCCAAGCGAGGTGTACCCCCATTCTTTGAAAACTGGACCTCGGTTCGGATCCCCTTCCATAGGAGTATCCCACACTTGATACAGGATCTTAGCCAACTCGATATAGCCTGTATCCAATTCCTGTACCAACTGCTTGGCGCGTTTTCGAATCTTCGACGACCACGCTTTCGACCCTGGATTATTTACTGAATTCCCGCCTTCGATAACTTGCAAATCATTGCTCTGAGCCGCTACTACTTGACCCATCGTAACCTCCATCATGCCTGTAACCGTCGCAGCATTTGAATCGACTTGTCTTCCAGACACACTATTGTTGCCGCTACCGCATCCCAGGGATGTTCGTGATCCCGCTGAGATACCTGAGCAAGTAACTTACCAAAATCTACGTGAGGGTACAAGGCCGTCACTGCCTTTTGTACGTCTTGTTTGGATCCCCCCGCCTTGTGGCAAAATTTGTGTTTGATCATCGAAGGGGTAGCCTGCATCACAGGAATCTGGTGCACTGTGGCCACAGCAGCTACTACACCCCATGTCATAGCAACTTTTGCCGCCGCCGACGCGTTCCGCATAAACGAAAATGCCTCAGCAGTGATCGCCACCACATCGAATTCCGCCAACAACACCAACAAACTATGAGCAATCTCTTGTGTCCGCCGCACATTGTCATCCACAGCCAACAGCCGCAACTTATGAGAAGATTTCGTGGTCTTAAGTACCCCCATACGAATTGGTAAGTCTTGTTCTAGGCTCTCTCCTAGACGTACCACACAATACCCTGTTTTTGCAAACCCTGGATCTAACCCAACAACCACCTTCATGCTACCTCCAATCAAAACAGACCTACACCTGCATCAGGTTCCGGGTCACCGAAACACTCCTGCAGCACAGGACACGCCTGTGCACGCTTCCCTAAACGATGGGCACACACCGTGCGATCAGGAACAGTACCTTGACGCAA
>Ga0114946_10002978_pt1 | contig 11558 bp, 10 predicted proteins | sample WalLakDeSediment_FD_88676 | JGI IMG/M metagenome (GOLD analysis project Ga0114946, IMG submission 88676) | Lake sediment microbial communities from Walker lake, Nevada to study Microbial Dark Matter (Phase II) - Walker Lake 11/02/13 Deep Sediment | ecosystem: Environmental > Aquatic >...
GAGTACGGCAAGGGCTCCATCGAGGGCCTGATGAGCGCCGAGACCGGCAACAGCGCCGCCGTCCCGGGCGCCATCATCCCCGTCCTCACGCTGGCGATCCCCGGCTCCGCGCCGGCCGCGGTGCTGCTGGCCGCACTGTTCATCCACGGCGTCCGGCCCGGCCCGCTGATCATGATCGAGAACCCGCGCTTCATCTACGACGTCACGTCGATGATCCTCTTCGCCAGCATCTCGATCCTGATCTTCGGCCTGCTGCTCACCAAGCCGATGCTGCTGGTCCTGCGCGTCTCGCACGTGCGGCTGATGCCGATCGTGTTCGTTCTGTGCACCGTCGGCGCCTTCGCCATCACCAGCCGCCTGTTCGACGTGTGGGTCATGCTGGCCTTCGGCGTGCTCGGCTTCGCCCTGCGCCTGCTCAACTTCCCCATGGCGCCGCTGGTCCTGGGCGTGGTGCTCGGCCCCATCCTCGACATCAACCTGCGCCGCGGCCTGGTGCTGTCCGACGGCGACCTCACGCCGTTCGTCACCCGGCCCATCAGCATGGCGCTGTGGATCGTCATCGCGATCACCTTCCTGTTCGGCTCCGCCTGGTTCACCAAGAACCTCAAGCGCATGGGCGACCGGCTGCTGCGGCGCGGGCCACGCGCCACGTGACGGCCGCCGGCGTCGTCGGCGCGATGCCCTACCTGCTCTGCAACGAGGTCGTCCGCGAGCTCGACTTCGCGGCCCAGTGCGACCTGGCCGCGCGCCTCGGCTACGCGGGCCTGGAGGTCGCGCCCTTCACGCTCGGCCCCGACCCACCGCGGCTCTCCGCGGGCCGCCGCGCCCAGCTGCGCCGCGCCGCGGCCGACGCCGGCATCCGCATCGGCGCGCTGCACTGGCTGCTGGTCGTGCCCGAGGGCCTGTCGATCACGAGCGGCGACGCCGGCGCGCGGCGGGCCACGCTCGACGTGATGGCCCGACTGGTGGACCTGTGCGCCGACCTCGGGGGGCGGGTGCTGGTGCACGGCTCGCCCAAGCAGCGCGAGCTCCCCGCCGGCGATGAGGAGGGCGCACGCGGGCGCGCCGTCGAGGCCTTCGCCGCGGCCGGCCGTGCGGCGGAGGCGGCCGGGGTCGTGTACTGCATCGAGCCGCTCTCGCGCCACGAGACGGCGTTCCTCAACTCGGTCGCGGAGGCGGTGGCCATCGTCGAGCGGGTCGGCAGCCCCGGGCTGCGCACGATGGTCGACTGCCGCGCCGCCCGCCTGAGCGACCCCGAGCCGGTCGAGGCGCTGCTCGCGAAGCACGTCCCCAGCGGCATGATCCGCCACGTCCACCTCAACGACCGCAACGGCCGCGCGCCCGGCCAGGGGAGCGACCCGTTCGCCCCCGTCCTGGCGGCGCTGCGGGCCGTGGGTTACGACGGCGACGTGGGCGTCGAGCCCTTCGCGTACGTGCCCGACGGCCCCACCTCCGCCGCCCGCGCCATCGGCTACCTGGCCGGCCTGGAAGAGGCCGCGGCGACGTAGGGGGCAACGGCCGCGTCTGGGACGCGGCCGCGGCGGGGTGGCGGGCGGCGTGTCGGCCGCCGTCAACCCAGCACGTGCGCGACGAAGCGTGCCTTCACCTGCTCCAGCACCTCGTCGGGCGGCGCGTCCCAGACCAACTGGTTGAAGACCTCCACCTCGATGGGGCCGCGGTAGCCGGCGCGGTCGACGCTGGCACGAAGCGCGCGCAGGTCGACGACTCCGTCGCCCATGAGGCCGCGGCCGAGCAGCACGTCGGGCAGGGGCACGATCCAGTCGTCGACGTGGAACGCGAGGAGGGCGTCGCCCGCGGCCTCGATGCGCGCGTGCACGCCCTCCTCCCACCACACGTGGTAGGCGTCGACGACCACGCCGACGGCCGGCGAGGCGACGCGTTCGGCGATGCCGAGCGCTTGCGCCAGGCTGCACACGACCGAGCGGTCGGCCGCGAACATCGGGTGCAGCGGCTCGATGCCGAGGCGCACGCCTCCCGCGGAGGCGTACGGCGCCAGCTCGGCGACCGCGGCCTCGACCATCGCCCGTGAGCCCGCCAGGTCGCGGCCCACCAGGCCGCCGCACACGAGCACCAGCAGGTCGGTCCCGAGCGCCGCCGCCTCGTCGATGGCGCGGTGGTTGTCGTCGATGCGGGCCCGACGCTCGGCCGCGCTCGGCGCGGGGAAGAAGCCGCCGCGGCAGAGGCTGGAGACCCGCACCCCGGCCTCGTCGAGCCGTCGGCGGGTGCGCTCGACGCCGGCCTCGGCCACCTTGTCGCGCCACAGGCCGACGTGGGCGATGCCGTGCCGGGCGCAGCCGTCGATGGCCTCGAGCGCGCCCCAGCGCTGCACGGTCGCCTGGTTGAGGCTGAGCCGCTCGAGCCCCGTCACGCGATCCCGGCGAGCCGCAGGAACGCCCGCATGCGCTCGGTGGCCGCCTCCGGGTCGGCGAGCAGGCCGGCCCGATCGGCCAGCACGAAGACCTCGGCCAGGTGCGTCGCCGAGCGGGAGCTCTCGAGGCCGCCCAGCATGCGGAAGTGGTCCTGGTGGCCGTTCAGGTAGGCGAGGAAGACGATGCCGGTCTTGTAGTGGTAGGTGGGGGCGCCGAACACGTGGCGGGCCAGCGGCAGCGTCGGCCCCAGGGCGGCGCGGTAGGCGGCCACCTCGTCGGCGTCCAGCGCCTGCACCGCGGCCGAGGCGGCCGGCGCGATGGCGTCGAAGATGCCGAGCAGCGCGTCGCTGTGGCGCTCGCCGTCGCCCAGGATCAGCTCGTCGAAGTGGAAGTCGTCGCCCGTGTACATGCGCACGCCGGCGGGGAGGCGGCGGCGCAGGTCGAGCTCGCGGCCACGGTCCAGCAGCGAGAGCTTGACGCCGTCGATCTTGGCTGCGTGGTCGTGCACGATCGCCAGGCAGGCGTCGGTCGCGTGGTCGAGGTCGTGCGAGCCCCAGTAACCCGCCAGCGACGGGTCGAACATGTCGCCCAGCCAGTGGATGAGGACGGGCCCGTCGACCTCGGCCAGGACCCGGTCGTAGACGGCGCGGTAGTCGTCGGGGCCGGCCGCGGCCGCGGCCAGGTGGCGGCTGGCCATCAGCACGATCCCGGCGCCCTGCGCCTGGACGTGGCGGGCCTGCGCCAGGTAGGCGGCCCCGATCCGGTCCAGCGGCACGCGCTCGCCCGCCGGTAGCTGGTCGGTGCCGACCCCGCAGACCAGCGCCCCGCCGACGGCCCTGGCCTCGGCGGCGCTGCGGACGACGAGTTCGCGGGTGGTGGCGTAGTCGAGGCCCATGCCCCGCTGGGCGGTGTCCATCGCGTCCGCGACGCCCAGGCCCCACGACCACAGGTGACGGCGGTAGGCCAGGGTCGCCTCCCAGTCGAGGCGGCCGTCGTCGGCGCCGGCCGTGAGCGGGTCGGCGACGACGTGGGCGGCGGCGAAGAGCCGTCGGCTTTGCAGCGGCGACGATGGGCGCGCGAACGCGCCCGGGGCGCCGGGGCGGTAGCGCTCCAGACGCCCGTCCGCCCGGGGGAGCGTGAGTTCGCCGCTCATGCCGGCAGCTCCGGCACGTCGAGCCAGCGGCCCTCGCGCCACGACGCCAGCGCCAGCTCGGCCAGCTGCACGCCCTTGGCGCCCTCGCGCAGGTCGTGGGGGTAGCGCGCGCCGGGCGCCGCCCGTTCGGCGGGCACCGCCCGTGCGCCGGGCGCCGTCTGCCCGCCGGGCGCCGCCCGTTCGCCGGGCGCCCCGCGCCCGACGGCGTCCGCGTGCCGCAGGAACCCCTCCCACTGGGCCTTGAAGCCGTTGTCGAAGGCGCCGTTGTCGGGCACCTCGGCCCAGCCGGCGCGGAAATCGATGGGGCTGGGGACGTCGGGGTTCCACACCGGCCGCGGCGTCATCGTGCGGTGCTGCACGCGGCAGTCGCGCAGCCCGGCCACCGCGCTGGCGTCGGTGCCGTCGACCTGGAACACCACCAGGTCGTCGCGGTAGACGCGCGTGACCCACGACGAGTTGATCGTGGCGACCACGTCCCCCTCGAGCCGGAAGGTCGCGAAGGCGGCGTCCTCGGCGGTCGCGTCGTAGCGCCGGCCGGCCTCGTCCCAGCGCTCGCGCAGGTGGGTGACGGCGGTGCAGGAGAGGGCGCGCACCCCGCCGAAGAGGTGGTCGAGCACGTAGCGCCAGTGCGGCAGCATGTCGAGGACGATGCCGCCGCCGTCCTCCGAGCGGTAGTTCCAGGAGGGGCGCTGGGCGGGCTGCCAGTCGCCCTCGAACACCCAGTAGCCGAACTCGCCGCGCACCGCCAACAGGCGGCCCAGCACGCCGCTGTCGATCACCCGCCGCAGCTTGAGCAGCCCCGGCAGGAAGAGCTTGTCCTGCACGACGCCGTGCGCGACGCCGGCGGCCTCGGCGGCGCGCGCCAGCGCCAGCGCGTCCGCCAGCGTCTCGGCGGTCGGCTTCTCGCAGTACACGTGCTTGCCGGCGGCGATCGCCGCGTGCAGGGCCGGGACGCGCGCGGCCGTGACCTGGGCGTCGAAGTAGACGCTCGTCTCGGGATCGCCGAGGGCGGCCCCGAGGTCGGTGGTCCAACGCTCGATCCCGGTGGCGGTCGCGAGCGCGCGCAGGCGGCCGGCGTGGCGCCCCACCAGCAGCGGCTCGGGCCACAGGACGTCGCCGTCGCCGAGGTCGAGCCCGCCCTGGTGGCGGATGGCGAGGATCGAGCGCTCCAGGTGCTGGTTCCGGCCCATGCGGCCGGTCACGCCGTTCATCACGATGCCGACGGTCCGCCTGGCCACGGAGTCCTCCTTCGGGTCGCCTGCGGGGCGATCGCGCGGGGTGGACGACTGGGACGATCATATGCCCGGGGTCGTGACGGGGGGTCGTCGAGCGGCGTTCGCACGCGACCAGCACGGCGTCGGCGGCTCGCCGACGCGATGCGATAGCATGACCTGTCGGGCACGGCACACGCGATCGGAAGGCGGCGAAGGCATGATCCGAACCATCGACGAACTCGAGCAGCGCCTCGCGACGCCGTCGGCCGGGCTGGTCGGCGACATGGCGCGCCTGGAGGGCGACCTGCTGGTGCTGGGCGCGGGCGGCAAGATGGGTCCGAGCCTCGTCGCACTGGCCTGCAATGCCATCGACGTGGCCGGCGTGCACAAGAAGGTCACGGCCGTGTCGCGCTTCGGCGACCCCGAGGTGCGGCGCCGGCTCGAGGCCAGCGGCGCCGAGACCCTCGCCCTCGACCTGCTCGAGCCCGGCGCGCTCGCGCAGCTCCCGGATGCGGCGAACGTGGTCCACATGGTGGCCGTCAAGTTCGGCACCTCCGGCCAGGAGCACCTCACCTGGGCGCAGAACGCGTTCCTTCCCGGCCTCGTCGGCGAGCGCTTCGCCGGCTCGCGGATCGTGGCCTTCTCCACCGGCAACGTCTACCCGCTGGTGCGCGTCGCCAGCGGCGGCAGCAAGGAGGACGACCCGGTCGGACCGGTCGGCGAGTACGCGCAGTCCGCCCTGGGCCGCGAGCGCATGTTCGCGTACGCCGCCTACCGCCACGGCACCCGCTCGCTGCTGCTGCGCCTGAACTACGCGGTCGAGCTGCGCTACGGCACGCTGGTCGACATCGCGCTGGCGATCCGCGACCGCCTTCCCATCGAGCTGGCGATGGGGCACATGAACGTGATCTGGCAGGGCGACGCCAACGAGATCGCGCTGCGCAGCCTCTTCCTCGCCGATGCCCCACCGGCCGTGCTCAACGTCACCGGACCCGAGACCGTGTCGGTGCGGCGGGTGGCGGCCATGCTGGGCGAACGCCTCGGCCACACGCCGGTGCTGGCGGGCGAGGAGGAGCCGACGGCGCTGTTGTCCAACGCCGGCAAGGCGCACGCCCTGTTCGGCTACCCGCAGGTGACGCTGGAGGAGATGGTCGACTGGGTGGCCGCGTGGGTGGCGCTCGGCGGCGAGACCCACGGCAAGCCGACCAAGTTCGGCGTCCGCAGCGGGCGGTTCTGATGGTCGCCGCCCTGACCGGCGATCTGCTGCGGCACCTGCACGACGGCACCGTCATCCCCGCGCACCCGCTGGCGCTGACGGCCGAGCGGCGCCTCGACGAGCGCCGCCAGCGCGCGCTCACGCGCTACTACCTCGACGCCGGCGCCGGCGGCCTGGCGGTCGGCGTGCACACCACCCAGTTCGCGATCCGCCAGGTGGGCCTGCTCGAGCCGGTGCTCGCCCTCGCCGCCGAGGAGGCCTCGCGGTACGTGGCGGCGCGGCACGCGGCCGCGATGGAAGCGGTCGCGACGGACGCCGGCCGGCCGCGAGGCGGCCCGGTGGCGCTCATCGCCGGTGTCGTGGGCCCGACCGACCAGGCCGTCCGCGAGGCCGAGCTGGCGCGCGGCCTCGGCTACCACCTGGCGCTGCTGAGCCCGGGCGGGCTGGCCGACCACAGCGAGGCGCAGCTGCTCGAGCGCGCCCGCCGGGTGGCCGACGTGCTCCCCGTCTTCGGCTTCTACCTCCAGCCGGCGGTGGGCGGCCGGCCGCTGTCGTACGGCTTCTGGCGCGCCTTCGCCGAGATCCCCGGCGTGGTGGCGGTCAAGATCGCGCCCTTCGACCGCTACCGCACGCTCGACGTGGTGCGCGGCGTGGCCGAGTCGAGCCGCCGCGACGAGATCGCGCTCTACACCGGCAACGACGACGCCATCCTGGCCGACCTGCTCACCCCCTTCGACCTCGTCGTCGAGGGTCGGCCGGTGCGCCACTGGGTGGTCGGGGGCCTGCTGGGCCAGTGGGCCGTGTGGACCCGGACGATGGTCGAACTGCTCGAGCGCATCCGGCGCCTGCGCGCCTCGCCGGCGCCCGACGGGAGCGAGCTGCAGGCGCTGCTCGCCCTGGGCATGCGCCTGACCGACGCCAACGCCGCCGTGTTCGACGCCGCCAACGGCTACGCCGGCGTGATCGCCGGGGTGCACGAGGTGCTGCGCGGCCAGGGCCTGCTGGCGGGCACCTGGTGCCTCGACCCGCACGAGACGCTGTCGCCCGGCCAGGCCGACGAGATCGCGCGCGTGCGGCGCGCCTACCCGGAGCTGACCGACGACGCCTTCGTGGCCGCGCGCCTGGCCGGCTGGCTCGGTGACGCGGCGAGGGCGCCGACCGCGACCGCGCGGGGCGAGGGGGCCTAGGTGCTGGAAGCCACCTTCATCAGCGACGAGGTCAGCCGCGACCTCGACGAGGCGATCGCCTTCGCCTGCGCCGAGGGGCTCTCGGCCATCGAGCTGCGCATGATCGGCGACGCCAACGTGGTCACCCTGCCGTGGCCCGAGCTGGAGGCGATCCAGGCCAAGCTGGCGCGCGCCGGGCTGCGGGTCGCCGCCCTCTCCACGCCGCTGTTCAAGTGCCCGCTCGGCGGCGGCTGGATCGATGACGATCCCGATCCCTTCAAGGCCGTCTCGCTCGACTTCGACGACCACCTGGCGCTGATCCCCCGGGCCGCCGCCGCCGCGGAGCTGCTGGGGACCGACAAGCTGCGCTGCTTCGCCTTCCTCGGCCGCGGCGCCTACGCCGACGTGCGCGACGCGCTCGTCGAGCGCCTGCGGCGGGCCGCCGCCGTGCTGGGCGGGCACGCGCCGCGGGCGCGCTTCTGCCTCGAGAACGAGCACACCACCTACGTGCGCACGGCGGCCGAGGTGGGCGACCTCGTGCGCGAGCTCGGCGCCCCCTTCGACGTGCTGTGGGATCCCGGCAACGCCTACGTCGCGGGCGAGCGCGCACCGCTGCTCGACTTCGGACGGGTCGCCGGCCTGGTGACGCACGTCCACGTCAAGGATCCCGTGCAGGACGGCGACACGCTGCGCTTCACGGCGCTTGGCCGGGGCGAGATCGACGTCCGGGCGCAGGTGCGCGCCTGGGCCGAGAGCGGCTACGCCGGCTACGTCAGCCTGGAGCCCCACCTCATCGTCGGCCGGAGCTCGCTCGACGGGGCGCGCGCCTGCCTCGACTTCCTGCGGCCGCTGCTGGCCGAGGCGAACGCGGGGGCGGCATGACGGCCGCGGCCGCGCCTGGGTCCACCGCGGCCGCGGCCGCGACGGGGTCGACCACGGTCGCGGCGCGCGCCGTCGGTCGTCGAGAGGGGCCGCCATGCTGCGCTTCGCGCTGATCGGCGCGGGCAACATCGCCCGCACGCACGCGGACGCCCTCCGCGCGAGCGACCGCTCCCGGCTGGTGGCGGTGGCCGGCGGCCCCGGGGCCGAGCAGATGGCCGCGGACGAGGGCGTCCGCTACCACCCCGACCCGACCGCGCTGTGCGGCGATTCCGAGGTGGACGCCGTCATCCTGTGCACCCCCAGCGGCATCCGGCGCGACTACACGCTGGCGGCCGCCGCATGCGGCAAGCACGTGCTGGTGGAGAAGCCGATCGAGGTGGACCTGGGCCGCGCGCGGGAGATGGTGACGGCCTGCGAGCGGGCCGGCGTGACGCTGGGGGTCGTGTTCCAGTCGCGCTTCAAGCCGCACGTGGAGGCCGCGCAGGCGGCGGTGGCGCGCGGCGCGCTCGGCGATCTCGTGCTCGCCAGCATGGCGGTGAAGTGGCACCGCCCGCCCGAGTACTACGCCAGCGCCGACTGGCGCGGTACCTGGGCCTTCGACGGGGGCGGCCCGCTGATCAACCAGGCGATCCACAACGTCGACATGCTGCTGTGGATCATGGGCGACGTGAGGCGGGTGCGGGCCGCGACCGCCAACCGCCTCCACCGCGACATCGAGGTGGAGGACACGGTGGCGGCGCAGCTCGAGTTCGCCAGCGGCGCGCTGGGCGTCCTCGAGGCGACCACGGCGGCCTATCCCGGCAGCCCGCGCCGGCTGGAGCTGCACGGCACCGCCGGCACGATCACGCTGCTCGACGACGAGGTGGCCGAGTGGGACCTGCAAGACGGCACGCCGGCGCCCGCCAATGAGGTGGCGGCCGCGGTCGCGGCCGCCCGCGCGACCCACGTGATGGCGGACTTCCGCTGGCACCAGCGGCAGATCGAGGACTTCGTGGACGCCGTCACCCAGGGGGGTCGACCTCGGGTCGACGGGCGCGAGGGACTTCGGTCGCTGGCGCTGGTGCGCGCGGTGTACGAGGCTGCGAGGACGGGGGGCGCCGTGGAGGTGGGGCGGGGTTAGCCCACGGACGCGCCGTCCCCGCGCGCGCCTCGTCATCGACGCCGGACCCTGTCCGGCGGCACGGGAAGGAGCCCGTCATGGGCCGCTTCGTGGTCGGCAAGAGCACCTGCAGGCGCTGCGGCGCGTACGTGATCGTCGGCGAGGACGCCCTCGACTGGCTCGAGGGCGAGGCGAAGACGGCCAAGCTCGTGTTCGTCCGCGCCCGCCGAGCACGCACGCCGGCCGAGATGCGCGCGACGCTGCGCGACCTGCCCGTCGTGTTCCGCTTCGGCGTCGACGCCCGGGTGCTCGATGCCCACGACGCGTCCCTCGACTGGGACGCGCTGGAGGAGGTCTCGGCGAGCGAGGCGATGTGGCGGGCGTGCGTCGAGCGCGCCTTCCCCGCCGGCGCCGATCTGGACCGGCCCGCGGTGCGCGACACCGAGGCCTGCTTCGACGCGATGGCGGGCATCGACGCGGTGGCGCCCTACCTGAAGTGCGCGTCGCGCGAGCTCGGTGCCGGCTTCGACGACGTCGACGCCGCGGTGGCCGCCCTCGAGGGGGCGGGGCACAGGTGCGTGCGCGACGACGAGCGGCTGGCGCGGGTGTTCGGTGTCCTGGTGACGCCCCGGTACGTCGTGGGCCAGCTGTCGACCACGCGCGCGAGCTGATGCCGCTCGGCGCCCGGCGGGCGCGGGCTTAGGATGGGCCAACGACGCCGTAGCCGAGTCCCCCGGGAGGCACCGCCCGTGCCCACACCCCTCGTCGAGCTCGTCGACGCGTCCCGCGTCTACGATGCCGGGCGCGTGGTGGCGCTGCGTGGCGTCTCCCTGCGGGTCGCGCCCGGCGAGTCCCTCGCGGTCGTGGGGCCGAGCGGGAGCGGCAAGTCGACCCTGCTGCACCTGCTGAGCGGCATGGACGCGCCCTCCGCCGGCCGCGTCCTGTTCGAGGGGCGCGAGCCCCGCGGCGCCGGCGCGTGGTGCCGCCTGCGCGCCCGCCGGATCGGCTTCGTCTTCCAGGCGTACCACCTGCTGCCCGCCCTGACGGCCTGGGAGAACGTGCAGGTGCCCATGCTCGGGGTGTTGGCCGGCGCGCGCCGGCGCGCAGAGCGGGCCCGCGAGTTGCTCGACCGGCTCGGCCTCGGGCGGCGCCTGCACCACCGACCGGCCGAGCTGTCGGGCGGCGAGCGGCAACGGGTGGCCATCGCCCGCTGCCTCGCCAACGGGCCCGACCTGATCCTGGCCGACGAGCCGACGGGGAACCTCGACACCGCGACCGCGAGCGAGATCCTCGACCTGCTGTCCGAGGTCCGTGCCGAGCGCCGGGCCGCCCTGGTCCTGGTGACGCACGACGCCGCGGCCGCGGCGCGCACCGAGCGCGTCGTCCGGCTCGTCGACGGCCGCGTCGCCGGCGAGGAGCGCCGGTGAACGCGCTCACCCTGCCGGCCGCCGACCTGAGGCGCCGGCCCCTGCGCACCGCCCTCACGGCGTTGGGCATCGCGGCGGCGGTGTCGTCGTACCTCACGCTGGTCTCGCTGTCGCAGGGCCTGGAGCGGGGCTGGATCGCCAGCCTGGAGGGACGGGGCGTGCACATGCTGGCGCTCTCGCGCGACACGGTGGAGGTCATGGCCTCGAGCCTGCCCGAGGCGCTCGGACCGCAGATCGCGGCGGAGGAGGGCGTCGTGCAGGCGTCGGGCGAGATGGCGAACCTGATCCGCCTGGAGCTCCCGGGCGCGGGGACCCTGCACGTCACCGTGCGTGGCTGGCCGCCCGACAGCTTCAAGTGGCGCTCGCTGCCGCTGGGCGACGGCCGCCCGCCCGCGCCCGACGAGCCGCGCGCGATCGTCCTCGGTGTCACCCTCGCCGGCCTGCTGCGGCTGGGCGTCGGCGACGCCTACGCGCTGCGCGGTGAGCCGTTCGTGGTGACCGGCATCGCGGCGCCCGGCGGCGTGTGGAACGACCGCGCCCTGTTCCTGCCGTTGGCCGCCATGCAGGACCTGTTCGACCGGCCCGGCCAGGTGACCGAGTTCAGCCTGCAGGTCGCGCGCCCGCAGGACGCGGCGTTCGTCGCCGACCTGACGAGCCGCCTGGAGGGGCGGTTCGAGCGGCTCGCGTTCCTCGAGTCGGGGGAGATCGCCGGCCAGAACGACGTCGTGCGGACCTTCCGGGCGTTCTCGGGGGCCGTCTCGTGGGTGGCGATGGGGATGGCGCTCCTCATCGTGCTCAACACGCTGCTGATGTCGGTCACGGAGCGCACGCGCGAGATCGGCATCCTCGCCGCGGTCGGCTGGAGCCCCGGGCGCGTGTTGGCCACCGTCGTCGTGCAGGGCCTGCTGCTGACGGCCGTGGGGGCCGGGGCCGGCGTCGCGCTGGGCGCGTTCTCGCTGGGGGTGGTGCTGCGCCACCCGACCCTCGGGGGGCTCGTGGAGCCGGGCCTGC
>Ga0114946_10002979_pt1 | contig 11556 bp, 7 predicted proteins | sample WalLakDeSediment_FD_88676 | JGI IMG/M metagenome (GOLD analysis project Ga0114946, IMG submission 88676) | Lake sediment microbial communities from Walker lake, Nevada to study Microbial Dark Matter (Phase II) - Walker Lake 11/02/13 Deep Sediment | ecosystem: Environmental > Aquatic > Freshwater...
CTGAATCAATCTTAAACCAAGGAATCTTGCTCCTTGGGTTGTTTTTAAATAATTTTCTCGACGTTTGGCGTCTTCCATATTTTTACAGCCCTCGAAATAAATTAATTTGAACGGCATCCTGGATTTTGTGGCAAAAGAAAATCCTTTATTATGTTCTTTTATTCTTTTTTTTAAATCATTGGTATATCCTATATATCTTTTGTTCTCTTTTAAGCTTTCCAATACATAGGTATAAAAGAACATGCTGGAAGTTGTATTACGGGGCGTATAATATTGCATTTTTAAAACAAGAAAACTTTATCTTTTATTATTCTACCTAAAATCGCCTAAGGGGCAATATTTGGTGGACCCACCGAGAATCGAACTCGGACCTCGGCAATGCGAATGCCGCGTAATGCCGTTTTACTATGGGCCCAGTCGCTTCGCTCAAAATTCAAAATTATTCTGTCGCAATTATCAAATAAAACACAGATTATTTCTAATTAAAATTCTTGACGATATTACACAGCGGTTGGGATAAAAAATAAGGCTTTACTGATAAATTTCCGATCAGCAAAACTGGCTAACTGTTACCGTTCTTCCAATTCTTTAATAATCTTTTTGATTCTTTTCCTGAAATGAGCGTCTTTCTTTTTTTTCGATAAATTAATAAATTTTTGGTACGACTCAATCGCTTCCTTATTGCGGCCGAGAGAACGAAGAGCATTACCCAAGTTAATGTAAAGGGCAGCCCCTCTTGGATCAATGATTATTGCTTGTCGATAAGATTCAATAGCTTCTTCGTAGCGACCGACAAAATAAAGGGCGAGGCCCAGGCCATTGTGAGCTTGAGCATATTTCTGGTCAACAGCTAATGCTTGCCGATACACCTCAATCGATTCCTCATGACGGCCGAGAGAATGAAGAGCGCCTCCCAGATTAGTGTATAGGACAGCGTCTTTCGGATCAAGGGCTGTTGCTTGCCGATACGCTTCAACCGCTTCCTCGTGGCGGCCGAGCTTATTAAAAGCGTAGGCTGTATTATTCAATATCTGTAGCTGCTGACCGTAATCCGGCTCAAAAACAACAAAAGGTATCCGCCGGTCTTTTTTTATCAGGCTAAGTTTCTTTTTATATTCTTCGCCCTGCTTTATATCAAAGGCCAGTCCTTTTGGATCAGGATTACGACTGAAATCTACTATGTCTTGCACGCTGATAGACGTACTATCTTTTTTACGTCCATCAATTATTTCATCAGTCAAACTATCGTTTAAAGAAGAATTTCGCATGTCCCTCAACTCTACTTGGCCGTTGCTGGTTACCAAAAATAACATGGAATGCCCGGGTACAGTACCCACTAAATAATTCAATCCTGCTTCTTTCATGAGCGCTCCTCCCAAGGTTGATGCTCCTACACAATTAATGTATTGAGTGGACAACATCTCGGAAGGATTGTCTCCCTCTGATCGATACGGAAAACTTGAAACTGCATCTTGGATTTTATCGGTAATCTCGCGCTCCCTTTGGCTTATTTTTTCAAGATCGCCGGTCTGCCGAACTGCTTCAAGATCAGCCTTAAGACCTGGAATATCCAATGAATTAAACAGTTTTTCCTGTTTAATCCGCAAATCAAACCCGATTTTTTCGAAAAAGCTGTTTACTGCTTGCTTCCAATCACGCTTTTTCATCTCACTAGTCAATTTTTCCAACCCGCGCCGAAAAATAGCCATCTCAAACTCTCTTCTTGGTATTTCTATTTTTTGTGTCATCGCTTTTTCAATCTTTGCCAGAAACGCGCCGTGAACCGGCAGATTACTTTGCCAGTTTTTTCTTTGCGGTGCGTTTTCTTGCAGCTCTCCGTCAACGCCCTTACCCTCAAGCATAAAAGATTTTTCTGCCACTCTAAAAAACTGGGCAAGAGTTTTTCGTCTTTCTACTTCATATAGCTCATCTTTTTTTGACGGATCTATTTCAGCCGCCTGCTCGGCTCTTTTCTGCCGCAATTCGTACAAAGCGTCTCCTGCCAGAAAACGGTCCACTGTTTCAATTTCCTCGGGCACAAGATCTTTCGAAGCGACATCGTTAATGTCGAGCGCCTCTTCAGACCTCTTGCCCTGAGCCAAAGATTGGCCGTATTCATAAAACTCTAAAGCAAGCGCTTTTGCTATTTCTTGTCCTTCGGTTATTCCTTCAAGCCGCTGGGCAATATAGGATCCGGCGTTTTTAAATGTTTCTGCCAGTTTCAATAATTTTTCTTTCGCCTCCGTACGCCGTTCCGGCTTTGCCATAAAAGTGTCGTGATCAACCTTCTCCATTACTCCAACCATTTCCCAAAGCTGTAAATCTTCGGGAATAAAAAGTGTCTGTTTACCGTCTGGTCGCTTTTCTAAAACACCTTCTATCCCTCTTTTTTCCCATTCATCTCGGTCAATAGTTTGGGGTTGGATGGAATCATTAATCTCGCACCATTTGGCGAAAAATGACTGCACTGCCGGACTCTCAAACGGCTTTTGTTCGATGCTCGGCTGAATTTCAAATTTAGGCTGCTCTCTAAAACGACGCATATTTTTTATATTATTAGCGATGAGCCTTCTATAATTTATTTTATAAAAAAATACTGAATTACGTGGCAGTAAAAACAAGGGGGATGAATAACTGCATAAATTATCCGCAAAGTCTGTAGATTTTCGCCTGGTCGGGGTGCCGAGATTCGAACTCGGGCTAAATCCTCCCGAAGGACTCGTGCTACCGCTACACTACACCCCGATAATTTTACATTTTACATCATTTACGTTACCCAATATTTTTTCTTGGTCATTGCCTCCCTCTTTGTCTCCAGTTTTTCTCTTTCTTTTTTCGCCTCTTTGGTAAGCTTTTCAAGCTTTTTATCCGACAATTTTTCCAATTTTTTAACCTCTTTTTCAAGAAATTCTTTTTTATTTTTTTTAGGATCCTCTAAAACATAACTAAGTAGGACATCTAAAATTTGTCCTATCTTTGGCCCGGATGAAATATTTAAAAACTTCATAATATCATTACCGTTAATTTTGAGCATTTTCACCGAAATCGGGTCCTGTGAAACTTTTTCAATAATATATTTCAAATGCCTTAATTTGTAAGGTTCTGCCTTGGGCACGCCAGAGCCAATTCTGTCGGCCATCCTCACTTGCAACAACTCTTCCATGTTTTCAGGCCCTACCTGACGAACTAGCCTCCTGACCGAACTATCGGAAACCTCGTCAACGTTGTAATAAAAAAGATGATAGCGAACCAGTTTGACGATTTTTTCAATATCTTTTTTGGAAAATTTCAGACGATTTAATATTTGAGCTGTCATTTTTGCCCCAACCATTTCGTGACTGTAAAAAGTAGCGCTTGACCCTTGTCCGCTTTTTGTCCTAGGTTTTCCTACGTCATGCAACAAAGCTGCCAATCGGACATGTTTATTAAAGTTTTTTTTAGCAGTATAGTCTAAAGACCTTAAAGAATGCTCATAACAATCGTAAATATGGTGTTTGTTCTGATCAACCTTATAACCCTCTTCCAATTCCGGAATAATATATTTCAACAAGCTGAGCTCTCTTAAAAGCTCTATTCCTGAGGCTGCTTTTTCTGACATAATGATTTTTAAAAACTCGTCTCTTATTCTTTCTTTTGAAATTAATTCCAGTAAGGCTGAGTTTTTTTTAATAGCTTGTAGTGTTTTAGCTTCAATCTGCCAGTCATTATTGAAAACAACGCTGAACCTGACCGCTCTAAGCATCCTTAAGGCATCTTCATTAAAACGCTCCTCAGGGTTTCCAACAGCTCTGATTATCTTATTCTCTAAATCTTTCCGCCCGCCGTAAATATCGATAATTTTGAATTTTACATTGTCATTTTGATTTTTGATTTTTTCATTTTGAATTTCTAATGCTATTGCATTAACCGTGAAATCTCTTCTGGCCAAATCTTCTTCAACAGTTTCGGCAAATTTTATTTCATCGGGGTGGCGCTTGTCAGTATACTTTGCCTCTGACCTGAAAGTTGTAATCTCTATTTCCTTTAATTTCGGCGCTTTACTGTTAATTTGGACTGTAACCGTAAAGAATTTATTACTGTAAAAATTTTTAGGAAATATTTTTTGGATTTCTTTGGGCCGGGCTGAAGTAGCTACATCCCAATCTTCCGGTTCTTTTCCTCTTAAAAAATCCCTGACGCAGCCACCAACAATAAAAGCCTGGTAACCGGCCTCTTGAAGCTTTTGGATTGCAGTTTTTATTTCTTGCGGTATATCCATAAAGCAATTTTAACTTAAAACATTGTATTTTTCAATTACCGAGTTCTGTAAAGCCGAATGAGGCGCAAGATGAAGCAAGGATTCAACGATTTCCCGGGCGGAGCCCGGAAGAAGACTTGTTTTCTTCGCCCATTTTTGATAAAATTAAAAATGAACTCTATACGAAATTCCTCACAGGGATTTCGTCGAGCCTGACAAAACCCGTACTGGTTTTGCATAGGGCCCTCGTGGTGAAACGGATATCATGCGGCGCTTCGGACGCTGAGGTCCGGGTTCGAATCCTGGCGAGGGCACGAATATGAAATTTTCAATCCACAATTTTCAATTTTCAATTTTATTATTAACCGTTTTATTCGGGAGTTTATTTTTTCCCCTTATTTCTTTCGCTCAACAGGGTATAGTTCCTTGCGGAGGAACAGCTCAGCCTGAGTGTGAATTCTGCCACCTTTTTGTTCTTATCCAAAACATAATTAATTTTGTTTTATTTTATCTTGTTCTCCCGATAGCCACTCTTTTGCTTGTAATCGGCGGACTGATGTTTCTTCTTTACGGAGAAAACCCGCAACAGGCAGAACAGGCCAAATCCTTATTAACCGCAGTAATAATCGGCTTGGTTTTAATTTTTTCTGCCTGGCTAGTTGTCGGCTTATTTTTTACTGCCATAGGATTGTCTGATTTTGCCATTACGGGCATCGGCCTGAATGAATGGTTTACGATTGATTGCCCAATATAGTTCCTTATACAATTCAGTTAAAAATTTACGCCGATTCCTTACCTCATAACTTAATTAGCATTGTATCTTCTTTATCATGCCCCGTTAGCTCAATTGGCAGAGCAAATCCCTCTTAAGGATGAGGTTGGGGGTTCGACTCCCTCACGGGGCACCATAAGAAATTAGGTCAGGTCTTTTTTTTATTTTTAAAAGTACTATAATTAAATTAATATGTTAACACCAGAAGAAAAAACAAAAATCATCGAAAAATACAAGCTCCACAAGGCAGACACAGGCTCTGCTGAAGTTCAAATTGCGTTACTGACGGAAGAAATTAAGGAATTGGTTTTACATCTAAAATCCCATCCTAAAGATTTTCATTCAAAAAGAGGTTTACTGAAAATGGTTGCCAAAAGAAGAAAATTCCTTAACCGTCTTAAAGAAGAAGATATCAAGAGATATAACAGTATCGTAAAACAAATAGAACTAAAGAAATAATATGGTGACGATAAAGCATATTGGACAAAGAGTGGGAGTTTTAATTGACGTTCAAAACCTTTATCATTCAGCCAAAAATCTGTATGGAGCGCGGGTTAATTTTAGGGAAATTCTAAAGCTGGCCATTTCAGGAAGAAGTTTAATCCGAGTTTTTGCTTATGTGGTCAGAACTAAAACCGGCGAAGAAAAGCCGTTTTTTGAAGCCTTAACCAAGCTGGGCATTGAAACCAGAATAAGGGATCTGCAGGAATTTTACGGCGGCCTGAAAAAAGCTGATTGGGATGTCGGTATTACCGTTGACGCAATCAGGATATCTCCTGACGTAGATGTAATCGTTCTGGGTTCCGGCGACGGCGATTTTTTACAACTGGTTGAATATTTAAAAAACCAGGGGAAAAGGATTGAAGTTGTCGCCTTCGGCAGATCATCTTCTTCCAGGTTAAAGGAAATAGCCGACGAGTTTATTGATTTAGAAAAAGACTTAGGAAAATATTTATTAAAAAGTAAGTAAAGCTTAATTATTACATTCATATGAAATTTAAACTTAAAATCGGAGAAAGAGACCTGACGGTTGATTTTAAAAATCTGGCCGAAAGAGCCAGCGGTTCTTGTTTTTTACAATATGGCGACACCTTAGTCTCAACCACCGTTGTCATGTCAGAAAAAGAAGCCAAGGGAATGGGATTTTTTCCTTTAACGGTTGAGTACGAAGAAAAATATTATGCGGCCGGCAAAATTAAAGGACCCCGGTACATTAAAAGGGAAAGCCGGCCTTCTGATGAAGCGATCTGCAATGCCAGACTGATTGACAGAACTATACGCCCTCTTTTCCCGAAAAACTTAAACCGGGAAGTTCAGGTAGTCAACACTATTCTGTCCTGGGACGGAGAAAACGACCCGGATATTTTAGGGCTTATGGCATCTTCTTTTGCCCTGACAACCTCTACAATCCCCTGGTCAGGTCCGGTTGTTGCAGTCAGAGTCGGCCGGGTAGAAGATAAATTTGTCTTAAACCCAATTTACGAAGAAAGAAATAAAAGTCAAATGGATTTAATTCTGGCCGGGACACAGGAAAATGATGAATTTCTGATCAACATGATTGAGGGCAGCTTTGAAGAAATTGAAGAAAGCTTAGTTACAGATGCTTTGAAATTCGCCAGGCCTTATCTGAAAGAACTCTTTGATTTTCAAAAAGAGGTTACTGAAAAGATGGGCAAGGAAAAATTTGTTTTACCGACTCCGGAAAGAGACCCTGACCTGGAAAAAGAAATTAAAGATTTTTTAGCCGGAAAATTAGAGTCAGCTTTGTACCAAAAAGACAACCTTAATCCTTTAAGGAAGGCGGATGAAGTTAAGGAAGAACTACTCTATTTTATTGAAAATAAGTATCCTGGAGCAGAGAAAGCCGGCTATGTTCAAAGTTTTTTTGAAGAAGAAGTTAATAATTTAATCCATCAAAAAATAATTAGTGAAGAAAAAAGGCCGGACGGAAGAAAAATAGACGAGGTAAGAGAGCTTCAGTGCCAGGCAGGTTTGCTGCCAAGAACTCATGGATCAGGACTCTTTTGCCGCGGCCAGACAAAATCTCTTTCTATTCTGACGCTTGGAGCGCCGGGAGATCATCAGTTACTGGAAGGAATGGAAATAGTGGGTAAAAAAAGATTTATGCATCATTATAATTTTCCGCCTTATTCTGTCGGCGAAGTAAGACCAATGAGAGGACCGGGAAGAAGAGATATCGGCCATGGCATGTTGGCAGAAAAAACTCTTTTACCCTTAATCCCCTCTATTGAAGATTTTCCTTATACAATAAGAGTAGTTTCAGAAATTTTATCTTCTAACGGCTCAACTTCAATGGCTTCTGTTTCTTCTTCATCCCTGGCTTTAATGGATGCCGGAGTGCCTATTAAAAGACCGGCTGCCGGCATTGCTATCGGCTTAATGACCAATGAAAAAGGAGACTATAAGATTTTAACCGATATCCAGGGCCCGGAAGACCACCACGGCGATATGGACTTTAAAGTTGCCGGAACCGAAAGAGGGATAACCGCCGTCCAAATGGACGTTAAAATCAGAGGGATAAACGAAAAAATCATGAACCAAGCGCTTGAATGCGGGAAAAAAGCAAGACAGCAAATATTGAGTGAAATGATTAAGACTTTAGACAAACCCAGGCCCAAATTATCTCCTTTTGCTCCCCGAATTTTAAGCCTACAAATCAACCCGGAAAAAATCAGAGAAGTAATCGGACCCGGAGGAAGAGTAATTCATGAAATAATGGGAGAATGCCAGGTTTCAATTGATATTGAAGAAACCGGAAAGATATTTATTACCGCCGAAAAAGAAGACGCAGCTGAAAAAGCTGTTGCCTGGATAAAAAACATCACTCGAGAGGTTAAGGTGGGAGAGATTTTCCAGGGAAAAATAAAAAGAATTTTGACCTTCGGCGCTTTTGCCGAAATCCTGCCTGGCCAGGAAGGATTAATCCATATTTCAGAATTGGCCCCCTTCAGAGTTAACAAAGTAGAAGACATAGTTAAAATTGGTGATGTTGTTCCGGTCAGGGTAATTTCGATTGATGAACAGGGAAGAATCAACTTATCCTTAAAGCAGGCCAAGGACCCCGATCTGCATACAGAAAAGGAAAATAACCCGCACATTCGTAAATAATTAATTATCTGGTTAAATGGAGGAAAAAAAGAAAAAACTTAGTCTTTTTAAAAGAACTGATATAAAGACGATGGCGAAAGATGTTGCCAGGCTGAAAGAAATTGAAACCCAGAAAGAAAGGGGAAGGGCGGATTTTTTACAGGAAGGCGTTGCTGAAAGCGAATCCCGGGGAGAAAGAACGAAGGAAGAAAGGTTAAGGCTGCAAAAAGAATTAGAAGGAAAAATGTCAGTAAAAAAAACAGCGCAACCTGTACCGGCAGCACCTAAGCCGGCACCCGTTCCGGTACCCGCTCCACCGCAACCAACAACAAAAACAGCAGCAGTGCCACCACCTCCACCGCCAGTAAAAACATTTTCGACGAAAGAGGAAGCAAGAAAAATACAGGAAGAAGCAGCAAGAAGAAAGGAGGAGGAAGAAAGAAAAACGGAAGAAGAATCAAAAATACAGGCAGAAGAAAGAAAAAAACAAGAAGAAGATGAAATAAAGAAACAAAAAGAGATGGAGGAGGAAGAGGATAAAAGGAGGAAGGATGAAGAAGAGATGCAAAGGAAAGAGGAGGAGGAAAGGAAGAAGAAAGAGGAAGAGGAGATGCAAAGGAAAGAGGAGGAGGAAAGGAAGAAGAAGGATGAAGAAGAGATGCAAAGGAAAGAGGAGGAGGAAAGGAAGAAGAAAGAGGAAGAGGAGAGAAGGAGGAAGGAGGAAGAGGAGAGAAGGAGGAGGGAGGAAGAGGAGATGCAAAGGAAAGAGGAGGAAAGGAAGAAGAAAGAGGAAGAGGAGAGAAGGAGGAAAATGTCTCCATTAGAACAAAAAAGGGAAGAATTAAATGAAAAAGAAAAACAGTTATATAAAGAACTGGGCTTAATTTCGGAAGAAAAAAAACCGATTGAAGAAGAAAAATCTAAGTTTTTACTTAAAATTGAAAAAATTAAACAAGAAACCTTAGCGCCAATCATCGCGAAAGAAAATGAAATAAAAAAAGAAAAGAAACTTATTGAAGAAACGGAAAAAAAGGCTTCCTTCAAAAAGAAAAAAGAGATAGAAGAAAAAAGATGGAAAACAGAAGAGAAAAGAGAAGAAGTTGAAAAAGAGAAATGGCAAATAGAAGAAAAGATCATCAATCTTCAAAAGGAAATGAAAGATGTAGACCTAAAAAATAGCAGGGTCTTAGAAAGAGAAAAAGAGATCAAAAAGGAGATTGAAGACATTATAAGCAAAAAAGAGGCAATAGATTTAATAAAAAAAGGCGGGAACTTAAAGAAAGAGCTGGAATTAATTAACGACCAGAGGATATCGGCAGAAGTAAAGCTGGAAATTTTAACCAGGAAAAAAGATGAAAACGAAAAACTATTAGGTGAAATTTTAGAAATTGAAAAATCGCTGGAAGAAGAGGTGGAAATGCTTGAAAAAAAAGAGGAAGAAATTTCTAATTTAACTGAAAAAAGAGAGGTTGAGAAGAAAAGAAAAAAGACCGAAGAAGAAAGAAGGAAGACCGAGAAAGAAAAATGGCAAGCAGTAAAAGAAAAGGAAGAAAGCCAACAAGAACTTGAAATTCTTCAGTTTGAGATTGAGAAATCAAAAAGGAAAAGTGAAGAAATGGAAGAAAAAATAAAAGAAATTGACGCCTTTTTTGAAAGATTAAAAGAAAAAGGGGTAAATATTGAAGACTTAATAGCTTTATCCGAAGCCACCCAAACAGAAAAAATATTCATCAAAGAGCCGGAAAAAAAGACGGAAACACCTCCAGAACCACCAATAGAGGAAAGAGTTCCGGATATTAAAACCGAATCTCCTTCTGTTGACGATACCCCTGACTTAGAATCCGAAGAAGAAGGCTCTCCCCCCCCAGGTACCAGTATGCCAAAGCCGGAAGAAACTGATTCTTTGGAGGAACAAGAGCCTGCTTTAGATTCTCTTTATTCTTCTCCTCCCCCAAAAATAGAAGAGAAAGATGAAGAAACCCGCAGGAAAGAAGAGGAAAGAAAAAAAGAAATTGAAGAAATAATAAGAAAAGCAAAAGGATTAGAAGATTTAAAATCTCCTCCTCCGCCGCCTCCTCCTCCGCCGCCGACAACTCGCCAGAAAACAATACCTTCTGAGCTGATTGAAGATGAAGAAATAGCAGACTCCTCGGGAACATTAATTCCGAAGCCCCGCGACGAAAAACCAAAAGCCTTTGAAAAAATATTTATCAGAGGTCTGATTATTATTCTTCTCTTTTTATTGCTTGCTTTTCTGTATTGGTTCTTTTTTCACAGGGGGCCAAAAGAAATAATTTATACGCCGTAAAAAGATATAAATTATTTAGGTTATAAAATATATAACTAAAATAAAAAATATGATTCAGGTTATAAAGGAAAAAGTTGGGTTAATTATATCTTCCTTCAGGTCCCGGGGAGAGTCCGAGCAAATGGCTTTAATAATCACTATTTTGGCCTCTGTTTTAATTCTGGTGGTTGTCTTTGTGGTAATAAGTTTTATTTTACCAAAAACTAAAGTTGAAATAAGCGTTTCACGCCCGGAAACAGCAAAAGCTGGAGAAGAGGTTGTTTATTCGATAACCGTTAAAAATCCCGGCACCGTTATCTTGAAAAATCCTGAGCTGGTTTTTCATTATTCATCTTTTTCTTTACCGGAAAAAAACCTGATTGAAACAATAATATTAGAAGATCTTTATCCTAAGCAAGAAAAAATACTTAATTTCAAGGCCAGGCTTTTCGGAGAAGCGGGTGAAAAAAGGGAATTTAAAGCTTGGCTTAATTATTCCACGGAAAAACAATCAAGAATTACAATGTCAAGGGTTGCCCACTTTTCCACGGTCATCTCCGAAGTACCGATAGATTTAGTCCTGGATATCCCGGAAAAGGCGCCGGCCTACCCCAAGGATAAATCTGAATTTATTTTCAGAATAAGGTATTTCTCATCTGTTGATGAGGAAATTTCTAATCTTAAAATGTCGGTAAATTTCCCGGCTGATTTCAATTTTCAAGAGTCAATTCCGTTAACGGACGAAGGCCGGGAATTTGAAATTACGACATTGGGGCCTTCAACCGGAGGCAGCATAGAAATAGCCGGAACTTTTCCGGCCGGGTATGAAATTGGCAAAGAAATAGAATTTGATGCTCAGCTGTCAATTAATTTACATGGAACAGATGTTATTCTGAAAAGAGCCTCTGCCAAAACTATGACTTATAAGCCGGTTTTTGCCTTCACGCAGAAAATTAATAACCAAGAAAGGTATTTTCCTTATCCGGGAGAAAAACTCTATTACGAAATTTATTTTAAAAATGTCCAAGATACTCCCCTGAGAGACCTGTCGCTGAACACGGTTTTGGATTCTTCTCTTTTTGATCTTGGGACCATCGAAGCACCTCTGGGAAAATTTACCAAAGGAGCAAGCTCTATTTCCTGGGACGGAAC
>Ga0114946_10002980_pt1 | contig 11551 bp, 12 predicted proteins | sample WalLakDeSediment_FD_88676 | JGI IMG/M metagenome (GOLD analysis project Ga0114946, IMG submission 88676) | Lake sediment microbial communities from Walker lake, Nevada to study Microbial Dark Matter (Phase II) - Walker Lake 11/02/13 Deep Sediment | ecosystem: Environmental > Aquatic >...
GACGACCTCTCGACCCTGGTCCCCTCCTGAGCCATGCCCATGAGCCCGTCGTTCGACTTCCCCGATCCGCCGCTGTTCACCACCGGCACCGTCGGCCCGCCCGGCGAGCGGGTCTTCTACCTGCAGGTCGGCGACGCCGACGCCCCGGTCGCGCTCAAGATGGAGAAGCAGCAGGTGGCCGCGCTGGCCGAGCACCTGGCCGGGCTGCTGGCCGACCTGCCGCCGCTCGACGACGTGGTGGCCGCGCCGGCGCTGGTGGAGCCGGTGGCCGCGGCCTGGGCCGTGGGCGGCATCGGCATCGCCGTCGACGACGACGACGGCCGGATCACCATCGTGGTGCAGGAGCTCGTCCCCGACGACGTCCCCGAGGAGGACGCGGCCACCGCCCGCATGCGCGTCGACCGCGACCAGATCGCCGGGTTCGTCGCCCGGGCGCTCGAGCTGGTGGCCGCCGGCCGCCCGACGTGCCGGTTCTGCGGGTTCCCCATGGACCCCGCCGGCCACCTCTGCCCCCGGGCCAACTGACCCGGCCGTGACCCTCGACGCCGTGCTGCTCGACGGTGAGATCGAGGTCCAGGGCCGGATGCCCTGGAGCTCGAACGCCACGCTCCTCGTCACCGTCCGCCTCCCCGATCGCCAGGCCCGGGCGATCTACAAGCCGCACCGGGGCGAGCGGCCGCTCTGGGACTTCCCGTCGGGGCTCTACCAGCGCGAGGTGGCGGCCTACGAGCTGTCCGAGTGGCTCGGGTGGGACCTCGTGCCCCCCACGGTGATCCGCGCCGACGCCCCGCTCGGCGTGGGGTCGCTCCAGCAGTTCGTCGAGACCGACTACGAGCAGCACTACTTCACGCTCTACGAGGACGAGGCGCACCACGACACGCTGCGCCGGCTGTGCCTGTTCGACCTGCTGGCCAACTCGTGCGACCGCAAGAGCGGTCACTGCCTCCTCGCCGACGACGGGCGGATCCGCGCCATCGACAACGGCCTGTCGTTCCACCGCGAGCTCAAGCTCCGGACGGTGATCTGGGAGTTCGGGGCCGAGCCCGTCCCCGACGCGCTGCTCGCCGACGTGGCCCGGCTCCACGAGCACGGCCCGCCCCCCGCGCTCGTGCCCCTGCTCGACCCCTTCGAGCTCGACGCCCTCACCGACCGTGCCGCCGCCGTCCTCGCCGATGGCCACTTCCCCGTCGATCCCACGGGTCGGCGGTATCCCTGGCCCCTCGTCTGAGCCGGTGGCGGGGCCTCCCTCAGCTCGTCGCCCCGAGCAGGGCGGCCAGCTCGGCCACGCTGTCGGTGCCCACCACGGCCAGGACCTCGTCGTGGGCCTGCAGCACCACGTCGCCCCGCGTGATGAGCGGGGTGCCGTCACGGAAGACCGCGACGAGCACGCAGTCGCGGGGCAACGGGAGGTCGCGCACGGCGCGGCCGACGACGGTCGCGCCCGGCACCAGCCGCTCCTCGACCAGCTCGAAGCGACCCCGGCGCAGCTTGAGCAGACGGGTCATCTCGCCGAGCGACAGCTCCTCGGCCACGAGCCGGGCCAGCAGGTCGGACTGGTCGAGGGCGACGTCGACGCCGAGCGCGTCGGTGTAGAGCCAGGCCCGCGCCGGGTCCACCACCCGGGCAATCGTGCGGGCCACACCGAACTCGAATCGGGCCAGGCTCGTCACCACCAGGTTGTCCTCGTCGATCGGGCCGAGCGCGGCCACCGCGTCGGCCCGGCGGATCCCGGCGGCCTCGAGGTCGGCGGGATCGGTGGGGTTGCCGGCCACCACGACGGCGCCGGGCACCCGGGCCCGCAGGTCGTCGACCTCGGCCGCGTCGGCGACCACGGTCACGTCGTGCCCGGCCTCGACGAGCACCGCGGCCACCGCGCCGCCCACCCGCCCCGCACCCATGATCAGGACTCGCATCGGGCTCCCCTCCTCACGATCGACCCAGGACGCTCTCGAGGCGGCCGATCGAGCCGGCCACCACCGCGAGGTGCATCACGTCACCCGTCTCGAGACGGGTGGCCGCGTCGACGAAGGCGGTCCGACCGAGGCGGGTGATCGCGACCAGCTCGATCTCGCCGGGCACCCGGACCTCGGTGGCCGCCCGGCCGGCCAGCAGCGGGGGCACCCGGGCGTCGACCATCTCCACCCCGCCGGCGCCCAGGGCGGTGACCGGCTCCACCTCGGCGGCGGTGAGCAGCTCGGCGATGCGGCGGATCCCCCAGGCCACCGGCGACACGGTGTTGATCCCCAGCTTCTCGTACGCCGCGGCCGCGGCCGGGTCGTACAGGCGGGCGACAACCGTCGGGACCCGGAACACGGTGCGCACGGCGCGGGCGACCACCGCGTTGACGGCGTCGTCGCCGGTGACCACCGCGACCGCGTCGGCCCGCTCGATCCCGGCGGCGCGCAGCACCCCCTCGTCGGACGCCGCGCCCACCACGCGCGCCGTGATCCCGTCGCCGGCCAACCGGTCGAGCGTGGCCGGGTCGGTGTCGACCACGGCCACCGAGGTTCCCCGCAGCACGAGGTCGCGGGCGATGCCGCTCCCGACCCGGCCGCACCCGAGCACCACCACGTGTCGCATCAGCGCGCACCTCCGTCGGTCGCTCGCCGGCGGACGCCGGCCTTGCGGATCTCGTCGATGATCAACAGCAGCGGGATGGCCGGCACGAGCAGGGCCCACCCGACGAGCGGGAAGCCCGCGGTCCCGATGACCGACTGCAGCGGTGGGAGGTACACGACCGCGGCCACCACGGCGAGCTCGCTGAGGATCCCCCAGCGGACCAACGGGTTCGACCACAGCCCGATCGACCGCAGCGACGCGCGCTCGGTGCGGTGGGCCAGCAGGTTCCCGATCTGGGTGAACACCACCGCGGCGAAGGCCATGGCCGTGGCCGAGGCGTACAACGTCCCCTCGTCGGGCAGGTCGAGCCACTGGCCCCAGTACCCCTCGATCCAGTACCGGGCGTAGAACGCGGCCATCACCACCGCGGCCTGGGCCAGGCCCAGCCAGAGGTACGACCGCACCAGCAGGGCGCGGCTCACCAGGTGCTCGTCGACCGGGCGGGGCGGGCGGTCCATCGTCCCCGGCTCGGGCGGCTCGCCCCCGAGGGCGAGCGCCGGTCCGAGGTCGGTGCCGAGGTCGACGGCGAGGATCGGCATGACCCCGAGGGCGATGGGCACCCGGCCCCCGCTCAGCCCGTACACGAGGAACGGCACCGCCTCGGGGGTGTTGCTGGTGAAGATGTAGCCGGTGAACTTGCGGATGTTCGCATAGACGGCGCGCCCCTCCTCCACCGCGGCCACGATCGACGCGAAGTTGTCGTCGAGCAGGATCATGTCGGCGGCTTCGCGGGCCACGTCGGTGCCGCTGCGACCCATCGCCACGCCGATGTCGGCCCGTTTGAGCGCGGGGGCGTCGTCCACCCCGTCGCCGGTCACCGCGACCACGTGCCCGAGGCCCTGGAGCGCCGCCACCACCCGCAGCTTCTGGGCCGGCGCGGTGCGGGCGAAGATCACCTCGTCGGCGAGCACGGCGGCGAGGGCCTCGTCGTCGAGGGTCTCGAGCTCGTCGCCGTTCACCACCCGGACGCCGGGGCGGTCGACGATCCCGATGCGGCGGGCGACGCTCTCGGCGGTCAGCCCGTAGTCGCCGGTGATCATCACGATCCGGATCCCGGCCCGGTGGCAGCTCTGCACCGCGGCGGCCACCTCCGGCCGGGGCGGGTCCATCATGGCGACCAGACCGAGGAACACCAGGCCGGACTCGAGCTCGTCGGGCTCCAGCGGACCCGGGTCCGCCGGCCACGAGCGCATGGCCACGGCGAGCACCCGCAGCGCGTCCCGCCCGAGCTCGTCGTTGGCGTCGAGCAGGGCGGCGCGCTCGCCGTCCCCGAGCGGCTCCACCCGGCCGGCGATCCGCTGGTGCGTGCACCGGGCCAGCACGTCGAGCGGCGCCCCCTTGCAGAACAGGACACGCCCGGAGCCGTCGCGGTGGACGGTGCTCATCCGGCGCCGGGCCGAGTCGAACGGCAGCTCGTCGACCCGGGGCCGGCGCCCGGCCTCGGAGGCGGCGTCGAGCCCCACCTTGGCCGCGGCCACGACCAGCGCTCCCTCGGTGGGGTCGCCGAGCACCGACCAGGACCGTCCGCCCTCGTCGTCGGGCTCCAGCAGCCGGGCGTCGTTGGCGAGCACCCCACCGAGGAGCAGCCACCGCACGTCGTCGCGTCCGGTGACGAGCCGGCCGTCGGCGTCGAGCAGGTCGCCGACGGGCGCGTAGCCCGCACCGGTCAGCTCGTAGCGGCCGTCGGGAGTGCGCAGCACCCGGACCGTCATCGCGTTGGCGGTGAGCGTGCCCGTCTTGTCGGTGCAGATCACCGTCGCCGACCCGAGGGCCTCCACCGCCGAGAGCCGCTTCACCAGGGCCTGGCGGCCGGCCATGCGCTGGGTGGCCATGGCCAGGGCCAGGGTGACCGTGGGCAGGATCCCCTCGGGGACGAACGCCACGATCATGCCGAGCGCGAACACGAGCCCCCGGGTGAGACCCATCGGGGTGAACAGCTCGGCCACGACGAAGAACAGCAGGCCGGCGGCCACGGCGATGACCGCCACGACCCGGGTGAGCCGGGCCAGCTCGCGCTGCAGCGGGCTCTGCTCGACCTCCATCGTCTGCGACATCCGGGCCAGCGCTCCGAACTCGGTGCGCATCCCGGTGGCTGTGACCACGGCCTTGGCCCGTCCCGCGACCACCGACGTGCCCGCGAACACCCGGTTGCGCTGCTCGGCGGGGGAGGCGCCGGTGTCGGCGACGGGCTCGGCGGTGCGCCGGCTGGGGTGCGACTTGCCGGTGAGCGTCGACTGGTCGACCCGCAGCTCGTGCTCCTCGACGATGCGCCCGTCGGCCGAGATGCGGTCGCCCTCGGCGAGCACGAGCACGTCGCCGGGCACGAGCTGCTCGGCGAGCACCGTCGCCTCGAGCCCGCCGCGCAGCACCCGCACGTTCGCGGGGAGCAGGCGGCGGAGCGCCTCGGTGGCCCGCTCGGCCTTGTACTCCTGGGAGAAGCTGAAGACGCCGTTGATGATGTTCACCACCCACACGGCCACCGCCAGCTCGGGGAGTCCGGCCAGGAGGGCGATCCCGCCCGCGACCCACAGCAGCAGGGCCATGAGGTGGACGAAGTTGGCCGCGAACCGGGCGAGCAGCGGGGGCCCGACGACCTCTTCGATGCGGTTGGGGCCGACGGTCCCGAGCCGGCGATCGGCCTCGGCCGGCTCGAGCCCCCCCGGTGCGGTCCCGAGCGCGTCGTACACCGCGTCGGGACCGAGCGCGGCGATGTCGGCGCCCGGGGCCGGGCCGACGGTCGCGGTCGTCACCTCGGATCCGCGCCCGCGGGCGGGGGTCCGATGAGCCGGGCCAGGGCCGGCGTGGTGAAGCGCCCCTCCGGGTCGAGCTCGGCCCGAGCGGCCTGGACGTCGGCCCACCGGGGGTACCGCGGCGCGAGCTCGGCCGCGGTGAGGCCGTGGAGCTTGCCCCAGTGGGGGCGGCCGTCGAGGGCGAGCATCTCGGTCTCGACCGCCCGGAACCAGTCCTCGTAGGGCGTCCCCCGGTAGGCGTGCACCGCCACGTACCCGCGCGGCCCGCCGTGGGCGGTGGACAGCGGGATGTCGTCGCCGGCCACCGTCCGCACCTCCACCGGGAACGACATCGGCCACCCCGACGCCTCGTGGACGCGGCGCACGGCGCGGATCGCGTGGCCGAGCCGGTCGAGGGGCACCGACCACTCGCTCTCGACGAAGCGGACCAGCCTCGGGCTGGCGAACACCCGGTCGCTGCGGTCGGACCACTCCGAGCGGGAGATCGCGGCCGCCGTGGCCCGGGCCAGGGCGGGGGTCGCCGCCGGGAACCGGCGACCCACCCGGCACATCGCGCCGAACGCGGCGTTCTCGAGCACCCGGCCCTCGAACCACTCGCGGACCCGGGGCCGGGGCCGGGCCGTCTCGGTGGTGCGCCGGTGCCGCTTGGTGATCGCCGTACCCGTGTGGGGGATCCAGAACATCTCCACGTGGTCGGCCGCGGCGAGGAACCCGTCGAGATCGGCGAGCACGTCGTCGATGGGCTCGGGCGCGACGATCGCGTGCAGGGTGAAGGCGGGCACCACCCGGAGGGTCACCTCGACGATCACCCCCAGCGCGCCGAGCGAGGTCCGCCCCACGTCGAGCAGGTCGGGGCGCTCGTCGGCCGTGACGCGCACCACGTCGCCCGCGGCCGTCACCAGCCGCAGCCCGGTGACCGTCGACGAGAGGGTCCCGAAGCGCAGCCCGGTGCCGTGGGTGGCCGTGGCCGTGGCCCCGGCCACCGTCTGGACGTTGATGTCACCGAGGTTCTCGAGGGCCAGCCCCTCACCGGCCAGGCGTTCGCTCAGCGCGGCGAGGGTGATCCCGGCCTCCACCGTCACCTCCAGCCGCCCGTGGTCGACGTGGAGCACCCGGTCGAGCCGGGCCAGGTCGACCAGGTGGCCGTCGGTGGCCACGAGGGGGGTGAACGAGTGGCCGGCGCCCACCACCCGGACGGTGCGGTCACCGGCGCGGGCCCGGTGGACCACGTCGACCACCTCGTCCACCGATCCGGGACGCTCGAGGGCGTGGGGCAGCGCGACCTGGTTGCCGGCCCAGTTGGCCCACGATCGCGTCCGGCGGCGCACGCGCGGACCCTACCCCCGCCGCCGGCCGGCCCGGCCCCACCGGTCCGGGCCCAACGGCCCTAGCCCGCAGGCCGTCGTGGTCGCCAGGCTGGACCCGAGATCGATCCGGAGGTCCGGCCATGCCCGATCGCACCACCATCGCCGAGTTCCTCGCCGCCCGTGACGTCGGGTTCGTCGGGGTGTCGCGCAACCCGAAGGCCTTCGCCAACTCGGTGTTCCGCGAGCTGCGCTCTCGGGGGTGGCACCCGGTGCCCGTGCACCCCGAGCTGGCCGAGGTCGACGGCGTCCCCGCAGTGGCGTCGGTGGCCGCGCTGCCGGTCGGCATCGACCGGGTGATCGTGATGGTCGGCGCCGAACGGGCCGCGGCGGTGGTCGAGGAGTGCGCGGCGCGGGGCGTCACCCAGGTCTGGCTCCACCGCGGCGCCGGGCCCAGCTCGGTGAGCGCCGACGCCGTGGCCCGGGCGCGGGACGCAGGCATGGCGCTCGTCGACGGCGCGTGCCCGCTCATGTGGGCCGAGCCGGTGCGCGGCATCCACCGGTTCCACCGGCTGTTCGCCGGTCGCCGCATCCCGGTGGCCGCGGGCTGACCGGGGCGCGGACCGGGCCCGACGCTGCTCAGCCCGGCTTTGGCTCGCGCCACATGCCGGTGAGGAGCGGACCGCCCGGCGCGGGCACGCCGTCCCAGATCGCGGTGAAGCCGAGGCGCTCGTAGAAGCCGAGGTTGCGGGGGTTCGACGACTCCAGGTAGGCGGGCAACCCGTCGGCGTCGCAGCGCTCGAGCACCGGGGCCACCAGCAGGGCCCCGAGCCCGCGACCCCGCGCCGCGCTGCCCAGCGTGAACAGGTAGAAGTGCGGCCGGCCCTCGGGGTGGTGGACCCCCACCAGCTCGCCGATCGCGCCGAGTCGCTCGAGGGCGGCGTCGCCGGCCGCCGCGGCGAGCGACCCGGTGAGGTCGGCCACGGCCGCGTCGTCGAACATGGCCACGTCGGGCGGCGACCAGATCGCGGCCCCGGTCATCGCGCCGCCGTCGCCCACCCCGGCGTAGGTGTGGCCCCGGCGGAGCCCGGCGCGCAGTCCGGGCGCGAAGAACCCGGCGGCGGCGGACCGCCGGCAGGCGGCGGCATCGTCGGTGCCGACGACCCACCGGACCATGGGGTCGTCGACGAAGGCCGCGCCGAGGGCGTCGGCGAGGGCGGGCAGATCGGCGGCGAGGGCGAGCCGGCAGCGCATGGCGCCGACCCTACGCCGGTGCGGACCGGTCAGCCGCGGGCCTTGAGGGCCTCGATGAGCTTGGGCACGACCTTGTGCACGTCGCCGACGATGCCGAGATCGGCGATCGAGAAGATCGGGGCCTCGGGGTCCTTGTTGATGGCGACGATGTTCTTCGAGCCCTTCATGCCCACCATGTGCTGGGTGGCGCCCGAGATCCCTGCGGCGATGTACACGTTGGGCTTCACGACCTTGCCGGTCTGGCCCACCTGGTAGGAGTACGGCACCCAGCCGGCGTCGACGATGGCCCGCGACGCGCCGGGCGCGCCCTTGAGCAGCGTGGCCAGCTCCTCGATCATGGCGAACTTGTCGGCCTCGCCCAGGCCTCGACCGCCGGAGACGACGATGGCCGCCTCGTCGAGCTTGGGCCCCGTGGACTCCTCCACGTGGCGTTCGGTGACGCGGGCCGCGCCGGCGGCGCCGGTGTCGGGCACGGCGAGGGCCTCGACCGCGGCCGGGCCGCCGCCGCTCTCCTCGGCCGCGAACGACTTGGGCCGCACCAGCACGATGCCGGGACCCGAGGCGGTGATCTTGGTGCGGACGTTGGTGGTGCCGCCGAAGACCGGCTCGGTGCCGACCACCGCGTCGCCGTCGAGCTCGAGGTCGACGACGTTGGTGACGACCGGGACGTCGAGCTTGGCCGACAGCCGGCCGGCCACGTCGCGTCCGTCGTAGGTGGTCCCGAGCATGATCAGGTCGGGGCCGTCGCCGGCCTGGACGGCCTGGGTCACGGCCGCGGCCACCGGGACGCCCTGCAGCGCGCCGCCGAGGTCGCCGGTGGCGCGGACGGTGCTCGCCCCGTGGGCACCGAGGGTGCCGGCGATGGCATCGGCGTCGGCCCCGCCGTACACGCACTCGACGGTGTCGGCGAGCGTGCGGGCCTTGGCCAGCATCTCGAGGGTGATGGTGGACACCTTGCCGTCGGCGGCCTCGGCGAACACCCAGATTCGTGACAGTGCCATCAGATCTCCTTCAGAGGACCTTGAGCCCGTCGAGGAACTCGACGATCTTCTGGTAGGTCTCGCCGTCGTCCTCGATGACCTCGCCGGCCTCGCGGGCCGGGGCCTGGGCGATGTCGACGATCTCCTGGCCGCCGCCGGCCCAGCCGACGGTGCCCGGGTCGATGCCGAGATCGGCGAGCGTCTTCTCGGCGACCGGCTTGCTCTTGGCCGCCATGATCCCCTTGAAGGAGGGATAGCGGGGCTCGACCACGCCGGCGGTGAGCGACACCACCGCGGGGAGCGGGCACTCGACCTCGTCGTAGCCGAGCTCGGTCTGGCGCTGGACCTTCACCGTGCCGCCCTCGACGGTGATGCTCTTGGCGAACGTCACCGAGGGGAGGTCGAGCAGCCCGGCGAGCTGCTCGGGCACCGTGCCCGTGTAGCCGTCGGACGACTCGGTGGCGGTGAGCACGAGGTCGGCGCCGACGTCGGCGATCACCGCGGCGAGCACCTTGGCGGTGCCGAGGGCATCGGTGCCCTGCAGCGCCGGATCGGACACGAGCGTGGCCGAGGCCGCGCCCATGGCCAGCGCGGTGCGGAGCCCGGCGGTCTCGCTGTTCGGGGCCATCGACACCAGGCTCACCTCCCCGCCACCCGCGGCGGCCACGAGCTGGAGGGCCATCTCGACGCCGTAGGAGTCGGACTCGTCGAGGATGAGCTTTCCGTCCCGCTTGAGGGTCTTGGTACCGGGATCCAGCGCACCCGGCTCGGCCGGGTCCGGGATCTGCTTGACGCAGACGACGACGTTCATGGCTAGATGCTGCCCCGCCGCCGGGGGCCGGGCCAAATCCACCGGCCCCGGGGTACCGTCGGGCCCCGTCCCGAGGTGGAGGCGTCGCCCTGAAGCTGCTGTTGTTGGTCAACTCGTCGGCCTCGTCGGTCACCGCCCGCAGCCGGGTGGTCATCCAGAAGGCGCTCTCGGCCGACCACGAGGTCGAGCTGGCCGAGACGAGCCGCCGGGGCCACGCCTCGCGGCTGGCCCGGGGGGCGACGGCCGAGGGCGTCGACGTGGTGGTGGTCCTCGGCGGCGACGGCACGCTGAACGAGGCGGCCAACGGGCTCGCGGGCACCGCCACTGCGCTCGCACCGCTGCCCGGGGGGTCGACCAACGTGTTCGCCCGCACGATCGGGCTCCCCAACGACCCCATCGAGGCCACCGGCTCGCTCCTCGACAGCCTGGCCCGCGGTCGCATCGAGCGGGTCGGGCTGGGCATGGCCAACGGCCGCCACTTCCTGTTCCACGTCGGGATCGGGTTCGACGCCGCGGTCGTCGCCCAGGTGGAGCGGCGCGGCGAGCTGAAGCGCTGGGCCGGGCACCCCCTGTTCGTGTACAGCGCGCTCGACACCTGGCTGCGCCACTACGACCGGTCCCGCCCCCGCTTCTCGGTCCACCACGCCGACGGCGCCGTCATCGACGACGGCTACGCGGCCATCTGCCAGAACACCGACCCCTACACGTTCCTCGGGAACCGTCCACTGCACCTGGTGCCCGAGGCCACGCTGCGCCGGGGCCTCGGCATGGTGACGCTGCGGACGCTGCGGGCCGACCGGGTGCTGCGGGCCCTCGGGGCCGCGCTGGTCTCGGGCGACGGCGTGCGGGCGAGCCGGTGGGTCGACCGCCGGGCCGACCTCGCCCGGGTGGTGGTCCGGGGCCACGGGCCGGTGCCCTACCAGGTCGACGGCGACCACCTCGGCGACGTCGAGGAGCTGGTGATCACCCACGAGCCCGAGGCCCTCCGCCTCGTCCTGCCGGTGGCGGGGAGCGGCTGAGCGGCGGGTCAGGCCCCGGCGGCGTCGACGACGCGGCGGGCCACGTCGGGCGTGTTGGTGACGATGCCGTCGACCCCGAGGTCGACCAGCTCGGCCATGCGGTGCGGGTCGTCGACCGTCCACGCGTTCACGAACAGCCCGGCGGCATGGGCCCGCGCCACGTACGCCGCGTCGACGAGCTCGGCGTAGGGGTGGATGCCGGGGTGCCCGGCGGCCGCGGCCTGGTCCACCAGGGCCAACGGGTCGCGGCTCGGCGCGACCAGCCACGCGGTGTCGAGGTCGGGCCGCGCGGCGCGGACGCGGTCGAGCGTCGGCAGGTGGAAGCACGAGACCACCACGCCGCCGGCGGGCAGCCCTGCGGCCAGCACGCCGAGCACCGCGTCGACGATGCGGGCCTCGGGATCGAAGTCGACGTCGACCGGGAAGTTCTTGATCTCCACGTTCACCCCCATGCCCGCGCAGGCGTCGAGGGCGGCCGCCAGGTCGGGGACCGCGGCCGGCAGGTCGGCGGCCCGCAGCGCCACCAGCGCCCGACCGTCGGCGAGGGTGGCGTCGTGGTGGACGGCGAGCGCGTCGTCGGCGGTGCGGCGCACGTCGAGCTCGACCCAGTCGGCCCCCAGCCCGCGCGCCCCCCGGAACGCGTCCACGGTGTTCTCCGGGAACCGCGCCGACGCGCCGCGGTGCGCGATGACAAGTGTCACAGTGATCCTCCCGACGGGCCCTTGTGTGGGCAGGTCGGACGACCTACCCTCTCGGTGTCCCAGCTGCACGTCCGAGCGGAGTCGGGCGGCGGCATGTGAACGAACTCACGATC